>Ga0105239_10008981_pt1 | contig 11312 bp, 10 predicted proteins | sample KBSC44metaG_FD_92761 | JGI IMG/M metagenome (GOLD analysis project Ga0105239, IMG submission 92761) | Corn rhizosphere microbial communities from Kellogg Biological Station, Michigan, USA - KBS C4-4 metaG | ecosystem: Host-associated > Plants > Roots > Rhizosphere > Soil | place: Michigan, USA...
GAACGACAGCTTCTTGCCCTGCGAGCGGGCGGAGGCGAAGAACCGCACCGACCCAGAAGAATCAGCCGGGAAGTTCCTCTCCTCCAACAGCCGTCGCATCACCTGGCCGACCTGTCCGGTCGCGCCGACTACACCGATCGAAACCATCAGATCCCGCTTCCCGCGTACACGACCGCCTCTTCCTCGCCGCCGAGCCCGAAGGCTTCGTGCAATGCCAGGACGGCCTTGTCCAGCTCGGTGTCCTTGACCAGCACCGAGATTCGGATCTCGGAGGTCGAGATGAGGTCGATGTTGACACCGACGGCGGCCAGCGCCTCACAGAACGTGGCCGTCACGCCGGGATGGCTGCGCATGCCCGCCCCGATGAGCGACACCTTGCCGATGTGATCGTCGTAGAGCACTGCGCTGTGGCCGATCTCGTTCTGCAGCGCGGACAGCTTCTCCACCGCGCCCGGCCCGCTCTCGCGCGAGCAGGTGAAGGTGATGTCGGTCTTGCCGTCCTCGACCTTGGACACGTTCTGCAACACCATGTCGATGTTGACGTCGGCGTCGGCCACGGCGCGAAAGACCTTGGCGGCGTAGCCGGGAACGTCGGGCAGACCGACGACGGTCACCTTCGCCTCACCACGGTCGTGCGCAACTCCGGTGAGGATCGCGTCTTCCATTGGGATGTCCTCCATCGATCCTTTGACGAGCGTGCCCGGCCTGTCTGAGTACGACGACCGGACGTGTATCGGAACGTCGTACCGGCGGGCGTATTCCACGCACCGCAGCATGAGCACCTTGGCCCCGCAGGCCGCCATCTCGAGCATCTCCTCGAAGCTGACGGTGTCGAGGTGCCGCGCGTTCGGCACGATCCGCGGGTCGGCGGTGAAGATGCCGTCGACGTCGGTGTAGATCTCGCACACGTCGGCGTGCAGTGCGGCGGCCAGCGCGACGGCGGTGGTGTCCGATCCGCCGCGGCCGAGCGTGGTGACGTCCTTGCTGTCCTGGCTGACGCCCTGGAACCCGGCGACCAACACGATCAGGCCGTCGTCGAGCGCTTCGCGCAACCGCCCTGGCGTGACGTCGATGATCTTGGCGTTGCCGTGCGTACCGGTGGTGATCACGCCAGCCTGCGAGCCGGTGAACGACCGGGCCTCGGCGCCCAGCGAGGAGATGGCCATCGCAACCAGGGCGTTGGAGATCCGCTCGCCGGAGGTCAGCAGCATGTCCATCTCGCGGGCGGGCGGGGCCGGATTGACCTGGCGAGCCAGGTCGAGCAGGTCGTCGGTGGTGTCGCCCATCGCGGACACGACCACGACGACGTCGTGGCCAGCCTTCTTCGTTTCGACGATGCGCTCGGCGACGCGGCGGATGCGTTCGGCATCGGCCACCGAGGATCCACCGTACTTCTGTACGACGAGCGCCACCCGTCCGCCTTTCTGGGTTTTTCCGCAACGGAGTCCTACAAAGGATAAGCGGTCTGCGCACGCGCTTTACTTCTCCCGTCCGTAGCCCTGTCCGTAGCGTTGGTCATCGTGACTGACCGGAGTGCGCAGACGTCCGTCCCGATACATCCCCACATCGCCGCGCGCTGGAGTCCGCGTGCCTTCGATCCGGACGCCGTCGTCACGCTCGCCGAGGTCACCGCGCTGCTCGAAGCGGCCCGCTGGGCGGCGACCTGGGGAAACCGCCAGCCGGTGCGCTTCCTGGTCGGGATCCGCGGTGACGAGACGTTCACCGCGATCACCGAGGTGCTCAAGCGCGGCAACCGGTACGCGCACGCGGCGGGGGCGCTGATCCTGGTGGCCGCCGACGAGGGACCAGACGAGAAGACCGCGCTGTACTCCGCCGTAGACGCAGGCGCGGCCATGGCCAACATGGCGGTGGAGGCGGTGTCGAGGTCGCTGATCGTGCATCCGATGGCGGGGTTCGACGCCGACGCGGCCCGTGCGGCGTTCGCCATTCCCGACGAGGTGCGCCCGCTCGCGGTGGTTGCGGTCGGCAGCCTCGGGGACTACGCGACCGCGCCGCCCGAGATCGTCGAACGCGACGCGCTCCCGCGGGAACGGATGCCGCTCGAAGAGGTGGCGTTCGTGGGCACGTGGGGCTCGGCGTTTACGCCGGGCACTTCGTCGCCAGCGCCTTGACCTGAGCTTCGTACAGGTCGTTGAACGCCTTGACCGCCATCGCGGCCGGGGGCATCGCGGCTCCGGGTGCGGTGTGCGCGCTCTGATCGTCGAAGTCGATGCGCGCGCGGACCAGTCGATCCGCCGTCTTCGCCAGCTCGGTTGCGGGCCCGGTCAGGTCGGCCGCCGTGACCTTCGCGGCCCGGTCGGCCAGCCCGTCCGCCCAGCCCCGGTAGTCGGACTGGCTGGGCTCGGTGGCCTTCTCGAAGGACCCGGCCTCCGGAATGTGGGTCTTGGCGTTCATCGCGTCGATCTGAGTCTTGTTGAACGACAGCAGCTCTCGCACGGGTGCACAGTCCGCCGAGGACGGGCCCCGGAAGAACAGCCACCAGATGCCGCCCCCGATGACGATGGCCACCAGCACCACGACGGTCGTCAGTGGCTTTACTCGTCTCATCCCTTGATGCTGGCACGAGGCGCCAGGGTGTGATCTCGAGGACGTTACCGGGATGCAACACGGCAAGCCTGTCTACGTAACAGAAACATCGGTTACTGCCAGTGATCGGCCCTTTGGTGGCCGCACCACTCCAGGAGATGTTGATGGATACAGGAACCACCGCGTTCATGCTGTGTTGCATCATCGGCCTCACGCTGATGATTCCCGGGCTCGCGCTGTTCTACGGCGGCATGGTCTCGGTCAAGAGCTCGACCAACATGATGATGATGACGTTCGGCGCAGCGGCGCTCGTCGGCGTGCTCTGGGTGCTGTTCGGTTTCTCGATGGCATTCGGCACTTCCTACGGCGGCTTCGTCGGCAGCTTCACCGAGTTCGCGGGAATGAAGGACCTGCTGGAGTCGCAGACCACCATCGCGGGCCTGCAGGTCAGCCTGTTCGCCCTGTTCCAGGCTCTGTTCGCGGCAATCACCGTCGCGCTGATCTCGGGCGCCGCCGCCGACCGGATGAAGTTCAGCGCATGGATGATCTTCGCAGGCCTGTGGGCGGTGCTGGTGTACTTCCCCGTCGCGCACTGGGTGTTCGCCTTCAACGGCGTCGTGACGCCCGACGCCGTCGGCGGCTGGATCGCCAACAACCTCAAGGCGATCGACTTCGCCGGTGGCACCGCGGTCCACATCAACGCTGGCGCCGCTGCCCTTGCCGTCGCGATCGTGCTCGGCAAGTCCGCGAGCTGGGGCACGCTGCGCAAGCCGCACAACGTTCCGCTGACCCTGCTGGGCGCGGGCCTGCTGTGGGCCGGTTGGTACGCGTTCAACGGCGGCTCTGCGCTGGCGGCCGGCAACTCGGCGGCCATCGTCATGGTCACCACCTTCGTCGCGACGTGTGCGGCCACCTTGGCCTGGCTGGTAGTCGAGAAGATCAAGGACGGTCACGTCACCGGTGTCGGTGCGGCGGCTGGAGCAATCACGGGTCTGGTTGCCATCACCCCGGCGTGCGGCGCGGTCACGCCGGTCGGCGCCATCATCCTCGGCCTGATCGCGGGCGCGATCTGCCCGTTCGCGGTGGGCCTGAAGTCGAAGTTCGGCTATGACGACTCGCTCGACGTGGTCGGCGTGCACCTCGTCGGCGGCGTCATCGGCACGCTGCTGATCGGCTTCCTCGCCAGCGACGGAATGCCGAGCAAGGTGAACGGCCTCTTCTACGGCGGCAGCTTCGACCAGCTCTGGCGGCAGGCGGTGGCCGCTGGTGCGGTGATGGTCTATTCGTTCGTGGTCGCGTTCATCATCGCGTTCGCGATCAAGAAGACCATCGGCATCCGCGTGGCTCCCGAGGACGAGGAGAGCGGCATCGACGCCAAGTTGCACCGCGACGCGGCGTACGAGCTCGTACCTGCCTGATGACCAAGTCCCGGTCGACGCGATTCGCCCCGCGTCGGCCGGGACTTTTCATCGTGCACGATGTTTCCCACAGTGATACTTTGATTCATAACAAGAGACAAGGACTTCGATGACCATGACGGCGACAAGCGACCTCGCGACGCTCGCGCACGACGCAGGCACCAGGTTCCTCCTCGCGTTGTTCGTCGACCTGAGGGGTAAGCCGTGCGCCAAGTTGGTGCCGGTCGAGGCCGTCGACCTCCTCGCCACCGAAGGCGTCGGATTCGCCGGGTACGCCGTCGGCGCGATGGGCCAGGAGCCCAAGGACCCCGACCTGATTGCGATCCCCGACCCGGCGTCCTTCACCCCGATCCCCTTCATCAAGGACGGGCTGGCGATCGTGCACTGCGACCCGCACGTCGAGGGCAAGCCGTGGCCGTACGCGCCACGGGTCATCCTCAAGTCGCTGATCCAACGGGCCGCCGACGCCGGGTTCGAACCGTGGGTGGGCGCCGAGGTCGAGTACTTCCTGCTCACCCGCAACCCCGACGGCAGCCTGGCCACGGCCGACACCGCCGACACCGCCGCGCAGCCCTGTTACGACGCCCGCGGGGTCACCAGGATGTACGACCACCTGACCACGATCTCGTCGGCGATGAACCAGCTCGGCTGGTCGAACTACGCCAACGATCACGAGGACGGCAACGGGCAGTTCGAGCAGAACTTCCAATTCGCCGACGCACTCACCACAGCCGACCGCGTCGTGACGCTGCGCTATCTGCTGTCGATGATCGCCGCCGAGCGCGGCATGATCGCCACCTTCATGCCCAAGCCGTTCACCGACCGCACGGGCACCGGGCTGCACCTGCACCTGTCGCTGACCAGTGGAGGCACACCGGTCTTCCCGTCCGGCGACGACGACAGGGGCCTCGGCCTGTCCCCGACCGCGTACTCGTTCATCGGGGGCATCCTCGACCACGCGTGTGCGCTGCAGGCCATCGTCGGCCCAACGGTCAACTCCTACAAACGAACCGGTGCCGTGACGACGGCGTCCGGCGCATCGTGGGCGCCGAGGCAGGCCACCTACGGCGGCAACGACCGCACGCACTACATCCGGGTGCCCGACGACCAACGCGTCGAGCTCCGCGGCGGCGACGGGTCGGCCAACCCGTACCTCGCCGTCGCCGCGGCCCTCGGTGCCGGCATCGACGGCATCAAGCGCAGCCTCGACCCGGGAGCGGTGGGCGCCGTCCCCGAGGGCAGGCCCACCCTTCCGCCGACACTGCTGCACGCAGTCGACCAGTTGGAGGCCGACGCGGTCGTCACCGGCGTTCTCGACGCCGCAGGCGACGGGGTGGCCGGATACTTCGCCGCCATCAAGCGCGACGAGTTCTTCGCCTATCACAGCTCGGTGTCCCCATGGGAAGTCGAGCAGTACCTCACCGCGTTCTAGCACGACGAATCACCAAGGAAGGCAAGCAATGTGCGGAATCGTGGGTTTACACCTGCGTACACCCGAGCTGTATCCCCGCCTCGGCGAGCTGCTCACCGGAATGCTGTGTGAGATGTCCAACCGGGGCAGCGACTCCGCAGGCGTCGCCCTGTACGGCGACCCGACGTGGACCCCTTCCGGCCGGGGCTGCGTCTCGCTACTCGAGGTCGACGGCGACGACGAATCGATCGGCGCCGCAGTCGGTTCCGCGTTGGGCGCTAGCGTAACCGCCATCACGATCGGCGACACCCGCCTGCTGACGGCCGAAACCGACTCCGAAACCCTTCTCGCCGCGGCCAGGGCTGCCTACCCCGGTGTGCTGATCGCCGGCTTCGGCGCCGACCTGGCCGTGCTCAAGGGCGTCGGCGACCCCGCCACGCTGGCCCGGTCGTGGGGCCTGGCCACCGCGCAGGGCTGGCAGGGCGTCGGGCACACCAGGATGGCCACCGAGTCGGCAGTCACGCCGTCGGGCGCACACCCGTACGCGGTCGGCCCGGAACAGTGCCTGGTGCACAACGGCTCGTTCGCCAACCACGCCACCATCCGACGCGAATTGCAGGCCGCCGGTGTGCAATTCGACAGCGAGAACGACACCGAGGTCGGAGCCAGGTTCGTCGCGAGCCGGCTGGCGGAGGGCCGCGACGTGGAGACCGCGCTCAAGGAGCTGTGCGCCACCTTCGACGGCTTCTACACGCTGCTGGTATCCAACCGGGATTCGTTCGCGGTGGTCCGCGACGCCATCGCGTGCAAGCCCGCCGTCATTGCCGAGACCGACGACTGGGTGGCGATGGGCAGCGAGTACCGCGCGTTGTCCGGCCTGCCCGGCGTCGAGAAGGCCGCCATCTGGGAGCCCGAGCCGGAGGTCGTCTACGCATGGACGAGGTAATCCGCTACGACCTGTCGTGCACGCCCCTGCGCGACGTCAACACCGCCCTGCACGCGCCGCACCTGACGGGTGAGTTCGTCATCGAAAACCCCGCTGGCGCTCACAACGTCGCGGTCGGCTTGAACGCCGACGTCAAGGTCACCGTCGACGGTCACGTCGGCTACTACGCGGCTGGCATGAACCAGCGCGCCTCGATCGCCATCGACGGCAACGCGGGCACCGGGGTCGCGGAGAACATGATGAGCGGCTCGGTGTGGGTGAAGGGCAACGCATCACAGTCGGCGGGTGCCACCGCCCACGGCGGGCTGCTGACCATCGACGGGAACGCCGCTGCGCGGTGCGGTATTTCGATGAAGGGCGTCGACATCGTCGTGGGCGGCGACGTCGGGCACATGAGCGCGTTCATGGCGCAGGCGGGGCGCCTTGTGATCCGCGGCAACGCCGGTGACGCGCTCGGCGACTCGATCTACGAGGCCCGCATCTACCTGCGTGGTGACGCGGCGTCGTTGGGTGCGGACTGCGTCGCCAAGCAGATGCGGACCGAGCACCACGAGGAACTCGGCAGGCTCCTGAAGGCCGCCGGGTACGAGGACGACGACACCAACGCCTACACCAGGTACGGCTCGGCGCGCAGCCTCTATCACTTCCACTCCGACCACGCAGCGAGCTACTGATGACCGAAACATCCGATGCGCGAGCACGACTGGGCCTGCGCGAGTCCGCCACCTTCGACCGGCCGACCATCGCGGCCATCCAGCGGGCCGCCGAGACCGGCATCTACGACATCCGCGGCTGGGGCGCCAAGCGGCCGCTGCCCCACTTCGACGACCTGCTCTTCCTCGGCGCGTCAATGTCGCGCTATCCACTGGAGGGCTATCGCGAGCGCTGCGGCACCGACGTCGTCCTCGGCGGCAGGCACGCCAAACACCCTCTGCACCTTGACACTCCGGTGACCATTGCGGGCATGTCGTTCGGCGCGCTGTCCGGACCTGCCAAGGAGGCTCTCGGCCGCGGCGCCAGCGAGGTCGGCACGTCGACCACCACCGGCGACGGCGGCATGACGCCAGAGGAGCGCGGCCAGAGCAAGTACCTGGTGTACCAGTACCTGCCCTCGCGCTACGGGATGAACCCCGATGACCTGCGCAAGGCCGACGCCATCGAGGTAGTGCTCGGGCAGGGCGCCAAGCCCGGCGGTGGCGGAATGCTGTTGGGGCAGAAGATCTCCGAACGCGTGGCAGGGATGCGCACGTTGCCGGAGGGCATCGACCAGCGCTCGGCCTGCAGGCACCCTGACTGGACCGGACCAGACGACCTCACCATCAAGATCAACGAGCTGCGTGAGATCACCGACTGGGAGAAGCCGATCTACGTCAAGGTCGGCGCCACCCGGACGTACTACGACGTCAAGCTCGCGGTGCACGCGGGCGCCGACGTCGTGGTCGTCGACGGCATGCAGGGCGGCACGGCCGCCACTCAGGACGTGTTCATCGAGCACGTGGGCATCCCGACGCTGGCTGCCGTTCCGCAGGCGGTTCAGGCGCTGTCCGAACTCGGGGTGCATCGCAGGTCGGGAGCGCCTGCCGGCAAGGAAGTGCAGCTCATCGTGTCGGGCGGCATCCGCAGTGGGGCCGACGTCGCCAAGGCGCTCGCGCTCGGCGCGGACGCCGTGGCCATCGGCACGGCGGCACTGATCGCGCTCGGCGACAACCACCCGCGCTACGCCGCCGATTACGAAAAGCTGGGCAGCGCAGCCGGTTTCTTCGACGACTTCCAGGACGGCACCGACCCTGCGGGGATCAGCACCCAGGATCCGGAGCTGGCCGCGCGGTTCGATCCAATCGAGGGTGGTCGCCGCTTGGCCAACTACCTGCGGGTGTTGACCATGGAGGCGCAGACCATCGCCAGGGCATGCGGCAAGGCGCACGTGCGGCACCTGGAGCCAGAGGATCTGGTGGCCGTCACCATCGAGGCCGCGGCGATGGCGCGGGTACCGCTGGCGGGCACCGACTGGGTTCCGGGCCGATGACCGACCACCCCTTCGCCGAACGTGAAGCCACTGCGAGGATTCGGGCGATACTTCGCGCTGGTGTCACGTTCGGCGCACCCGCCGGGAGCGTCCGGTGACCGAAACCGCGGACGTCGTCATCGTCGGCGGCGGCATCGAGGGTGCCGCGGCGGCATGGGCATTGGCCCAGCGCGGCGTCACCGACGTCTTCGTCGCCGAACGCAACACCGTCGGCTCGGGGATGACGGGCAAGTCCAGCGGCATCGTCCGGTGCCACTACGGCGTCAGCTCGCTGGCGGCGATGGCGACCGTCGGGCTCGAGGTCTTCGAGAAGGCCGAGGAGATCTTCGGCTCCGACATCGGCTTCCGGCAGACCGGCTACGTCGTCGGGGTCGGCGAGCAGAACGTCGAAGCGCTTCGCAAGAGCCTGGCGGCCCAGCGCGCGGTCGGCGTCCAGACCGAGGAGATCGACAAGTCCGAGGTGGCCCGCATGTGGCCGTTCGCGGATCTGTCACCGTTCGGCGCCTTCGGATGGGAGGCGCGCGGCGGCTACGGCGACGCCTACATGACCGCACAGGCGTTCGCGGTCTCGGCGCGGGCGGCAGGCGTCCGGATCCGGCAGGGCACCACGGTGGCCGGGCTGTGCGTCGTCGACGATCGCGTGACCGGCGTCCGGCTCGCCGATGGCACGGAGATAGCCACGGGCACGGTCGTCGTGGCCACCGGAGCCTGGACACGACCGTTCCTCGAGCCCTACGGCGTCGACGTCCCGATCCGGGTGGTGCGCGAGCAGATCGTCACCATCGCGCCCGGCATAGACAGCACCGTCGTGGGTTCCCTACCCGTGTTCTCCGACCTGGTGTCGCTGCAGTACGTCAGGCCTGAGGTCGGTGGCGACATCCTGTTCGGCAACAGCGACCTCTCCGACGCCAAGGAAGCGGATCCCGACGACTACTCCAACCGCGCGACCGACGACTTCGTCGACCTCACCGTCGCCAAGGTCGGCGAGCGGTTCCCCGGGTTCCCCGACGCAGCGATCACCGGCAGCTACGCGGGCTGCTACGACGTCACGCCGGACTGGAACCCGGTGATCTCCCGCACCGGGATCGACGGGCTGGTGGTGGCGGCCGGGTTCAGCGGGCACGGCTTCAAGATCGCCCCCGCGGTCGGCAGGTTGGTGGCCGACCTGGTGGTCGACGGTCGCAGCGCCGACCCGCGCATCCCCGAGACGGACTTCCGGTTGTCCCGCTTCGCCGAGGGCGATCTGCTGACGTCGCCGTATCGGTATGTCGGCGCGGGCGAGATGCGCTAGACAGGAAACCCGTGACCGACACACCGCTGCTCCGCAACAAATCCGGCACCGCAAGGGACCGCGACCCGAGCGAGCCCGTCGACGAGCTGGAGTTCGAGGCGGCGATCGGGCGCAACGTGCGGCAGCTGCGCCAGCAGCAGGGGCTGACAGTCGCAGAGACCGCGGCCAGGGTCGGCATCTCCAAGGCCATGATGTCCAAGATCGAGAACGCGCAGACATCGTGCAGCCTGTCCACGCTCGCGCTGCTGGCGAAGGGTCTCGACGTCCCGGTGACCAGCCTGTTCCGCGGCGCCGACGTCGAGCGGCCTGCGGCGTTCGTGCGGGCGGGAACCGGCGCACGCATCGTCCGGAACGGCACCCGCGAGGGCCACGAGTACGAGTTGCTCGGCTCGCTGCGCGGTGAACACAAGCGGCTGGAGTGCCTGCAGGTCACGCTGACCGCGAAGAGCAAGACCTACCCGCTGTTCCAGCACCCCGGCACCGAGTTCATCTACATGCTCGAAGGCGTCATGGACTACAGCCACAGCCGTTCGGTGTACCGGCTGCACCCCGGCGATTCGCTGCAGCTCGACGGCGAGGGCGCACACGGCCCGGTGGATCTGGTCGAGGTACCGATCCGGTTCCTGTCCGTCGTCGCCTTCCCCGACTCGCAGGTGTAGCTCGCAGCCTCAACCGAACACCTTGGCCGCCGCGACCGCGTCGTCGGTGACGTCGTCGCAGTGCGGGATGACGCTGCCGACCGTGACGGCGGGCCGGATGACGACGTCCGTCGACCTCACGTAGTCACCGCCGAGGAACTTGCGCTGCATCTGCGAGCCGACGAACGCCGTCGCCGCACATCCCGCGGTGTCGGCGAACACGTCGACGCCGTCGCGGCTGCGCTGTGCGCGGGTTTCGCTCTCCGGGTCGAACAACCCGGGTTGCAGCGTCACGCGAACCGGCGCACCGTCGCCAAGAGTGAACGCGCACGAGTACGGCCGCGAGGCACGGACGTCCCACCGCGCCACGCGCAGCGCCGACTGCGCCTGGCAGGGGTCCCGTTCGGCCAACGGGGCCGGATACGCGGCAACCGCATCGCGGATCGGCAGTCGCAGGGATGCGAGGCGCGGTTCGATGGCGTGCACGACCTTCTCGACGAGCACGCAGTTGTGCTGTGAGATCAGCCCGATCCGCACGGCGGGCTGTTCGGGCCCCGACAGCGGATGCGCGCCGGGCAGTCGGGATAGCGGCAACGGCATCAGGTACTCGCACGAACCCGGGTACGTCTCGCCGGCGACGTCGACGATCGCGAGCTCCAGCTGGATGCTGAGGAACCAGCGCGCTGCTTCACCTGCGACCTTGACGTCGACGTCGCACTCGTCGAACGCGAACAACGTTCCGACAGTGCCAATTTCGCCGACCTTGGCCATCTCGTCGCGGGTCAGCAACCCACACGGATCGATTCGCCGCAACGCCCGCAGGTAGCCAAGCCTGGTGACGTCGTCGGGACCGACCGTCTGACCGTAGGTCGGCACGTCGCCTGCGAAGAAGTACGCCTGGTCGTATCCGGTTGCCCGCGGCGATCCTCCGATGGCCCGGGCGCACCCGGTCACCACCATCAAGACGGCCAGCGCAGTGACCACGGCCCGCACCGCGTCAGTGTGGCACTCGAGGTGCGTTTTGGCCCTGCGATC
>Ga0105239_10008983_pt1 | contig 11312 bp, 12 predicted proteins | sample KBSC44metaG_FD_92761 | JGI IMG/M metagenome (GOLD analysis project Ga0105239, IMG submission 92761) | Corn rhizosphere microbial communities from Kellogg Biological Station, Michigan, USA - KBS C4-4 metaG | ecosystem: Host-associated > Plants > Roots > Rhizosphere > Soil | place: Michigan, USA...
AAAACAATCAACAGCCAGGATTCCCAAATGGTCACCCACTTTAGTACTAACTGACCGGCATGTGGCTTAAGTACGGCTGAGCGAACGGGAAGCCCTGTTCTCCACATCCTATGGTCGATTGCGGAAGGAGATCTATAGAAGAAAATAATATAGCTGGCGATGGGTGTGTTGGTCTTTCGATTGAATCCCTGGCTCATCTGCCGGCTCAGGTGAGAAAGTAGATGAGTAACCAGTGCCCCGGCCTGTGCGTCCCTAAGGAGGTATGGCCGGACCTAATACTGGGAGTGGGGATGGGGATGGGTAGAGACATAGATAGGCGGATCACGATGAGGGAGGTCGCGATCTGAGCTTCCTCCCTTACCATACCAGTGAGGCGTTATTGAGGAACGAACGGTATGAGACTATCGAAGGGCCGAGGGCTCGGTCCTCTCGTTATGGCACGCCACGAACGTGTTCAATCTGGTCTGTGCGGGATACTATATCATGAGATGGCGAAACTCAAGCACGCCGTGCGTGGAGCTTTCAGGAATACCTTTGTCGTAGCAGACACGTTCTGTTTCTAGAGCTCCAAGATGCACAAAAGTGTGGGGGGGGATTGCATTTATATCATTCTTCGAGCATCTTATGCCCTATAAATAAGCCCAGAGATCTTTCTCTCTTGCCCGTTTTGCTGCCCATTTCGCCGGCTCTGGTTACCACCTGGCTGTGTCTGCGGATGTAAAGCTCAAACTCCAGTGTTCCCAACTAGCACAGCACAAAGATCTATCTCCTCTGGAGAGATTCAAAGCGAGAACCGGCCGATCGGGGTGGTAGGTACCGAGTAAGGAAGTGTCTAAATTAGGCGGGAGGAATGCCCTCAGCCTGTTTGGCGACCTTCTCAGCGGCCTCAGCCTCGTCACCGAGCTCTTCACGGCCCTCGGCGAAGACTTTGTCAAAGTCATACTCTCCCCATCTGATGTCTGGGTTCAAGCCGGCGAATTTCCATTCTCCATCGACCTTCTTGTACCAATGCTGGTTGGAGGAGTGGGCGTGGCCCTTGACGAGGATCTTTGTTCGTGTCGCGTCGGCGTATTTCTGGTGGGGCACACGCAGTTGGTGGTAGCCGATGATCTCGTCGTCTGAGACCTTCTCGAACTTGGAGGCGCCGCAGAAGTGCTGGGTCATCAGACGAGGGTCGCCAAGGACCTTGGGGTCGGAGATCATCTTGATGAAGTCATCTGCTGGCATGGCTTCCCAGAGCTTGTTGAGGAAGGAGCGGTAGTCGATGCGCACAGTAGGAGCCACAATCTTTCGTAGACGTTCCCAGTCCTGTAAGATTTATGTGAGTCAACGATCCAAAGCCAGCTGCCGTCGCCGCAGAGGGATATCTGAGGTCCTTCACGCAATACAACATACCTTTGAGTCGTAGCTCTCAGCCCACTCAAAGTAGGCATTGAGAACACCTTGGTATTCTATTTTCCAGCAGTAGGATGGTCAGCGAGCCGCCGGACAGGTAGAAGCGAAGGATTCAGCAACAAGGAGAAGGCTTCGAAGCAGTTGTGCACATGCTCTGTCTCCAGACTCTAGGAGAAGTCTAGAGACACAAGAAGGCACCCGAAACTACTAAGGCGGGCCAGAGTAGCTCGTTGAGATTAGGATGCTGCAACTCATGCTCACCTTCGAAAGTAATCAATTTACTGTTGGACGCCATGGCTAAGGACACAACGAGAAACGCAAAAACCAAGTAAGAATGTGCCTGAAGAACGAGACTTGGTAAAGCGAGAACAAGAGCTTTTGTCTTTGTTTTGAAATAAAAGGAGGAGGGGGAAATCGAGAGGGAGGGTCGCACGAGTAGGAATATCTTGATTGGTATTAGTAAATATGGCGGAGGGGCCTGAGGCTTGGGGGGGAAGAGGGGGAGTATTTTATTCTGCACACCGCCTTCTCACGCTCCCACAAGACACGCACCCAAGGCAGGTACGAGATAAACAGGTGGCGGCCGGCGCATGGTTAGAACGGACTTGGAAGTGAAACTAAGGGCCGCACTAGTATGTGATATGCTCGTGATGTGACCATCAAGGGACTTTGATTGCTGTTCACAAATAGTACCTCGCATTGAATCTCACATATTGCCTGAGGACATGCGGGTTGGCGGTGATGGCAGCGCATGCATCAATCTGGTTCCTGAGCAACAGTCACCCATCAGGGACGGACGCTAGCTCGGGACCCCGAAGGTGCATGTGTGTCCCACCTACGGGGTTGACTAAAGCAAATCGGGGTTAAATGGCACCAATAGGCACTCTGTAGGTGCCATTTTTGGATTGGGTCAATCAATAATATTAGGCCAAGAAGGCCGAAGGGCCGGTTTCTCAGCCTTTCAAGGGGCGGGAAACGTATGAATACATGAACGCCGCATTGCCAATGGATCCCTACTTAGTTAGATACGTGCTCCGTGCCAGATGGGTATCACGCATATCACTACGAACACGACGAGGTGCGATGCGCAGTACGGAGAACCTCCAAGTGAAACACAACCTCGTCGTGCAAGTGACGATGGATGCTGCCTGTGTCGTGTTTTCAAAATCTTAACCTGATAGGCCCTCATTTTTCTTCCTAGGCTGAGCATGCCACTGCCATGCCTGCCAGTCCAGCGTTCAATGCCTTCGACGATAAAGCCTTATTCGTCAGGGGACGAATAAACCCACAAGCAAGGCCGGTCCTGCTATCCCTCTTTAGCCCAACACATCGTAAGCGACCCTTCTTATCTGCATTCAGTCGGGACAGACTCATGAGCACGCGGCGGTAGTTCCCAAAGAAACCATGGGCTCTGATGTCGTTGGAAGACTTTACGATGCCATGGCCCAGGGTTACACAAACCTGTCCACCAACCTCAATGGCGTGGGCGTCCGATCGTCTCGAAGGCGCAAGAAGCACCGAGTATACACTCCCCTTGAACCTAATTGTGCGATCTGCCACCTGCGTTGGGAATGCCCATTGCCCCTGGTGTTTGATTGGGTGCCAGGGTGTAACTAAAAGGTCACCAATTTGACAAAGCTCCTGGTTGTTGCTGCGGAGGTTGGTTTTGAGAACCGCAACAACACGCCGTCCACCCATCGGCGTCCAGACTTGCATCCCAGGCAGTAGGGCTTTGACCAGAACCTCGGATCCATCGGCCATGGTAACCTTGCAGTTCCCCTCGAAGCAAGGATTACTCGACGAATTGTATCTGCTCATATGGACCATCTTATGCTTGCCCTGTTTTCTGACCACATTGCCATGTTGGTCAATGGATTCGACCATTGGAGGAGGCCGACTGGGTTTGGGTGCGGGAAGGCTATCAAAAGCAGCGTCAAGCTCGTCTCTGCACTGAATGAAGAGCGGGCTGTCTTTCCCGTAGCGCAGTGGGCCAGGATCCTTGAAAGTATTGCATATTTGGCGTTGATGGGCGTGGAGCAAACTGGGTAGGTAGTGACGACCCCATCGTGTCCAAAATTGATCTTTGTGATTCGAAATCATGGCCTTTGATATCTGACCTGCTGGGTCGTCGCCAACGAGGTCGGCGACAAGGGACTTGACCCCATCTCCTTCGACAGGACAAGCCTTGATACGGGTAGCCAAGGCATCGAGGTTTTTCTGAGCTTGTTGAAAGGTTCTCCCTTCCCCAGATATTGTGATATGCTCACCGTTATTTATCGGGAAGAGTGAAGATATGAAGGCACATATCTCAGAGCGATATCTTTGGTACTCGATGTCCTCTTGCGGCAGATTGATCTCTTCCGAGAAATGGGCTTGAGCTTGGAAGCCCTCAGATACTCCGCCTGGACGCTTGAAGTTGAGCACGGCGCTGATGACAGTGTCTTTGGTAACTTGTGGACATTCAATCCAGATGTCGCGAGATTGGCCATATTGAATATTTCCCAACTTCAAGGTAAGTTTGTTTTTCTCTTTTCCATCGCTGGCAATTCCAGCTGGGACGTTCATGACCAGCTGGTGGAATAATCTATGGTTGAGTGTCTTCAATTCCAACGTGGCAGAATGTGCAAAGGTGGTGAACAGGTTAGCAACAGCATGCACAAAAACTGTGCCGATCATACCAGCATCTGGGATGAATGCATAGCTTCCGTTGCCAACCTCCGCGATCGAAGACATCAGGTCCGAGCGGATAGAATAACCAAAGCCAAAGGTGTGAATGGTAGGCACGCACACACCCTCCGACTCCTTTGCCATCTTCTCAAGCATGGGTCGAAGAGAATTGACATAGCCTTTCTGAGGGCACATATGGTTTGGTTGTCCGTCCGTGAGAATATAAAGCCCTTGAACGTTGCTGTTGGACTTTGCATTCTGGAAGAGCTGTAGGCCTGTCTTGATGCCGGCCCACAGGTTGGTGCAGTCTTGATCGCGAAGGCTATCAATTCTGGTCCATGTTTCTTTCTTTGCCTCCGTAGTCATGACCGTCAATTCTTGGACGATCTGTGTTTTGGTTCTATCAGTACAAGGCCAAAATATATAACAAATTTCAAAGCATGAATTGATGACTTACCGCCGCATCACTGGAGAAAGTCACAATTCCCAGTCTATCTCCGTCCTTCATTGTCTCGAGCACTGTTCTTGCGGCGTGCTTGGTGAGGTCGAGGATACTCAGACCTCCGGCCTCTCTCTCGTTTTTGTTTTCCACGTCTGGCAACGGGCCCGCCGAGGCCATACTCCCTGATACGTCGATGACTAGGACGATATCACAATGAGTCCGTGTAAGGCCAGTGGATGGGACTTGGGAAGGTGTCACCGAGACAATGATGGCATCATCTGCGGGAAGAGGATATAGCTTGAGGCCAAGGCGGTCCGGCGCCGCTGAACCGTTTGTTCGTAGCGGGAGATCTCGAGGATCATCAACGGCTTGCCAATCGTCGGTGAGAGTAACATCGCTGACGCTTGGCGTAGCGATGGACGGCGGTGGTGTATATCTCGACATCGTGAATACTATAGTATTTGATTTCAATATAGTTGTGGGATCACATAGGAAAGGTCAATTGAACCTGCCAGGCATACTCGACGTTTTAAATAGGCAGAGAGAAGGGTATGACTCTTGATCCCCTCAGTAGAGTTTTCACGTTTGCCCAGGACTTACATTGTAGGCCTTGACATCCAGTGTGCGGCTGTGTCAAGTTTAATTTCCAATGTGCACAACAAAGTCAACCTGGATACGAAGGCCACAGCCATTAGCTTCCACAGCCGTTGCACCAGATATTGTGGCCTGCCAGGTGCCTGGAGCAGTTTTGGGCCCCAGGTCTGATTCACCACAACTTTTAGGCTCCCCTCGTGTTCCATGACATGACGGTTGTGGTCGAACGACAGTGCATTGGTAGTGTGGTATGCCTCAGGCTTTTGGAGAAGCCTTTAGATCAGAAGAGAGCATGAATTCTGCCTGGTGCGCCGGACGAGGCTGAGCATGGGTGCGAACCAATGAAACACGACCTGTTCACATGACTCAAGCCTGACTTACCCCACAGTGGCCGCCCCAATACCCAAGATGAGAGGGGAAGATACGACCACCTTGTCGTTCTGGCGCGAAGTACGAACTCCTTCGCATAGATAGTCAGTACTGCAAGAACGGAGCTCTAGCTCCAGAACCTCCTTTGATACATCTAAGCGATTGCTCTGCCACATTACCCCGTGAAACGGGCACCGATAATTGAGAAGTTGGACGGCAGTAGCTCGAACACCAGCGCTGAATATCTTCTTCCTCACCCAGAGCTCCTCTTTTACGGGCAGTGCCAGCTGGAGGAAGCTTCCTTCAACTGTAGCCGATTCAAAAACACCCTTCTCAACTTGTTACGGTCAAGTTGGACCGGTGTACGGCAATCTGTGCTCCTCTCCGATCCAGGGGAGCAACACGGCCAGGAGAAATTTCCATTTCTGAGGTCCTAGACTTGCTGATGGTTGCCGATGTGCTTACCGATGCAGGAGATGGCAATCAGAAAGTGGTCCAGCCTTGACGTTATTGCGTTGTTCGTTGGCGTTCCCTTGATCAAATGCAAAGACGACGTTCAAACACTGTGGACATGTTCGAGGACATATTCTGCTAGCTTTCTTGAGATAGACTTCCCTGACCCATGATTGGGTACAAACTAACGATTGGCCCGCATCCCTCAACTGCAGTTACAGAGCTCCAAAATATAGACGAGCCGACGTTATATAATCATGCATGCCCTCGTCCTGGTATTCGCCAATTCTTAATATCTTGCCAATTATGACGCCATCAACTAATACCATCGACGATTGGGAGAGTGCTGGGATTCGAATAGTCAGCAATTATACGAAACGAGGGCACCTGAAGCCAATGACCAGGAGTAAACCCGGAACTTCTTTCCAATCCCGCATCAAAATTGGACATCCGATTTGATGAGCCCTGTATGTTTAATGGTGGTGTAAGCATATCCAAGCCTCGGAGGGCACGAAGATCGAGGCCGTGGTATTGATCTCTTCCTTGTAGGCCGGTGTCGCGACTAAAGGATGGATACCAGCAAAGAATGGTCGTTGAAAGTGGAGGTCGCCGTTGGGAGAATGAAAACTGGGTGGGCGTACCTTCCATTCCGCAGAGATAGATAAATAAAGGCGCTATTTCCTTCAATTCCACAAAATCCACTCCGTTCTCAAACCGAGAGTAGCCAATTCCCAGAGACAGAATTGCCTCACAACATCATTCCAAGTGCTTTTGTACTACATACCCAATATGAGTCCACCAGCGCCCGCGGATCAAACAATTCTTATCACTGGCATTTCGGGGTTCGTCGCAGCACATATCGCCCATGTCTTCCTGGAAGCTGGATATAAGGTTCGTGGAACTGTGAGATCAGATAAGAGTCTCGATAGTATAAAGAAGGCACACGCCAAGTATGGCGATCAGCTATCCTTCGCCATTGTTCCCGACATCACTACACCAAATGCCTTCGATGAAGCGGCTGATGGTGTGACTGGCATAGTTCATACAGCAAACCCCTTCATTTTGAATCCCAAAGATAATGAGACCGAACTTTTGAAGCCTTCCATCCAAGGCGTACTGAACGCTCTCGAAGCAGCAAAGTCACAAGGCTCCAAAGTCCATCGAGTGGTACTCACGGCGTCCTTCGCGGACATTTTGGACCTTTCATTAGGATACCGTCCGGGTTATACATATACAGAGGCAGACTGGAACCCTGCGACCTATGAAGAGGCAAAGGAGTCAGACAGTGGTGCCTTCTCCTACTGCGCGGCCAAGGGCCTGGCTGAAAGAGCAGGTTGGGACTGGTTAGCCGCTAACAAGCCACCATTCAGCTTCGTTGCGCTTTGCCCGCCATGGATATTCGGACCCTCTCTCAATGGCATCAAGTCTCTGGACCATCTGAATGAGTCAACCGAGGCGATATGGAAACTTGTGGATGGGTCGGCGAAGGAGGTGCCGCCCGTGGAGTTTGGAGGCTTTGTAGATGTGCGTGTTATTGCCACAGCCCATCTTAGGGCATATGAACGTGAGGAAGCTGGAGGCCAGAGGTTCCTAGTTGGTTCCGACTTCAATTATCAAAACGCGGTTGACTTCCTGCGAGAAGATTTCCCAGAGCTCCATGACCGCATTCCAAAGGGACAGACTGGAGCTGGGAAAAACTGGCCTCTTTATCACCTTGATCACAGCAAAGCTGAGAAGGTTTTGGGACTAGAGTTCACTCCTCTCAATGTCACATTGAAGGACACGGTTGCGGATCTTCTCGAGGCTGAGAAGAGGCTCAAAGCTTGAAAGTGTGGTTGATAGCATGGTTAGGCCAGAGCAAGCAGCCCTAACGCCAGAACATGAAATACAGTGCATGGCAAATGAAATTTACACCTCCCTGCAATCCAATGTGATATACGCAGTGGGCTGATTACGTCGTCCACCTTGCCTGCATTGAGCCTGATTTACGTACATACTCGTAGTACTTTGGGGGACCCAGCCGGCTGTATCGGTTGAAATCTGGTCCCAAGAAGAATTAGATGGGTGTACATATGTATCACCTGCCACGCAACCCAGGTATGCATGCCTCTGGCAACGTCTGAGGGACCGAGTAGTAAAGGGGGAAATCTTTGTGTCGAAGTGTTGAATTTCAACAACAATACGGAGTACCACAATCTAATCCCCAACTCTGATGCCGTGAAATCAGCTTCGGAGGGATGAGTCCTGGTTCGGACTGCCTCGCATGCAATTGTCAGTGCCAGTGGACGTTCCGTGGTTGATTGGCTCTCTCCGCATCGATGGCGCTCGCCTCACAAGCAAGCCACTCGCTTGCTCCCTCGAGTGATAACGCACGTCAAAATGTCTGCGGTCTGCTCGTAACGGCTCCGTTCAGTACTGGGCTGCTTGCTAACCAAACATAGCACGAATCCAAGAGTACGCTATGGCGTCTGTCAATCCGATAATTGGTGGTGATGGTGCTCCCTACTACTACATCAATCAGCGTCTCGTCCCTCCGCCGGCTCACCAAGCTTGGCCTTGGCTTGAGACAGGTCGTGGGGCCCAGGGTTCAGCAGCGGAAGGGTCATCTTGATTTTCTAAGAGATGAATGGAGGAGAGTCTATGCATGGTATGTAGGAGTAGGACGTCAATACTATCTGTGCGATGGACGGGCGCAGCGCTCCGTCCACAGTTCCCTGCAAGGAGTAATGAGGACGGGCGACAAGGAGTGAATCACTCGTGAGCCTTGACAAAGAACACCATCTCGATTGCCCAGGAGGGAGGCTTGGACTATTAGCGGATCTCGAGATGGGCAGGGGGTCAGTTTTGAGCTGCGCAGAGAGAAGTCGATTCGTGCAGGTCCTGGCCCCCCAGACGGTTGTGCCGCTGCCACGTTCTGAGGAACCTTGTACGCCGAGCCAAACCCATTGCAGGCACAGCGTCCGTTTTTGTCCGGGCGCGCCAAAGGCCTGTGTGTTTTTGATCTGACAGACGCCAGAGAGGAAGAAGCCAGGATATTGTCAAAGCACAAGGAATTCAAATGTCTTGGATTCGGACGCCATCCAACAATCAAGTGTCAAGCGATCAATACGAAATCCCCACTGTGCCCTCTGTGGCTCCTCGTAGTTAAACTCAAGGTGTTGGATGGTGGGATCTTTAGTAGACCTTATTTGAGTGCCACTGAGTACTCCGCACAACTATGTTGATCATTTGACGTAGAGAAGTCTAACAAATAGGACATGTGGACCGGCGAATTATTGCATGACATGCTCACATGCCTGATCGTCGCAATTGATCTGGTATCAGGTCGATGCAATCAGTAACGATCGACGATAACGAAATAGGCCAGAGTAGTAGCCTCACTTCGAGGTGCACCCAAGCTACTCTAACTAGTTAGTTAGGCTCTGTAAGTCGAGCCCTGCTCGGAGGTACCTCGATCGCAACTTCGTAAGGCGAGAAGTTCAATAGCTTTGCAGCGGGAGCCCCAAAGGCACAGGGGATCGGGCAGTGCCTAGCTGATTAGTTCCGGGAAGTCTTGGGTGGGCGACAGGGCTCCCTAGGGCTTGAATCCAGCGCCACTCAGGGGCATGAATGAGTGATGATAGGTAGCAATGGCAAGATGTTTCAAGGGTGGTAAGAATGTGGGGAGGAGGGCGTTGAGAGACCTGGTCGATTTTCGTAGGGCCGACTGATTAGCTACTGGAGTAGAAAGCATCAATCAAATGGACGGAGGACACAGATAGGAGCAAATTCAACACTCACCACTCACCACTCACCACTCACCAGTTTCACAGCTGTAGATCATTGCGGCTCTTAGGAAGCAGAATGTTGCTCCTTCCACGAGGGAGCCACGAGTGTGAGCGCGAGCAGGAGCAAGCGAGTTGCAAAAGACAATGATAATCCGCTGGGTCTGGCAACCAGGAGTCAGCCAGGCCGCGCTGCCGCACTGCCGTACTCGTCGGCGTTGGAACGACGCCCATCGCCACCACTTCTAGGACTAGTTCCCAGTACTCCGTAATTACTAGTTAGTAGTTACTCCTCGGAGCTTGTCAGCAGGACGAGGTCACTTGGAACTTTGGGGCACGTGGGAGGGACGAGGGCTGTCTGCAGTCTGCAGTCTGCAGTCTGCAGGTGCACTCCAGAGGGATGCTAATTTGCGCTCGCTAGGGGAAATATGCAGCGCACGTCCCTTTTCACGCTACCACACCATGCAGCTCCAGGCCTTTTATCCGTGTAGCGGCATTGATCAGATTTGATCCATCATGGGAATGAATTGATACTCCATCCTCCGTCCCACGTCCATAGTTTGTTAGGTTGTTGCCCGTTAGCCATTTGCAGTAGCGATCAGTGGTCTGTAGGATCCAGAACATCGGTGGCCGCTTCAAAGGCACGAGGAGGTAACTTCCAAATGACGGTTGAGCGCATTATTCAATGAAAACCCACTCGCCGCCAGCCAACTGCTCCCTAAACTCTCAGCCCATGGCCACTAGCAGGGAGGGCGATGGGCGGCCAGGGCAGGAAAGGCCCGGAAGTCCAGGGGAGCAATTGTGCCTAATCAAGATGCTTGATTTTGGGTATCTCACCATCCCCATCCCACACTTTCCACCGACGAATTAGGCGTTGCACTTGGAGGTTCCCCGGAACGAACCACGACACAAGTGACTTGACCAGGTCAGCTAGAGCGCGGTTGGGTGGGCAGGATGGGCAGGATGGGCCTGCGAGGGACTCGTACTCCGTACAGCAGCGGCTTACGGAGGAGGACTCAATTACGAATAACAAAGTCCAGGGCTGGCCCCCGTCCTTATGTCACAGTGGAAGTCAAGCATCTTGGGCTTGCTGTTGTCTCCTCTACCATGGAGACCGTACCTTACCTAAACCTCAAACTTGCCTGCCTGCCAGCCCTGCAACCGATACACGAACCTTCTTTCAATTGCTCGCCGTAACTTGTAATTAAGAGTACACACATGCTAGTGTTAGTTACGAGTCTACGCCGTACGGATCAGTTGTCACTCGCGCTCGTCCTGCTTCTCCTCATGCCAGTGTCTCCCACTCCCACTTGGTCTCCATCGGTGACTTGCATGACCCATCCATCCCTCGCCATCCAATCCTCCCCGACTCGACCTCACTTCCAAACAGACTAGTGCTCAGTGTTGCTCGCATCGAGTTGTGATGATTTCTCAATTTCTCAATTTCTGGCTCACTCATCGTACTCCGTACTCCGCCCATACCCGTCCATAACAGATCTGGTCATTTCTTGAAACCTTTTTAATAGCCTTTGCCCCTTGTGCCTGTTTCGTCGAATACCCCCCCCACCACGCCCAATTCACTTGCAGACCAGGCCCAATACGCCCAAAACCTGCACCCGGCCCACCGC
>Ga0105239_10008985_pt1 | contig 11311 bp, 12 predicted proteins | sample KBSC44metaG_FD_92761 | JGI IMG/M metagenome (GOLD analysis project Ga0105239, IMG submission 92761) | Corn rhizosphere microbial communities from Kellogg Biological Station, Michigan, USA - KBS C4-4 metaG | ecosystem: Host-associated > Plants > Roots > Rhizosphere > Soil | place: Michigan, USA...
CGGATGATCGTAGACGTCCTGCGGGCTGCCGACCTGCTCCACGTGCCCGCGGTTCAGCACGACGATCCGGTCGGCCACTTCCAGCGCCTCTTCCTGGTCGTGCGTGACGAAGATCGTCGAGATGTGCAGGTCGTCGTGCAGGCGCCGCAGCCAGCCGCGCAATTCCTTGCGCACCTTCGCGTCGAGCGCGCCGAACGGCTCGTCGAGCAGCAGCACCTTCGGCTCGACCGCGAGCGCGCGGGCGAGCGCGATCCGCTGGCGCTGGCCGCCCGACAGCTCGGACGGATAGCGCTGCGCGAGCCAGTCGAGCTGCACGAGCTTCAGCAGTTCGTGCACCTTGGCGCGGATCACGGCTTCCGACGGCCGCTCGCGGCGCGGCTTCACGCGCAGCCCGAACGCGACGTTCTCGAACACGGTCATGTGGCGAAACAGCGCGTAATGCTGGAACACGAAGCCGACCTGGCGATCGCGCGCGCCGACCGACGCGACGTCGAGCCCCTGCAGCACGACCTGACCGGCGTCCGCGTGCTCGAGGCCCGCGATCACGCGCAGCAGCGTGGTCTTGCCGCAGCCGGACGGCCCGAGCAGCGCGACGAGCTCGCCCGCGGGGAAGTCGAGCGACACATTGTCGAGGGCGGTGAAATCGCCGAAGCGCTTCTGAAGGTGACGGACGGTGATACCCATTCTGGTTGCCTCTTTACGATTTCGACGAAATGGCGGCGACAGGGCCGGCATGAGCGGGAACGTCATCGCGTGCGCCGGCCAGTTCGGCGGCGAGATGACGCTCGGCGAGCAGCTTCAGCGCGAGCGTGACGAGCGCCAGCAGCGCCAGCACCGACGCCACCGCGAACGCCGCCGCGAAGTTGTATTCGTTGTACAGGATCTCGACGTGCAGCGGCATCGTGTCGGTCACGCCGCGAATGTGGCCGGACACGACCGACACCGCGCCGAACTCGCCCATCGCGCGCGCATTGCACAGGATCACGCCGTACAGCAGGCCCCACTTCACGTTCGGCAGCGTCACGCGCCGGAAGATCTGCCAGCCCGACGCGCCGAGCACGCGCGCGGCCTCTTCCTCGTCGGTGCCCTGCGCCTGCATCAGCGGGATCAGCTCGCGCGCGACGAACGGGAACGTGACGAAGATCGTCGCGAGCACGATGCCCGGCACCGCGAAGATGATCTGCACGTCGTGGTTCTGCAGCCACGGCCCGAGCCAGCCCTGCGCGCCGAACAGCAGCACGTAGACGAGGCCCGAGATCACCGGCGACACCGAGAACGGCAGGTCGATCAGCGTGGTCAGCAACGCCTTGCCGCGGAATTCGAACTTCGCGATCGCCCACGACGCGCACACGCCGAACACGAGGTTCAGCGGCACGGCGATCACGGCGACCGTCAGCGTCAGCTTGATCGCCGACCATGCGTCCGGATCGGCGAGCGATTCGAGATAGAAGCCGACACCCTTGCGCAGCGCCTCGAAGAACACCGCGGCGAGCGGCACCACGAGGAAGAACGCGAGGAACGCCAGCGCGATGCCCGTGAGCAGCCAGCGCACGACGCGCGACTCGCTGACGGGGTCGGGCCGTTTCGCGGCACGCGCGCGCGCGGCGGACGGGTTGTTCAGCACGGCACTGGACTCCTGGCTCATTGCTGGCCTCCCTGGACGGTCGAGGCAGCGATTGCGCTCGACGGCGCGGGGCCGCTCGCCCCCTTGCTCGTACGACGCTGCAGATACCACTGCAGCGTGTTGATCAGGAGCAGCATCAGGAACGACACGACCAGCATCACGACCGCCAGCGCGGTCGCGCCCGCATAGTCGTACTGCTCGAGCTTCGTGATGATCAGGAGCGACGTGATCTCGGACTTCATCGGCACGTTGCCGGCGATGAAAATCACCGACCCGTATTCGCCGAGCGCGCGCGCGAACGCCAGCGCGAAGCCGGTGAGCAGCGCCGGCAGCACGGCCGGCAGCACGACGCGGCGGAACGTCAGCCAGCGCGATGCGCCGAGGCACGCGGCGGCCTCCTCCTGCTCGCGCTCGAAATCCTCGAGCACCGGCTGCACGGTGCGCACGACGAACGGCAGCCCGATGAAGGTCAGCGCCACCAGCACGCCGATGGGCGTGAACGCGATCTTGATGCCGAACGGCGCGAGATACTGGCCGACCCAGCCGTTGGTCGCATAGACGGCTGCAAGCGAAATGCCCGCGACCGAGGTCGGCAACGCGAACGGCAGGTCGACGATCGCGTCGACGAGGCGCTTCAACGGGAACCGGTAGCGCACCAGCACCCACGCGACGAGAAAGCCGAACACGGCGTTGATCAATGCGCCGCCCAGGGCGGCGGAAAACGTCAGCCGGTACGACGCGAGTACGCGCGGCGACGTGACGGCGGTGACGAACTGGTCCCACGACAAAGTCGCGGTCTTCAGGAACGTGGCGGCGAGCGGAATCAGCACCACGAGGCTCAAATAGGCCACCGTGATGCCGAGCGTCACGCCGAAGCCGGGCAGCGCGCTCGGCTTGCGAAAGGTGTACGTCGTCATCGGATGCTCTTGCTGGGTCGATGCTGCTCATGGGTCCGACGCAAACGCCGGCGCGGGGAATCGCGCCGGCGGCCGTCGGGGATGCGGCGCGCTGTCGTGGCGCACCGCTGTCGTTATGGGTTTGCTGCGTGGTGGTACTGTTCGCGTTACTGCGGCTTGTAGATCGAGTCGAACACGCCGCCGTCCGCGAAATGCGTCTTCTGCGCATTCGTCCAGCCGCCGAACGTGTCGTCGACCGTGTACAGCTTCAGCTTCGGGAACTGCTTGGTCAGCTCCGCCGGCACGTTCTTCGAACGCGGACGGTAGTAGTTGCGCGCGGCGATCTCCTGGCCCTGCGGGCTGTACAGGAAATTCAGGTAGGCCTCCGCCAGCTTGCGCGTGCCCTTCTTGTCCACCACCTTGTCGACCACCGCGACGGGCGGCTCGGCCAGGATGCTCACCGACGGCACGACGATCTCGAACTTGTCGGTGCCGAATTCCTTGATCGACAGGAACGCCTCGTTCTCCCACGCGATCAGCACGTCGCCGATCCCGCGCTGCACGAAGCTCGTCGTCGCGCCACGCGCGCCCGAATCGAGCACGCCTGCGTTCTTGTAGAGCTTCGTCACGAATTCCTTCGCGCCCTGCTCGCTGCCGCCCGGCTTGTGCACGGCATACGACCACGCGGCCAGGTAGTTCCAGCGCGCACCGCCCGAGGTCTTCGGGTTCGGCGTGACGATCGAGATGCCCGGCTTGGTGAGGTCGTCCCAGTCCTTGATCCCTTTCGGGTTGCCCTTGCGCACGAGGAACACGATCGTCGACGTGTACGGCGATGCGTTGTCCGGCAGGCGCTTTTGCCAGTCCTTGTTCACCAGCCCCTTGTTGGCGAGCGCGTCGATGTCGTAGGCGAGCGCCAGCGTGACGACGTCGGCCTGCAGGCCGTCGAGCACCGAGCGCGCCTGCGCGCCCGAGCCGCCGTGCGACTGCTTGAAGTTGACCGTTTCGCCCGTCTTCGCCTTCCACGCCTTGCCGAATGCCTGGTTGAAGTCCTGATACAGCTCGCGCGTCGGGTCGTACGACACGTTCAGGAACGTCGTATCGGCCTGCGCATGCGTGACGACGCCCAGCGCCGCCGCGGCGCCCAGCGCGAGTGTTGCGATCAGGCGGCCCGCTCCGCCCACCAGCCCCGTATTGCGCTTCGCCATCCTTGGTTCTCCAGTGTTGTCGATGTTGCGATGTCGGGCCAGTCTAGCGAACGGGTTACATGATTAAAAATAATCGTTCTTCATTTTTTAATACTCAAAAGTGCTAACGCAGACTGGGCGGACGGTTGCGGCAGACAAACCGGCGTCCGGACGTCGCGAAATCGCGGCGGAACCGGCGCGATCGCGTCGAACCTCAAGTAACACTTGAAATTCACGAAGTACTGTATAAAAATACAGCTCACTGTCTATCCATACAGTTAAGCCATGACCAAACTCACCGCACGTCAGCAGCAAGTGTTCGACTTGATCCGCCGGGCGATCGAGCGCTCCGGTTTCCCGCCCACGCGCGCCGAGATCGCGGCCGAGCTGGGTTTCAGCTCGCCGAACGCGGCCGAGGAACACCTCCGGGCGCTCGCGCGCAAGGGCGTGATCGAGCTGGCCGCCGGCGCGTCGCGCGGCATTCGCCTGCTCGGCATCGACGATGCGCCGCACCAGTTCACGCTGCCGCACGCCGGGCTGATGCAGCTGTCGCTGCCGCTCGTCGGCCGGGTGGCGGCCGGTAGCCCGATCCTCGCGCAAGAGCACATCTCGCAGCATTACGCGTGCGATCCCGCGCTGTTCACGAGCAAGCCCGACTACCTGCTGAAGGTGCGCGGCCTGTCGATGCGCGACGCCGGCATTCTCGACGGCGACCTCCTCGCCGTGCAGAAGCGCACGGAAGCGAAGGACGGCCAGATCATCGTCGCGCGCCTGGGCGACGACGTCACGGTCAAGCGCCTGATGCGCCGGCCCGGCGGCCTCGAGCTGATCGCGGAGAACCCGGATTACGAAAACATCTTCGTCAAGGCCGGCAGCGCGGAATTCGCGCTGGAAGGCATCGCCGTCGGGCTGATCCGCTCGGGCGAACTCTGACAATCGGTCTCGCTGAGGAGAACACCATGGAACGCCTTTCCCGTTTGCTGCCTTTCCGTCAATTCGGTCGCCTGCGTCATCTGCGCGGCCGCACGCCCTGTGCGCCGCTGTCCGCCGCGGCGCCCGTGGTGAGCCAAGAAGTCGCAGTTGAACGGCAGGCGTCGCTGCTGCCGTCGGCGCTTCCCGCATTCGCGCGGGTCTCGCTGAATGCCGGCCTGAATCACGCGGAACCGGCGCGCCGTGCGCCGGTGCGCGTCTATCACGGTCGGTCGCGGCTGATCATGGTGGGGACGATCGATGCCGTGTGCCGGATGATCGATCGCTGCATCGCCGAGGAACGATCGTCCACACACGGCGGTCTCTGATTGCGGAACCCGTTCGCACCGGAGGCATCGTGACTGGATCTTCGGGCCGCGCGTGGCGGCTCAAGCCCCTGCTGATCGTCGTGCTGGCCGTCGCCGTCCTGGCGGCGCTCGGCTATGCATACGCGTCGCCGTACGTCGCGCTAGGTCGCCTGAAATCGGCGATCGACGCGCGCGATTCGCAGGCGGTCAGCGAATATGTCGACTTTCCGTCGCTGCGCATCAGCCTGAAGCAACAGGTCACGGAAGAATTGATGCGCCGGATCGACGCGGTGAAGAAGGACAATCCGTTCGCGGTGATTGGCGCGCTGATCGGATCTGCGTTGATCGGCCCGCTGGTCGATGCGTATGCGACACCGGAAGGGGTGGCGGCGCTGATGAGCGGCATCCCGCCGCGCGGTAACCCGGGCGAGCGGCCACCCGACTGGTCGGGCCCGCCGGCGGGCAATGCGCCCGCCAACGCCCCGGCCGCGCCACCGGCCAATCCGGCTAGCGCACCCGTGCCGGGCAGCAACGCCATCGCCTCGGCTGCGTCTGCGCCCGCACCTACGCCCGCGCCCGCGCCGGCGAGGCCGAGCGACGCGGGTCATCCGCAGCAAACGAGTGCCGGCTACCGGAATATCGATGAATTCGTCGTGACCTACCAGCGCAGCGCCGACGGCACGCGCTATGCGGCGGTCTTCCGCCGCTTCGGCCTGTTCTCGTGGAAGCTGTCCGCGATCGACCTGCACGCCTGAGCAATCGCAGTCGTCACGGTCGCGCCCGATGCCGCTGATGCGGCACTGCGCGCGACTGCGCCGGAATCGCAGGCCTTCCAGCCGTTCACGCGATTGCTGCGTTACTTGCCGTTCGAGATGGCCGCTTCGCGTTCGCGCGCGATCTCGGCCTTTTGCTCTTCGGCCGACGAACATGCGACCAGAATGCTGCAGTTCACGCGATCGAGCAGTTGCGTGTTGCCCGACCCCATCCACCATCTCGACAACCCACTGCGGCACCGATGGCCGACGACGACGAGGTCGGCCTTCAACTCCGTCGCGAGATTCGCGATTTCGTCGATCGGATAGCCGAACGCGAAATGGCCTTCCGCCTGAACGCCGCGCTCGCGCAGCCAGTTCACGCCTTCCTGCAGGATCTCGCGCGCGGTTTCCTCGAAGCGGCCGCACGCGACGTCGGTCAGCAACCCGGCGCTTTGCGCGATGCTCGAGCGCATGTCGACGACCGACAGCAAATGCGTTTCCGCCTTCAGGTCCAGCGCGAGGTTGGCACCGCACCGCAATGCCTTGCGCCCCTCGAGCGTGCCGTCGTAGCACAGCAGAATCTTGTTGTAGCTAGCCATGAAACCTCCCTATCGCGACTACGTGCGCTATGCACTCATCATGGTGCGCCGCAATTGAGGACGCAAGGGATGGAAAACGCTGATTCGCCACGCGGGGCGCGCGGGCGATGATGCGGTGCACGATCCGTGCGCCGACGCACCATGCCGCGCCGGCATGCGCTGAAGAGACGCAGCCGATGCACTAGAATGGCCCGTTCGTGCCCTCGACGTGCGTTCGCCCCGGTCATGCCCATGTGACACGCATTCGCCCGATCCGTTCGCCGGCCCGCATGCCAAGCCAGCCGGCCGGCCGAGAAACGCGTCCGCGCCCGCTTACAACGACAACCTTGCCCATGTCCGTTGCACCGATCGATTTCCGGAACGTTGAAAAGCGCTATGGCGACAAGCTCGTCGTCAACGACCTCTCCTTCCACGTGCAGGCCGGCGAATGCTACGGCCTGCTCGGGCCGAACGGCGCCGGCAAGACCACGACGCTGAAGATGCTGCTCGGCCTCGTCTATCCCGATGCCGGCGCCATTTCACTGTGCGGCGAACCCGTTCCGACACGCGCGCGGCATGCACGCCGACGCGTCGGTGTCGTCCCGCAGTTCGACAACCTCGATCCGGACTTCACGGTCCGCGAAAACCTGCTCGTGTTCAGCCGCTATTTCGGGATGTCGGCGCAGGCTGCGCGCGCGCTCGTGCAGCCGCTGCTCGAATTCGCGAAGCTGGAAAACAAGGCCGATGCCAAGGTGGGCGAGCTGTCGGGCGGGATGAAGCGGCGTCTGACGCTCGCCCGCGCGCTCGTCAACGATCCCGACGTGCTGGTGCTCGACGAGCCGACCACAGGCCTCGATCCGCAGGCGCGCCACCTGATGTGGGAGCGGTTGCGCTCGCTGCTCGCTCGCGGCAAGACGATCCTGATCACCACGCATTTCATGGAGGAAGCCGAACGCCTGTGCGACCGGCTGTGCGTGATCGAGGAAGGCCGCAAGATCGCCGAAGGTGCGCCGCATGCGCTGATCGAGTCCGAGATCGGCTGCGACGTGATCGAGATCTACGGGCCCGAGCCGGTCGCGTTGCGCGACGAGCTGGCGCCGTTCGCGAAGCACACCGAGATCAGCGGCGAAACGCTGTTCTGCTACGTGACCGATCCCGAGCCGCTCAGTGCGCGACTCAAGGGACGCACGGGGTTGCGCTATCTGCATCGCCCGGCCAATCTGGAAGACGTGTTCCTGCGGCTCACGGGCCGCGAAATGCAGGACTGATCGATCATGGACGCACGCAACTATTCCGCCACGGCGCCGTCCGCGCCGCCCCGCGAGTCACGCTTCGCGATCGCACTGCCCGCGAACGCGACCAACTGGATCGCCGTGTGGCGGCGCAACTACCTCGTGTGGCGCAAGCTCGCGCTCGCATCCATGTTCGGCAATCTCGCCGATCCGATGATCTACCTGTTCGGGCTGGGATTCGGGCTCGGCCTGATGCTCGGCCACGTCGACGGCGTGTCGTATATCGCGTTCCTCGCCGCCGGCACGGTCGGTTCGAGCGTGATGATGTCCGCGAGCTTCGAGTCGATGTATTCGGGCTTCTCGCGGATGCACGTGCAGCGGACCTGGGAAGCGATCATGCACACGCCGCTCTCGCTGGGCGACATCGTGCTCGGCGAGATTGTCTGGGGCGCGAGCAAGGCGCTGTTGTCGGGCGTCGCGATCATGCTCGTCGCGGGCCTGCTCGGCTATGCGCACTTTCCGTCGATGCTCGCGGCGCTGCCCGTGATCGCGCTCGCCGGCCTCGCGTTCGCGAGCACCGCGATGATCGTCACGGCGCTCGCGCCGTCCTACGACTTCTTCATGTTCTATCAGACGCTCGTGCTGACGCCGATGCTGCTGCTGTCGGGCGTGTTCTTCCCGCTCACGCAGCTGCCGTCGATCGCGCAGCGCGCGGCGCACGTGCTGCCGCTCGCGAACGCGGTCGAACTGATCCGGTCCGCGATGCTCGGCCGGCCGGCGACGGACGTCGGCCTGCATCTCGCGGTGCTCGCCGGCTATGCGATCGGCGGATTCCTCGTCTGCGCGTGGCTGTTCCGGCGGCGGATGATGCGCTGACGGCCGTCGCATCCGGCGCCGGCCCGATGCGACGATTTTGAGACGCCATTCGGCCGACGTTACTCGTCGTCATCGCTCCACGGGATTTCGACGTCGGTCAGGAATGCGACGGTCGCCAGCGGGCCGCCTTCCTGGCGACCGAGCTTGCCGTCCGCACGATGCCATTCAACGCGGAATTGCGTACCCGGATCGTCGGCGATCAGATAGACCGCACGCAGCTCTTCCGCGTCGGCTTCGGCGACCGGGCCGTCGAACGACACCAGCATCTTCTGCGGCCACAGGCCGTTTACCGGATCGTAAATGCGGTCGCCCTGCGGAATCTCGATGCTGGCCTCGACGCCAATCGTGGCGGAGGCCTCGATGATCATCGTGCCGAGCGCGTTCAGCACGGCAGTCGCCCGCGCGGAATTGGCCTGGCGGATCGCGAGATCGCCGCGCGTCAGCGCCTTTTCGAGTCGAGGATGAATCTTCGGTTGGGTCATGCGTTTTCCTGTTTGCTTCTTGTAAAGGGCGCCGCACGTGCGAAGCGGCGGCGCCGGATGAATACGACGATCACGCGACGGGATCGGTCTGCGCGCGGCGCGGCGGCCATCCCGCAGGCCCGGTCGCCGGCTGCCCCGGCGCTTGTTCCCGCCGGCTGGCCGTCCCGTGCGCCTGCGTCAGAACCCGAACGCGATCGCGAGCAGCCCGCTCGCGATCCCGAACACGACCACGAGGGCCGTGACGATCGCCAGCATGTACGGCTTGAACGAACGCGCGAGCATCGCGAGCGACGGCACGCTAATCGGCGGCAGCGTCATCAGCAGCGCGGCGGCCGGACCGACGCCCATGCCGAGCGACAGCATCGCCTGGATGATCGGCACCTCGCCGGCCGTCGGGATCACGAACAACGTGCCCGCGACCGGCGAACGCGATGATCCAGCCGAGATGGTTGCCGATGTCCGGGCCGATATGCGGGAACAGCCATGCGCGCGCCGCGCCGAGCAGCAGCACGAGCACGATGTATTCGGGCACGAGCCGCACGGCCATGCGCACGAGCAGCTTGATCCAGCGGACGAACGGATTGCCGGCCGCGGCCTGTCCGGCCGCCAGTGCGGCAAGTTGCGCGTCGTCGATGCTGCGGTCCTCGGGACGCGCGATGCGGTTCAGCAGATAGCCGATCCCGAACACCATCGCGATGCCAAGCACGAGCCGCAGCGCGCTCCAGTGCCAGCCGAGCACGAAGCCCATGAACACCAGCGCGGCCGGATTCAGCACCGTGTTGCCGAGCCAGAACGCGACCGCGCCGCCCGGCGACGCGTGCCGCGCGCGCAGGCCGGCGACGACCGGCGCCGCGCAGCACGTGCACATCATGCCGGGCAGCGACAGCAGGCCGCCCGCGGCGACACTGCCGAAGCCCGTGCGACCGAGCACGCGTGCGATCCAGTGCGCGGGCAGCAGCGCCTGCACGGCAGAACCGAGCAGCAGGCCGAGCACCATCGCCTGCCAGATCGCCTTGCCGTATGCCCATGCGTAGTCGAGCGCCGCCTTCAGCGACGGCTCGGGCGCGCTCGCCGACGTGCCCATCAGGATCGACTGGCCGATCGAATGATGCTCGGCGGCGATGAATGCCTTGTTGTAGTACGGGAACCATTTCACGTAGAACAGTCCAGCGACCGCGATCAGCAGGAAGGTCATCCAGCCGAGCGCCGGATTGGGTTGGGTGCGTGTGGTCGTCATCGTGTGGTGGTCGATTGGTTTGTGTCGGCGTTGGATCCTGCTGCGTCGCCGGCGACGGGCGACGCCGGAAGCCCGGCGCGCGCGAGCGCGTCGAGCAGCGCGCGCGCCTGCTGGCGCACGTCGGCCGCATTCGGCCGGAACGTGAACGTCAGCACGCGGTTCGATTTGTCGTACGACGAACGATAGGTGCGTGCATACGCAGGATCGTAATGCTTGTCGATCAGCGTGCCGAACAGTTCGGCGCGTGCGTTCGCGTCGATCAGTGCGTTCCAGCGCGCGACCTCTTCCCGGCTGTGCAGGCCGATCAGGCGATGCAGCTGCGCCTTGAACGCGGCCGGATCGTCGAACAGGTGGGCGTAGTCCTCGAGCAGGAACGCGATGCGTTCGTCACGCTCGGCCTCGACCTGCACCCACGGCCCCGCGCGAAACGCGTCCATCAGCGCGAGCGGCAACTGCACGAGCCCGATCTTGCGGCTTTCCGATTCGACGAAGACGGGCCATGCGGGGTCGAAACGCTCCAGCGTGCCGACGAGGCCCGAATCGAACGACTTCTGCGCGGGCTGCGGCACACCCGGCAATGCGCCGAGCAGCGAGCCGCGGTGACAGGCGAGCGCCTCGAGATCGAGCGTCTGCGCCCCTTCGTCGCGCAGCGCGTTCAAGAGCCGCGTCTTGCCGCAGCCCGTATGGCCGACGAGCGCGATGTAGCGGAACCGCGTGGGCAGCGTATCGAGCGTCGCGCACACCGAGCGGCGATATGCCTTGTAGCCGCCGTCGAGCTGCCGCGCCTGCCAGCCGATCAGGTTGAACCAGGTCGTCATCGAGCCCGAGCGCTTGCCGCCGCGCCAGCAGTAGATTAGCGGCCGCCAGTTGCGCGGACGGTCGGCGAACGTGGTGTCGAGATGGCGCGCGATGTTGCGTGCGACCATCGCCGCGCCGACGCGCGTCGCTTCGTACGGCGACACCTGACGGTACATCGTGCCGACGATCACGCGTTCCTCGTTGCTGAGCACGGGTGCGTTCAGCGCGCCGGGAATATGATCTTCGGCGAACTCGAGCGGCGTACGCACGTCGATGATCTCGTCGAACTCGCCAGCGCGATCGAGGGTGACAATCAGGTTCTTCAATTTGGCGTCGAACAGGGGCGATGCGGCTCGGTGAGCCGCACGGGCA
>Ga0105239_10008990_pt1 | contig 11308 bp, 6 predicted proteins | sample KBSC44metaG_FD_92761 | JGI IMG/M metagenome (GOLD analysis project Ga0105239, IMG submission 92761) | Corn rhizosphere microbial communities from Kellogg Biological Station, Michigan, USA - KBS C4-4 metaG | ecosystem: Host-associated > Plants > Roots > Rhizosphere > Soil | place: Michigan, USA...
CAGCGTTTCATGTCAGTGCGCCACGGCCGCCGCGGCCGCCTCGTCAATCAGGTGACCATCGCGGAAGCGCTCGATGGTGAAGGGAGCATTGATAGGGTGGGGCTCGTCGCGCGCAATCGTGTGAGCAAACACATGTCCCGAGCCCGGAGTAGCCTTGAAGCCTCCCGTGCCCCAGCCGCAGTTCACATACAACCCCGGCACCGGGGTCTTGGCGATGATGGGCGACCGGTCCGGTGTCACATCCACGATGCCGCCCCAACTCCGCAACATGCGCATGCGGCGGAACATGGGGAACAACTCGCAGATCGCCTCGAGTGCGTGGCTGTCGATATGAAGGCCGCCGCGTTGAGTGTAGGAGGTATAGGCGTCGGTGCCGGCGCCGATGACCAGCTCGCCCTTGTCGGACTGGCTGATGTAGGCGTGAATGGTGTTCGACATGACGACGCAGGGGAAGATCGGCTTCACCGGCTCGGAAACCAACGCTTGCAGCGGAAAGCTTTCCAGCGGTAGCTGCAATCCCACCATTTTCATGATCACGCTGGTATGACCCGCCGCCGAAACTCCGACCTTCGGAGTGCGGATGAGGCCGCGCGTGGTTTCGACCGCCTCGACGGCGCCTTTGGCGTCACGCCGGATTCCGGTGACCTCGCAGTTCTCGATGATGTCGACACCGAGAGCACTGGCCGCACGCGCGAATCCCCAGGCCACCGCATCGTGTCGGGCGGTGCCGCCGCGCCGCTGTAGGGCAGCTCCGAGGACGGGGTACCGGATGTCGTCAATCTTCAGTACCGGACAGAACGCTTTGGCCTGCGCCGGGGTCAGCCAATCGTTATCGACACCGGCGGCCCGGTTCGCGTGAATGTGGCGCTTTGAGACCTGCACATCGTGCACGGTATGAGCCAGCATCATGACGCCACGTTGCGAGAACATGACGTTGTAGTTGAGCTCTTCGGAGAGGGTTTCCCACAACTTCAGCGCGTGGTCGTACAGCGCCGCGCTCTCGTCGAACAGGTAGTTCGAGCGGATGATGGTGGTGTTGCGACCGGTATTGCCGCCGCCGATCCAGCCTTTTTCCAACACGGCGATGTTCTTCAGGCCGTGCTCCTTGGCCAGGTAGTACGAAGCACCGAGTCCGTGACCACCGCCTCCCACAATGACAGCGTCGTAGGACGGCTTGGGCTGAGCCCGGCGCCATTGGGGTGTCCACCCGCGCTGGCCGGAGAGGCCGCGCCGCAAGAGCGTCAGGCCCGAGAAGGGTTGCATCACGAAGTCCTGGTCGATTCAAACGCGCTGCCATGATGCCGGCGACGCTAAAGGCCGACGAGCATACGCGCGCCGACCCCCTTGAACAAACGCGACATCAGTTCCCCGGGTGCGACAGGGGTCCCGCAGAGGCTCCCTTGATGGCCGTGAGCGGATTGATATGGCGTACGAATTCAGCCACGTAGTCATTGGCAGGCCGATGGACGATGTCCTGCGCACTGCCGGTCTGAACGATTCGGCCGCCTTCGAGAATGGTAATTCTGTCGCCCAGCTTCAAGGCTTCGTCCAGGTCGTGACTGACGAACAGAATGGTCTTTTTCACCCGCTCCTGCAGCGTCAGGAGCTCGTCCTGGAGCTTGCGCCGGATGAGCGGGTCGAGAGCCGAGAACGGCTCATCCATCAGCAGAATGTCGGCCTCGGTCGCAAACGCCCGCGCCAATCCCACTCGCTGTTGCATGCCGCCGGACAGCTCATTGCAATAGCGATCGGCCCACTGCGACAGGCCGACGAGCTCCAGTTGCTCATCGACCATGCGACGCCGTTTGTCCGCCGGCTCGCCCCGTAACTCCAGGCCGAAGCCCACGTTGTCGCGCACGGTACGCCAGGGAAGGAGACCGAACTGTTGAAACACCATGGCGATACGCAGGCGGCGGACGCGTCGCAGCGTTGCTGCGTCACACTTCGCGATGTCGACGGTTTCGGACCCGTCACTCACCAGCACCTGGCCGCGGGTAACCGGATTCAGTCCGTTTGCCGCGCGCAGCAGGGTGGACTTGCCTGAGCCCGACAGGCCCATGAGAACGGAGATCTGGCCGCGCTCCACGGTCAGGCAGGCATTCGCTACGCCGATGACGACGCCCGTCTTCACGGCGATATCGGCCCGGTTCCCTCCTGCGTCGAGATCGGCGAGTGCCTGTTGGATTGCGCCGTTGGCACGGCGCTGGGTCTTGCCACCGAAAATAATATCCACATTACGGAATTCGAGGGCGATGCTCATGTGCCGCTCTCTTTCTCTGAAGGACGACTGATCCGATCGAGCATGATGGCCAGCAGGACGATCACAAAGCCGGCCTCGAAGCCCATGCCCACCTGCACCGTGTTCAGTGCGCGCACCACCGGAACTCCCAGTCCGCCGGCGCCCACCAGTGCGGCGATCACCACCATGGACAGACTCAACATGATGCATTGGGTGATACCGGCAATGATGGTGGGGGCGGCGCTCGGCAGCTCCACTTTCCACAGCATCTGGAGGCGGGTCGCGCCGAAGGCCTCGCCGGCCTCGAGGAGTGCTTTGGGCACGGAGCTGATACCCAGTTGAGTCAGGCGGATGGGCGCCGGTAACGCAAAAATCACGGTGGAAATGAGCCCCGGCACCACTCCCAAGCCAAACAGCACCAGGGTTGGAATCAGGTAGACGAATGTCGGCAGCGTCTGCATGAGATCCAGTATGGGTCGTAACGCGGCATACAATCTGGGGCGATGAGCCGCCGCAATTCCCAGGGGGATGCCGACCAGGGCGGATACCAGGGCCGCGGCGATGACCAGTGACAGGGTTTCCAGGGTCGGTACCCAGTAGCCCTGGTTCATGATGAACAGCAGCGCCAGGGTCACAAACACGACCAGCGCGATGGAACGCCGGAGCAACCAGGTCAAACCCACAATCGCCAGAATCAGCACGGGGGAGGGGATGGCCACCAGCAGGAACGTCAGTCCGTTCACACTGCCGCGAATGACGGCCGAGGCGCCATCGAACAACACGCGGCCGTGGGCTTTCACATATTCGATGAACGAAGCCACGGTCTCACCGACGGGGATCTTGTGGTCGCTCACCCAGTGCTCGAAGCTCGAGCCGGCGGCTTTTTTGTCGGCTCGTATGGCCTCCAGCGCCGAGCGACCGTCAAAGGTGTAGACGCCGGAGAGCCAACTGGCCACCGCGCGCGGATTGGTCTTGATCCAGGCTTCGGCGGCGGCTTCCGGTGTCTGATGCTGATCCAGGATGGCTCCCATGATCTGACTCTCACCGCGAGTGGTGAACTTCAGATTCCGGATCAGCCGTCCGATGTTGGGGCACTCGCTCGAATAGCCCCGGCGCTCGACGGTGTACACCGTGGCTCCGCCGAAGTTGGGTCCGAATACCGCATCCCCGCCTTCCAGGTAGTGCAGATCGAAGCGCATGTTCATCGGATGGGGGTCCCAGGCCAGGAACACGATCGGACTGCGGGTGCGTCCGGCGCGCTCGACCTCGGCCAACATGCCCTGCTCGCTGGACTCGACCAGTTTGAAATTGCCGAGTCCGTAGAGGTTCTGTTTCAGCATGCCCAGGATGAGGCGGTTGCCGTCATTGCCCGGCTCGATGCCGTAGATCGAGAATTTGAGCTGCGGCCCGAATTTCTCGATGTCGCGGAAATCATGCAGGCCCATCTGCCAGGTGTAGGTCGGTACGGCCAGGGTGTACTTCGCGCCCGTGAGGTTGGGACTCACGACCGTGACCGATCCGTCGGCGAGATAGTTGTGAATGTCTTCCTGCTGTGTGGGCATCCAATTGCCCAGGAAGATGTCGATATCCTTGTTTTTCAAGGAGGCAAAGGTTACCGGTACCGACAGTACGGTGGTCTGGGGCTGGTAGCCCAGATGTCGCAGCAGAACGCTGAAGGTGGCGGTTGTGGCGGTGACGTCGGTCCAACCGACGTCGGAAAGTCTTACCGTCTGGCAGGCGGGGGCGTCACTGCTACCGGGTGGGGCGGCGGCCCGCGTCTGCTGCATGGTCGCAAGCGTACAAGCCAGCAACACGACTGTTATGCAGACGCGCAGCCACGCCCAGCGTCCCGCACGACGCTCGATTGTGTGAGACTCCGTCGACCCCGCAGGCGCCATACGCGCTCCTGTCTTGTAGTTGAATGTCGGACTTGACCCACTCGCGCCGCGACTTCATCATCTCGGCCTGTCTTGAATAGCCGTTTAATGCAGCGTCTGTCAAGCACGTGTGAGCCGGGGCAAACATCTGATGAGAAAAGAAGTATCGGCACACCCTCGCTGCACCAGGAGCGCCCGGAGAGGCGCCCGTACGCCGCCATTCGGAGCATCACATTGAACAGACAATCAATCTCAGGTGGCGCGGCTGCGGGTGGCGTGCCCCGGGACGAGGTGGAAGAAGCACGGCGGGTCCAGCTCATCGAGGTCACGATCGACAGTCTGGCCGAAGTCGGATTTGTCGGCAGCACCCTGGCACAGATCGCCTCGCGCGCGGGAGTCTCACCTGGACTGGTAGCGCACTACTTTGGTGACAAGGATGGTTTGCTGGAAGCGACCTTCCGCACCTTGTCGCGGCATGTCCATGAGCGTGTCCGGCTGGGGTTTGCCGCTGCCCGTACCCCTCGGGGCCGCATCCAGGCTGTCATCGACGCCAATCTGGCGGCCGAGGCATTCGACAAGCGCACCGGAATCGCCTGGCTCGCATTCTGGGGACAGGTGTTGCACGTCGAAGGCTTGAAACGGGTGCAGGCGGCGTATCAACGCAGGATGCTGTCCAACCTGGGCTATTCGTTGAGCAAGCTCATGCCGGCGGCCGAGGCGCGTAGTCTCGCCGCGATGATTGCCGCCATGATCGACGGTGTGTGGTTGCGTGCCGCGCTGTCAGATTGGAAGGAAGCCGACAGTGAGAGTGCCCGTGCGCTGTTGACTGCCTTCGTCACTGGCCGAATGAAAGAGATGGCGCACCTGGAAGCGTTGCTTCCGGCTCCGACGCCGGCGGCCCCGCTGCTGCACGCGTTCGGGAAGGTCGATACTTTCGCGACTCTCAATCCGGCCACCGGAGAGGTGTTGGCTCACCTGGAAGTGGCAGGGCCGAGGGCGGTGGATGCCGCGGTGGCCAAGGCGCGCGTGGCGCAGAAGAAATGGGCCGCCATGACTGGAACCGAGCGCGGTCGGATCCTGCGGCGTGCCGCTGATATTTTGCGTGCCCGGAACCGGGAACTCGCCGAGCTCGAGACGCGTGATACCGGCAAACCGATCCAGGAGACCAGTGTCGTCGATGTGATCTCCGGGGCGGATTGTTTCGAGTACTACGCGGGTGTCGCGCCAACCCTGGCCGGTGAGCACCTGGACCTGGGGCCGCAAGCGTTTGGTTATACCAGGCGCGAGCCTCTGGGCGTGGTCGCCGGCATCGGCGCCTGGAACTATCCGCTGCAGATCGCATGTTGGAAAACGGCCCCGGCCCTGGCATGTGGGAACGCGATGATTTTCAAGCCGGCGGATCTCACGCCGTTGACCGCGATCCGTCTGCGCGAAGTGTTGAGCGAGGCGGGGCTGCCGGAAGGCGTGTTTCAGGTTCTGCAGGGCCGCGCCGATTCCGGACGCCTGCTCACCCAACATCCCGGAGTCAGCAAGGTGTCGCTCACCGGGGCCGTGAGTACCGGCAAGGCCGTGATGGCGGCGGCAGCGCCGACGCTCAAACACGTCACCCTGGAGCTCGGAGGCAAGTCGCCGCTCATTATTTTCGACGACGCGCACCTCGACAACGCCGTCTCCGGCGCGCTGCTGGGAAATTTCTATTCGGCCGGAGAAGTCTGCTCGAACGGCACGCGGGTGTTCGTGCACCGTAAGATCAAACAGGCGTTTCTGGACAAGCTCGTGGCGCGCACCAGCGCCATGCGCATCGGCGATCCCATGGACCCGAAAACCCAGGTGGGGGCGCTCATTTCACAGGCGCACATGGAGAAAGTACTCGCCTACATCGCGCGTGGCCGGGCGGAGGGGGCACGTCTGCTGTCGGGTGGAAGTCGCGTGACCACCGCCGATCTTGCGAATGGCTTTTTTGTGGCGCCGACTATATTCGACGAATGCCACGACGACATGGCCATCGTCCGTGAGGAAATCTTCGGACCGGTCATGTCGATTCTCGACTTCGACACCGAGGACGAGGTGGTGGCACGGGCGAACGCGACTGATTTCGGGCTCGCCGCGGGCATTTTCACGAATGACCTCACCCGGGCGCACCGGGTCATCGCCAGGCTCGAAGCCGGCACCTGCTGGATCAACCAATACAACATCACGCCCATCGAAATGCCCTTCGGCGGCGTGAAGCTTTCGGGACTCGGTCGCGAGAACGGCCGCGCGGCCATCGAGCACTACACACAACTGAAGAGCGTGTATGTCGCCATGGGCGACATCGACGCGCCGTACTGACGAGACAAGGCTTGAGCGACGAGATTTTTGACTACGTGATTGTCGGCGCGGGCTCGGCCGGCTGTGTGCTGGCCAATCGGCTCACCGAAGATGGCAAGCACACGGTGCTGTTGCTCGAGAATGGCGGCTCGGATCGCTCGGTGTTCATCCAGATGCCCACCGCGCTGTCCATTCCCATGAACATGCCGAAGTATACCTGGCCGTATCGAAGCGAGCCGGAGCCGAACCTCGGCGGCCGTCGCATTCATACACCACGCGGTCGGGTGCTCGGCGGCTCATCCTCCATCAACGGCCTGGTGTATGTCCGCGGCAATGCCATGGACTTCGAGCGCTGGGAGTCCGAAGGGGCGGCCGGATGGGGCTACCGCAACGTACTGCCTTACTTCAAACGGGCGGAAACCCGGGCCGCCGGCGGTGATACTTATCGGGGCGGTGAGGGGCCGCTGGCCACCCGACGGGGTTTGTTGACCAATCCCTTGCACGAGGCCTGGCTGGCCGCCGGCCGCGAAGCAGGCTATCCCCTCACCTCCGACATGAATGGATTCCAACAGGAGGGCCTGGGCCAGATGGATATGACCGTGGGCGGCGGGCGCCGTTGTAGCGCGGCCAATGCCTACCTGCGTCCGGTGCTGGGCCGGGGCAATCTGACTGTCCGGACCGAAGCGCTCGCGAATCGTATTATGTTCGAGCGCCGGCGTGCTACGGGCGTGAGCTACCGTCGCGGTGAGACTGACCAGGTCGCCCTCGCGCGGCGGGAAGTGATTGTCAGTTGCGGTCCCATCAATACGCCGCAGCTCCTGATGCTCTCCGGCGTGGGTCCCGCCTCGGAGCTGTCCGATCACGGCATCAGCGTGGTGCACGACCTGCCGGGTGTTGGCGAGAACCTCCAGGATCACCTGGAGTTTTATTTCCAGGTGGCCTGCAAGGAGCCCATCACGCTCTTTTCGGAAATGTCGCCGTTCCGCAAGGCGCTCATTGGAGCACGTTGGATTCTCACCAAGCAGGGACTGGGCTCGACCAACCACTTCGAGACCGGTGGCTTCATCCGCAGTCGCGCGGGCATCAATTATCCGGACATTCAGTTCCACTTCCTGCCCATGGCCGTGAACTACGACGGCTCCTCGCTCGCTCGCGAGCACGGGTTCCAGGCACACGTGGGACCGATGCGATCCAAGAGCCGCGGTTGGGTGCGCCTGACCTCCTCGAGTCCGTTGGATCATCCGAAGATTTTCTTCAACTACCTGTCACATCCGGACGACTGGGCGGAGATGCGCGCCTGTGTGCGTCTGACCCGGGAGCTTTTCGCTCAGCATGCCTTCGATCGCTTCCGTGGGCGGGAAATCCAACCAGGCGCTGCGGTGCAGACGGATGAGCAGATCGATCAGTTCATTCGCGAGCGGGTCGAGACCGCCTATCACCCGTCCTGCACCTGCAAGATGGGAGCCGACAGCGATCCCATGGCGGTGGTCGATCCGCAAACCCGGGTGCGTGGGCTGGAAGCGCTGCGCGTGGTGGATTCGTCAATCATGCCGTCCATCACCAACGGCAATCTCAACGCGCCCACCATCATGATCGCGGAGAAGGCCGCCGATCACATTCTGGGCAAGCCGCTGTTGCCGCAGTCGACGGCGCCACATTACGTGGCGCCGAACTGGCAGACCTCGCAGCGTTAGAGCATAACGGCCGCGGTTAAAACTTGAACCCGTACTGCGCCCCGATCACGCGTGGGCGCAGCGGGGTTTGGGCGACAATGAACTGGTCGGTGCTGACGAACGTCGCGGCATTCGAGTTGGTGAGATTGTCGCAGTAGAGGTTGAAATACCAACTGTCCTTCGACACGCCCACCGAAGCATCCACTGTCGTATACGCAGGATCCTCGAACCGCAGGCGGCCGGTGGAAACACCAGCCACGTCGAGGGTGGGATTCGAGCCCGCCTGGGTGAAGGAGTGACCGGTGTGACTGGCACCCACCTGGACATACGGCAGGTAACTGCCGACAGCCCACTCGTAGCGCGCACGCAGACTGAACTGCAGCGGCGGCGCGTTGGCGCTCGGAGAGCCGACCGGGCCGAACGGGTTGGTGATCGGCGAACAATTCCCGCCGGTGGCGTCGCAGGTCTGGGTGATCGGCTTGCCGTAGTTGTTGCTGCCCGGCACGTTGTCGATGAGCTGCGGTGAGTTGGTTTGCCGGCTGTGGTTCCACGACGCGGAACCCTGCAAGGTAAGTCCACTGATCACGCGGCCGATCAGGGAGGTCTCGATGCCCTTGATCAGAAAGTTCTGGCCGTTGGTGTTATAGAAAATGTTGCCGACCAGGCCCGGATCGAAGAAGGCCACCTGGACGTTGTCCCAGTTCTCGCGATAGATCGCACCGTTCCACTGCAGGCGATGCTCGAACCACTCGGTCTTCCAGCCGATCTCACTGTTGGTCAGCCGGTCCGACTGGTAGGAGCTGGGAACGGCGTACTGCGGATTGCCGTCGGTGCCCAAGGCGTGCTGCGTGCCGCCGTTCTGGTTGAATCCACCCGGGCGGAAACCCTGCGAGTACGTGTAGTAAACCATCACGTCGGGCGTGATGTGCCAGGTGATGTTGCCCCGGCTCTTGAAGCCGGACTCGGTGTCGTGCAGGTTCTGTTTGTTCAGATCGTAGCTGTCGGCGCCGAAACATCCTGACGGGGAATAAGTGGCCTGGAAGCAGGTGAAACTGCTGCTCACGCTGCCGATCGAAGAGTTGTCGAAGCGGAAATGACGCGTGCCGGCCGTGACGGTCAGGACTTTCGGGATGATGTCGAAGTCGACGGAGGCGAAGAAGGCGGTCTGCCTGGTCTCACGCATGGTGTCCTGGTAGAAGGACGTATTGTCGCCCTGGACTCCCGGATTCTGTACCGTGGCCCCCGGGGCGGTGCCGACATTGACGAAACAGTTGGTGTCGTTCGTGGCCGTGCACGAGGGCACGGTCTTGTAGTTCCAGCCGGTCTGGTCCCACAGCTTGTTGTCTTCCCAGAACACACCGCCGATGGCGCGCAGCCGCCAGTCATCGGGTGTGCTCAGGCGAAATTCATGTTGCTGGTGAGTGTTGCGCTCGTTCTCGAACCAGGTCGCGCTGGGGGAGAAACACGTACCGGTCGGATACTGGGCGCTGGGTCCCAGGCACTGGTAATAGTCGGCGTAGACGCCGCGGGAGTAGTTGGTGTAGTCGCCGACCTGCTCGACTTTGCGCACCAGGTAGCCGCCGGTGTAGACCGCCTTCAAGGGGCCGATTTTACCGTTCACTGTCCACGAGGTGCTTTCGAACTGATCCTTGTCGAAGGCGCTATTGAACGTGGTCACTTCCAGCGGGCCCAAGGCCGCGCCGTCCGAAGCGTTGGGCTGCTGGTAGAACACGCCCTGTGAATTCATATCCTGATAGGACTGTGTCAGCAGAACATCCCAGTCGTCGTTGATCTTGTAAAGAATCTCCGCGCGCGCGCCCTGGTAGGTGACCGGGTTGATGGCATTGCCGGTGAAATTGGCGTTGTTGATGAACTGGCTGCCCGGCGGCACGCAATAGCCGTTGTTCGGCTGGCCATCGGGGCAAACGCCGTTGGTGGCCGCATATTGCGCGTAGTGAATACCGATATCGGTATTCTTGCGCGTGAAAGTCGCCGGCACGTTGTTGATATAACCGCCGCGGTGATCGTCGTAGATGACCGCGCGTACGCCCAAGGTGTCCGAGATCAGCGGCAGGTTCAACACCGCCTGTAACTCGGTGTTGGGATCGCCGTGGGCGGTGATGCCGTAACCGGCCTTGACGTTGCCCTCGGTCACATCGAGCTTGGGCTCGTTGGTGATATAGCGGATCACGCCCGCCTCGGCGCCGGAGCCGAACAGGGTTCCCTGCGGACCTTCCAGTACCTCGATGCGATTCAGGTCGGCGGCGTAAATATCGAGATTGCGGTTCGGAAGCTGGCCTGACTGGTTGTCGAGATAGATAGCGACGTTCGGCCACAAGCCGGTGGAGGCGCTGCCCTGGCTCGGTTGGGAGCCGGCACTCAAGCCGCGCATGAAAATCTCGCTCTGACCTGGGCCGTTGTTGGCCGAGGTGACGTTCGGCAGATACTTGACGTAGTCGTCGAACGTCGAAACATTCAACTCCTGCAGCGTCTCGGACGTGAGCGCCTGAATCGAGATCGGAACGTCCTGAGCTCTTTCAGAGCGGCGTTGGGCGGTCACGGTGACCTCGGCGAGCTCGAGCGAGGTGGGCCCGGGGGCGGCGGTGTTGTCCGCGGATGTGCTGGGGCTCGGACCCGTGGAGGTTTGATCGGCTGCGGCAGCGACCGGTGAGGCGAGGGCGGCGCTGCCCAGGATCGCAGCGACCGCAACTGACACTTTCGAACCGAAAGCATGCCGACGCCGCACGCCCGAAGCTAAGCCCATGCGCATGAACGACTCCCCATTTCTTCTCGCTGTCGCACCCATTCAACGAAAAATCCGGGTAACAGCAGCCGGTTTCATAACCGGTTGTTGGCATTAGATACGACGTTTCCGTTACTTCGATTGAACGGAGGCGTCATCCGCCTGTTATGGTTGCGTCTACTCGAAGACGCGCGCGCGTGCCGCGTCGCCGCTCATTGCCCGATCGGGTTGCAGTCGGCGAGTCGATGGCGAGAGGCCGTACGCATCTTTGAACTGGCGCGAGAAATGCGCGCAGTCGGCGAAGCCGGCCTCGATCGCAATCTCCGTCACGGACCGGTCGGTATTCTCGATCAGCCAGTTTGCATAACGCATGCGCAACTGGCGATACAGCGATGCCGGCCCCAGGCCGACATGCTCGCGGCACAGTCGCTCGAGTTGGCGCACTGACATGCCGAGCTCGCCCGCC
>Ga0105239_10008991_pt1 | contig 11307 bp, 5 predicted proteins | sample KBSC44metaG_FD_92761 | JGI IMG/M metagenome (GOLD analysis project Ga0105239, IMG submission 92761) | Corn rhizosphere microbial communities from Kellogg Biological Station, Michigan, USA - KBS C4-4 metaG | ecosystem: Host-associated > Plants > Roots > Rhizosphere > Soil | place: Michigan, USA...
CGGTATTGTTGGAATTTCCCAGCGTTCAGTTATTTGTTGAGAGAGCGCAGGCGGTGCGCGCGGATTTTCAGATCACCGAACGCAACGCCGTCGCCGTCACGGAGTTGACCCGTCGTCTGGAGGGGCTGCCGCTCGCGATCGAGTTGGCGGCAGCCTGGGCGCAGATGCTGACGCCCGCGCAGATGCTGGAGCGGCTGGAGAATCGGTTTCAGATGCTGGTCAGTCGGCGCAGAGACCCGGTGCCACGGCATCGCTCACTGCACGCGGCCATCGGGTCCAGTTATGCGTTGCTGCCGTCCGAGGCGCAACGGCTCTTCTGTCAGTTGGCCGTCTTTCGCGGCGGGTTCGGTCTCGAAGCGGTGGTGAAGGTGTGCGCCTCTATAGAGGCACAGGGGCTGAGCGCCGATCGCATCGAAGATCTTCTGTTGCTTCTGCAGAAACACTCGTTGTTGGAAGTAGAAGAGTGGGACGAGACGTTGCGATTCACGATACTGGAGAGCCTGCGAGAGTTCGCCTGGGAGCAGTTGAGTCCTGCGGAAGCGTATGCGCTCGCCCTCGCGCACGCATCCTGGTGTCACCGATTGTTGCAGCCGGCACGGCAGGCGGCGTCGAAGGATTGGCCGTCCTGGCTGCCGCTGCTGATACGCGAACAGGCGAACTGGCGTACCGCCCTGGAGTTCTGTTTCCAGCCTCCTTCCGCTCTCCAAAGCGTGGAGACCGAGGAGATGGAAGCCCAACGGTTAGACCTCGGGGTACTGCTCTCGATCAGCCTGAACTGGTACTGGCAATGGCGTGGGGCATACTCCGAGGGGCGACGGTGGTTGGAACGGGCATTGGCGCATGCAAAAGACGATCCGACCGATTCGCAGACGGCACAGATCCGATACTTCCTTAGCGTCCATGCCTACTATCAGGGAGAGTTGGCGACGACCGGCTCTCTCTGTCAGAGCGCACTGGCTCAGATGGAGCAAGGGGGGAAAACCACCCTCAATATAGATCTCCTGAATATGCTCGGTCTGGTACAGAGCGCTCAACTGGACGCATCCAATGCCGAGCGCACACTGATGGAAGCGCTCCGACTGGCACGGGAGACCGGAGATCCGCATCTGATCCAAAGACCCTTGAGCAACCTGGGACTGATCGCCAATCGATGTGGGGACTACGGGAAGGCGCGTCTCTATCTGGAAGAGTCGCTGGCGATCAACCGCAATCTTGAGGATACCATGCAGATCGCCAATGCACTGGGCAATCTCGCCAATGTCGCCAGAAACCAGGGCGATCTTGCGAAGGCCAGGAGTTATATGGAGGAGACATTGAATTTGAAGCGCGCCCTCGGGGATCGGCGGGGGCTCGCCAATGCGCTCAGCGGTCTCAGTGAAATCGCGCATCTGCACAAGGATCTTCGGTTGGCGCTCACCTGCATGCAGGAGAGTCTGGCACTCCGAAATGAGATGCAGGACAGACGTGGGCTGTCGGTCTCACTGACAGTACTGGGGGAGATCATGGCGGACCGGGATGCCCTGCGCGCCGTGCGCTTCTATGCCGCGGCGCAGACCCTTTTTGAGAGATTCGACCTTCCGCCGCCTGCCTCTGTGCGGCAGGCAATGGACGCGTTTTTGGACAGAACTCGCTCCACCGAACCGGGATTCGAGGTGGCCTGGAATATGGGGCGTGTGCTATCGCCGGATGCCGCTGTGGAGGAGGCGCTGGATTTCTGTTCCAGAACGGCAGCGTGAACCTGCCGGTTATTCGGATCCCGTCCTTGTAGCGTAGCATCGGCGGACCGGATCACGGAGTCGCCGGAAAGAGCACGAGTACTCACGACCGATAGGGGGAATGGTCCTTGACTTTGCTTTTGGGAGAAGGCCGATGTTGACCGAGGGTTGGCATATACAACTGCTGGGTGGACTGCGCATGGAGCAGGGACGCCAGTCCATCACCCGTTTTCGTACTCAGAAGACGGGTGCGCTGCTGGCCTACCTCGCCTTCTATCGAGACCGCCTTCATCCCCGCGATGTATTGGCGGATCTGTTCTGGCCCGATGATGATCCGGACGCCGCTCGCGCCAGTTTTCGCACCGCGTTGAACTCGCTGCGCAAGCAATTGGAATCGCCGCACGTTGCACCGCAGAGCGTTCTGATCGCCGATCGTTTTCAGGTGCAGTTAAGGAGTGACAACGTCACCACCGATGTCAGTCAGTTCCTGGAGGCGATTCAGGAGGCGCGTCGTTGCGTCCATTTGAAAGAGCAGGCAGGGCATCTTCTCCAGGCCGTGCAGGCATATGGAGGCGAACTGCTTCCAGGCTTCTACGAAGATTGGGTGATAATGGAGCGTCAGGCGTTGGAAAGCGTCTATATGGACGCTTTAAGGCAACTCCTCTCTCATGCGGAAGGCGAGGCCGACTTCACGCAGGCGCTGGACTACGCGACACGGATTGTCGCCCTGGATCCCACCGCAGAAGAGGCGCATGTCGCGGTGATCCGGCTGTTTCACAAAGCGGGCCGTCCTCGCGAGGCCCTCAGACAGTACGATACGCTCGAACGCACGCTCCAGAGCCAACTGAATGCTGTGCCAACCCAGGAGAGCCGCAGGCTCGTAGACTCCATTCGTACCACGGTGACGCGGCCTGTCACCGTGCGTCGTGGCCACCGACAGGTTCCCACACTGCCGGTGGTGCGCTCCACGCCTTCCGCTCCGCGGCGCGAAGCGAGAGAGCCGGCTCCTTCCTTGCCCATCCCTCTCCTGCCATTTTTTGGGCGTGAAGCGGATATCGAGCGGATCATGGAACTGTTACAGCCCGGTTCCCGGTCCAGTTCGTCTCTCCTTCGCACTCCTTCTCCTGCGGTTCGCCTGTTGACGCTGCTCGGCCCGGGCGGCAGCGGCAAGACGCGCCTGGCCATCGAAGTGGCACGACAGTTACAGCGTGCGTTTGCCGGATCTGTATGGTTCGTGTCGCTCGCTGATCTTTCGGAAGCAGGAATGGTGCCGGAAGCCATTCTGGAGGCCATGGAACTGCCACGCAAGGGGGGAGGGGCCTGGTTCGCGGCATTGCAGCAGAGTTTAGGAGAGCGTTCCGGTCTGCTGATCCTGGATAACTTCGAGCACCTCGTCGAAGCCGGCACGCAGTATGTCCGGGATCTGCTCCTCCATGTGCCCGGATTGGTCTGTGTGACCACCTCGCGTCTTAAACTCGATATCGAGGGGGAGCGTGTGTTTATGGTGGCCCCCTTACCGGTTCCAAAATCAGACAATGTCGCCCCGAAGGCCCTGTTGGAATATCCCAGCGTGCAGCTATTTGTCGAGCGAGCGCAGGCGGCGCGAATCGATTTTCAGATCACGGAGCGCAATGCAGTCGCCATCACAGAGTTGACCCGTCGTCTGGAGGGCCTGCCGCTTGCGATCGAGTTGGCGGCGGCCTGGGCGCAGATGCTGACGCCTTCGCAGATGCTGGAGCGGTTGGAGAACCGGTTTCAGATGCTGGTCAGTCGGCGCAGAGACCCGGTGCCACGGCATCGCTCGCTGCATGCCGCCATCGGGTCCAGTTATGCGTTGCTGCCGTCCGAGGCGCAACGGCTCTTCTGTCAATTGGCAGTCTTTCGTGGCGGATTTAGGCGCGACGCGGCGGTGGAGGTGTGTGGCTCCGGGGAGCCGGACGGGACGAACGCGGATCGCATCGAAGACCTTTTGCTACTCCTTCAAAAACACTCGCTGTTGGATGTCGAGGAGTGGGACGAAACCCTGCGGTTCACGATGCTGGAGAGTTTGCGGGAGTTCGCCCTGGAACAGTTGAGCGCCGACGATCGATTTTCGGGCGCGTTGGCGCATGCCCGATGGTGCCGCCGGTTGACATACCAGGCGTCCATCGCCGAACCGCAAGATCTTCCCCTCTGGAAGGACGTCTTGTTTCAAGAACAGGAGAATGTACGCGCTGCCCTGGCATTCTGTCTGCAGCCTTTGCCTTCAGGTGCGGAATCGGATCCGAACGGAGCGCAACAGCTCGCCGCTCAACTTGGAAGGGACATCGCCGCCGACCTGCCCTGGTACTGGCAGTGGCGTGGGGCATATGCCGAAGGGCGCCGCTGGCTGGAACAGGCGCTTCGCCTATCCGAGGGGAGTGATCCGAATCCGGAAACTGAGAACCTGCGTTTTCATCTGGCCGGTCTCGCCTTCTTTCTCGGGCTCTTTCCTGAAGCGGAAGCGCACTGCCGAACCAGCCTCGATCGGTGGCAAGATGACTGGGATCCTGTGTTCCGGGGGAAAGTTCTCAGCCGGTTAGGCCAGACCTATGGGATTCAGAGGGACTATGGAAGGGCCGAGCCTCTGCTGCAGGAGAGCCTCGCGGTTTTTAAGGCGGCCCTGGACTGGAAAAGGGCCTCCGATGCACTGAACGGACTGGGGATCATCGCCAAGAACCGCGGGGACTTCGTGCAGGCGCGGCGCTACCTCGAAGAGGGATTGGATTATGACCGGCAACTCAACGACACGCGGTTTATCTATGTGAAGCTGGTCAATCTGAGTCTGATCGCGATGGCGCAGAAGGAGTATCGTGTTGCCGAACTTCAGTTGACCGAGTGCCTGGAGATGGTGCGTGCATTAGGAGAGCGCCCTGGCATCTCCCTGATACTCCATAATCTTTGTCTGGTCACGGAGGAACACAGTCCGGAGCGCGCTCTCGCGTATCTGCACGAGAGCATGAAAATTCGGCGTGAGATGCAGGATCGGCATGGGATCATCCTCAACCTGAGTCTGCTCGGTGATGTCATGCAGAAGCGAGAGCCGTTGCGCGCGGTGCGCTTCTATGCGTTCGCCCGGATGCTCATGGAGACCTCTGGCACCCGGGATGCGTTCGCCAATCCTGAGCGTGTAAACGCCTTCCTGGAGGAGATCAAGACGGCCAACCCGGAGGCAGCGGTAGTCTGGAATCTGAGCCTTGTAGTACCGCCGGAAGCCGCCATCGAGGAGGCGCTGGAATTCTGCTCGACAGCGGCGAAACTTCCCCACGAGTCTGCTCCGTCCGGCCCGCGCTAGAATCGCCATGTGCCGGGTACCGGATGACGAGAGGGCATGCCGCCGGACAAGACACGCGCCCCTCATCCCATGTTGCGCGGAGGAGACAACGGTTGAATATACTACACGACTCCTGGCTGCGTGTGACAGGTCGCTATGCACGCAAAGACGCCTTTATCGATCTTGTCTGTCGCTATTCCGATACGCAGCGCCACTACCACAATCTCGAACACATCCGCGCGATGCTGCAAGATCTGCATGCGACGGTTTACTCTCAGAATCCGACGCTGCATCGGGCGATCTGGTGGCACGACGCCATCTACGACTCGACCCGCCATGACAACGAAGAACGCAGCGCCGAACTGGCCGCGCAGACCCTGACTGAATGGAAGGTGTCTCCCACGGAAATCGCCCGTGTAGAAGGATTGATACTGATCACAAAACGCCACGAAGTGCCGGCAGGTGATGCTATTGCCCAAACCCTCGTCGATCTCGACCTGCAGATCCTCGCATCCCGTCCTGAGAAATACGACCTGTATGCCGTCCACGTGCGTGAGGAATATGGATGGGTCTCCGATCTCGACTACGCCCGTGGCCGCTCGGACTTTCTCAACCGTATGCTTGCCCGTGAACAGATCTTCAGGGACTACACTCTTGATGTCGCTGCCCGCACCAACATGGCCCGCGAACTTGCGCGCTGGCAATTCTGATCTTAGCGTTGTTCACCTGACGGAGGGTATAATACCGGCATGAAACTTACACCCGAACAGCTTGCACTGCTGCCATCTGATGAGGATGTTCAGTTCTATCAGGAACATGGCTACTATCACTCCAAGACCCTCTTCTCGTCAGGAGAGATGGATGCGGTCCTGGCCGCCAGCGAACGGTTCTATGCCGGAGAGGTGGACGAGCCGTCCGTAGACGCGCCGTATCTCGACCGCTTTCGACCGAAAGAGTCCTATGGCGCGGGCCTGCGCAAAAGCGACTACTCCTCCATGTACAGTCATGGGCTGCGGTGGCTGGTGACGCATCCCTTGCTGGGCGCCATCGCAGCCCGCCTCTCCGGTTCGCCGCATATCCGACTCTGGCACGACCAGTTGCTCTACAAGCCCCCGCAGGATCCTCTGAAGCCCACCAATGTGGGGTGGCATACCGATCGCGGCTACTGGAAGACCTGCACGTCGCCCGAAATGCTGACCGCCTGGATTCCCTTCCACGACTGCGATGTGGAGATGGGCACCATCACCATGATCGACGGCAGCCAGCGCTGGCCGGACAACACCAACAACCTCGACTTCTTCAGCAGCGATCTCGACGGCCTGGAACGTAAGTTCAGTACCGGAGGGCAGCCGATCGTTAAGGTGCCGATGAACCTCCTGAAAGGCCAGGTCAGTTTTCACAACTGTCTGACCATCCACGGCAGCGGCCCCAACTACAGCGCCCAGCCGCGGCGGGCGATCGCCGTGCATTTGCAGGACGAAGCCAATCGTTATCAGGTGTACCACTATCCCGACGGTCGTCCTGCTCAGCATGCAAACGATCATCTGTGTCGGCAAGTTGATGGCGTGCCGGACTACACCGATCCCGATTTCTGCCCGGTACTCTATTAGTCCGCGAGGGGAGAGGGAAGATGCGAGCGCTCTGGATGGGGTTGTTGTTCGTGGCGCTGGTCGGAGGGAGCCGGGCGACCGCCGCACCTCCTGTGTCAAATGGCGATGAGTTCTTTGAGACGCAGGTGCGCCCACTGCTGGCGAAACGCTGCTTGAGTTGCCACTCCGGCGCGGCGGCTCGCGGCGGGCTGGCCCTGGATCGTCGCGCCGGATGGCAGAAGGGCGGAGCCTCCGGGCCTGCGCTTCTGCCGGGCAACGCCGAGAACAGCCTGCTCTTGAAAGCGATCCGGCACGCTCCCGGCGCTCCCGCCATGCCTCCCGGCAGCAAACTGCCGGAGGGGGAGATCGCAATCTTTGCGGAGTGGATCAAGCGCGGTGCGCCCGATCCTCGGGACGGCCGAAAAGCCGACGCTGCCGCCGACCGCTCCGCCCGTTGGGCGCTGCAGCCTCTGACGCATCCACAGTTACCTGAAATCAAGGCGAAAGCCTGGGCACGTACTCCGATCGACCGTTTTATCCTTGCGAAACTGGAGGCGAAGGGGCTGCATCCCGCGCCTGAAGCCGATCGTCGTACACTGCTGCGTCGGGTCACCTACGACCTGATCGGCCTGCCTCCGACACCGCAGGAGACCGCCGCCTTCCTCGCCGACACGTCTCCGAACGCCTACGCAAAAGTGGTGGATCGTCTGCTGGCCTCACCGCACTACGGCGAGCGCTGGGGGCGGCATTGGCTGGACGTGGTCCACTACGGCGATACCCACGGCTACGACAAAGACAAGCGCCGTGACAACGCCTGGCCCTACCGTGACTATGTGATCGACTCGCTGAATCAGGACAAACCCTATACGCAATTTGTACAGGAGCAGGTCGCGGGCGATGTGCTGTTTCCCGATCGACCCGAAGCGGTGATCGCAACGGGCTTCCTGGCGGCCGGCCCGTGGGACTTTGTCGGCAACCTGGAGTTGAGGGAAGGGACGGTCGAAAAAGAGAAGACCCGCCTGCTGGACCGGGATGACATGGTCGCCTCCACGATCTCCACCTTCGACAGTATGACCATCCACTGCGCCCGCTGCCACGATCATAAGTTCGACCCCATCCCGCAGCAGGACTACTATCGTCTTCAGGCGGTCTTCGCAGGCATCGACCGCGGAGATCGTCCCCGGCCCGATCCGGCTCGGGCCAGGCGCGTTGCGGAACTGGATCGGCAACAGGCTGCTCTGACAGGGCAGCGCACCGCCCTGGAAGCCCGGATCGATGCACGCCTCGGCCCGGCCCTTGCGGGGACAGACCAGCAGATCGCGACGGCGAAAGCCGCGCTGGCCGCTTTGCCTGTGCCACCTCAGAAGAGCGGCAGTCCGACGAACGGCTATCATAGCAACATCGAAGCTGCTCCGGACATGGTGAAATGGGTGCAGATCGATCTCGGACAGTCAAGACCCGTCGATACGATACGACTGCTGCCCGCGCGTCCCACCGACTTCGCGGACACGCCCGGTTTTGGCTTCCCGTTGCGCTATCGCGTCGAGATCTGCGAGGAGCCGATGTTTACGCATCCGGTACGGATCGACGATAAGACGGTGGGCGATGTGGCGAATCCTGGAGATCGACCGGTGCTGATCTCCGCGGGAGGCAGGGGTGGGCGCTATGTGCGCATTACGGCGACGCGCCTCTGGAAACGGACAGGAGACTACCTCTTCGCACTGGGTGAAATGCAGGTGTTCTCGAAGGGCGTAGAGGTCGCGCATGACAGTGCGGTCTCCGCGCTGGACAGTATCGAGAGCGGGCGCTGGTCGAAGCGCAATCTGGTCGATGGCTTCGATAGCCGCAGTGCGCTTCCCGATCTTTCCGATCCCGCAGTCACCGCTATGGTGAAGCAACGGGACGATTTGCAGCTTCGACTCGCGGCCCTCGAAGCCGATCGGCAGAAGGAGCGCGAGGCGCATACTGAGCCCGCAGATCGTACCGCGCGCGCGCGACTGGAGGCGCAGCAGAAAGATCTCCAGGCGCAGATCGCCGCACTGCCCCCGGTTCCGATGGTCTACGGGCTCGTCACACACGCGCCGCGGCCGATCTTCGTATTGGCGCGAGGGGAGGTCGAGCAGCAGGGCGTGCAGGTCCATCCGGGTGCGCTGAGCTGCGTGGCAGGGCTGGGGAGCGAATTCACGAAGGTCGCACCCGACAACGAAGGCGCGGGCCGGGCGGCGCTGGCGCAGTGGATCGCCTCGCCGCAGAATCCGCTGACCTGGCGCTCGATCGTCAATCGGGTATGGCACTACCACTTCACGCGAGGCATCGTCGATACCCCCAACGATTTCGGCAAGAACGGATCGCGCCCGTCGCACTCCGAACTGCTGGACTGGCTTGCGCAGTGGTTTCTGGACAACGGCCAGTCGATGAAGAAGCTGCACCGGCTGATCGTCCTGAGCGCGACCTATCGCCAATCCTCCGCGCCGGAGCCGGTCGGAAGCAAAGTGGATGCGGACAACCGCCTCCTGTGGCGCATGAACCGGCGGCGCTTGGAGGCGGAGGAGATTCGCGATACCATTCTGGCCGTCAGCGGGAAGCTGGACACGCGGATGGGCGGCCCCGGCTTCGATCTCTTCCACTTCAAAGACGATCATTCACCGATCTACGACTACACTGCAGAAAAGGCCGACGACCCTGCCACGTTCCGCCGTACCGTCTATCAGTTCACCGTGCGCAGCGTGCCGTACCCGTTGCTCGACTGCCTGGACAGCGCCGATCCCAACTCCAATACTCCCGTGCGCAATACCACACTGACCGCGCTCCAGGCGCTGGCGCTCCGCAACGATCCCTTCATTCTGCGCCAGTCCGAATACTTTGCGGAGCGTCTTACCCGCGTCGATCCTACACTCACACGGCAGATCGAAGAGGCCACTCTGCTGGCCTTCGGACGTCTGCCGACCGCCACGGAGCGCACGGCCCTCGAAACGTATGCCCGCAAGTATGGCCTCGCCAACACCTGCCGGCTCCTGCTCAATACCAATGAGTTCGTCTTCCTGGACTGAGGAGACTCTGAACTGGGGGAGAGATAAATGGAAACACCGAAAATCGACCGACGGGAACTGCTGCTGCAAGCGGGCGGCGGACTGGGCAGTGTGGCGCTCGCCTATCTGCTGGGCACGGAGAGTGCTGCCGGAGCGGCCCAGCAGGGGAGCACGCCGAAAGGGGCGGTCGGAGTGCTGCATCATCCGGCGAAGGCGAAGCGGGTCGTGCAGCTCTTTATGTCGGGGGCGGCGAGTCAGGTGGATACCTTCGACTACAAGCCGGAGTTGATCAAGCGCGCCGGGCAAAAGTTCGATCCCGGCGGCAAGATCGAGCTTTTCCAGAGCGCGCCCGGCAGCGTCATGCCGTGCCCCTGGGAGTGGAAACAGCACGGCAAGTCCGGACGCTGGATCAGCGGTCTGCTGCCGAATCTCGCGGGCTGTGTCGATGAGATGGCGTTTCTCTATGCGATGATGTCGAAGTCGAATGTCCACGGCCCGGCCACGTTTATGCAGAACACCGGATTCATTCTGCCGGGTTTTCCGAGCGCAGGTGCCTGGGTCTCCTACGGACTTGGCAGCCTGAACGAGAACCTTCCCGCCTTTGTCGTGCTGCCCGACCGGCGCGGGGTGCCGCCGAACGGCCCCGCGAACTGGGGCTCCGGCTTTCTGCCTGCCTCGACACAGGGCACCGCCGTGCGCGTCGGCGCGCAGCCGCCCATCCACGATCTCTTTCCGCCTGCCACTCCCGGTATCACCCCGCAGAGCGAATCCGAGGGCCTCACCCTTCTGAATCGCCTGAACAGCGCCCACCATGCCGCGCGTCCGGACGACTCCCGCCTGGCAGCGCGTATTCAGTCCTACGAACTGGCGGCGCGGATGCAGCTCAGCGCGCCGGAGGTCATGGAACTGCGCAGCGAGACGCCGGCAACCCGCGCTCTCTACGGAATCGATACCGAGATCACCCAGGACTTCGGCACCCGCTGCCTGATCGCCCGCCGTCTGCTGGAGCGTGGTGTAAGGTTTGTGCAGGTCTGGAGCGGGGCGGACAACGGATTCCCGCGCCGCAACTGGGACTCGCATGAGGATCTGGCGCGGGACCACCTGGATATGGGAACCAGTATGGATCGACCTGCGGCGGCCCTGATTCAGGATCTGAAGTCGCGGGGAATGCTGGACGATACGCTGGTGATCTGGACCACGGAGTTCGGGCGAATGCCCTGCAGCCAGGGAGGCAAAGGCCGTGACCACAATCCTGCCGCTTTCACCTCCTGGCTGGCAGGCGGCGGGATCAAAGGCGGTGCGACCTACGGCGCGAGCGACGAGTGGTCCTACAAAGCCGTGCAGGATCCCACCCACTGCTACGACCTGCACGCGACGATGCTCCATCTGCTCGGCATCGATCATACCCGCCTCACCTTCCACCACAACGGCATCGACCGTCGCCTCACCGATGTCCACGGTCAGGTCATCCACGACATCCTCGCGTGACGTTCAGTTTTTTCTTTCGGGGTTGAAACCCCGTGCTGAAACGGGAAGTCCACCTTCGTGGACTCAATGCATCTGAGTCCACGAAGGTGGACTTCCCCTGTCAGAACGGCAATTCATTGCCGGGAAAAGTACGGACGGTCCGGCCAACTCTGCTTAGTCGATAGTCGGTGGGGCGCAGGAGCCGCGTTCGTCCA
>Ga0105239_10008994_pt1 | contig 11303 bp, 4 predicted proteins | sample KBSC44metaG_FD_92761 | JGI IMG/M metagenome (GOLD analysis project Ga0105239, IMG submission 92761) | Corn rhizosphere microbial communities from Kellogg Biological Station, Michigan, USA - KBS C4-4 metaG | ecosystem: Host-associated > Plants > Roots > Rhizosphere > Soil | place: Michigan, USA...
CGTGCGACGATCGGCGGCCGGGGAGGGATCGAGTTTCTTCTTCTCCAACTCGGCGGCAATGAAGGCGTCGATCTTGTTCGCACCCCAACCTTCGTGGGTGACGGCGGGGGTGGGCAGTTCCGCGACGGGTTGAAACGCCCACCACTTCTTACCCGCCTCGATGTCGATCGTCCGCTTGCCGGGCGTCTTGCCCGCGGCGGCCACGGTGGCGGCATCGCGTGGGTCGGGCGCGCCGAGCTTCACCCACTGCTCCACCCACGCCACCTGCTGGGCGTCGAGCTGCTTCTTCGGAGGCATCTGTAAGTCAGGATCAGTCCAACGGATAGCTTTGACCAAGCGGCTGCCTTCGATATCACCCGGCACCAGCGCGGGCCCGCTTTCGCCCCCCTTGGCGAGGCCCTGTTTCGAATCTAAAAGCAGATGCCCCTTTGACTTACCGGCCTGCGTGGAATGGCATTCGTAACAGCGATCGACCAGGAGCGGACGAATCCGCTTCTCGAATAGTTCCAATCCCTCTTTGTTGGAGGCATCGGCGCCGCGCGCGAGACCGGCCGGCAGGAAAAACGCCACCATCGCCAAGCCGTTCAGAATGTTTGCTTTCAATCGCAGCATGAAAGGGCAATTCGGTTCACCTATAGCATACGCCGGTCCTCGCCCGACATTGCGAGGATCTTTGATTTCGGTAGCAGATCAATGAGGTGGTTGTTATTCTCGCGCGACTGTTCCGCACGTCGCGCGACCAGGCATACGTCTATTTCCGGGCGAATGGGGAAAAATATGAGGGCCGCCGCTTCCGACTCCGTCCGCCGGGACCGCTCCCGTCGTCCTCGTTCGTCTGACGCGCTCTGCCGCGCCTGCTGTGAAGCCTTGGAGCTTCGTACGCTCCTCGCGGTCACGTTCCCCGACGCGGCGGTCATTCAAACCAATAGCGCCGGGTGGGATTTCAAAAAAAACCTGCCCCTTACGGGCACCGTGCCCACCCTGCAAGGCGGCGCGAACAATCAGACCGCCCAGCCGCAATATACCCTCGAATTCCCGGGGACGCCCGGCGTCATTCCCCTCTTCGAGCTGGATTGGGACAGTCAGTTTAACCCCGCCGACGGAACGGTCACCCCCGGTTCCTTCAAGATCACCGCGCCAGAGGGGCGCGCCTCCACCGGTTTGATCGACGCCGTCGCCAACCATTCCGTCATCCCCACCCTCATCCTGCGCGGCACCGACGGCCAGGGGCGGCCGAGTTGGGATTGGACCCTCGACAACGCCACGGTTCCCGACTACTCGACTGCCCAGAGCGACGGGGGCGGCGACTTCGGCGTCGATCAGTTCTCGCTCCAGTTCGACAAGGTGACCGTTCATTACATCGGCTACGACGATCACGGCGCCCCGCTCCCGCGACAGACGTTTACGTACGACGTCGGCACCCGCGCGGGGAGCGGCAGCGCGATCGTCGGCGGCCCGGCGCCCGCCCCCGGAACGCCCTCGGAAACGCTCGAGATCGCCGGCCAATCCATTCCCCTCGACGCTTATTCCTGGGGCGAATCGCTGGACCCACAGACGCAAGCCTTGAACGCGTCGAACTTCACGGTCTCCCTGCCCAGCGGGGCGGCGACGTCCGGTCTCCTGGACGCGCTGTTTTCCCAGGAGTCGTTCACCAAGGCGGCAATCAAGGTGCGCGACGCAATGGGGCGCCTCACCGCCCAATGGAATCTCGGTACCGTTTTCGTCGTACGGCACGCGACCGGCCGCAGTCCCGGCGATGCCGCGCCCGACGACACCGTCGAGCTCAGTTTCGGACGCTATCAATTGATTCGAAACGTGTACGACCCGAGGACCGGCCAGCTCGTCAATTCGTACGGCGGTGGCTGGGACTTCACCGACCACACGCCGTGGGGCAATCCGCCGGGGACGCCAACGTTCAACCCCAGCGCCGCGCCGGTCAATGCGATCGAGACCATGCAGATCGACGGCGGCGTCCCGATCGCGCTCGAGAACTTTTCCTGGGGTGAGCAGACGACGTTCCATCTGGTCAATGTCGGCGGGGGAGCCATGGTCGAGTTGCCCGATCACGTCGATATGTCGTCGGTCAGCGTGACCATGTTTGAGGACGCGCCGGCGACCGGGATCGTGCAAAACATCCCCGCCGCCACGTCCCACGCCGTGACCCTCATCCGCCGCGACTTCGACGGGCACGAAATCTTTCGGTACACGCTCGCCGGCGTCACGTTCTCCTCCTTCTCCACCGGCAATTCGATCCAGACCGAAGCGCCCGGCGATTCGGCCACGCTGGATTTCCAGTCCATGAAGGTCGACTTCACGCCGTACGATTCGCTGGGCAACCCACTGCCCAGGATCACGCGGTCGCGCGACCGGGCGAACAACACGGGGGACGTCGGCAGCCTGACCGGCACGACGTTCGCCCCCGGCTCGACGCCCCGCTTCGCCCTCGACGCCGGGCAGGGGTTGATCCCGATCGACACACTCAGTTGGGATTTCAGCCCGGTCGAGGTCGATCGGCATCCGGCGGCAATGTCGCTGACGCTGGCCCCGGGGCGCTGGTCGCCCGGCATGTTCGCCGCGGCCGGGTCCCAACGCGAGTTCGACACCGTCCGCCTGAACGCCTACGACGGCGACGGGAACGTCACCGCATCGTGGACTCTTGAGGACGTGATCCTCACGTCGTACGCCTTCAACTGGAGCGACGGCGCGACCGGCGCGGACAGTGCCTCCCTGAGCTTCAAAAGGGCCACCCGCACGGTCGTCGATTCGTCCGGCAAATCGCCCGTCACGTACTCGGGCGGATGGGACTTCATCACCGGCAAGGCGATCGACGACGGTCCCGGTCAACCGGCCACACTCGACGGCGTCACCTACGCCGCCGGCGCCACGCCCCAATACACGCTCCAGATCGGTGGCGCCACCGGCTTGCTGCCCGTGCGCTCGGTGACGTTCGGCACGTACGCCGACGCCGGGTCTGGCTTCACGCCGGGCGTCGCGCCGCTGACGGTCCAGATCGACGGCGGGTTGCGGGCGGAGACCGGGCTGATCGAGGCGGTCGCGGGCACCGGCGCCGTCCCGTCCGTCGTCGTCGTCCACTACGACGCCGGCGGGCGACCCGTGCAGCGCTGGACGCTCAACAACGTGCGGTTCACCAATTTTCAGACGGACGATCAGACCGGCGCCGGCGGGCAGGTAACCGACACGCTGCAAATCGACAATTCCACGAGCGGCATGGTCGAGTGGCTGACCTACGACTCCAAGGGCAAACCCCTGGCGCCGATCGTTTCGCAATGGGACCTGACCAAGCAAACGCACACGATCCCGCCGTACGGACAGACGTTCGCCCCCGGCGCCCTACCGCGGATCGCGCTCGATTTCGGCACGGGGCAGATCGCGCTCAACTCGTTCTCGTGGGGCGAGAGCTTTCCGGGCGGCGGGCCCGGTGGCGACGGCCCCGTGGGACAGGATTTCAGCTTCGACACACTGGGGAGCGTCAGTTCGCCGGCGCTGGCGGCGGGCGTGTTCGACGGCGCGAAGGACCTGTCGATCGTCACCCGCGACGCCCTGGGCCACGTGCTCTCGCGGTGGCAGCTCGGCGGCGCGCATTTCGACACCTATTCCGCCAACGGCGCCCAGGGCGGGGGCACGCCGTTCGATTCGTTTTCCCTCCACGTGGACGAGGCGCAACTGACTCTCTACACGCTCGCGCCCGCGGCCGCCGTCACGCCTCCGTCTCCCGTAACGCGAAACACGCCGGTGACCTCGCTGACGATCGCGTTCAGCGAGCCGGTGACCGGGTTCGACCTTGCGGACCTTACGCTGACGCGCAACGGCGGGACAGTCGTCCCGCTGACGGGCGCGACGCTGGCGACGACGGATAACGGGCGGACATGGACCCTGAACCTGCCGGCGTCGCTGCAATCGACCGACGGGAGCTATGCGCTATCCGTGGCGATCGGCACGGCGTCCGGCGTCGTGGGGGCGCTAACGCAGCAGCCGCTGGCGCAGGCGTCGGGGACGGCGTGGGTGATTGACCGAGTGGCGCCCAAGGCGACGGACGCGTCGTTCGATTACGTGGGTCGCCGGCGGGCGGTCGTGACGTTCGGTGAAAACGTGACCGGCCTGACGATCAACTCGCTGACGCTGACGCCCCTGGCCGGCGCGCCACCGGCGGGGACATTGCCGCCGATTAGTGCGTTCGGATACGACTCGGCGACCCGAACGGCGACCTGGACATTTGCCGCCCCCCTGCCGGACGGGAACTATCGGTTGGGCCTGGCGACCTCGGCGGCGACGGACCTGGCGGGGAATCCGCTGGCGCTGGCCCTGGCGTCCGACTTCTACCTGCTGGGCGGGGACATCAATCGGGATCGGAATACCGATTTCAAAGACCTGGTGATCCTGGCGCAGAATTACAACACGACCGGCAAGACCTACGCGACCGGGGACATAACCGGCGACGGAAAGGTCGATTTCAACGACCTGGTGGTGCTGGCTCAGCATTACAACACGAGTTTGCCCGCGCCGGGGGCGGCGGCGCCGGCCGCGTCGCCCGCACCCAACGTCGCGTTTTCGACGGTCTGGACGGCGGCACTGGCGACGCCGGTGAGCAAGAAGGATGAGACGAACGCGAAGCCGCCTGCGGTGTTTTCGGTCGTCCCCGTGGTCAAACCGACCCCTGCGAAGCCCAAACCGGCAGTTCGGCGGTAATCGTTCATCGCAGGCACGCGACGGCGGTATATGCAGATGATGCGAGGCGTCCGAGCAATCATTCGGCAGGCGATCGTCGGGGCATTCTCGACGTGGGCGGGGGTGTCGGCCTTGGCTGCGACGACCGTTCCCCAGCCGGCGGAGGTGAAGGCGTTTGTCGAAAAGCGCTGCGCGGAATGCCACGACACGGACACGCAAAAGGGCGACCTGGATCTGACGACGCTGTCGTTCGATCTCTCGAATCAGCAGATCTTCGCCAAGTGGGTGAGGATCCACGACCGCGTGGCGGCGGGGGAGATGCCGCCGCCGAAGAAGAAGGCCCGACCGGCGGCGAATGAGCTGGCGTCGTTCGATGGATCCCTGACCAAGTCGCTGACGGCGGCGGACGACGCGAGGGCGGTGGCCGAGGGGCGGGCGACGCAGCGGCGGCTCAACCGATACGAGTACGAGAACACGCTGCGCGATTTGCTGAAAGCGCCGTGGCTTCAACTGAAGGACGCGCTGCCGGAGGACGGGGAGGCCAACCGGTTCAACAAGGTCGGCGACGCGCTGGACGTGTCGCACGTGCAGATGGCGCGGTACCTCGCCGTGGCGGATTTCGCGCTGCGGCAGGTGGTGGCGACGCAGGTGGAGCGGCCGGCGACCAAAACGGTGCGATACTACACGCGCGACCAGCGGTCGTTCACGGGGAAGATGGCGTTCAGCGTCTTCAACCAGCGGCCCGAGCGGGCGACGTTCCCGGCGCTGGGCACTAAGCCGCAGCCGGACGTTCGGGCGGGCAAAGCGCCGATCACCGTCGGCGACAAAGATCCCGTGGCACGCGAGTTGGAATCGGTCGGCGTGGTCGCCAGCACCTACGAGCCGATCGAGATCAAGTTCAACCGGTTCCAGGCGCCGATGGCGGGGCATTACAAGCTGCGGTTCAAGACCTACACCGTGTGGGTCGGCCCGGGCAAGGGGAACAAGTGGGACATCCCGGATCTCGATTCGATCGCGCCGGGCCGGCGGGACGAGCCGATCACGATTTACTCCGAGACGCCACCGAGATTGCTGCGCAGGCTGGGGACGTTTGACGCGAAAATCGAGCCGGAAGTGGCGGAGCTGGACGTCTATCTGCTGGCGGGCGAATCGATTCGTCCGGACGCAGCGCGGCTGTTCCGCTCGCGGCCGCCCAACTGGCATAATCCCCTGGCCGAGAAGGACGGCTGCCCGGGCGTCGCGTTCAACTGGATGGAAGTGGAGGGGCCGCTACTGGACGAGTGGCCACCAGCGGGGCACCGGGTGCTGTTTGGCGATCTGCCGGTCGAGAAGGCGGCCGGTGCGGCGACGGCGGAAGTGGTCTCGACCAATCCGAAGGCCGACGCGCGGCGGCTGTTGAAGAACTTCATGGCCAAGGCGTATCGCGGGCCCGTCGAGGACGCGGAAGTGGAGCGGTTCGCCGGCATTGTCGAAGGGGCGATGGGGTCGGGGAGCGGTTTTCAGGACGCGATGATCGCGGGGTATACCGGCGTGCTCTGCTCGCCGCGGTTTATCTGCCTGGAAGAGCGGCCGGGACGGTTGAGCGACGTCGAACTCGCCTCGCGGTTGTCGTACTTCCTGACCAACGGCGAGCCGGACGACGCGCTGCGGGCGCTGGCGGCCAAGGGTGAGTTGCACAAGCCGGGCGTGCTGGTGGGGCAGGCGGATCGGCTGCTCAATAACACGTCGCGGTCGCGGCAGTTCGTGGACGCGTTTTTGGATTACTGGCTTGACCTGCGGAAGATCGTTTCGACCGGGGCGGACGAGCTGCTTTACAACGACTATTACCTGGACGATCTGCTGGTCGAATCGGCGCTGGACGAGACGCAGTTGTTCTTTGCCGAGTTGATCAGGAAGAATTTGCCGGCGCGGAACGTGATCGATTCGGACTTCGCCATGCTGAACGAGCGGCTGGGGACGCATTACGGCATCCCGGGCGTGCACGGGGTGGCGCTGCGGCGGGTGGAGTTGCCGAAGGGGTGCGTGCGCGGGGGGCTGATGACGCAGGCGAGCGTGCTGAAGGTGACGGCCAACGGGACGACGACCTCGCCGGTGCTGCGGGGGGCGTGGATCATGGAGCGGATCCTGGGCAAGCCCGTGCCGCCGCCCCCCAAGACGGTGGGGGCGATCGACCCCGACACGCGCGGGGCGACGACGATCCGCGAGCAACTGGCCAAGCACAGTAACCAGCCGAGCTGCGCGGTCTGCCACTCGAAGATGGACCCGGCGGGGTTCGCGCTGGAGAGCTTTGACGTGCTGGGGGGCTGGCGCGACCATTACCGGGCGCTGGGGGACGGCAAGACGGCGAATAACGCGACGACACGTCCGACGACGCGCACGGCGACGACCGCGCCGGCGCCGGTGATCGGGATCGGCAAGAACGGGCAGCGGTTCGTGTTCCACGAGGGGCCGGCGGTGGACGCCAGCGGGCAACTGCCCGACGGGCGGAAATTTGCTGACGTGCGGGGCTTAAAGCGGTTATTGTTAAGCGACGAGCGGCAGGTCGCGCGGAACCTGACGCGGCAGTTGATCGTCTACGCGACCGGGGCGCCGGTGCGGTTCGGCGACCGGGCGAAGGTCGAGCAAATCCTGGACGCGGCGGCGCCGAGCGGGTACGGCGTGCGGACGCTGATCCACGAGATCGTGAAGAGCGAATTGTTCGTGAACAAGTGACGTCGGTCGCAGGGCAGGTCGGCTTATGAATATACGGCATACGAACGCGGGTCGGTCGGCGTCGTCGAAGTTCATCTCTCGGCGGGCGGTCTCGCGGCGCGGGTTTTTGCGCGGGGCGGGGATCGCGCTGTCGCTGCCGCTCCTGGACGCGATGCGGCCGGCGCTGGCGCGGGCGGCTGAAACGGCGGCGGCGGGGACGGCGGGCAAGCCGCGGCGCGTGCTGGGCATTTGTAATAATCTTGGGCTGCTGCCGGAACAATTCTTCCCGAAAGAAGGCGGGCGGAATTACGCGCTGTCGCCTTACCTGCAGGTGCTGCGGGAGTTCAAGAGCGACATGACCGTGTTCAGTGGTGTGTCGCACCCGGACGTGGACGGCGGGCACCCTGCCGACAACTGCTTCCTGACCGCGGCGCCGCACCCGGGGAGCGGCGGGTTCCGCAATACGATTTCTCTGGACCAGTACATCGCGGAGCGGATCGGGCATTTGACTCGGTTCCCGTCGATGACGCTGGGGGTGAACGTGCAGCGGGGGCAGCGGAGTTTGTCGTGGACGCCGTCGGGCGTGATGATCCCGTGCGAGGAATCGGCGGCGGACGTGTTCCGGCGGATGTTCATGCAGGGCTCGCCGGCCGAGATCGCGGCGCAGGAACGCAAGCTGCAACTGGGGCGCAGCATCCTGGACGCGGTGGCGGACCAGGCGAAGGACCTGAAGCGCGGCGTCGGCGCGCGGGACCGGGATCGACTCGACCAGTATTTCACGAGCGTACGCGAGCTCGAAAAGCGGATGGAGATGTCGCGCGAGTGGGAGCACAAGCCCAAGCCGAAGGTAAAGGCGAGCGTGCCGCTCGACCCGGCGAGCCCGAAGGAGTACATGGAGAAGGTGAAGCTCATGTACGACATGGCGCGGCTGGCGTTCGAGACGGACTCGACGCGGTCGGTCACATTGCTGCTGGACAGCGTGAACTCGCCGGCGATCGACATCGAGGGGATGAAGATCACCGACGGCTACCACAACCTGTCGCACCACGGGAAGTCGGAAGCCAAGATCGCGCAGCTCAAGGCGATCGACGAGTGGCATATGAAGCTGCTGGCGAACTTGTTCGGCGAACTGAAGGCGGTGAAGGAAGACGGCGAGACGCTGTTCGACCGCACGATGATCCTCTACGGCAGCAACCTGGGGAACGCCAACACGCACGTGACGACGAACCTGCCGACGCTGTTTGCGGGTGGCGGGTTCCGGCACGGGCAGCATTTGATGTTCGATAAAGAGCGGAACTATCCGCTGCCGAACTTGTTCGTCTCGATGCTGCAGCGGATGGGGCTGGAGGCGGATCGGTTCGCGTCGTCGACGGGGACGATGCGGGGGTTGGAGATGGCGTAGGGGGCGTGCGGACGCCGAGGGTGCGGAGTTCTGGGTCGCGGTGGGTTCGTTTTGCGCCGGCGCGCGAGGTTGTTGCGCGGGGTTGCGCCGTGTGGCGCGGACTTTTTGGCGGTGGGTTCGTTTTGGGCCGGCATGCGCGGGGGCGGTAAGCTGGGCGGGATTTTCCGTGCGGTTTTGATGAGTTCTCGATTCTGGGGAATTTTGGGGAAATCGAATTGAAGGATGAAGGGGGAAGGATGAAGGATGAATCGGAAACGGGATGATATTGCTCGGGCGCATGTTGTCCTCCGTAGGACGGTCGGGTTTGCGCGCGGCGGGCGCGCGGCGCGCAACGCGCGGGGGGGAAGGTGCGTTTTCGGGTGGGGAATGGGGTTTTATTTTTCGGTTTGGGTGGCGGAGGGGGTTGCGCGCGCGGCGCTAATTTGGCGCAGCGGGCGGGGCCGTATCCGGGGCGGCGGCGGGGATGGGGTGGCCGCACTCGGGGCAGCGGTCTTTGGTGGCGCGGAGGTCGTAGTTGCAATGGGGGCAGCGGCCCTCGCGGGGTTTGCGACGGCGCAAGGTGACAATGAGGGGGATCGCCGACAGGCCACACAGGAACCAGTAGGGAACGTCAATTGACATGCCGTCGTACAATCCCCCTAAGCTTCTTTGGATTGAGCGGCAGTAACTTAGGCCCAGCAGGTGGAAATTGGCGGTCAACGGCGGGGCGAGGGAATTGATTTGCTCCGTCGGTCGCCAAAAGGCAGTCCAAGGGTTTATCCGTTTTGAATAATAGTAGCTGGCCGGAGCGAACGGCGCGGAATTCGGTGCGTTGATGGATCCGAGATAACGAATCGTCGGGTATACGGAATTGCCCTTGCCGAGAGCGAAGCTGAATTTGCCGTATCCCGAAGTAATGCACCACCATCGCGTGCTCACGACTGGAGGATACCCTTCAACGGACCACTGGCGTGGCTTATCGCTGTGACAGGGAACCTCCATCGCGATTCCGTTGGGCCACGTCGCGAATTGGCGTGTGGACTCGTAGCCCTCGCTCACCACGTAACTCCGGCACCAAGCTCCCAGCATGATAACGGACAACGCGGCGTTTATCCGGATTCCCCAATAACGCGCGCGGCGAAGACAGATTGCGGAAGGACGCATTCAAAATCCTTATCGACAGGTGCGAATGGCATCGATCCAGTCGTTACCAAGGCACCCAACTGTTCTCTCCTTGACCCCCAAATGCTATATTGTGTAACCATTGTGGGTGAACAGATGTTTCAACGATCGGCTCGGCTGAGGCGTTTGGGGCAGGTGAACCTATAAGATGATAACCTCCAGGAAAGGAACTGTCGGCGAAAACGGCAAAAGCAAACGACCATGTTGTGTATTTGAGCGGGACCCAGGCGTCATCCGGACCACCCGGGTTGAACATGACGTACGTTTTTGCCGAGAAATCACGTAAGTATTCGTCGTAATTCCAACTCGTGATTTGACCAGTGTGAGTGTAGATCAGAGTTGAAACATAGGGGCTGTCAGTGAACGATCCTTTCGTACCTACTGACCATCCTGCAATGCCGTCGGGGGCAGTGGCGTTCAACGCGGGGGAGCTTCCGTCTGCCTGGGGGATGGGCCACTCGGTATCGAGGCCCCAATCGGTAATGCTTGATTTCGACGATGTATTTGTCGCTGGCATGTGAAAATGCATATCGTCGCTGACGAGCTGTAAGTAGTTCCAGACGCCTGTATTATTGAATCCGTTCGGTACGGTAACGGTGTTCTGCCAAAAGAAGCCGCCGTTCGGGGAGTCGGCGTCGGGTCCCATTTGCACCCAATACTCGTCTGACGAGGGTGTCGATGTCGCGAGCCTCACCAAACTTGGAGAACCTATTTGTAACGCCGAGAATGAGACCGTCGGCGCCTGTATGTCGATCTCGAACCGGCGAGAATAGGTCACGCCGTCGATCTCGAAGTTCGCCGCCGTCACCTCGTCGTGCTCGCCCTCCTCGGCGAAGTGCCAGCTAACGTCCCAACCCTGATTATTCTGGTCGTACGGGAACGGGACGTAAACGGATCGGTCGTGCTTGGGCGACATGCTCGCGTCGCGAGTCCACGAGGTGAACGGCTCGCCGCCGGCGACCTGCCACGTCGGCGGGGTCGCCTCGCTGAGCAGGTCGGGCGGGGCCTCGACCTGGATCGCGGCGTCGACGTTCTGGCCGACGAGGACGGGGTCGGCGGCACCGCCGTCGGGAACCTCACTACCGTTGACGATCGTCTTGAACGTGATCGTCGTGCCGGCGTCGGTGTCGTCGTTGTTCGAGGGATTGGGGCGGGTGTTGTCGTCCTGGCAGGAGACGGTCACGAACACGTCGCCCTCGATGCCGCTGCCGTGTACGGGCTCGAGGTAGACGGTGTCGTCGAACGGGACCTGGGCGGTCGGCCAGGTCATTTCGGACACGGTGTCGGCGCTGAGCAGGAGGACCGACTTGGCGGCGTCGGCCCAGACGTTGACCTTGTTGACGGCGGCGGCGAGCGTGATGAA
>Ga0105239_10008995_pt1 | contig 11302 bp, 5 predicted proteins | sample KBSC44metaG_FD_92761 | JGI IMG/M metagenome (GOLD analysis project Ga0105239, IMG submission 92761) | Corn rhizosphere microbial communities from Kellogg Biological Station, Michigan, USA - KBS C4-4 metaG | ecosystem: Host-associated > Plants > Roots > Rhizosphere > Soil | place: Michigan, USA...
CAGCATGAAGGCGGCCCCGACACCGAGGAGCAGGCCATGCAGGGACTCGCTGCCTGTATGGAGTGGGATGACGGGCGCGGAAGTCGTCTCTGCTGTCAGTCCCGTCAATACCTGACCGGGTCCAAGCTCCAGCCACAGGTCGATGCCTTCCTGCGCGACGGTGAATGCCTCCGCGAATCGGACCGGCCCCGTCAGTTGATCGCAGAGCAGAGCCGTGAGATCCGTATCGCGCGCCAAAGGGACGCCGGTGACCGTAGAGAAGACCGTTTTGTGCAGGGAAGCGGGCCGCTCGGCTCGCAGGGCGTCCCGCAACAGAGGGACAGCCTCTGCCATGAGAGGGGAGTGGAAGGCATGGGAGACAGGAAGCATCACGGAGTGCAGGCCCTGCGCTGCGCCACGCTGCACCACTCGCTCGACCTCCTCCGCTTGCCCGGAAACGACGGTCTGGCGCGCACTGTTGAGCCCGGCGACTACGGCGGAGGTGCCTGCACAGAGATCGCGCACCTCGTCTGCACTCGCTGAAACGCTCGCCATTGCGCCGCGCGGGCCACACACCGACGCCATCGCATTCCCTCGGGCGCGAGCGATCCGCAGCAGCGCCCGATCGTCGAACACCCCGGCCCAGTGCAGCGCGACCAGTTCGCCCAGGCTATGTCCCAGGGCGACGTCGGCGGTGATTCCTACAGCGCCTACTACATCCAGTGCGGCCAGACAGGCGGTCACGATGATCGGCTGCGCGGCCTCTGTTCCGACGCTGCCGGACGCGCTCGGCAGATCCGCTTGCGCGTATCTCTCCCGGACTGCGGCGAATCGCCGTCGCCAGAGACCTCCGTCCGGTTGGAGGGGAACGCCCTGCCCCGGAAACAGAAAGCCGATGCGGCTCGCCTTTTTGTCGGCAGCGTCCGGGTGGTGGAACCAGCCTCCCGTGCCGGCGAGGACCGGTTCTCGACTGTCGAGAAGGTGGTTCCTGAGCGCCTGCAATCGTTCCTGGAGTTGGGCCGGACGACTGGCCACCACGGCGGCTCTTGCCGTTCCGGCGTCGCGCTCCGCCTTGGTGGCCAGCGTAGAGGCGAGATCGCCCATCTCCGCCCGCGAGATCCGGGAAGCGAAGGTCAGCAGATGATCGACCCTCTCCAGGAGGGCGGTGTGTGACCCCGCAGCCAGCAGAAAGAGTTCCGCATCCTGGAGAGAGGAGAGGGGCAGTTGGGCGGTGGCAGGGCGGTCGTCGTACGCGCTCACGCCTTCCATCACCAGATGCGCGTTGATCCCTCCGAAGCCCATTCCGCTGACTCCCGCGCGCAGCGGGCGCGCGTTCGGCCAGGGCTCGGCCTCTTTCAGGACGCGCAGCATCGAGCCGGCCCCTTTCACCAACGGATGGGGCTGCTCACATCCGGACTGCGGCGGGAGCGTGCGATGCTGCAGTGCCATCGCCGCGTTGAAAAAGCCTGCCATACCTGCGGCCGCTTTGGTGTGGCCGATGGTCGCCTTGATCGATCCGACGATCGCGGGCGGCGCGCTCTCATTGGCGTCGCGGCGGGCACGGGTCAACGCTTCCAACTCCGTCGCGTCGCCCACGCTGGTGCCGGTGCCATGGCACTCGAAATAGGAGACCGTGTCGATCCCGAAACCTGCCCGACGATAGGCTTTGCGCAGCGCCACCATCTGCCCGTCCACCTCGGGGCGGGTAATGCCACCGCTGCCATCCGAAGAGACGCCCCAGCCTCGAATGACGGCGTGGACGGTGCGTCCCTGGGCGACGGCGTCCTCATAACGCATCAGTACGGCGAAACCGCAGCCTTCGCCCGGCCAGAAACCGGCAGAGCGCACATCAAAAACGCGCATCTCCTCTTCCGCCAGCGCTCCTGTCTTAGCAAAGCCGACCAGTTCGAACGGATCGATGCTGAGATCGACGCCGCCCGCCAGCGCCACGTCCAGATCCCCGACTGCCAGCGCGGAACAGGCGGTCGTGAGCGCCAGCAGCGAGGAGGAGCACGCGCCGTCTACGGTGTAGCCTCCGCCCTGGAAGTTGAAGTAGTTGCAGATCCGGCCCGCAATAGTGTTCGATAGCCCTCCGGCAAGGCTCTCCTCGCCGACCTCCGGAAAAGGCTGCTTGTAGCGCTGTTCCAGAGCGTCCATGAACTGCGCCCGCCGTGCCGGTTCCCAGCCCTCCTCCTGGAGCGCCGCTTCGACATTCCGCCGCACATAGGGCCACCGCACACGCATCAGCCCGGCACGGGTGAACTCGCCGGTCAGGGTATTTCCCACGATCACCCCGGTGGTCTCACGCGCCGCTCCCTCGATCACCACGCCGGAGTTCTGGAGCGCCTCCGCCGCCACATCCAGCGCCAGCCAGTGGGTCAGGTCGGCGGTGCGATAGGTGCTGCCCATCACATGGTAGCGCACCCGGTCGAACGTATACCCCTCGATCAGCGCCGCCTCGCCCATGTAGATGCGATCGGGGGCGCGGCGGTCCTCCGACAGATAGTCTTCCAGCCGCAGACGCTCCGGCGGGATACGACGAAACGCGCGCCGCTGCGCGAGCACATTCTCCCAGAGCTCCTGCGGAGATTTTGCGTCCGGATACCGGCACGCCATTCCGACCACGGCGATTGCATCTCTCATCGGCCTGATGTCCTTACAAACTCCTCAGAGCGCTCGCGTTCCACCTTGACCGCCGCGAGAACCGGCTCCGTGATGGGCGTTGCGGACTGTGCGACGGATGTTGCGGTCTGCCTGGCGGACGTTGCCGACTGCTCGGTGCGGGAAAGCGATCGTGCCCAGAGCAGCAGGCCCCGCAGTGTGCAGACGATCGTCAGAGAGAAGAACAGGCCGAAGACGATGTGGTTGACGAGCAACAGCCCGTAAGTCGCGGCGACGCAGGCTCCGAAGGCGATCTGGCCTTTGGGAGTATCCGGGGTGGTGGCCGGGTCGGTCACCATATAGAAGGTGTAGAGGAGATAGGCCATTCCGGTCATGGGCAGGAACGGCGCGACCACCGGCGTGCCGAAGACCAGACTGCGCAGAACGCCCTGAAGGGCGAAGCAGGTCAGCCAGGTCGCGATCAGAGGGCCACGGTGCGTCATGCGGAGATTGAGAAAGGACCCGCTCAGCACGATCACTCCCGGCAGAATCCACTTGCCGATGCCGTGCAGGTTCTCGGTGAACATATACGGCTGCGCGATCCCGATCCACGGAAAGAGCAGGAGTGTCAGGGTGATCCCGAAATTGGAGGGGTTGAACACATGCCGGGTGGCTTTGCCGATCGGCACCCGCAAGATCGCTTTGGAGCCGATGGAGACCGCCACCGCGAAACAGATCGGCCAGAGCCGGTCGTTGGCATACAGCAGCATTCCACACGCCAGTCCGGTGATATGCGCGGAGAGCAGGAAATCGACTCGATGCCGGAAGCTGCCCACAAATTTGGACTGCCGGTGGTTGACGCGGGCATCGACCCACTCCAGCAGGATCTCCATGCTGTAGGCGGTGAGAAGCGCTACGACAGGCGTCGCCCAGGACTGCTCGAATCCCAGCACCGTGTGGCCCAAGAGGTTGAGCACCGTGATGGCGAACGCGAAGCGCCGAAGCGCCGGCAAAAACGGTTTTGCAGACGGTTTTGTAGTGGATGCGCTCTGTGCCGAGTTTGCAGTGGGTGTGCTCTGTGTCAAAGACGTGTCCCTTCCTGGGTGTGGTCCCATCACTTTCCCTGTGCGGATCCGAGCAAGATCGTATGACATCCCGGAGAGAGTTCGACGGTTCTAGAATGTACTTGCCCTGCGACGTCGCGCCATCGAATCGCGACGCTCAGTCGCGCGTCGGCGGCAACCTGTCCCAATCCGAAATGCAGTTCCGGGCTGCGTCTTCCGGAGTGGCCGTTGCCGCCGTCTACCTGGGCCATGACATGCTTGCCGTCGGGCAGGTTCACCGTGACGGTCGCTCCGATCGCAGGACGTCCCGGAGGGGCGGAGGTCGGAGGACCCGATTGAATGCGAAACTCCGACGGCGGCTCCCCCTGCACCGGCAGCAGCAGATGCAGGCACAGATACGCGCCGGGCCGGGGACTCGCGTTATGATAAAAGAGGGACGTCTCCCACTGGTTCGCGATGGCGAAGTCGAGGCGGCCATCTCCATCCACATCTGCGATGGCGATCCCCCGCGTGACATGGTTCTCGTCCAGTCCGATCTCGTGGCTGATGTCGTAGTAGCGCCCGTCTGTTGCGCGGACGAAGAACGGGTTGTGCTGATGTCCGGAGACGTCATCGCCCTGCCGGACGCGCAGCCAGGAGTTGGGCTGGTGGAGCAGGGCGTCGTTGCCCATCGCCAGTTCGTGGAGTTCCGGCCAGCGGTTGGCGGTCCCTCGCACGAAGCCTGCCGCCTGGATCACGTCGAGCGTGCCGCTGTTGTCGAAATCGGCGAACTTCGCATCCCAGGTCCAGCCGCCGCGCGAGAGGCCGAGCGCTTCACTGTGGTCTTCGTAGGGGGCGACGCCCTGCTGCATCTGCGTCGTTTCGCCGGTGTGCAGAAACAGGAAGTTGCTCTCCTCCAGGGCGTAGTTGGCGGCGATGTTGCTGACCATGATGTCGTACTGCCCCTCGCCCTTCAGGTCGCCGAAATCGACGCCCATCCCTTTGAAGGAGTCGTTGCCTAACACTTTGGAGTTGGGGGTGGTGAAGTGCTTGCGGCCCCTTAGCGCCGCAAAGTGGAGGTGACCCGGAGTAGAACGATTGTGCAGGAGACGATCCGGGCCGAAGTCGTTGGCGATGTAGAGTTCCGGAAGCAGGTCGCCGTCGAGATCTCCCGCCGCGAGGGCCAGAGTCCATCCGTGCAGGGTCTCGTCGTCCAGTCCCGGATCGACCTCTTTAAAATGTGCAGTCGGCGTTGCGCCTGTCGTGCTTCCCTGCCAGAGCAGAAAGTGTTTGCCGCCCCCGTTGAACGCGCGCGACATGGTGTCCTGCATCGATTCCGAGTTCCTGGCGGAGGCGTCGAGAATGCGCGCTCCGTCCGGGAAGTAGTTTCCTACCACGAGATCGATATGGCCGTCGCCGTCCAGGTCGGCCTGCGTGACCGCGTTGGTATACCAGCGTTCACCGTTGGTGACCAACTCCTGCGGGACATACTCCGCGCGTGTCAACGCTGCCGGACCACGGCGTGAAGGTGCAGCACGTTGAAGAAACAGGATCGGAGGCCGCCCCCAGTAGTAGACCAGGATGTCCGTCCGGCCATCTTCATTGAAATCGCCCGGCACGCATCCCATCGGCGCCATGGTTTTGCTGTCGTAGGGGAGCGGCTCCGGGGTCAGCGCAAAGGGCCGGTAACGTGTGGGTGTTCCGGGTGCGGGAGCGACGAGGACCTGATCGGTACGGGGATCCACATAGCAGACATCGTTGGGCAATCCGTCCCCGTCCAGGTCGTTTAACGCGACCGACGCGCCGACCGATGAGATCCAGCCTGAGATGTGGCTCAGACTGGGATTGACGTTTCGGATCGACTTCGGCTCCGCGCCGGGGAGAGTAGGCAGGGGGGCGGACGTGAAGTGAAACCGCTCCGCCATGGCGCTGCGTTCTGCGCCGGTCGCGGCAGGCAGTTGCGAGAGCCGATACAGTACGAGTATCGGCACGAGTGCGACGAGTCGTACACAGTATTTCCGGAACAGGGTCTGCATCATGTCAGCACCACCTCCGTAGAAAATCGGTTCTGAATGCGCCTGCGCCAGATAGCGTAGGCGGGCTGCGCGCCCTCGGAGGCGAGATCGACCAGGGCGGCATCGGTGACGCGCGCCGCGTCGGCGGCGCTCATACTACAGAACACCCGGCACGCAATCTCCGTGTGGTCGGCGGGATTATCGGCCCGCTGCCGGGCTTTCGCGCCAAAGGCGGCTCCCTGCGCCAACTCGGGGAGAAAAGGACCGGCGGCGCACCGGGTAGCCTCCACCATCGCGCGATCGACACCGCCCGCATAGGCGCACGCCAGCCCGACACCGCTCCAGAGATCCGCGTGCCGGTTCGGCGCAAACCTGTGGATAGTCGCTTGAATACGGTCGGGATCCGCGCCGTTCACAAACCAGAGACTTCGGCCCAGGCCTTGATCGAAGACGCACAGCGTATGGCCGCTCCACTGTCCCGGCCGTTCCTGGCGCTCGATCGCGAGTTGCGGGTGGAAATATCCTTCGTGAAATCCGTAACCGTCGATCGCCAGCCAGCGCAGTAAGGGATCCCAGCGCTGGAGCGGCCCGTCCACACGACGCTTCAACCGGGCGAGCGCCCAGCCTGCCCCGACATGCACCATATAGGTGTGGTCGGCCGCAGGACCGGTCAGGAAAGCGTCCAGGCGGCTGCGTCTCCAGGGCATCAGGCAGTCCAGGAGGCAGAGCGCCATCGCGGCGCCCTCAAAGGCGAATCCCCGCATCTCCTCGGGAATCGCGTTCAGGGAAGCAGTCAGGGCCGCACTATCGTCGCATTCGAGCGCCGTGTGGTAGCCGGAGACGAACGTGCGCCCGATGTTCTCGAGATGTTCGCGTACCTCGCGACTGGAAGACGCGAATCCTCGGCGTGCGAAAGTGACCTCTTCCGGGGCGATCTTCAGTAAGTTGCGTTTCCAATGGGCCAATGTGCGAAATCCCCTTCCTGTCCTGAGGAAACGGAAACCTTGCAGCCAGGCAGCAGGCGGACGCCTACGTAGACGCAGGGGAGCCGACGATCTTACTATGCGGCCGATGAATTTTTTTTGTTGCGGGTGGTGACGACAAACAGAGCGTGTCTAGAGGGGTTCGTGTGGTTGAAAACGACGTTGAAGGCTGGTGGTGCTACGCGAACGGGATGTCTGCCTTGACGCCGCCCAAAGTAACGAAACCGTGGAATATTGCCTGCACGCAAAACATCTTCAAACAGTTAGAATCATTGCATACCTGAAATGGATTGTCAATACTTAAATTGCCTTAAGGAGGGAAATATGTCCGGAGTGTGAAAAGAGTAACACTTGAAGGCAGTTAGAGGCGCATGCCATGCAGCCGGATATGCCAGTACGCACAGATCCAGCGGAGCACATAATCGTCTGAACCTGTCGCCTCGTTTGTCTCGGATGTGGAGGTTTCGCATCAGGTACAATGAAAGCAGACGCTGGCCAGATGGTAAATGCCGGATAAGCGTTTGCCGATAGGGCTCGGTGCGCTTCCATCATCTGATTTGCGTTGAGGAGAGGTAGGTCTTTGCTCAAGATAGCAATGGAACAGTTCGCCCGCATCCTGGAGGGAACCCTGGTCAGGGATACCGATGAGGAACAACACGTTGCCAGCATCAGCATTCATTCCGACCGTATTCAGACGGAAGGAGTTTTTTTCGCTCTCATCGGCAGTAACACGGATGGGCATCGATTTGTTGGCGACGCCCTCCGCAATGGAGCGATCGCGGCAGTTGTCACCAGGACATGGATGGAGCGGAGCAGCAGTGTCTTGCCTGGCTCATTCATCGCTGTCGATGATACGTTGCGCGCTTTGCAGCGTCTGGCGACATGGTGGCGGAACCAGTTCGCCGGCAGCGTCATTGGCATTACCGGCAGCAGCGGCAAGACAACGGTCAAGGACATCCTGCTCCATGTACTTTCCCTCGACCGTAACTGTTCGGCCAACCCGGGCAGTTTTAATAGCCAATTGGGTGTTCCACTGTCGATACTCCGCACGCCGGAGGAGGTGGACTACTCTATTTTGGAGGCTGGTATCTCCGCTCCTGGAGAGATGGTTCGTCTTGCGGGCATGATCCGGCCGGATTTTGGCATCCTGACGAATATCGGATGGGCGCATATCTCCTCATTTCGTGATCAGGAGCATATTGCAGCCGAGAAGATCCAGCTTTTTCATCATGTTTCCCCGGAAGGTTGGGTGCTGGTCCCATCCAACACCCCACTTATCGACAGAGCTCTTCAGGGCTTGGCCTGTCGGATCTATCGCTTTGGCGCCTCCTCGCCCGATCTCCCTTACATAATGAACCGTCGCCTGACCGCGGAAGGCGCGGTCCTCCATGTGAAATTTCCGTCCGGTGAGGAAGCGCTGATACCGGTGAATTCGCCCTTTCCGGAAACTTCTACCGATGTTGAGATCGCCTTATGCGCAGCATTCTTATTGGGAGTGACTGTCTCGGCGATGGTTCAGGCGCTTACGCACTATATCCCCGTGACCACACGGCTGGAATCCTGGAAGACGCCCAACGGCGTGACCCTCCTGAACGATGCCGGCAGCTCTGATCCTCTCTCCATCCAGGCGGCTTTGCGCTCGCTGGAAGTCTCCGGAAGGCATGCCGGTCGCCGGTTTTTCTTGTTTGGTGGTATGGAGACACGAGGCTGGAACGGGGAGGAAGAGCATGCGCAGATCGGTGTGCTGGCAGCCCGACACGGCGTTGACAGACTGCTGCTCTTAGGAGGGCCGGAGCGACAGGTCATCCAGACAGTATTTCAGCAGCATAGTCTACACGGTGAGGTCGTTCCCTTTGACGATCTTGCAGCCGTCAAGGAGTATCTCCTGCGGGTTTTGCAATGGGGGGATACATTGCTGGTGAAAGGGCCGGCAAATACAGGCGTGGACCGGATCGCCCATGATATCGTGGAAGCGATGGCTCCGAATCGATTCTATCTGGATTTGCAGGCTGTCACGGAGAATGTTGCTCGCTTTCGTCGCCTTGTTGGACCGCACACCAAGATTCTCGCCATGGTTAAAGCGCTCGCTTACGGCAGCGATGCGATCCAACTGTCGCGGGGATTAGCGAATATGGGCGTCGACATGATCGGGGTTTCCAGTGCGGATGAAGGTAGGCAACTGCGCCGTGAGGGAATTGCCCTTCCTATTTTGGTGATGGCGTGCACGCCAGAGGAAGTGGATAAGTTGCCGCGACACCAGTTAACTCCGGTGGTCTACTCCTTTGAGATGGTCGACTCCATTGCTGAGACTGCGCGTGCCAATAACTGCACGATGGATGTTCATTTAGAAGTAGACACGGGAATGGGCCGCCTCGGTGTGTTACCAGAGCAAGCGCTTGACCTTGCGAAGCAGATCGAACGCACGGGGGTATTGCGTCTACGGGGAGTGATGACGCACTTCTCCTGTGCCGATGTGCCGGAGGAAGATGAGTTTACCCGACAGCAACTTCAGCGATTTCAGGACGTAATCGCGGAGTTGGATGGGATGGGATTCCATCCTCTGATCTGTCATGCAGCGGCCACATCCGGTGCGGTGCGCTTTCCGCAATCCCATCTGGGTATGGTTCGTATAGGTTTAGGATTGTATGGACTCGCACCGTCGCCAAGCGTGCGGGAAAGTCTCGACCTTGTTCCTGCCGTGTCGCTTGTTAGCCGAATCGTTAAGATATCACAGCACCACAAAGGAGAACGTATCGGCTACAGCGGCACATACAGAGTCTCCCGGGATGGATTTCGGTCTGCTGTTGTACCTATGGGATATCACGATGGCATTCCCTGGACCCTATCCAATACAGGTTATGTACTTATCAATGGACAACAGGCGCCGATTTGTGGGCGCGTTTCCATGGATTCCATGGTTGTCAACGTGACGGATATACCAGAGGCATCGGTGGGAACGGATGTTCTCATCTACGGTGAGCGAGGCGGGTTCGTCAATCGACCGGAAACCGTAGCGGAGCAGGCAGATACCATCGTGTACGAACTGTTGGCACGCCTTGGACCGCGCGTACAACGCATTTTTCTCGGCTTGTAGGATATGTCTCTCCGTGTCTACGTCAACAGAGATCGTAGGAGGTCGGCAAGTTTTATTGAATTTTGGTAACTATTCACCCGGAGCCTTTCGGTGAAACTCCAAGGCCACTTTTGCGTGATAGAAGATTATGTTGACTCGCGACGAATTTCAACCGTTGTATGAGCAAGGTCCTGACGCGCTTTGGTCCGCTGTTTCCAAAGTGCAAGAGACGCTTGTGTCCCAACAGCAGCAGATCGACACGCTCTTGTTTCGCCTCAAGGAACTCGAAGATCGCCTCGGCAAAGACAGCCACAACAGCAACAAACCGCCCTCAAGCGACGGCTTGAAGAAGCCCGTCTCCCTCCGCAAACCCAACGGACGCAAACCTGGAGGACAACACGGTCATCCGGGGCGAACCCTGGAGTTTGCCCAAGAACCCAACCATATCGTGGTGCATTCCCCGACTTGCTGCGCAGGCTGCGGAACCGATCTGCAAAGTGTCCTCGGAAAGACCAGCCAACGCCGACAGGTCTTCGATCTGCCGCCCCTCTCGCTTGTGGTCACCGAGCATCGTGCCGAGCACAAACGCTGTCCCTGTTGCGGCAAGCGCAATGGAGGAGTGTTCCCGCAGGAAGTGACTTCCCTGCTTCAGTATGGCCCGCGCGTCAAAGCCCTGGGACTGTATCTGCTGGACGCGCAACTCTTACCTTACCAGCGCATTGCCGATCTGTTTGCCGACCTCTTCGACGCCCCGCTCTCGCCCGGCATGCTCCACCAAGCCCAGCAGACGGCGAGTGCACGTCTGCAACCGGTGGTGGAGAAGATCCGCAAGGCTCTCACGCAAGTGCCCGTCGCGCACTTCGACGAGACCGGCTTTCGCGTGATGGGGCGTCTGCGCTGGCTGCACAGCGCCTCCACGGCTCTGCTCTGCTACTATACTTGGCATCCAAAACGCGGCAAGATCGGTATGGATGCGGCAGAGGTTCTCCCCCACTTTACCGGTCGTGCTGTGCATGATGGTTATGCCAGTTACCAGCAGTACACTTGTCGGCACGCTCTATGTAATGTGCATCACCTGCGTGAATTGACCGCCCTCTGGGAGAACGAAGGAGCCGAGTGGGCGCGAGAGATGCGTCATCTTCTGGTACAGATGAAGCAGGCGGTCGATCGAGTGCGTACCCAAGGTCGAACGCGCCTGCCGGTTTTACAGGAAGCCGCCTTCGAAGGGCGTTACCAGAAACTGCTCCAGCAGGGACTGGCAGCCAATCCCCCGCCTGTGGGGACTGGTGGGAAACGCGGACGCCCGAAACAGAGTGTGGCACGCAATCTTCTGCTTCGGCTGCAAGAGCACCAAGAACAGGTGCTGGCGTTTCTCTACGACTTTGCGGTGCCTTTCGACAACAATCAGGCGGAGCGCGATGTGCGGATGATGAAAGTCCAGCAGAAAGTCTCGGGCTGTTTTCGGAGCACCGAGGGAGCGGATGCGTTCTGCCGGATCCGTTCCTATATCTGCACGCTCCGAAAGCAAGGCAAGCAAATCTTGTCAGCACTGGAACACGTCTTCGGAGGCGAAGTCATCTATCCGGAATATGCCGGGTGAATAGTTAC
>Ga0105239_10009000_pt1 | contig 11299 bp, 9 predicted proteins | sample KBSC44metaG_FD_92761 | JGI IMG/M metagenome (GOLD analysis project Ga0105239, IMG submission 92761) | Corn rhizosphere microbial communities from Kellogg Biological Station, Michigan, USA - KBS C4-4 metaG | ecosystem: Host-associated > Plants > Roots > Rhizosphere > Soil | place: Michigan, USA...
CTCGATCACCTGCCCCTGAATCGATTCCCCGCCGCGGTCATGGATCTTGATCCTGTCCCCGACGCCGACCTGCGGCGCCAGAACGCGCAGATCCTCGATACCACGCGTGCTCGCGCTGGGCGCCAGCTGTACCGTGACGACCGGGTTGACCGGCCGGTCGCTCTGCAACGGCGGCCATTCGTACTGCGCGATCAGCCCTACCCGGCCCCCGCCCTCTTCCTGAATGGGGGCGGCGATCAGACGCGCCATCTCGGGAGCCGGTCGAAACTCCTCGATGCCGCCGATCGTCAGCAGAATGCAGACATCGAGCGGCAGCAGCAACAGGTTACCTTTGCGGCCATAGAGGGTGCGGACCGGGCTCTCCGGGATGTTATCATGCTTCGCTCTATAAATGTGCATTGTGCAGGAGACTATCGTTATCCGAGCGCGGCAGCCAGACATGGCCTGCCGCATCCTGCTTATCTGCCAGGCATTTATTGCAATTTTTGGAATTTTTTCGGATGACTTTCTCATTTATCCTCCCATCTATCCCGATAAATAGCTAAGATTTTTGTGTTTATATGTGAGGCGTGGTAAGATAAAAGAGAAGTTTTATAACTCTACCGCTACATCCCATCGGTTGAAAGTCAAGGCTGAACCCCACGTTCCCCCTTTGTCTTATTCCGACCACTTATCACCCACGTGCGCTTTTCTTGCTAAAAACGCCTTCTCGCGCCATCGTGCCGAACGCTAAGGACCGGCATTTTTCTCCCGAACCTCCCCCGTTAGCAGCCGCATGGCTGCTCGCCAGATACACCCTTCTCCTCCCTCTGGCCGCGCGATAGGCGTGATGCCGAATAAGGCAAAATGCAAAAAGCAATCGGCGCCAGTGTCTCCCCTGGGGGGGAAGATGCCGACGCTCCGGGCGCGAGTGTCGGAACGGCGGACACCTCTCCCGCTCCGGGGGCATCCTGTGACGCTTTCCTTCAAGAGGCGACTGCGGCGGCAGCACGGCTCCGAAAGTGGACGGAAGAGGCTCTCAAAGCCGCCATACCGGTGGCAGACGGCGCAGACGACAATCCAGGGACGTAACGACACGACCGGTGCGGTCGGCGTCGAAGATATCTTTGTTACGAGAAAGTAAGTGACGATAGATGACTGTGAGTACGGATCAACGACAGGACACCCCGATCCCGAAGGCAGGTTCAGAGGCAGCCGTTGTGGTAGAAGCGCCACGATCGCTCTCCAGCGCGGGGAAAGCGCCCGCGCCGCGCCGGCAGGCGACGCCCTCCTCCGCCCTCTCCTCGCGTGAGCTGGGGCTGGATCTGGCGCTGATCCTGGCCCGGTACCTGTGCAAGACCGACCATCTCCACTACGGCTACTGGTCCTCCGATATGTCCATAGAGCTGGCTAACCTCAAAGAGGCCCAGGAGCGCTATACGGACCTGCTGGTCAGCCATATCCCCGAGGGCGTGGAGTCCATTCTGGAGGTCGGGATCGGAAGCGGCGCCCTGACCCACCGGCTGATTCAGGCCGGATACCGCGTTGACTGCGTCTCCCCCAGCCCCTACCTCACCGCGCGCGCCCGGGAACTGTTGGGGGATGGCCCGCAGATCTTCGAATGCCGATACGAGGACCTGCAGACACCCAACCGCTATGATCTCATTCTCTTCAGCGAGAGCTTCCAGTATGTCCGCCTGGACAAGGCGATCTCGATATCCGAGGCGCATGTCTGTCCGGAAGGCTATGTCCTGATCAGCGACTTCTTCCGCAAGGAGACCACGGAGGACGGTCCGATCAAAGGCGGCCACCGTCTGCACGAGATGCATCGGCTGCTGGAAACCTGCACGCTGCGCCTGATGACCGACCGGGACATCACAGATCAGACTGCGCCGAACCTGGACCTGCTGAACGACTTCTCGCAGCGCGTGATCGTGCCGGTGAAGGAGCGCCTGTTCGGTTTCCTGGCGCAGAAGTACCCCTTGCCGTACCGCGCTCTCTACGGGATGCTGCGAAAACACCTCCGGCATGCGGAGACGAAGTACCTGAGCGGCCAGCGTAACGGTGCCGCCTTTCGCAAATACAAGACGTATCGCGTCCTTCTGTTCCAGCAGGGCTGCCCGGGAAGCGCCGCCGCCGCTCCCCCCCGGCTTGTCGCGCAGAGCGTCGGAGCGGGCGCCGACGGGTGAGGACGCCGGACCCGACGGGTATCAGCAGCCAGCCCCTCTATCGACTGGCGGAGACGATGGTCGACGGGGCGATGATCCTGCTCGACGCGGACGGCGTCATCGCCGTCTGGGGGCGCGGTGCGGAGATCCTGTTCGGGTACACCTCGGAGGAGATGCAGGGGCGCCATGCCGGCGCCCTCTTCACCGGGGACGATCAGCAGAGCCACGTACCGGAGCAGGAGATGACGCTCGCCGCCGTCCGCGGCCATACTCTGGCCACCCGCTGGTACGTGCGAAAGAACGGCAGTCGTCTCTGGGCAGAGGGTTCGCTAACCTCCCTCGTCTCGTCAGGGGGAACGCTGCTGGGGTTCTGCGACATCCTTCGCGATATCACGGATCGTCGCCAGGTCAACGACACCCTCAAGGCGGCTCTGGCGCGTGAGCGGCGGATCGCCGACGTGCTGCAGCGGCCGCTCACGCTGGCGATCCCGAACGATGCGTTTCCCGGCATAGAGATCGCCACTCGCTACGAGGCGGCGCTGGCGGAGGCGCAGATCGGCGGAGACTTTTTTGATGCCTTCGAGCTACCCCGGGGGCGGATCGCCCTGGTGGTCGCGGACGCTTCGGGCAAGGGGCTGTCGGCGGCGGCGCGCGCCATCCATGTCAAAGAGGTCCTGCGCGCCTTCGCGCGGGAATACCACCAGAGCCCGGATCATATCGCGGCACGTCTGAACGACTATGTCTGCGATATCACCCGCCTCGACGACGATAGCGAGGCGGCGTTTGTCACCCTCAACCTTGCCATTCTCGACCCGAGCAGCGGAGACGCGAGTATCGTCAATGCCGGCGCGGAGCCGCCGCTTCAGATACGACGGTCCGGCGCCGTCGAGCCCATTCGAGCGGCCTTCGCCTGCTGTCTGCCACTCGGTATTCTGCGCGGAGAGCGCTACGGCGCCTCCTCCCTGCGCCTTGCTCCGGGCGATACCTTGCTGATGGCGACGGACGGCATTACCGAAGCGCGACGCAGCGGGCCGAACGACCTGCTGGGTCTGGCGGGACTGAGCGAACTGGCGCACCAGGCGCTCCAGCCGTCGGGGAGGCAGCCCGACACTACGCCGTCCGGGCTGCAGCAAGCGGCAAACGAGATCGTCGAGGGCGCACGGTCTTTCGCGCACGGAGCGTTCCGGGATGACGTCTGCCTGCTGATGGCGCGGCTTCAGCGGTCGGCCCCCCGGTCATATTCTCCCCTGCTCTTTGACGCCGAAACAACGAAAGATACAGTGAGTACCTGGATTGCTACGACTGAAACACCCTTTTAGCGGCCTGTCCCATCTGGTCGGCGTCCTGCTGTCCGTGATCGCCCTGATCTTTCTGCTCCTCGCCTCGCGCGGACGCCCCTGGCAGATCGTGTCCTTTGCCATCTACGGAGCGACACTCGTCTTTCTCTACACCGCCAGTACGCTCTACCACCTGCTGCGCCTCTCCCCCCGGAAGGAAGACTGCCTCTTCGGCCTGGACCGCGCCGCCATCTACACCCTTATCGCCGGAACCTACACCCCACTCTGCCTCCTGGCGCTCCCCGCCGCCTGGGGATGGAGCCTTTTTGGGGTGGTCTGGGGACTGGCGGCGGTCGGAATCACGGTCGATACGGTCGCCCGGCGGCGGACGCCGGACTGGCTTCAGGCTCTGCTCTACCTGACGACCGGCTGGGTAGCCGTCGTCGCCGCCGGGCCTCTTCTCCACGCACTGCCTCCTTTCGCACTGGCCTGGCTGCTGGCAGGCAGTCTTATCTATTCGCTCGGAGCGGTCATCTGCGTCACCGGCCGCCCCCGTCTGCGCCCCGGCCTCTTCGGCGCGCATGACCTCTGGCATGTCCTCGTCCTCACTGGCAGCGCCTGCCACTTCATCGTCATGCTCCGGTTTGTCGCCCCGCTCTAGACGGTTCGCGTCCGAGACCCGTGGGTATACCTCACGACTATCCCCTTCCCGATCGGCAAGACGCGCTCTCGCGGCAGCCGAGAGGCTAGCAGGGGCATCAGCATAGAGCTACGTCGTCATCAATTGCATTGTCGTCCGTATCATTATTTCCCCGGGCTGCTACCGCCGCAGGTTATCCGGTTATCCCACGCCGGCGACGCAGCCGATCAGTAAGGCGATGTCGTCACGACGCCCGCCGCGCGCAAAACGGTCGATCTCGGAGATCAGACGCGATCGTACCGCCTTCGGGTCGCTCTCCCCCTTACACGCCGCGGCGCAGCTCTCGTGAAAAATGCGGCTCACCCCCGCTATCTCCAGCTGCTCGCGGCGATTGGGGCCGACTTCGGTCAACCCGTCCGTAAAGAGCGCGATTACGTCTCCCGGCGAGAGAGAAAGGGTAGACTCGGTGAATTCGTCCGTCATAAAGCTACCCAGCACCGAACCCGTCGGCGGCAGTTCCAGAATGGTACCCGTTTCCGCCAGCCAGACAAGCCCGGACTCCTGACCGCAGTTAATGTAGGTCAGCGTGCGATCGGAACCATCATAGATCCCGCAAAACAGCGTCGCAAAACCTGCCATTAATTCGTTCTCCGCCAGGACGCGGTTCAGCTCGGTCATCGCTTGTGCCCAGGTCGTCCGGGTCGAGTAGAGCGCATAGCGTAGCATATTGCGCACCGTCGCTACCTGCTGAGCCGCGGCGAGCCCCTTGCCGGAGACATCCCCCACGATCAGCGCGCTACGGTCAGGTCCGAGAGAGAAGAGGTCGAGAAAATCGCCGCCGACGCTGGCTTCGTCCAGGGCGGGTTTGTAGAAACTGGCGATCTTCATACCGGGAATCGCTTCGGGCAGCTCCGGGGTGAGCGCACTCTGCAGTTGCAGGGCGATGTTCCGCTCGCGCTGCTGCACTTGTGCGGCACCCGCGGCGGAGCGGGCCAGCGCGGCGGAGGCCTCAATCAGCGAGATCTCGCTCGGGGTCCAGTGACGCGGGTCGTCGGCCATCCCGAGTATCAGCGCGGCTACCAGACTCCCATCGAACTCATCGGAGTCTCTTCCCAGATCGAAAAACGGCACGGCAACGAAGGAGCGCAGCGCAAATCCGTCCAGCGCCTGGGACAGTTTGGGATTCAGAGCATAGGTCGTCAGATCATCGATCGCCAGGGTGGCGCCCAGGCGAAACAGCTCCGCGCCAAACATCGCCCCGTCGACGTCGAACACGTCCTTTATCGGAGGGAGATCGGCCTGGTACCAGTCGCAGCCCTCCGTGACCCGACCACGCCGAGACGCCGAGGAATCGCCGTCCTTGCCCCCGTAGTACGAAACAAAGTAGCACCGATCCGCCCCCATCCCTGCCCCCAGATGAGCGACCGCCGCCGACTGCAGATCATGCGGGTCCGGTGTCGTACGAGCGACCTCTCCGATCTCGTTTAAAAGCGCTTCGCGTTCCGCTCTCTCCCGTGCCTGCTTCTCCAGCGCCTGTACGTCGGACAGAAGCCGCTCCTGCTCTCTCGCCGCCGCCTTTTGCCCCGAAACATCGCGCGTCACGGTGGCAAGCGCCATGGGTTCACCGGTGTCTGAATCCGGCACGGTGAACACCGTGTAATGGACCCAGATCGGCTCGCCCGTCTGAAAGTGACGGAAGCGTACTTCGATCGCGCCATAGCCGTTCCGCAGTACCTGCGGAAGGAACTCTTTCCGGATGAAGTCCCGATCGTCGGGGTGGATGTAGTCCAGGATCTTCTGACGTGAGACGTCCTCCGTTTCGTCCAGCCCGACGAAGCGCAGCCCCGCATCATTGACGAACAGCCCCGTTCCATCCAGGAGAGCGATGCCAATGAAGTCCGTGCTGTTCTTAACCACGGCGGCGAGGCGCTGGATCGCCTCCTGCGCCTCCTTGCGTACCGTAATGTCGATTAGCGTCCCGTACATCCAGACAGGCCCCCCATCAGCGTCGCGGCCCACTCTGCCCTGCGATGCGATCCAGAGTGTCGAGTTATTCGGCGACACGACGCGGTACTCGACGGCAAACTCCGTGACGCCCGAAAGAGCGCGTTCGATGGCCTGCCTCACGCGAGGGCGATCTCCGGGGTAGATCCTTTCAAGGAACGCAGATACAGGAACACCATCTCCCGTGACGACTTCGGGTTCCATAGAGAAGAGGCGAGCGAGATAAGCATCGCCCGTAACAGAGTCGCTTGCTAGATCTATGGTCCAGGTTGCGGTACCGCCCGCTGCCAGCGCGGTCTCCATACGTACGCGAACGTCGCGCAGACGGTCCTCGGAGGCATGAAGATCGCGAAGCAATCGGGCGCTCTCCAGGGCGCCCCACATCCGCTCCGCCACGGCCACCAGCAGTTGGAGATCGTCGGGCTGCCAGTCACGCGGCATCCCCGCCTGCGCCGATAACGCGCCGACCAGCTCCGTTCCCCGTAAGATAGGAAGGCGCACGGAGGCGAGCGTACCGTGCGGGGCGTAGAGACGATCGTAGTTGTCGGCTGTCCGTGGATCCGTGCGCGCATCGGTCACGGTAACGATCTTCCCGCCGCGCAGGTCCGCCAGGATGGCGACGTTCCAGTTGGAGAGGGGCCAGGTGCCGACGGCGCCCGCAAGCTTCGCTCCCCATACCCATTCAGGCCGGACCGTCAGCGTTCCTGTTCCCGCATCCGTTCCCGCATCGGAATCGCAAATGTCCACGTATTCGAAGCGCAACAGGTCCAGGAACTCTCCCGTGGCCCGTACCGTTTCGCGCACGATCGCGTCGGGGTCCGTCAGGCGTCTCGTCTGATCGGTCAGCGTTTTCAGAAACTGCTCGTGGCTCTCCCGCCGCTTGCGCCCGGTAATGTCACGCGCCGTGGCGCACAGTCCGAGTCTCTCGCCGGTTGCCGGGTCCCTCACGACGGAGACGCGCACGGATACGTCCACGCGGGAGCCGTCCTTACGGAGCCGTACGGTCTCCAGGTGGACGCTTGGCAGAGCGAGTGCGACGAGGTCAGCGCGAGTGCTCTCATACTCCGCCCGTTTATCCTCGGGAACGAGACGGGAGAAGGACTGGCCGATCATCTCGTCGGCGCTCCAGCCATAGAGCCTCTGCGCGCCCAGATTCCAGTGGGTGATTCGCTCGGCACCGGGAGTCATCCCGATAATGGCGTCTTCCGAGGTTTCCACGGCGACAGCGAGGAAGTCGCGCTTCGATACACGATGCTCGCGTGCGTCGATCCGGCGATCGTGCTCTCGTCCGTCGGATTGCCGTGCCGCCTCGTCAGAATCGGAGGGAATCACTGTTGCAGTGTACGACCTTTCCTATGGGTGCGCTTCCTCAAAACACGGAGGAAATGGTCGCCTCGCGTTTCCCCGGTTCCCCACAACTCCCCTCATGCCGCGCTCGTGCAGCCTGCGCCGTCCTTCAGTAGGACCTCTGGCGAGATTGTCTGTTCTCCCACTTTTGCAGGGCGACGGCATGAGCCGCCTCCGCCAGTTCCATACGCCTCCGACTGTACGATAGGGGCTGGGCGAGCGATGCCTCCCCCAGTCGTGCGGACTGCTCCGCCCTCTCCGCATACTCCGCCCGCAGCAGCCGCGCCGTCCGTTGCAGCCTATCGATCTGCTCCACCTCGGTCAGGGCGAGGGGTTCTCTGTCACGGCCGGACAATCGCCTCCATAGGCGCTGCCAGTAGTTCGCCACAAGGGTCATCTTTCCTGTAGGCACCCGGCGCCGCTTGAATCGGCGGCGCCCCTCCTACAAACTGCCCGGATCTGTAGCGGTCTCACGGCGCGCCTGCTGCACCCGGATCGCCTGATCTGCCCTTCGCTGCAGTTCCAACCCCTCCCGCTTCAACACCTCTGCCTTCGCCTGGAGTCGCTCCGCTCTATGAACCATGGCCATGGCGCGGGATTCTACGACCTTCGCCAGCCAGAGGAGCTCCTCCGCATCCGCACCCAACAGCTCCTTTGCCACCAGCTCGTCAAACCGCTCCTGTGTGGTCATTCCTTGCCTCCCTGCGACGATAGATCATCCGTCACCGTACCGATCGAGAAGGGTCGGTGACGGAGCGAAAATCGTTTGGGTAACAGCATAGGATAAAGACAACGGGGCGCCGCGTTCCGGCCCGCAAGGCGTCCGGAACGCGGCGCCGCCCGAGGCGCTTCTCTGCCGTGCACCGCGAGGCGCACACGATACCTCGCAGACACTGCATACCACCTGACGGAAGGCCCGTGTGACCGGGCTATCGCCAGGGAGAGGGATCGCCCCGTTTCGGCGAAGCCCATTGCGCGGCACTGCGCAACGGCTCTCACCGACCGTGCCGACGGGATGGCCGGCAACCTGCCCGTGGGCTAACCGAGCCTCCGCGCTCCCCGGCGCCGCCGCAGAGAGAGCAGACCGCCGCGGGCCAGCGGCACGAGCGCAGCAGCGAAAAGCGGCAGGCTGCCCGGCTCCGGAGCAGCGGTCGGCGGAAGCGGAAGCGGAGCCAGCGTGTTCGGCCCGGTCGTGAAGGTAGAGATACCGCCGCCCTGCACCGAAACGCTCCCGGTATCCGTGAATGTCAGGGAGCTCGTGCGCACGATGAAGGTAAAGCTGTTCTGGTTCCCCGTTACCCCCGTGAGCAGCGTCGTATTGATCGTATTGCCGCTGGCATTGGGACGGTTCGCTGAGGAGAAAGACCCTGACGCGGTCCCGGCCTTGAACAGACCACCGGCGCCATCGATATCTTCGGACGTCTGCGCTACGGCAACACCGGTCACCCCCGTGAAGCTCTGCATCGACGTGTTATCCACTTCGACATTAGTAGACCCGTCGAACTGGAACTGGTAGAAGAAGTCCAGGGTGCCGCCGCCATTCCGGTACACGCCGGAGATAACCTTACCGGAGATGGTATTGGTCGTGCTGTTGGCAAAGAGGGGGGCGGTAAGCTCCTGTACCAGCGTGTCGCCGTAGGGGGGCGAACCGGTAACGATGGTGGGAACAGGCGGTCCGCTGGTGGTGCCCGGCGGCAGCGCGGTCTGTGCACGCACCGCGGCGGCGCCACCGCTGCTGAGAGCGATCCCGAGAGCGCTAGCCATGACGGCAGGGCGCGCCCTCGATGCTCTAATGCGAGGTGTCATAAGAGATACTCTGGTCTTTCTTGCACGTGTCGCAACGCACACCGATAGTAGCGGACAGTTTTGACTGCCGAGCCGATGCGGCGCATCGTCACCGTGTGCGAACCGGCACGCGCCTGGTCCGAACACCATGCAGGGCAAAAGTCAGGAGCCTTCGGATCCCGAGGCCCCGGAGGGGATTACCGTCGCAATGACGGCACAGGAGGAGAGAAGCAAGAGAGACCGGACCTTACGTTCCGGCAGCGCCTAGAGCGAAGCCGCTGCAACCTGGGGCACAATATCTTACCAGATATATTTTCGACTCCCGCATTTATTCCCAAATTTGTCTGCATATATTCTCTCTTCCGGAGGTTTCACCGTGGGTCAAAAATCGGGATTCCGGGTAAACGAAGACGATATGGGAGAGGCAAAGCTAGACATTTCGGGAAGGGATCAATACGGAGGGCAGTGATGCGCCTGCCTGCATCGCGCTCGCGGTCATTGCACGCGAGACCGGTGCGGGAACGATCGCGATATCGGGAATGGAGCCTCCGATCCTGGTGCGCGCGGATGGCCGGACTGAGCAGTCGCCGGCGGTGGGGATACCGCTTGGGATCATGCCGAATGAAGAGTACCCCAGATCGATTTTCAACGGGAGGCGGGCGATACGTTGATCCTTGCGACGGATGGGATCACGGAAGCGCGTCACAGTCACACGTTTCTGGACATCGAGGGCCTGATGCGATTGGCGGCGGCAGGAAACGGCGGCACACGGAAAGAGATGGCAGATACGATCCTGAACGGTGCCCGGGATTTCGCCGCGGGCACATTCCTGGATGACGCCTCTCTTGTTCTGGTGCGACGTACTCCGACATCTCCTCATCTACAGCAGAAGGCGCCAGGTCCCTGATCCCGGTGAACTCCCATTAGCGAAGGCAGTATGCACGTGACGATCAGACGGTACGACGATCGCGGACACGATCGTTGGTGACGTCGCGTGCGCGTATCGGTTCCGAGGGACGAGCATCGGGATACCCGGTTGCAGGGAGCAGGCGTCTTGACGACTGCAGACGCCTGCCTGGCGTGCTAAGCGCGACACCGAACAAGCCAGACCGTACCTGTCACACCTCTCTCTGCCTGATCCTCACCGTCAGGAGGTACTGGCAGGCATCTGGCGTATACTATGTATGTAGGAGTCCGACCGGATGTACTCCCCCCCCATCTTTCCTGAAGATGCCTCCAAACCGAATACCCGTCACGTTACCCTGCCCCAGCTCGCGGCAGTCGTGATCATTATCTGGTTTGTGGGAGCGACCTTCATCGCACCGGCGATGCATCTCCTGGAGCCGCCGCGACAAACCCAGTCCGGCTGTGCGGGAAACGAAAAGCAGATCCTCATGGCCATGCTCGCCTACGCACAGGACAATGATGACCGCCTACCGCCGGTCGCCGGGATCGCGCATCTCCCGACCGGCGCCGCGGCCGTCACCTCCTGGTGCGCCGACCGCTCGTTTGTCGCGGTCGACGGCGGCCTGGTCACCATTCCTGCGGTCACCTCCGACTTTATTAAAAACAGCGGCATCTGCCGTTGCCCCTCCGTCGATAGTCCGCGGACGCCGCTCACCTACCTGTACAACGATCTCGCTGCCGGCCAGTCCCTGATGAATGACCTGATCGCCCCCTCCCGTACGGTCGCGGTGATGGACGGGGAAGATGCCCTCCCGAACTTCGGCCATGCCCGTATGCTGCCCGGCGCCCATCCCCGCGCCCGCGGGGGCGCCGTCTCCCTGGCTACCCTGGAGCGCCACAGCGGCGGCTGCAACTATGGTATGGCGGACGGGCACGTCAAGTGGTTCACGCAGAATGCCGTCTTCTTCCCCCCGCGAGATAGTGACAACCCGGAGCACCTCGCCCCGGATACAAAGCAACCGGTCGGTCCCGATCCCGGCGGCTCCATGCACTACGGCGCCACAGGTTACGCCGTGACCTTCCAGATCCGCTGATACCGATGCCCTGCACGGGCGTAACCGGAAGCGCAGGCACCGCGTTTATCGGGTATAGACCATGTACTCGCCTCCCGCCTATCCCCCCGACGATACGAC
>Ga0105239_10009004_pt1 | contig 11297 bp, 10 predicted proteins | sample KBSC44metaG_FD_92761 | JGI IMG/M metagenome (GOLD analysis project Ga0105239, IMG submission 92761) | Corn rhizosphere microbial communities from Kellogg Biological Station, Michigan, USA - KBS C4-4 metaG | ecosystem: Host-associated > Plants > Roots > Rhizosphere > Soil | place: Michigan, USA...
GGCACCTCAGCCTTGGCCGTCGCGGGACACGGGGAGGCACTGGCGGTGCGCGTAAAGCGGCGCCTCACCCTGTCATCACGTGGAGCTTCGCTCTATCTAGATTTAAACATGCGAGATCTACGCGAATTCCTGGTTGTTAAAGTGACAAACTTCAAGTGGCTGGGGCTTCTTGATACGGCATCTTTAAGCATTAGGTTCCGGAGAATACCCCATGACTCGATGGATCGCCTGATACTTTCGTAGCCTATAATTACGGCATTGGGTAAGACAGCATCCCCCCAGAAAAATTCGGGAGTTCCTATGGTGGGTTAGTAACGGACGGCAGCCCTGGTGAAATCAAAGGCACCGTCGCGATAATTCTCATATACAGCTGGATGGACGGAGTACAACGTGCCCATCGGCTCAACGGCCTTTTCAATTATGACCGAGATGGCCACCTCTCGCCTGCGCGTCAAGACTATCATTGTCGGTTTGTCTTTGCTGAACGCTATTAATGTGAGGTAGCAATTCGTACTTCTGCATGGTTGAGGCTGTGATATTGCATACGCTTTTGTCGTTTGCTTACTGCCTTGATGTGCATATTAGGATCCCCGGTAGATTTGGCGCGTCAGGGGGACTGCGGGGGTTCTTCTTGACAGTCTCTTCGAGTCGAAAACATCCTTTCAAGTTTCCCCCATGGGCATCACCTTCGAGCTCTTTCAACGACATTCAACATTCGTTGGTGCGTGAGGTATCATGCTTGTCGCTGGCTCTACAGATGGTTTGCCAAACCACAGTCAGGAAGCATGAGCCTTAAAACGATAACTTCGTGACAAATTTTATTCATCTCCCCACGATCAGTCGATCGGTTGTTTTAATAGGGCTCTAAACGCAAGAGATTAAATCCGCTATTCTCACGCTGCGTAGATCCGATTCTGCGACTACCACTCCTTCTCACAAACGAGCTTCTTCCTTGACATAACTTCCACTACCGGCCGTACTGCTTCTCAGCTATAGAATTGATAAAACTAGTGCCAGCAAGCCTGAAAGTGTCTGGCTCCGGGCCAAAATTTGTTGGGTGGAGGTAGAAATTCTGCCCATACCCTCCCGAGGAGTTGTACGTTGGCCAGTGCGGGATGTCGGGCACTATCAACAAAAGTTAGATAAAGGTTATATTGTAATTGAATAACGCCAAAATTGACTCACTTCCATGTTTATTTGGATCGAGGTCATGAATGAAGCTGATCCACATGCGGCACATGAGTTTGGCCAAGTTCACCACCGACGGTGATGAAGCGTCGAGAACGGGCGAAGCATCTCCGGCATAGCCCTGGGACTTCAGATTATAGAAGACATATGCGATTTCGGTGAAATGGGCTGTCCCAGAGGAAGCAGGAACTGCAGAGGGGTCAACAGTCTAAGACTTGACTTGTCTCCTAAATGCAAAACTTACGTGCAAACCAAGGAGAATCGAAGTGATACGAGTACGTAGGTATCCCGGCTTTGGCCCAAGCATCGGTTCTCAGCCGGCGCCAGGAGAGGAAGCCCTGGTCAGTCGTCAATGCGATGATGCGCTTGTACTGGGAACCTGATGGCGTGCTCGCTGAGGCACGATATGCTCCAGGGAGGCCGAGCACGTCAATGTTGGGATACAATTCCATGAGGGTCGCAGTAGAGTTTGCGTCGGGACCTTGAGCTCTAATGCTAGCGGCAATCGTCTCATCAGTATTATTCGCTGCTGGTGAGGTGAAAAGTGTGGCTTCGTCGCTGTTTGTGCCCAACAAGAATGGCTTCTTGATGAACTGGCCTTTCGCGAGCATGACCGATGAATAGTCTGGGATCAAGTCCCCGTCGACGATGGGACGGTAAGAACCAGTGGTACTGTTGATTGCCTCGTTCAACTCGGCAAATGGCACTGTGCGGAGACACGCAAGCCTGTCTGTTGCATTAGCACAACCTACCTTAGCGGTGATGTCGTTGTACACCTCTGTCGGAGCGCTCAAGTTCTTTATCATGTTACCCTCAGCGCCGCTTTCCGCAATCATGCCTCTGAACAGCCCATCATCTCGTCCGCCATACGCGGTGGCGAGATAACCTATATTCCCTCCGCCAGCACTCTCACCAAAGACTACAACCTTCTTTGGGTCTCCTCCGAAGGCAGCAATGTTTTCTTGGATGAACTGAAGAGCAAGATATTGATCCTTCAAGCCAAGGTTCGCTACTCCGGCGTCTAAGACGTCCTGGCTTGCAAGCCATCCCCATGCGGATAGGCGGTCTTTGAAAAATATTAGTCTTTCGTCCTGCAGTTTGGATAATAACAACTCACAATCAAGAGAAACTGCGACGATCGGCTTCTTCATAGCCACAGATTGATTCACCATAAAGCTGAGATTATAAACACCATTGGCGCTATAGTCCATGGTCCAACCGCCTCCGTGGAGGAAGACTCCAACAGGAAGAGCGGAACTGGTATTGGTTCCAGTCGGTCTGATGATATTTAGTGTGAGACAATCCTCACCGAGGGTATATGGCCACGCAGGACTGTTCTTCATAAAGTTCATTAGTAACGTCGGCGCGGTGCGGAATTTATGGATTGGCCGCCTACTCCATATCCCACACACGAATCCGCATAGTTAACAGCCTGTCTAGATCCGAATGTTGTATTTAAGCTCTGAGGATTTCTTAGACGCAGACTGCCCACAGGCGGTTGAGCATATGGAATACCGAGAAATAGGTCTTGGTTGAAAGAAGCGACGTATTTCCCCGTGTATGTGCCATTTATGAGCTTTGCCGTCGGTACTGGGCCTGACAGTGAGGTAGCAACAGCAACCAGGGCCAGCTGTCCTATCGCAGAGAGTCGCAAGCCTTTCATTGTAGTTGGTATGATCGATCGCCACGCTTTGCCTAGAGGCCAAATAAAATGATGCCAAGGGTACCATTCAGAATCGATAACATCAGCGCCAGAGGTTTCTTATATCTCTGTCCGTGATGGACGAATTCAAGCTTTTCCATTAGATAGCCACTCTGCCCTAAAGTGGTGCAATGCGTATGGTGTCGGCGTATGGTCACCTCGGTAGTTGAATCCGCCACATGCCCCAGACCTGGGGTATACCTCCAAGCCCCAGGCAGAATTGATCGCCTGATGCATTTCCTAGAAGGATAGTAAGTCTATTTCGCTAAGCTTCGCTTGCATTAAAAATATGGCTGGCACAACCGCATCAAGGCTCCTGCCCTAAGACGTATTCGGTATCTGGAGCCTCCAGGTCTTGATGGAAGTGCAGGTGAGCCGAGGGTGAGGCTTTTCGCCTAATACTAATTACCTAGGACCGCACGAAGTCCCTTTTGATAGAGATACTCAGGTACGTATCCGAGGTATATCACAGTGCCGATGGTCTCAGTCAGCCGCGTGGCATCGGCCGCCGTCCGCTATGGTTTAAGGCTTCTAGGGTCGACATATCACCTCCGCCTAATCTAGACTCTCGGTTTCGCTCTGACTGTTTAAGTGTTTACTCTGCTGGTCTGCAAAGACTCGCATCACTGTTGGCTTCTGTGGACGCAAGTAACAGTCATCCAGTCTTCGTCGCAGCGGTACTTGTCTGTATCACTACATTAGCCCAAGGTCCACGGGCAGGGAAATATCTCTTATTCAGTGATATTGCAGTGGCTGAATGGTTTCCCTTGGTGCAGGGTCTAAAATCTGTTCTCACCACCTTTAGCATCAGTGCTATCTTTTCGGGACCGTTACGATTGTTCTCGTGTCACACAGCGCGAGCTAGTAGAACAACGGCAGATATCTTACACCTTCCACGTTTACAGTGGATTGGCCCGTTCAACCAGTTGAAGGATTTTGTTGCCAAGTCTTCCGGCATTGAAATGGGAAGCAATGTGTCGAAGCAGTCCTGAGCCTCGGCCAATGCTATGGGGGACTTTAGGAATCTAATACTTCGTAGAGTAGACAGAATACGATTTACTACGTAGTAGTGGAACCGTGGGGCGTGGGCCATTCTTAAGGCGGGTCATTTACTGGTCACGTGACTTAACCCAAGGGAAAAGTGGAACTTGCCCCAAAAGGTGTTCGTCCATGCGGCCTCCTCAAAGCTTCCTTACCCGTATACAGTGATTCAACAAGTAATACGGAGTACTGGCATTCGTCCGAACGCGACCACCTATAGGCTACCGGCGTCTATGTAGCCTCATTGCACAGGGCTGTGGTCGCTCCTGTTCAGTCGTATCATGACTCGCTGAAAAGACTCATCTGCGCTGCTGTCCGTGATGCTGCCCTCAACCTCAGCTCAACGACCAACCCCGTCGCAACGAAGACAACAGAATCTCTCAGACGCAATGGCGTCTCAGAATCCACCCGCTTCAGTCTCGGGTTCACAAGTCAGGTCTCCATCTGGCTCAGGACGCACCCGAACCACAAATGTTTGTCACCCTTCTTAAGTACCTTGATACCTGGCCACTGACTTGAATTCAATCATTAGCCCGACAAGCAGATCTCCCAAATCGAGAAGAGCGTCACCCATCTTCTGGTAGCGACCAAACAACTCCTAGAAACGTTAACACAATGGTCCCGCGGCCAGGCACAGGAAGAGGAAGTGTCAGACGTATATGTTCGCCTGGGATATGAGTTCAATCTTGCCTGCCGTGCTTTCAACTCCATCGGTGTCGAAACGTCTGACCTCGGGCCTGTCCCTGACCTCCTACGAAGTATTCTCGAGGACACCCTCAGCCAGGCAGCCTCGCCGCAAGCCCTTGACAATTACCTACCACGGATTCGTGATATAATCATCAATCTCCTACATGGTCTAAAGAGAAAACAGAGCAGATTACGTGGGCGAGGGTCGAAGGATGCAATCGCCCCTGCTCAGGCAAAGCCGTCAGCCCCTCAGGCTAGGCAAGCCAGTATATCGACTACCGGAAGCAATGAGACAGGGTTGACCCATATGCTTGAAGACATCCCAAGCACCACCTCAAGCATGCGTGACCATACGCCGCAGGAAACACAGCAAGCCGTCGAACAGCAACCCTTCCAGCCTGCAAATGCTTCAGCTACACAGCAGCCTAGCCGACCATCAATAAATCGCCACTCGATTAGACGCGATCCTGCCGCCGCGATTCCGCCATCCGATTCCTCTTCTACAATGTCGAGTAGCACAGCGCAGAACATCCCTGTTTTACCACCATTTCGTGACCAAGATCAACCTTCTCCGGCACCAACAATGCCTGCAATCGCATTCCCACACCCCCCTCCACCTCCACCGAAACAAACCGATGCACTCGCCAGGCTGCAACGTGGAGGCGACCTAGAGCGAAGAGCTTCAAGAAGATTCTCTGCCTATCAGATACAGAAACATCTGGGAACTTCGCCAAATGGTGTACCCATGATACCCTCGACCCAAAATTCCCCCATTCCCAACCGTGGAAAGGAAGTTCGGGAGTCTCTGACTGCTGTTCGATCACGAAGCTCCTATTCACAATCGAGATCAAGATCTGTGAGACAAGGAGGAGATCCCTCTCCAAGTAGAAGTGGGACAATCAAAACTCCACAAAGAATCTCAGAGGAGCGAGAGGAGACTCCTATCTTATCCTTGGATGCAACTCCACGCATACAACCACCGGAGGAATCGGTCAATCTTGATAGCCCAACTGTTAAGACACCTGACGAGTATTTGCAACCCCAGACTCATCGGAATGACAGTTCTGATCAAATTGTGATTGGAGCAACTGTCAATGGACCTCTCAGCCCTGGACCAGATGAAATTCCTTCAGCTGCTTCCCTTGATTCTCAGATTGCCCCTCCTCAGGCTCCTGACCACCATAATACCGTCGAGGTTTTGGACGAAAGTACCCCTGAAACTGTTCAGCGAAAGCCCAGGGACAACGTAACACCCCCACAGTCCCAGGTCCTCACGCTAGACTCATCTCCTCCACAGGGCAAAGAGTTGACATTATTTTTACAATATCGGACCAAAATCAAGAAGTTTGTGCTTGCAGATGGTTATGAAGAACTCACAATCCCTAGACTGCAGTTAGCATTCATTGAGAAATTTGCATGGAACAATCAACACAATAGTGTGGACCTTCCAGAAATTTACATTCAGGATCCTGTTTCTGGGGTGAGGCATGAGTTAGAGGATCTAACAGACGTTAAGGACAGATGTGTTCTCGTGTTGAATGTTGAGGATCTAGACGAGGTTAAGAAGCATATTGATGAAGGAATTGGTGGGCTATCGAAAACCCTGGACGGGGTAAAGCAGTTATTGGAAGGCCAAAGCACATTGATGCAAAGGTTTTCAGACCGACAGTTGGAGACTTCCAAGGAAATGGCTCGAATGTCTGCAGTACCCAGTCAACAGCCATCAAGAACACCTACTCTTGCACCTGGCAACTTCAAGCCTAGCGCCAACTCGGAATCCTCTTTACAAGAAATTCAAAGTCTTCGCCGAGAAATCGCTGTTTTGCGCCAGACATACTCATCAATGTCGTCTGATTTCGCCGCATCAATGAACGAGATTAAAGCGAAAGCATCATCAGTTAAGGCGGCCGCTGCAGATACTGCCAATGCCACTTTCAAGGGTGATGCTGGTCGTGAGCACATCAATACCGGAAAGAAAACTCTATCTACTGATTCGGAGGCACTCGTCAATCGGGTCGATGACTTATCCGATGTCGTTGAAGAGTTACGGAAAGATGTTGTTTCACGTGGGGTCAGACCACTCCCACGCGTGCTTGAAAATATTAGCAAAGACATCAGTGCCACAACTAAACAGCTCGCCAAAGTCAAGGAATTCGTTAAACGTGAGAAGCCAATTTGGACCAAGATCTGGGAACAAGAATTGCAAGTGGTCATGATGGAAAGAGATGACTTGACACAACAGGATGAATTAATGAACGACCTGGACGGCGATCTTGAAGACATCACAAGTGTTTTCAAGCTGGTGGAGGAGGCTACCAAACAACAAAATCTTCAAGCTGCTGGAACGGTCGCACGCAACCCATCGAGAAATCTTGCTTTTGATACCCTTGTCGATCCACATGAGGCCAAGACTGGAATGTTGGACGAGGTGAGAGCGCTACAGCCAAACCACGAGAACCGGCTAGAGGCAATTGAGCGAGCAGAAAAAGCTCGCCAACGTGAGCTCGAAACCCGTAGAGTGGGCGAGTTTCAGCGTGAAGTCGAGTCATTTGTGGAAGAAGGCAAGCTCAAGAAAACGGGAGGAATGGATGAAGTTGAAAGAAGACGCAAATTGAAAGATGAGCAGGCCAGGAAGGAGAATTTTGAACGCCAAGCAGCTCGCACAGCAGAGTTAGAGAAGAAACGAGCCGATGCTGCTGCTGCCGCCGCTGCCGCCGCTGCCGCCGCCGCCGCCGACACTTCGGAGGCAAGTGGCACACCACAAGATCCAGAACCCGATACTTCACAGGAAGGCGAGGCCATGTTTCAAGATGCAAGCGAGGAGAAGGTATTAACCCCCGAGAACGGCGACGCTTCACCTGCCCCGCCACCGCTACCAGCAAAAGATACACCTAGGAATGAGGAGCCGCCCGAGGTGCCTGACGTCGGGGTTGGTGGGCAAAACAATCAAGAAGAGAAAGGCCTTGGTATGTCATTTTTAAATTTATAATTCAATACTCTCTCCTGGAAGAATTCTTATACAATTGAGAATATTTTGGGCCTTGGACTGATTCAAGCAATTTATCTGCATTATCTGTGTAGACTCCCCAACAATACCAAATATCATGTCCAATCCCACGGACTCGGGATCACCAGGCACGGCGAACAATGCTCCAGAAACCACAGATGGCGAGGACGCAAAGATAACAGGTGATGGTACCCAACAGCCCAAGGACAAACGTGGCAGCTGGTGGCAGCCCGCGGTGTTCTAGCCTTGAAAAAGAGCCGCAATCTCGAGAAATGTAACTCGATTAGAGGTGCAGATTCAACGATTTAGTCGAAACTTTTCCGTCGGAAATCATTCTCGCCCAGCACCACCTCGCAGTTTATGGACGACTTTTTGGCCGCTATTTAGGAACGAATTTATGGATCGCCCACACCAGCAGTGACACATGACCACCATTGTCAACAGCACCCCCATCTCCAAGGAATCACGATACTTGAATCCATGGTTGGCGTTTTGCATTTGTTTTCCCCAAGCACATGGATGTATTTCTCCTTTTTTTCGATTAGTCGCCTTTGTACCTGTGATTTTAGCACTTGATTCTAGTTCTTGTTCTTAGCGTTCAAGCACTACTTTAATTCCGTTTTCGAGTTTCATGAGATGTATGGAGCTGAGCGCATGCTATAAGGGGGTACAATGTTTTGGTCGCAAGTTTCATGGCGCTCTGAGTTGCGAAGTAGTGTATCGAGGTTGCTTGATCGCTTTTTTGAGATTTGGTCTTGGTCCTTGAGCGTTTGGCGAGTTTGAAGTGCATGTCACGCTGAGGAGCGAGTTGTTATTGATTTCGCAGTACGAGCAGATGGGCTCTGTGTAGGCGAATGCAGCGATTGTCTTCTATAATACCTGCTAATCAGCTACTATCTTGATGTTCACGTCGATGTTTAAGGTAGGCTCCACTACTTAGTATACGGAGCATGGAGGATTACAAGTTTTACATTCTACTGACCAGGGCAAGGCTAGCCCCCCTCCCCCCCCCATTCCAGGCCAGCCTGCCGAGCACCAGACTCTCTCATTAGCATTACTACGTTCAGAAATGGACCCGCGGAGGGTAGATAATCCTGTAGGTCAAGGTGGCCCCTTTGTTTCTCTCTCTTGTAAGTTTGCCGAGTGCTTGTGATTTGCTAAAGCCTTGAAACTAATGGTACATTGACTCCATCAAAGTTCGTGGATCCATCATCCAGCTGAGCCTTTCCGGCTCGAGCAGACCGAATCTTTCCTACAGAATATATCTGAAGTCGAGACTTGCATCACCCTCCTTCCCATTACTCTCGACACCACTCGCCAAGATCTTCTCTTTCTTCGCATTCCGCCACTTCAGCAAGAAGTAGATGGCAATAATCCCACAGAATGCCACGAATTCCAGCCCCAAGCTCACAGCATTACCACTAACATACCTCGGAGCGTCCGTGGCCGGGTAGATCTGGCCTGAAAGAATGCCCGAGACGTTGGCGATGGTCGCGGCGAGTGGGATGCCAACGCTGCGCTTGTAGTCAGGCGCGAGGTTGCTCGAGATCCAGGTGAGCATCAGGCAGTTGTACGGGTAGATGCCCGCGCCGCACAGGAACATGGCAAAATAGCCCGCACCGATGTTTGAGCTGCCGATTGCAATTGAGTAGCCGATCAATACGGGGATGGGCACGATTAGCAGGCAGAAGGCGCGCTTATGGAGCCGGTCCGAGAGCCAGGCCATTAGTGCGACAGTCCCGGTCGCGAGTGCGTAGACTGGGATGGTGAGGTAGTTCGCTTGGATGGAGGTGTATCTGTCGAAGGAGTCAGTTAGACAGAACGTTTCAGTTTGAGCTTTGCAGTGGAGGGAGTGCATACCCAAGGCCACGAATAATCGTCGGCAAGAACGTGCCGAAGCCCAATAGCGGCAACGACGAAGAGAACAGTGAGAATGCAACGAGGTACACCAAGGGGTCCGTTACTGCAGCCCAGGCATGCTTGGGCTTGAACTGATCCTCTCCCTTGTACAGCGAGTCCCGTTGTTTCTTCAGCCGCATCAGCTCCGCCTGCTGCTCGTTCAAAAACCAGGCTTTCTCGGCGCTGTACGGCATGGTGATCCAGCATAGGCCACCAACCGCGAACGAAATGATGCCTTCGATGATGAAGAGCCAGCGCCAGGCCTCCAGACCGTGGCGGTGCCCCATCTGCTGCACGCCATATGCAAAGAGGCCGCCAAACGCGCCGGATATCGTCGTCGCGCAGTAGATCACGGCGATGCGCTTGCCCTGCTGTCGCTTGTTCCAGATCGTCGAGATGATGAACACCATGCAAGGCAGTAAGCCCGCCTCAAACAGTCCGAGCAGCAGCCGGCACGCCAGCGCCTGGTGGTAGTTGCGGACAAACCCCGTCCCCAGGGTTGCGGCGCTCCATCCTAGCAGAGCAACGCCCAGGACTCTGTTCGCGCCGTACCGTTTGATGCACACAACCCAGGGGATGTCGAAGACGATGTAGGTCACGTAGAAGAGAGTCACGAGGTTGTTGAATTCTTTGCCTTTCAGTTTGATGTCCTTCGCGAACCCGAATATGACGGCATTTCCTGCAGATAAACAGGAGATTAATCAGCATTGCTAGCTCTCACCTAGGTAGCAGCGAGCACAGTAGCTAGCATAAAAACTCACCCACGTTCGTTCGATCGAGATATCCGATGATGATCAAGACGGCGATCTGCGGGAGTAGGAAGAGGTCGAATTTCCTCAAAGTCTGCTGCTCCAGCACCGGGTCTATTTGGATGTCGCTGATGGTGCCATGATTGGTCGATTGCATCTTCTGGATCTCGTCTTGCGAAGTACCCTCCATGCTGGGGCTCTTTTGATCTTCGAGGCTGGACATGGCAACTGGATTTACTCAGCGGGAACAAGGATGGATTTCGTCAATTGGCAAAGCAATGTAATTGCTCGAGATAGGGAGATATAAATGCTGCGCTTCCATGGTGGCGAGATCGCGGTTATATAGAACGATCTCGTAATCACTGAAATGGGCATACCTGGGTACCAATCGCAATGCAGGGCCCTAAGGCTCTCAGCTAACGGTCGTTTAGATATCGTGTTTGATTCATGTGGGGGATGCGATTGGATCTTGGGTTCGGATTTGTCGGCAAGACGGTTTCGCAGCTCCGAGTCAAAAGTCTGGGGTAAGGCTTTGGATCCAACTCCGGGGTGTGGGCATTCCATCTCCGATGAGAGAGTGTCCATCTCCGGTCGCCATCGTCTGGGGAATGGGGATTAGAGTTGGGTGTTAGGATAAGCACAGGAGCTAGCGATTGCTATGTGCATGTAAATAACGCATATCTTGTGATTGACAACAGTGGAGTCTGAAGATTGTGTTGAAGCGGGTGGGATCGAGATACTTGCACGAGACCCTTGAGCGACGTTGGATGATAACGGCCTCAGGGTGAGGAACGCGGAAGTAGTTACGAGGCCGTCTCTCAGGTCTATCATTCCTGGCTCCGGGACAGAGAATTCGGTGCATGGTTCTAACATTTCCGATCAGATGGCTATCTACATGTCCCCGCTTGAGGAAGATTGATCATTGAATGAGAGAGTTGTCTCCTGAGTCTCATTTTGTGCCATGTTGGAAAGGGGAAGAAGCAGGTAGGATACACAAACGACCTCATTTCATTCGCCTGCATTA
>Ga0105239_10009008_pt1 | contig 11295 bp, 10 predicted proteins | sample KBSC44metaG_FD_92761 | JGI IMG/M metagenome (GOLD analysis project Ga0105239, IMG submission 92761) | Corn rhizosphere microbial communities from Kellogg Biological Station, Michigan, USA - KBS C4-4 metaG | ecosystem: Host-associated > Plants > Roots > Rhizosphere > Soil | place: Michigan, USA...
GGAATGTGATCGCAAGCACCAATCCGCTTGGAGCGACCTGGACAACGACCTTCGACAATCAGAACCGACCGCTCACAACACAGGACCCGCTGGGCAACATTACCACGGCAGGATATGATTCCGTGGGCAATCGAGTGGTGACAATCAATCCGCTGGGCTTTCGCACGAGCACCAGTTTCAACGTCTTCGACAAACCGGTGGCGATAATAGACGCACTTGGCAACGTGAATACGGCTGTTTACGATGGTCTGGGCAGGCAAATTGCTTCGGTAGACGCTCTGGGCAATCGCAGCACCGCCGTGTATGACAGGCTGAGCCGTATGGTGGCGAGCGTGGATCCGCTGGGCAATGTATCGACAACCGTTTTCGATGTCGCGAGCAGGCCGGTCGCTAGAATCGATCCACTCGGGAACTTTAGTACAGCAGTTTTCGATCCGGCAGACCGGACCATTGCCAGTGTCGATGCCTTGGGTAACTACTCCACGACAATTTACGATAGTCTGAACCGACCGATTGCCCGCCAGAATGCGCTCGGCTACCTGAGTACAAGCGTGTTCGATCTGATCGGGCGTCAGATTGCCGATGTAGACGCACTGGGTTCGCGCTACAGCGTCACGTTTGATGAGGCGAACCGTGCTGTTGCCAGTGTCGATCCGCTGGGCCGCATGAGTACAACCGTCTATGATCGGGCGGACAGGGCCATTGCGTCGGTAGACCCGCTTGGGTTCCGAACGAGCAGCAATTATGATGCGGCAGGGCGGGCCATTAGCCGACAGGACGCGCTCGGAAGGCTGTCCACGGTCGTGTTCAATGCCGCTAATAGCACGGTGGCCACGGTCGATGCACTCGGCAACCGGAATACAACCAACTACGACGCTGCTAGTAGGGCTATCTCGACGCTCGATCCGCTGAATCGCGTCTCTACTATCGTCTTCGATTCCCTGAACCGCCCGATTGCCTCCGTGTCGCCACTTGGCAGCCGCACCACGACCAACTTCGATGCGAATGGCCGAACTGTAAGTCGGCAGGATGCGCTGGGACGACTTACCACTAACGTTTTCGATACAGCTTCTCGGCAGATTGCCTCAGTCAGTTCGCTCGGCTATCGCTCCTCTACGCTCTATGATGCCGCTTCCCGCCCGGTTGCCAACCAAGACACCCTCGGCTTCTTCTGGACCAGAATATTCGATGCGGACGGACGCGCGGTTGTCAGCATCGATCCGTTGGGGAATCGTAGTAGCAGCGTTTTTGACGCTGTTGGACAGACGATAGGGATGGTAGACGCCCTTGGTAACCGTAATAGCACGGTGTTTGATCCAGTCGGGCAGAGATTGGCAGTGCAGGACACCCGTGGCTTCTTTACCACCTTTGTCTACGATGTGGCAGGGCAGCAAATCGCCGTCATCGCGGCCAACAGCGGCATCACCACCAGTCTATTCGATCAGCGTGGACTGCTCTCGGCAAGCCAAGACCCGCTGGGCGTGTTCACCAGCTATCAGTTCGATGCAGTCGGCAACGCTATTAAGCGCACCGATGCTAGAGGGTTCGTCACGACCTATACCCCAGACGCCCTCAACCGCGCGGTCGGCACCCTCTACGTGGACGGAAACCGAGTCACCACCACCTTCGACGCCGCCAGGCAGCCGATGACCCTACAAGATGTCACGGGAATCACTTCGTTCGCCTTTGACCTGGACGGACGTCAGATCAGCGTAGTCTATCCTGCCGGAAACGCGCTCACCTATTCCCTGGATGCTGTTGGAAACCGCATCCTTCTCGCCGATCCAGATAACGGTCTCACGACCTACTCCTGGGACAGCCAGAACCGCCTGATCAGTATCGTCAATCCCTTCGCCGAACGAACTACCATCCAATATGATGCCCTGGATCGTGAGCAGCATCGCGTGCTAGGCAACGGAATGGCCGTCAGCCACACCTACGATGCCGCCGGACGAGAAACCGCCCTCGGCAACTTCAGTCCCACCGGAACCGCCTGGGCCACCTTCGCCAACACCTACGATGCCGTCGGAAATCGCCTGAGTGTGGCAGAGCTGGACGGCAGTCGTGTCACCTACACCTACGACCCGTCCTACCAACTCACCAACGAGCAGCGAAGCGTCACCACGCCCTACAACACCACCAACACCTACGACAGTATGGGCAACCGCACCCTCCAGAACAACACCGGCGTCCTCACCACCTATACCTATAACGTCGCCAACGAACTCACTCAGAGCCAGATCACCCCTGCATCCACCTTCTACCAGATCGACTGCGGCAGCGCTACGGCGGTCGCTCCCTTCTCCGGAGATGGTCACTACGGCACCGCCGGAACCACCTTCACCGGTTCCACCGGATTGACCATCGACACCAGCCAGGTGACCAATCCGGCTCCTCAGGCGTGCTACCAGACGCTGCGCTACATGAACAACGGCACGCTGGTGCCTCTCTTCTACGTTCTGCCCAACCTCACTCCGGGAGCGACCTACAAGATCCGCCTGCACTGGGCGACCTACAGCGATGGCGGAGCGGGCCGACGCTTCATCAACGTCCTCGTCAACGGCCAGCCGGTCATCAGTCACCTGGACGTCTATGCTGAGGCAGCCAGGATCTACCACGTCTCCAATGGGGACCTTAAGGCCATCGTTAAGGAAGTCAGCGGCATTGCCGATGGAGCGGGCAATCTCATCATCGCTCTCACCTCCGATCCCGGCTATATGTACGTGAGCGCCTTCATTAACGCCCTCGAAGTCCTCCAGGGCAGCGGAACCGTCACCAACACCTACGATCCCAACGGCAACCTGCTGACGGCGACGGACTGGACGGGCACGGCGACCTACACCTGGGATAGTGAGAACCGACTGCTGAGTGTGGCGAACGGCCTGAACGGGATCGAGACCTACACCTATGCAGCAGATGGAATGCGACGGAGCAAGGTGACCTCCGCACAGACCAACAACATGATCTGGGATGGGCAGAATGTTTTGCAGGAGCGGAGCGTATCTAACGTACGGCTTGCCCAGTACACCGACAATCCAGGGATGTGGGGTGGACTGGCTTCGGGGCGTCAGGGTAGCGCGACCAGTTTCTATGGTTTCGATAGCCAGGGTAGCGCGCGGATCCTGGTGAGTCTCAACGGCACGATCACCGACAGTTACAGTTACAAGGCTTTCGGGGAGGAGTTGGCGCAGGGCGCTGCCCCGAACGCGCTGTACACGACCAATCCTTTCCGCTATGTCGGGCAGTACGGATACTACCGGGATGACGTCAGCAGGCTCTATGTTAGGGCAAGAGAGTATAACACCAGTGCAGCCCGATGGACGACAAAGGATCCTCTCTCTCTCATTCTCATTCAGAGGAACGATTATCAATATTCGTGGAATAGACCGATCACTGTATTTGACCCGACAGGTCTATTCAACCAGGCACAATGTCAAGCGCCATGTACCGCAAAGGACGAAAAAAGTGCATGTCAAGATTTTAAGGACAAGTGGGGCTGGGGCACGTTTCACCCGGCGAAGGGAACAATTTTAGGTTTCGTATACTGCTGTGATGGTAAGAAATATGTCTGTACTAATCCTGTCCTTGATGATCCGCCACCATCGTACAGAAATCTCTACAGGGCCTGCACACATGCCCACGAGCGGCGACACATAAAGCAAGGGTGTAAATGCGCCCCGTACAGGGATAAGACGACCGGTCAAACTTTTGGCTTTGAGACGTGCCAAACTGCCGATGACAGTCTATACGACCAGCGCGAATGCGAAGCCTACAATCTATCATTATGGTGTCTCAACGGTATGGCGCTCTATTGCGCGTTTGAAAAAGACCCTACTGCCTGCAAGGCATATCTCAAATCTATAATACAGGATATCTGCAATGGGCAAAAAACAAACTGCAAAAATCCTGCTGATATTAGTTCGATATGTAGCAGCATCAACAGACTGTTCTAGAGAGTGTTATGCACTTCTTAGTAAGGAGTGGTAGTTGCCAAATTCAGGACGACATATACGACGAAACACAAGCCGCGAGTACAATATGACGAATGTTCACAGAGGGTTGGCGTAACCTGAAATACTGTCCCTGCAATAGGGTTTACGTGGGAGAAACCCTCTGCGAACTTCCACATAGTGTACTAGAATGAGGCCGTGAGGAAAGGAAATACATCGTGAGACGATACCTATTTCTATCGTTCTGCCTGTTCGTATACCTATTGGAAGTATTTAGCATATCCCCAGCGAGATCACAAAGGAGACCAAACCTGGACAAGCAACTGATCGCTGCAGTTCGTGAAGGCCACACGCGCTCGGTAGTGAACCTGCTCAAACAGGGGGCGAATCCGAATGCCCAATATACAACTACATGGCTGGACGTTGATACGCCTAAAGAGATCACCGTACCGATTTTAACAGTATCTCTTGGCTGGTTCCCACCCTTCAGTGGGTGTTTCGAAAGCATTATGATGGCAGCCCGCCGTAAAACGATGGTAAATACGGAAATTGTCCGAGCACTGTGCGATGGCGGCGCAACCATAGGTGGAGCAGAGGATGAAGACCAGGATCCAATTCTATATGCCATACGACATTGTAATCTTGAAGTTGTTAAGTTGTTATGGAGTCGAAAATCCAAGTTATCATTCTCGCAAGCAAGATACCTAATAGAAGCTGCCAAGGCCGTATGCCCTGATACGGTCAACTTTTTGGTTGAAAATATTAAAGACGTCAATCAAAGAAATGAGCAAGGCCAGACAGCACTTATCGCCATCGCGTCTATTGGGCCTATGTTCGAGGGCGATCGTGGAAACCAGGTTATGATTGAAGAGAATTTGCTTCAGCACGGCGCACAAGTGAATCTCCAAGACAAGGATGGGATGACTGCGTTAATGTGGGCAGCATCATATCAAAATGAGACTTCTGTGCGTCTATTACTTAGATACAATCCCGCGCTCGATCTGCACGATAACGGATCACGCGTGTTACACATCTCCGGAGGAATAGTCAGGTTGGTCGCGCCCACTTTAGGCGGGCGAACTGCCTTAGATTGGGCACATGGCGAACCAACAATCGAGAGACTCCTGAAAATGGCGGCCATTCGCCGACATCCGCAGGATTGATATGCCCCGACTTTGTTGCGCGCCGAAATATTCATAGTATTCCGCCAGGATCGGCACCACGGCGATCGATTCCCATAGAAGCATCGCGGAGAGATCACGGCTCATCACCGCCATGATATAGCCCACTATGGGATCGGTACCACGGCCACACCGCATACAGGGCGGGTCCGGAGTTCGTTTGGCTTGCCCCGGATAGGTTGCCGCAATAGGCGCTTAACGGAATCGCGAAGGAGATCGGCGCGATCAACTTCAGCACCATCGCTTTGTGCGCTTTCAGGCGTGCTTTCAAATCTTTGAGTTCTTGGTCTTTCCCTAAAAGCAATGTGGTGGGTATGGCGCCTTTTCTCCATCGGCACGCGAAACGCATGATCTAAACCTCGTTCGATCTCTTACCGGCTTCGTGTAGAGGCAACTACGCGATCGGAGACAGACGAAGCGGTCCAGGTCGCTTTCTACGGAACTCTTTTTGAGGAGATCCAGAGAAGATCCAAAAAGCATGCCTGGAAGTCGTTCGCATCTCAGGAATATCATCCCATAGATCTGCATGACGAGACCCATAACAATGCCTTCGTCTCTCTACGGTTAAGCAGTGAGACGAAGGCATTGTTGACGGTCGCGCGGTTGTTACTGGCCGCTGTTTCCTGGTCTGCCGGGGATGGATCCTGGAGCGGCCGAGAGATAGTAGGGTTTCCCATCCGGACCGGGCGCCGTGGTTGTCATGGTCGGCTCTTTCGGGTGAGTCTTCAGCCAGGGATCGTCTCTCGGTACGGTGCCGGGCGAAGGCTGATACGGTGCCGGCTGCATCGCTCGATACCCAAACGCGACCAGCAGGACTACTGCGAGGGCAGCGATGCCGATGATGACAAGCGGACTGAGCTCTTTTTTCATGAGGTTCTCTCTTTCTCGACGAACCTACGGCTGCGGATTCGGATCACCCTCTGTACCGCCCGGGCAGGTGGCATCGATGCCATCGTGTACAGGAATAATATCATGCCAGTTGCCGGTAAAGCGGATATCAGAGTCAGGGGCGCGATGCGGCCAGCAACGATAGCCCGGCTGAATAGCGTACTTTAGCTTCTTCGGATCGCCGGGATTCGAGCTCTTGGCATGGCCGTCTATGTACATGAGATTGGCACGGCCCGTATGGCGATAGGCCCAGTCACGGCTGCCGTCGCTGACGGAACACCAGTTCCAGTCGCCGTTTACCCAGTTGCAGTTGTCGCGTTCGAACAACTGCATGGTGATGGAAGGAAAACCGATCTGCGAAAGCGACACCGCAAAAATACGTCCGTTTGGGTTGCTGGAAGTGTTCGCCCATTCCCAACCTAATTGTGCTGGCACGGTGTACGAGCGCAAGGCGTGACCTCTGTGACCTTTAACGAAGCGAGTGGGGCAAATATATTGGAAGCAAAATACGGACAATCGGGTACGATAGAGGGAGTAGATCAGAACCTTTTGGAAGGAGAGAGACGATGAGCAAAATCACGGTGGGACAGGAGAATTCGACTTCGATCGATCTCTACTATGAGGACCATGGAGCAGGCAGTCCGGTGGTGTTGATCCACGGCTATCCTCTGAGCGGAGTCTCCTGGGAGAAGCAGACGGCGGCGCTGCTGGCGGCAGGCTATCGGGTGATCACGTATGATCGGCGGGGTTTCGGACAGTCCAGCAAGCCGACGACGGGTTACCATTACGATACCTTCGCTGCGGATCTGAATGTCCTGATGACGCAGCTCGATCTGAAAGGGGCGGCGCTGGCGGGATTTTCGATGGGGGGAGGCGAGGTCGCCCGCTATCTCGGTAAGTTTGGCTCTGCGCGGGTGAGCAAGGCGATCTTTATCAGCGCGGTACCGCCGTTTCTGCTCCAGGCGGACGACAATCCGGACGGGGTGCCCGGCAGCGTGTTTGCGGGAATCGAGGCGGCCGCCGCCGCAGATCGACCGGCGTTCCTGAAGGCGTTCTTCCAGAACTTCTACAATGCGGATGTGCTGCTGGGCACGCGCATCAGCGAAGCGACCATGCAGGCCGACTGGAACGTGGCCGTCGCGGCGTCGCCCACCGCGATACGGGAGTGCATCGGCACCTGGGGAACGGATTTCCGCGCGGATCTGGCGCGCATCGACGTACCCACACTCGTCATCCACGGCGATGCCGACCGTACGGTCCCGCTGCCGATCTCAGGACAGCGGACCCACGAAGCCATCCCAAACAGTGTGATCCGAGTCGTCGAGGACGGCCCGCACGGCATCCTCGCGACGCACGCGGAGGAGGTCAACACCGCTCTGCTGGAGTTCCTCAAGTAGGTCTATTCCAGATGGATCAGGCCGCGTTTCAGCGCAGTCATCACGGCTCCGGTCCGGTCGTGCGCCTGGAGCTTGACCAGGATATGGTTCACATGCGCTTTGACCGTGCCTTCGGTGATGAAGAGTCTCTCCGCGATCTGGCTGTTGTTCAACGCCGCCGCCATTCCTGCCAGGACATCTTTCTCGCGGGGAGTCAACTCCTGCTGCCGCAGACGTTCGGTCAGTTTGGCGGCGATACCCGGTGCGATCGCGACATCTCCTTCCGCAACGGTGTAGATCGTCTTCAGCAGATGCGCACTCGTGTCCTCTTTCAGCACATAGGCTTTCGCGCCCGCCGTGAGCGCGCGATAGATATCCTCAGCGGCATTGGAGAGGGCCAAAATGATCACATTGGCATCCGGGAACTCCTGACACAGAGTCTCGGTCGCCGCGATCCCATCGATGTCCGGCATACGGACATCCATCAGCACGATATCGGGTCTATGCTGCCGAAAGAGTGTGATCGCTTCGCGGCCGCTGGCAGCCTCGGCAATCACCCGAATGCCCTTCTGGTTGGAAAGTACAGCGGCCAATCCCTCCCGAACGAGAGGATAGTCATCGACGATCAACACCCGCACGGCAGATGTCTGCTTCATGATTGCCTTTGTAGACTCCCCGATCGGATGGGATTGTCTCATCATAGTCATAGCGTTCTCCAGCAAGTTCTCTCGTCTTCCGAAGGTTACCCTGCTTCCACGTATCTCTAGTTTTCGCCTCACCACCAGGGAACTCCTGCACGAAATTCCCGGCTTGTCGGCTGACCGCAAGCAGAGTTTTTTCCGCACGCTCGATCGCCAGGCTCTTCCCTCTCTTCTCCGGTTCAACTTTTTTCAAAACGAAGCCCGCCGCCTTTCCGCTTTTCCCCAGCGGCACGGAGTGACGTGTAAGAACCGCACAGACTCATGAGAGGGAGAGACAGATGAACACTGCAGGGAGGAGCAACATGGAGATTCCAGAGGAAGAGATCGGCGCCGCCTTTCGAGAGATGCCGGAGTTCGTCAAGAAGGGGCTCATCCGGGTGAGCGGCGGACAGATGTTCTTGAAGGCGCCTTACCGTGTCTTATGGATGAGATCGGAACACAAAGACTGGTCCATTGTGACGTCGATAGAGTTTGCCGATTATGAGAAGGGATTTGCCGTCGTGCGGGCCGTTATCATGGATGGTGAGGGCCGAATTCTGGCGACAGCGCACAGTGAAGAGAGTCGGGGGAAATTGCCGTTTTTGAGGAAAGCCGAGACAGGCGCTATCTCGCGGGCGCTGGCGCTCTGCGGTTACGGAACACAATTCGGTGCGTTGGATGACGATGAGAGGGCGGATAGTCCGGCGGGAGAGTCGATAGGAGGAGCGGGACGGGGCGCGCATGGCGGCAACGGTGCGGTGGGTGCGCAGTGGAACGGGCCGGGCGCCTGCCCGTCGTGTCGCGCGCCGGCGGGCAAGAAGCATGCCTCGGGTTGTAAACTCTGATCGGAAGAGACGATAGGGGCGAATTGCCGATAGTCGTGGCAGTTCGCCCGGAGCGCTGCGACCAGGCAGCCTATGTCGCGATTTTGTTGGACGGGACAGACGGGGCAGGATACGCCTCGTAACGTACACCCGCCTCGGGCTGACACGGCAGTTCGTCATGCCAGTGCGCTCGAACCCAGCTCCACGGCAGAAAGCCGTCCAGCGGTTCCGCTCCACAGAGCGGACATCGGGTAAATTCGAACGCGCGATGGCCTTTTGAGTTAAATCCTTCCTTACACGCACTGCACCAGGTGAACACGATCGTTCGCTGCTCGCAACCTGGGCGGTCGACGGCGCGAATCATATGATCCTGCAAGTTCCGATCCTCCTTATAGGATGATGTAGAGATACTTGGGTAACGCACACGGTTCGAGTCATTGTCATTATACCGCTTACAGTGGGCAATCACACTGCCTAAAAAACAGGCATCCCCGCGTTCTAACTATTAGGTACCTGCCGTCGGGAAAATGTGGCATTCCGGAAACCCCGAAAAGAAGAATTCTCCGAAATAAATTGAAACCGACGCTGGAGAGGCACGTTCCTGCGCTGCAGGGCTGGCGGAGAAGAGGCGAGGAGGGTAAAAATGACATAAAAAGCGCGGAGGCGCTGGGCAGAGTCTCTGCCCAGCGCGCTATTTATGTTAACAGAATGTAAATATTACGTAGCCTTCCTGTAACCTGGCTGTAATCTTGGAGGCGTATTATGTTAACCGTACATGCAATTATTCTACTCCTACATGCAACAATAGCAGTTGTCCATGCAATTGAGGAAGGAGGCGATGTATCCAGGTTGGATCCGGTGCTGCTCGCGTGTCTTTGAACTGTTCGCCGTCGGCAGCGAGGCGAACGCACGCGGAGTTTGATCCTTATAGAGAGTTTCCAGGAGGGAAACCATGAGCGAAAAATTCATTCCTGCGCTTGACGCGCAACAGTGCCATCGTCTTCTTGTCATCGCCCATTCTCGTGCCCGCGCCATCGGTCTGGCCGGGGACGATCCCGACGACTGCGCGCTTGCCTTTGTCGGACATCTGCTGCGGCAGGCGCAGCAGGATCCCCACAGGACTCTGCCTAACCTCCAGTCATCGCCCTGGCTCTTTCGCTGCGCCGACAACTGGGCTAAAGACTATGCGCGACAACATCGCCGTCGCCGCGCGTGCGAGGAGCCCCGGACTCAAGAGGCTCCGGAGCGGGACGAATGCCAGGGGCAGGAGTTCAACGCCGAACCTGCGGATCCACAGCAGAGCCTGCCGGGTCGAGGGTTCCACTCTTACCTCGACATAGCCTTGAGCCGCCTCACGCCTGTTCAGCGCGAACTTTTCCAGCGCCGCTGCCTCACAGGAGAGACGCTCGTTCATCTCGGTGAAACCCGGGGACGCCCGGCGGAAGCGATTCGTCAATCCTCCTGCCTGTTACGGCGACGCCTGCAGATATTGCTGATGGAGACGGGCTTCAGTCAGCGCGAAGCGATAGACTACCTCTATCAGATGCTCTCCAGTCCTCCGTGGGAATCCCGCGAGAGAAACGCTCAGGGCTGTGAATCTTCCGAGGTGACGGGAACACGATAGGTCTTTTCGCGATTGGTGAGAATGGGGAACAGAACGAAGAGAAAGAGGCAGATGATCAGCGTAAGGATCAGTAGGCGGGAGTTCGGATGCCATGTCCAGGGGGCATAACGACAGAAGGAGCAGCGCTGCAACTCTCGGGGAACAAAGTTGCCGCAGCGACGACAGAGTTTCTGATCGGGTCGAATATCCAGGATCTCTTCGTCTTCCGACGAAGCAGCTTTGTTCGCACGTGCTTTTCGCGGCATCTCGAAGGCCCTTTGCTGCTTTCTGCCCTCTCAGAAAGGGCAGAGCGGGAAAAGAGTGACACGGCATCGCGGCAATGCCTGCCTTAGTATACCTCAGGTTACCAAGCATACCTCTCCTTCGCAACGTGCAAAACGAGCCACAGATGAGATTCTGCGGCTCGTTTCACGCGGGTTTCTGTAAGGAGAAGGAGCGGCGCCTCAGCGCTTGCGACGGCGACGGAAGGAGTAGATCCCCGCGATGCCGAGACCTGTCATCAAGGCGACGGAGCCCGGTTCCGGGGTGGTCGCCACGACTCGGAACTGATCGGGCCCCTGCGCCAGAGGATGGGTCGTCCAGGTGACTCCCGAGTCTCCGGAGGTCGCCCAGGCGTTGTCGGCAGGGATGGTTCCGACCCCGGTATATGTCGTCGAGGAGGTGGCTCCCCATCCGATAGGATTGTCCTGGCCCGCAGTATGAGCGACGAGCCAATAGGTCGTATTGGGCTGAAGCGTAAAGCTGCTGGTAGCCAAGATGGGGACGTCTGTTA
>Ga0105239_10009009_pt1 | contig 11295 bp, 8 predicted proteins | sample KBSC44metaG_FD_92761 | JGI IMG/M metagenome (GOLD analysis project Ga0105239, IMG submission 92761) | Corn rhizosphere microbial communities from Kellogg Biological Station, Michigan, USA - KBS C4-4 metaG | ecosystem: Host-associated > Plants > Roots > Rhizosphere > Soil | place: Michigan, USA...
GAAGAACTACATGATGTACATGGATTGGTACCCGAACGAAGCCTCCCTCATTCCACACAAAAAGGAGAATCCGTAGATGGAAGACAGTATCCAAACCGCCATGACGTTTGATGATATTTTGCTCGTGCCGCAGTACTCAGAGATTTTGCCGACGCAAGTTTCCACCGATACGTTTTTCGCGCGCGATGTGTATTTGAAAATGCCAATTCTGTCGGCAGCTATGGACACAGTGACAGAAAATAAAATTGCTCGCATCATGGCGCAAATGGGTGGCCTCGGTATCATCCACAAAAATTTCGATATCGAATCGCATGCATTCGAAGTTGAAAAAGTAAAAAAATATGAAAGCGGCATGATCATGGAGCCAATCACTTTGGAACCAGATCGTCCTGTCACCGCTGCACTGGAGTTGATGCACAAATATTCGATCAGCGGTGTGCCGATCACGGTGCACGGAAAACTGGTTGGGATTTTGACGAATCGAGATCTGCGCTTCGAAACGAATGTGGATCAACCGATTTCAAACGTCATGACGAAACAAGAAAAGCTCGTGACGGTGCCAGTTGGAACCAATCTTCAGCAAGCCAAAGCGATTTTACAAAAGCATCGTATCGAAAAATTGCCAGTCGTTGATGGGCAAGGAAATCTAAAAGGTCTCATCACAATTAAAGATATCGAAAAGGCCCAGACGTTTCCGCAAGCGACCAAAGATAAACATGGTCGTTTATTTGTCGGTGCCGCGATCGGAACCGATCCGACATCGCGCGAACGAGCTCAGGCGTTGGCCGAAGAGGGTGTTGACGTCATTTGCGTTGATACGGCTCACGGTCATTCTAAAAATGTGATTGAAATGGTCAGCTGGGTTTCGAAAAACTTTAAAGACATCATTGTAGTCGGCGGCAACGTCGTCACAAAAGACGCAACCGAAGCATTGATTGATGCAGGTGCGGATGTCGTGAAGGTTGGAGTCGGCCCGGGTAGTATTTGTACCACTCGCATCGTTTCAGGTGTCGGTGTTCCGCAAATTTCAGCTGTTATGGAATGCGCTAAAGCCGCACGGAAAAAAGGCAAAACCATCATTGCCGATGGCGGAATTAAATTCTCAGGCGATATCGCAAAAGCGCTCGCCGTGGGTGCCAACACCGTCATGATCGGAAATCTTTTAGCCGGTGCGGATGAAAGCCCTGGCGAAACGATTCTTTATCAAGGCCGCACATACAAAGTGTATCGTGGCATGGGAAGTCTGGGTGCCATGCAAAAAGGATCGAAAGATCGTTATGGCCAAACCGACGTTTCTGAGCTCGATAAGTTAGTTCCAGAGGGAATCGAAGGAAAAGTTCCGTATCGTGGATCAGCGAGAGGAATTTTGCATCAACTCGTTGGCGGTGTGAAATCTGGCATGGGCTACGTCGGTGCGAAAAATATCGACGAGTTACAAAAACGAGCTCGCTTTGTTCGCGTCACTCCACAAGGGCTTCGTGAATCACACGTTCATGACGTGAGCATCACTAAAGAGGCTCCGAACTATCGTTTAGAATAGACACCAAGAGGGAATAGCTTAAATGACTGACGGTTTCGTTATTTTGGATTTTGGTTCACAGCTCACGCAGCTCATTGCAAGACGACTTCGCGAGCTTGGATTTTACTCGGAACTGGTTCCGTACAATCAATCAGTTGAAGAAATCAAAAAACGACGCCCTAAGGGAATCATCTTAAGCGGAGGCCCCTCTTCAGTATTTGATGCCGATGCTCCAATTCGGAACGTGAAAGAGCTGTTGGATGTCGCACCTGTGCTTGGCATTTGCTATGGCATGCAACTTCTGACGCAAGAGTTGGGTGGTAAAGTCACTTCGGCCGAAAACCGCGAATACGGTCACAACACGGTCACTTGGAAAAAAACCTGGGGAAAATATTCGTCGGATCAAAAAGTTTGGATGAGTCACGGTGACGTCGTCGAAGCGGCTCCTAAAGGGTGTGAAGTCGTTGCGTGGTCCTCGGGTGAACATCCAGCTGCGATCGAAGGTCCTGGATTTCGTGCGGTTCAATTCCATCCAGAAGTTTCGCACACCGAAGGTGGCACTGAAATTTTGCGGTCTTTCGCGGTCGACTTTTGTAAAGCAGAGAAAAATTGGTCCACTGGTCAAATTGCTGAACAATCACTTGAACAAATTCGTGCAAAAGTAGGTGCGAATGAAAAAGTCATTTGTGGTTTGAGCGGCGGGGTGGATTCGACAGTCACCGCAACGCTACTGACAAAAGCGCTCGGACGCGATCGCGTGCTTTGCGTTTTTGTCGACACCGGCCTCTTACGTCTCAATGAATTTCAAAATGTCATGACGATGTATCAAGAGTTGGGTTTGAACGTTAAAGGCGTTGATGCTTCAAAACAATTCTTAGGCGAACTTAAAGGTGTTAGCGACCCTGAACAAAAGCGAAAAATCATCGGTCGCACTTTCATTCGTGTGTTTGAACAAAATCTTCCGTCAACGGATGAGTACGTATGGCTGGCGCAAGGAACTCTTTATCCTGACGTTATCGAATCGGTGAGTCCGCGTGGCGCTTCTGTCACAATCAAATCGCACCACAACGTAGGTGGCTTGCCGCCGGATTTGAAATTAAAATTGATTGAACCATTGCGTGAACTTTTTAAAGACGAAGTTCGAGCACTGGGAAAAAACTTAGGTCTGCCCGAAAAATTCATCGGTCGGCATCCGTTCCCAGGACCAGGGCTCGCGATTCGCGTGCTGGGAGAAATCACGGAAGAAAATCTCACGATTCTTAAAAAAGCCGACGCCATCTATATCGAAGAGTTGCAAAAACGCGGGCTCTACGATTTGATTTGGCAAGCCTTCGCCTGCCTCCTGCCAATTCGAACCGTGGGCGTTCAAGGCGACGGTCGAACTTACGATCGCGTGTTAGCGCTGCGAGCCGTTACGAGTGTCGATGGCATGACGGCCGATTGGTTTGCATTTGATCCCAAATTTCTCGCTCATGTGTCGAACCGCATCACCAATGAGGTGCGAGGAATCAACCGAGTGGTGTACGATGTCACATCGAAGCCTCCGGGCACCATCGAGTGGGAGTGACGCGCGCTTCACTCGGGATAACATAGGGGAAAAATGAGTTCTGATTCTTTTGTTCATTTGCATGTGCATTCGCAGTATTCGCTTTTGGAGGCGACCTGCAAAATGAAGTCGGCTGCGAAAAAGGCTGCCGAGATGCAGATGCCTGCGCTCGCGCTAACTGATAGTGGCAACATGTTTGATGCCATTGAATTCTACTTTGCTTGTAAAGATGCTGGCGTAAAACCAATCATCGGTCTTGATGTTTATCTCGCACCGAATGGTCGCCACGTTAAAGGTGAAAACAAAGACGACCGCGTTCCGAATCGTAGGCTTGTGCTGCTGGCGCAAAATTATCAGGGTTACCAAAATCTCTGCCGCATTTCGACGATCGGCTACAAAGAGGGCTTTTACTATCGTCCGCGTGTGGATGAAGAAGTTTTGCAAGCGCATAGCGAACACTTGATTGCCTTGAGTGGCGGCATCATGGGTGAAGTGCCATGGACATTTAAAAACAAAGGTCCCGAAGCGGCGCTCGAAAAAATTAAGCTGTTCCAAAAAATCTACGGCGATCGTTTTTATCTTGAGCTCAATCGTACCGGTCTCCCGGCGTGGAACGAGATTAATCCATTCTTGCTCGAAGCAAGTAAAATTACCGGCGTGCCAGTCGTTGCGGCCAATGACGTTCACTACCTCACGCAAGACGATCAAATTGCGCAAGAAGTTCTTGTTTGTATCGGAAGCAATAAAACGCTGCACGATGAATCCCGCTTTAAACTCGGAAGCGATCAGTTTTATTTCAAATCGCCGCAAGAGATGCGAGCCCTCTTTCGCGATATTCCTGAAGCTTGTGACCGCACACTTGAAATCGCTGATCGCATCGACATCAAATTCAAATTAAAAGATGACCAAGGTCGCCCGATCTATTTGCTGCCGTCCTATCCGACTGAGGAAGCGACAGGCACTCAAGGTGAAATGCGAAGACTTTCACTTGAGGGATTAGAAAAACGTTTCGTTGAAGCCGAAAAGCGTGGCGAACCAATCAATGATGAACAAAAGCAAGTTTATCACCGAAGGCTCGATTACGAACTCGGCGTCATCGACAAAATGGGTTTCAACGGTTACTTCCTGATCGTCCAAGACTTCATTGGTTGGGCGAAGGCGCATGGTATTCCAGTGGGCCCTGGTCGGGGATCGGGAGCGGGCTCGATTGTCGCGTACTCCCTTGGCATTACGGATCTCGATCCAATGCCATACAACCTCATCTTTGAGCGTTTCTTGAATCCAGAACGTATCAGCATGCCGGATTTCGACGTCGACTTTTGCCAAGAGCATCGCGGCCGCGTGATCGAATACGTGACACAGAAATATGGCGCCGGTTCGGTTTCGCAAATTATCACTTACGGACGACTTCAGGCGCGTGCCGCCATTCGTGACGTCGGTCGCGTAATGGGAATGACGTTTGCTGAAGTCGACGTCATGGCGAAATTGATTCCAGAAAAGATCGGCATCACTTTAAAAGAAGCACTTGAGACAGAGCCGCGCATTCGTGAGCTGATGGAGCAAGACTCCAAGATGAATACGCTCATGGATCTGGCGCAAAAAATCGAAGGCCTCGTTCGTCACGCGGGGATTCACGCGGCCGGCGTTATCATCGCCGACGGAAATATTGTGGATCACGCGCCTCTTTATCGCGGTACCGCAGGTGAGAACGTCGTTCAGTATGATATGAAGCACGCCGAAAAAATCGGACTGATTAAGTTCGACTTTTTGGGTCTGACAACGCTCACTCACATTCAAGATGTTCTTGATCTCATCGAGAAGAATCGAAAAAAGAAGCTCACGACAAAAGATATCTCGCTCTCGGATGCGGGAATTTACTCGATCATGAGCAAGGGTGATACAGCCGGGATCTTCCAGTTCGAGGGTGAGGGCATTACGGATCTGATTCGTAAAGCCAGACCTACGACGTTCGAAGATATCGTCGCGATCAACGCGCTTTATCGTCCTGGTCCGATGGATATGATTCCTGATTATCTCGCACGTAAACACGGCGAGAAAAAAGTGGAATTCTCATTTCCTCAGCTCGAGCCGATCTTAAAAGAAACTTACGGCGTCATCGTTTACCAAGAGCAGGTGCAGCTGGTGGCGGCTCATATCGCCAACTACTCACTCGGTGAAGCAGATATGCTTCGTCGTGCGATGGGTAAAAAAATCGCCGAAGAAATGGCCGTGCAGAAATCGCGTTTCCTAAAAGGGGCGGCAGAAAATCAACATGACGCCAAAAAGGCCGAAGAACTTTTTGATCTGATGGCGGAATTCGCCAAATACGGATTCAACAAATCCCATGCCGCCGCCTATTGTGTGGTCGCCGCGCACACCGCTTGGCTCAAAAATTATTATCCGGTTGAGTTCTATGCGGGTCTTTTGAGTTCTTCGATGTCTGACACCGATAAGGTTGTCAAATACGTCAAAGATGCGATGGCGCATAATATTCCCGTTCGACCGCCACATGTGAACTACTCTGATTTCAAATTCTCAGTTGACGGCGACACGATTTACTTTTCACTCGGTGCGATCAAAGGTGTCGGCGAAGGTGCGGTTGAAGCAATCGTCAAAGCTCGGGAACAAACACCAAATAAAAAATTCGATTCACTCGAACAGTTCTTTGAATTGGTCGACTTGAAAAAAGTGAATAAAAAAACCTTCGAAGCAATGATCAAAGCCGGCGCAATGGATGGCTTTGGTTATAACCGAAATGAATTGTTCAGTGGCTTTGCTCAATTCGTGGATCGAGCGGGCAAAATCAGAGAAGAGCGAGAAGTTGGCCAGACTTCGCTTTTTGCACTCGATGAAACTGAGCAATCGCAAGAGAAAGTCGTTCTAGAAAAACAAGAGCCGTGGTCGAGAGCACTTTCATTGTCGAATGAAAAAGAAGTCTTAGGATTCTATCTTTCAGATCATCCGTTAAAAGGCTTTGATCATTTGTTCAAGCCATTCACATCCGGAAAATTGGGTGACGTCGGCGAATCGCAGCCAAAGTCAAAAGTGCACTACATCGGGCTTATTTCCACGCTTCGTGAAATCATCACGAAAAAAGGAACAAGGATGGCCTTCGGCCGCCTTGAAGATCAAAGTGGTTGGGTCGAGCTAGTCATTTTCCCAGACGTCTTCGCAAACGCTGAAGCCATGTTAAAAACCGACGGAGCATTGCTCGTGACCGGCCAACTTGAAAAAGACGACAACGGCGCAAAAATCTTGGTCGAATCCGTTAAATCAGTCGAAGACGTTTACAATCGAGTCAAAAAACTTGTTGTCTCTCTCACGCCAGAAGGTGCGGGTAAGGTCGCTCTTTTAAGGGAAGCTTTGAATAAGCATCCCGGTGACTCATCAGTCGAACTTCGCTTGATGCTGCCAGATCTCAAAAAGACGGTTCAGCTCGAACTCAAGGATTTGAAGGGCGTAAAAGTCGGCGAAAAATTCTTCGAAGACGTTTTTCGCGTACTCGAGCAGCCGACGCGATTGAGTATTCAATAATTTCATTTCATTCGAGCAACCCTCGGGCCGGACTCCTTGTCCTACATTGGAGGCTCGCGCCATCGTGGCGCTCGACCCCTGGTTACAGGGGCGACCTCCACTGATCCCGAGGGTTGCTCGAATGAAATGAAATTATTGAATGCTCAATCGAAAATGCAGATTACCGCTACAACGTATTCTCATTACAAGGTGGACTTGTTAATCGTGGCTCACTAGATATTTGTTCAATGAAAAATATTTTTGCCGTTCTTTTCTTTGTGGGATTTTCTCAGGCTGCGCTTTCCCAAAGTGTATCGCTGGAGTGGAACTTGAATTTGTCGGCGATGGAAAGTTTTTTGAGCGAGCTCAAGAATAAGCCTTTGCTTCCTGAACGTTCTATTGAGGCGAGTCCGGTTGAGTCTACTGATGAGCCGGTCGATGCGAAATATGCTGACGTCTTTAATGATTTGCAGCGAAGAGTCTTTGGTTCGGCTTTGATCACTTTGAGAACTTGTGTGGATTGTACAGCGTGGTCGGATTATGTGAGCAAAACGATCTATCTTCGGGCGACGTATTGGACGACGGCTTTGAGCAAATACGATTCGGCTGATGCTCAAATTATTTTTGCGTTTATCGCGGCCCACGAAATCTCACATTTTGTCCACGAAGCTTCTATTGGTCATGGATCCGTTGCCGACAAATCAATCAATGGATTTGTTTCGCTCTATAATCAAGACGACTTTGTGACGAAGATGTCCATTTCAGACATTTTGGAGGCCGATCGACTCAGTCATGCTGAGGTCGACGCGTATGCGCTTTTGATTCTCCATCAGTATTTGAAGAATCCACCCACCGTCGCGTTTGAGTTTTTGAAAACCTTAGAAGACGAAGATCGGGAACTTTCACAAAGCTCGAGCAACGAATCCTACAAATACTCAGTCGCCGACCTAGAATCCCGAATCCAAAGAGCCAAAATACTAATGAACAAACTCTGGAATTAAAGCGAGATCCCTCGGCTTCGAGGTCCTTCGCTTCGCTCAGGATGACGTACGATTACTGCGAAGAGATTTCGAGATCGCCGTTAACGAAATTCCATGAGCCGAGATTCAGTTCGCCAAGGCTCATGATGTTATCGAGTGTCGTTTGCGCGAGATCGACCATCATTCCGAGTGCCTGAAGACGCTCTGGATTAATGCTTTCGTTCGACAATTCAACTGGCGAATAGCTCTGCAGCTGCTTTTGAGCGTCCGAGATCAACGACAGCATTTTGCGTTCGCGATTTCTCAAGACTTGCAAAATCACGTCGAGAATTTGTGGATTCGCAACATAAGTTTGAGTGCCTTTTGAGCTTTTGCCAGCCTCTTTAATCACATTTTGATCTAACAGATCGTTCAGTGAAAGGCTCATCAACGCTTTTGATACGTTGAGCTTCTTCATCAAGACGCCAGCGTCAGGCGCTGTGTCTGCGAGAAAGATATAAGTCCAAATGCGGCCATGGATCTTTTTGAAGCCCCAATAATGGATGAATTTTCCAATCTCCGCCGCGAGATTTTCCAATTCAACAGCTTGTTTCACATCTTCGTTCATAGCCGCACTCAATTTTAGTCCTTGGATTAAAAATTTGTAATGGCCGTGTTCCGCTTGCAAAACAAACGGAACATCACAACCACATTCTATTTATTTCGCCCGAGTCAATTTTTGTCGGAGAAGTTTCTTCTGGCTTTCCAAAATCAGGCGTACGACTTGGTCTGGGTGAGCCTTGTACATATGGATCATTTTCGAGAGAGCCTTTAAAGGTACTACCGAAATACCGCGCTCAATATTCGAGATAAATTGCGGGCTCGAGTACCCAAGCTTGGCGGAAACGTCGTGCTGAGTTAGTCCAGCCGTCTCACGAATCTGTTTCAGATATCCGCCGAGTTTCTTGCGATCATATTCTAACATAGTTAATGCCTTTCCTTTTAAGAACTCCTTTATGACAAAAACTTTCGAAAGAGTGAACTAAAAATTTGGCTTTACTCAAAAAATTCGCCTACAATTTCAGTTTATGGATATCGTTTACAAACTTTTGATGGTGATGACGGTGGGATTTGCGGCACATGCGAGGCCACCTCTGGAAATAACTCAAGACGTAGTTGTGACCGAACAAGGTTCGGATGCAAAGCAAGAAGCGTTTCGAAAAGCGGTAGAGGACGCCTCTACAAAGCTCATCAGTGAAACGATTGGAGCCGATGCGCTCGAAAAACAAGCACCACGGATCAAACAAGTTTTGAGTCGCTCAGAAAAATATATTTTGTTTATAAAAGGTTCAAATCCAGAGCCGGTTCCAGAAGGGAGCCGAATTAAAGTCGAAATGAAGATATCTTTAGACAACTTTGAAGCTCTGCTTCGAGAACAGGGATTGGTGCAGTCCGCCAATCGCGCGCTCAAGATTCTCCCTCTTATATCATGGTCAAACGAATCAGGTACAACACGAAATACGTGGTGGGTTGATGCAGGCTCGCCACTTGGCCAAAAAATCTGGACAAAATTCGAAGGTGCGATGAGCAAACGCTTGCAAGCGAGAAATATTCGTATGGCGGATGGATTATTGCTCGACAGAATCCCGCCTGCGCTTCGTAAACGCTCTCTCTCTCGCGAGGAGCAGATGGCGGTGGCGAAACTATTCGACGCTTCTCTTATTGTTTATGGTGACGTGCGCCTTACGAAAGAGTCATCGGGTGAAAAGGCACAGATCCAAACTGAATTGGTTGACGTCCGTTCGCAAAAAGCTCTTGAGAGCACGCAAATAACTGTTGGTGCACCAAAAGACACGCCCGAGAATCTTGCGGTAAAGGTTGCCGATCAAGTTAATGAGCAGATCAAGGCAGCGCAAGCGTCAGGTCGAATGAATCTTGCAACGTTCAAACTCGTGATCCAGGGCGATTTGACTTTTCAAAAATTGGATCAACTGAAAAAAGAGCTACTTGAGCAAGTGCTTGACATTCGCGCTATGAAAGATCGCCTCTATACGCCAGGCGAGTTTGTTTTCGAGGCTGAGAGCAACCGCCAATTGTCAGAGCTGGCCTCTGAGATTCGACGCGCGAAATTTTCGCATATGCGAGTCAGCGCCGAGGAATCCGCAGGTTCAAGTCTCGTGCTTAGCGTTTCAGCGCAATAACTCGACCTCTGTCCAATTTAGTTCATGCCGAGCCGTTGATACTATATTTGTATGAAACGGCTCGTCTTTATTTTCCTCACGATTGCTTCCATAGTGGGTTGTCAAACTTCACCGCAGAAAAAGGCTGATTCGAACGTCGAAATTCGCGATGTCGAAGTGCCGGCCCGCGGTGACGAAGAGGCACCACGCCATCGCGTTCTCATTTTGCCTTTTTTGGACGAGAAATCCGATCGCAATAAAAAGGTCGCAGAAGCCGCCAGACAAGAGTTGGTTCGTGAGTTGACAAGATCTCGCCAGTTCATCGTTGTAGCACTCGAAGATTTTCCGCAGGATCCAAAAAAGTTTATTACGACCGAGCAAGAGTACGACTTGCCGGCGATCGCGCGAATTGCCAGCAACATGGGAATCGCCGCCGTCATCGAAGGCAAGATTATGGAAGTCAAAGCTCGCAGTGCGGGCGATAACTTCGGTGTGATCCGTCGCAGCCGAGCTCAAGTGGAAACAAAAACACGCTTGCGTGCTGTCGCCGGGAAAAGCGGCAAAGAAATTTTGAACGAAGTGAGATCTGCAACTGAAGAGGCGTCTAGCACCCATTATATGGAGACGCCAACAAGTGCCGGTGAAGATCCTGAATTGGTTCGAGTCTCTGTTCGCAAAGCATTCATGGGCGGCATCAGCAGTCTTGTGCACGCCATCGAAAAGTTGAACTGGGAAGGTCGCGTGGCAATGGTGTCGGGTGAAAAGATCTACATCAACGCCGGTCGCCTCTCAGGTTTACAAGTCGGCGACATTCTTAAAATCACCGAAGACGGCGATGATGTTTATGATCCAGAAAATGGCAAGTTCATCGGCACCGCTCCGGGCCGCATGAAAGGCACCGTTGAAATCGTCAGCTATTTTGGCAAAGACGGCGCGATCTCTGTGATTCATTCGGGCTCCGGATTTAAAGAGAACGATCGAGTTGAAATGTATTAGTGTCCCGGCTAAAACAAGCATGTGAATTTAGGCCGGCTTCATTATCAATCTGCTCTCAATCAACAAGCGAAATGGATCGACGATTCAAAAGATCGATCCGGCGTCGAGATTTTTTATTTTGAATCGGAGCCGGTGATCACTCTCGGCGTGCGTGCAACTCGAGAGCGCGATGTTCTCCAAAATTCCAACGTCGAAATTTTGCCGGTCGATCGGGGCGGTGAGGCGACTTACCACGGGCCGGGTCAGCTGGTGATTTTTCCTGCCGTGCATTTGCCTGAGTGGAATCTTTCGGTACGCGAATGGGTGGCGCTGCTGCTGGATACGACCGTTCAGTTGCTAAAAGAAAATGACATTCCTTCTGAGTGGTCAGAATCAAAGCCCGGCGTCTTCACGCCAAACGGCAAAATCGCGTCGGTAGGTCTTAAAGTTCGGGGCGGGTGGAGTCGGCACGGTTTGGCGTTGAATGTGAGAGGCGATCTCGAGGCGTTTTCGCTGATTCGAGCCTGTGGCGTCGCAAAGGCGTCTATTGATCAAATGAGCCGCTGGCCGAACGCGACGACTGACTTTGCGACGATAGGCTCC
>Ga0105239_10009010_pt1 | contig 11295 bp, 11 predicted proteins | sample KBSC44metaG_FD_92761 | JGI IMG/M metagenome (GOLD analysis project Ga0105239, IMG submission 92761) | Corn rhizosphere microbial communities from Kellogg Biological Station, Michigan, USA - KBS C4-4 metaG | ecosystem: Host-associated > Plants > Roots > Rhizosphere > Soil | place: Michigan, USA...
CCAGCGGCGAAATCACCATAAAGTCGAGAATAATCGTAAACTGCAGAATGGCCAAAACGGTAATAATAAATATCTGATAACCTGTAAAGGTTTGTTTGGCTGGTTTTGTGTTCGTCATTTGATTAGGTTTAAAATGTTCTTGATTCTTTTTTAATCGGGCAGTTCCTCACAGAAATAACCGGCATTGTTTACCAGGCGGATAATTTCCCGGGCAGTCAAAACGCGGGTTTCAATGCGCAATACTTTGTCGATATCTTCCCTGTCAACATTCCAGCGGATAATACCAGCAACATTGCCTAACACCGGCGATAGCCGGTTTACATCTTTCTTAAACTGCAGGTTGGTTTTAAAAACCAGTACCGTAATCGTCATCTCCCGGAAAGACGGACGAGCTCCGGTAATATTTTTATTTAAATGAACATTCATTTACTTTATCTTTTTAAAAAAACATCATGGCTTTAATGCCTTTAAAACGAGTTTAAGGGTCAGGTCAAGCATTTCCTGATTTAATTCAAAGCGTTCGCTGCCGTGACTTTTTCCCTGCATATGAAATTTTATTAACTGGTAAAGGGGAGAATAGGCTATACACCAGTACACTTCAAAGGGCAGCGGCATCAGTTCGCCGCGGTTAATGGCGTCAGTGACAAAACTGCCCAAAACATCTGAATACCGGGCCTTTACAGTGTGAATTATTTTGTCGTACAGTGGTGTGTACCGGATCTGCTCAATAAAGTCGATCTCATTCGGATGCTTTAAATAATAGTTCATCCGGTTTTTCCATTGCACCGACATGCCTTCTGCAAAAGGCATTTTGGGATACATACCTTTCAAACTACTTTCCATCGACTCAAGCGTAACTTCTGTTGCCAGCTTTAAGATCAGGTCTTCCCGGTCTTCGTAGTAGATATATAAAGTAGCCGGTGAAACGCCGGCGGCTTTGGCCAGTTTTTGCATACTGAAGCCGTCGATACCTTCGTTGGCGATCAATTCAACCGCCTTTTCGCGAATACTTACTTCTTTATTGATATCTCTGGTACGCATTGATAGTGCAAATATAAATGAATATTCATTTAGTTATGAAATTATTTTCTTTCATTTTTAAAAAAATGGCAAGTATTTATTGGAAGCCGCAAATAAAGTTGCAATTCTCCAGACCGCGTAAACATTGGTGGCGAAGCTGTAAGCCCTATAAAGCATTAATTTTCTTTTTTTTAGAATAATACCGTGGCAATTTTACAAGTATAAGAGCCCACCATTTCAGCAATAACAATGGCAATTGTCAGCTATATCCGCCAAAAAACAACATTGAAAATCAACACATTAGATGTGTTATAGGCGAGTTATAGGCGACTTATAGGCGAGTTATAGGCGAGTTTCTCCTCTTTGGGTCCTCATTGGGTCCTCGGAATCTCCTCTTTGGGTCCTCGGGCGCCGAGGACCCAAAGAGGTACCATAGAGGTAGTAACAAGGCCAATCGCCGAATGTCTTATACTTTGTTAGGTACTTGTTGCCCCCTTGTTGGGTATTTGTTGGGTATTTACCTATGAAATACCTAACAAATACCCAATAAATACCCAACAAATACCCAACGAAGTATTAATAACATATAGCCGAAATGAGGCTGCAACCCGCAAAGCGCTAATTGCAAAGTGATATATGAGAGATATTTTGTTTATACCTTGTTTATACCTTACTTATACATTGTTCGGTTAAACCTAAAGAAAGTATAAGCAAAGTATAACTAAGATATTGCCAAAGCCTTCTTTACGCCGGAACCAGTTCCAGCTGTTTGATCTTTTGATTGATGAAAGTTATTTCGTCTTTGGTGAGTTGAATATCCGCTGCGCGCGCGTTTTGTTCAGACTGTTCAGCATTGCGGGCGCCTGCGAGGGCAATCGTAATGCCGGGTTGCTCAACCGTCCAGCGGAGTACCAGCTGGGCCAGCGTAGCTTTTTTACTTTCTGCCAGCGGACGAAGGCTATCAAGAAAACCATTTACCCGTTTGACATTATCAGGTGTATAAAAGCGGTTGTTTTCGCGCGTATCGCCTTCATTGAATTTATGACCGGGTTTAATCTTACCCGTGAGTAGTCCCCGTTGCAGCGGACTGTAAGCAATAATGGCTTTTTTATTTTCAATGCAGTATGGCACGAGTTCTTTTTCAATATCGCGCAACACCATGCTGTAAGGCACCTGATCAGAAGCGAGGCTGATATACTTTCCGGCTTCTTTCATAAGATCAGTAGAATAGTTACATACACCGGCAGCCTTTATCTTTCCCTGCTGTTGCAACTGTGCTAACGCTTCCATGGTTTCAGAAATGGGTGTAGTACTATCGTGCCAGTGAATCTGAAACAGATCGATATAATCTGTTTTCAGGCGGCGCAAACAATCTTCGCATTCTTTGATCACGCTTTCTTTTGAAGCGAGTTTGTACATATCAATATCGTTACCGTTATTGTCTTTGCTTTTGAAAAAGAACTCACCCTGTTTTACATCCCAGCGCAAACCGAATTTGGTAAGTATTTGTATACGGTCACGGGGAATACCTTGTATGGCTTCGGCAACAATTTCTTCGCTTAATCCCTGTCCGTATGCAGGAGCGGTATCTATAGAAGTAACGCCATTATCATAAGCGGCTTTAATAGCAGCAACAGCATCGCGGCGGTCTGCCCCACCCCACATCCATCCACCAATAGCCCAGGCGCCGAAAGTAATTACAGAAGCTTTTACAGGAGAAGTTCCGAGTTGTCTGTATTCCATAATCGTGTTTTTTGGGTAACAAAAATATCCGCCGGAAAGTTAAACACAATTACAGATCGGGTTTACGCATTAATTACTTATTAATTTCTTAGTGGCTGTTATTATGACGAGTGAGCCACTCTTACTTTTCCAAAAATATCACTTTCAGTAATTAAGAGTGACAAACTCTGGTGGCTAATGAGGATCTATTTATCAACTTACTTGCATTAATGATGCAAGTTGATGTACCTTTGAGCGTCAAATACTTAAAGCATGCAACGAAACCCGAGCTCCGGTTGTCGTTCTGCCGTTAGCCATGAACTCAAACATTATGAAAAAAGCTTTATTGTTAATCCCGCTGGCCGTAGTGCTCTTCGTGTCGTGCCGCAAAACCGATAACCCCACGGTGTATTCTTTGGGAGTTGATATGCAGGAATCCTTTAATAAGGACAATGTGCGGGTGTACATAGATAATCAGCCTTTACTAAGTACGGAGCTAACCTCCAATCCCAGTCTGGGCCTTGCGGGCAGTGTGGCCACCGTTAATACCGAAGGCAATCATGTCATTAAGGTTGTTGTAAACGATAATACAATTACCACCGAGAATTTTACCCAACACGCTGATCTGTATATTGGAATTAAATTGAATAAAACATCGAATGCAGTTTCGTTTGTTTATTCAACGCATAAGTTTACGTATTAGTAGTTTTTTGTAGTACAAATGATTTGGCCCCGCTTAATGCGGGGCTTTTTTATATAACGTACAGATAATTCACTTTTAAACGATGCCTGCTGAACAGTATTCTGAACGCTGAAGTGTGCGACGCAACAGAAGCACAATAGTAGCACTAAAGTGAGGTACATAAAAAACAACTCAAATAACATCCCGATCCTTCAACTACGCTTAGGACGCTCACGCCTTTTTACACTACGACCTCTTCTTATAATTTACCACAGCCCACGTATTTAATATAGCGGCGAAGCCTAATACGGTAAGCAGGTGCGGAAGGATGTCTCTCAAACCACTGCCTTTTAAAACTACCATGCGCATTACTTCAATAAAATAAGTTACGGGATTAAATTTAGTAATGACCTGTGCCCATTCGGGCATGCTGTCGATGGAAGTATATAAACCACTGAGCAATATAAATACCATCATCATAAAAAACGACAACAACATAGCCTGTTGCTGATTGCTTGTATACGTAGATAACAACAATCCCAAACCGAGCACGGCCAGCAGATATACACCGGCAAAAATATAAATGGTTAAAAAGCTACCCACGGGCTGAATGCCATAAGCCAGGCGTGAAATAGTTAACCCAATAGTGAGTATCAGTAATCCCAATATCCAGAAAGGAATGAGTTTACCTAATATAAAATGATATTTTTTAACGGGAGTAACATTGATCTGTTCAATAGTGCCTATCTCCTTTTCGCGCACAATATTTAAGGAAGCCAAAAAAGAGCCTACCATCGTAACAAGCACCACCAATATACCCGGCACCATAAAATATTTATAATTCATCAACGGATTGAACCAGTTGGAGGCAGTAACCTGCACCTGTAAATCCGGACTGAACCGTGGCAACTGGACCCATTTTAAACGTACCTCCCGATTATAGTCCTGCACAATGGTGCGCAGATAAGCGCCCCCCAGATTGGCCTTTACTCCATTGATGGCATTAATAGCCATAAACAAGGTTGACTCATTTTCTTTAACGAGTTTCTTTTCAAAGCCATTGGGTATTTCCAGTATGAGGTCGGCTTCGTCATGTTCAATGTCTTTCATGGCGCCGGTATAGGACGCAGAATAATCCTGCAGTTTAAAATACCCTGAAGATGTAATTTTATTTACCAGTTGCTGCGCATACTGTGAATGGTCGTGATCTACCACACTCAACTGGATATTTTTTACTTCATAGTCTGCCGCCCAGGGCAATATCAGCAATTGTATAGTTGGCATCATAAAAATGATGCGTATAATAGATGGATCGCGGAATATTTGCCGGAACTCTTTCTGCAATAAAAAGCGTAAGGTTCTCATGCCAATCTGATTTTAAAGTTTCGAATACTTAATCCCAGTAAGAACAACAGCATGCCGGTGAGGATCAAAGTTTCTTTCCAAACGGCCGCCAGTCCCAGCCCTTTGATCATTACTTCTTTCACGATATAATAATACCATTTGGCAGGCACTATATTCGAAATGATGCGTAATGGCAAGGGCATATTCTCTATAGGGAACATAAAACCACTGAGCATAATGGTTGGTAAGAACATACCGGTTAAGGCAATGAACATGGCTGTTTGCTGTGAATCGGTAGCAGTTGAAATAAGCAGTCCGAATGCAAGACAGGTAAGCGTAAACAGAATGCTTTCAAAGATCAGCAACAGCAAATTACCATTTATAGGCACATCCAACACAAATACACTCAGCAACAGGATGCTGGTAATATTTACCATTGATAATATTAAATACGGGACGGCTTTGGCTACTACAATCTTCAAGGGCTGCATGGGAGAAACGAGCATCACCTCCATAGTGCCCAGTTCTTTTTCGCGCACAATGGTAATGGCTGTCATTAATGTACATACGAGCATCAGCACCATAGCCATTACCCCCGGAACAAAACTGTATGCGCCTTTTAACTGCGGATTATACAGCATGCGCATTTCGGTATTGATAGTGTAAGGGAGCTTACGGCCATTGGTGATACGGTCCTGATAATCCATTATAATAGAAGTGGCGTAATTGGTAAGCGTATTGGCGACATTGGGATCAGAGGCATCGGCTACCAGTTGCACCTGCGCCGTATTGAAATGTTCGAGGTCGCCCGCAAAGTTTTCGGGAAAGATAATAGCCAGTTTGATTTTGCCTTTCTTGAAAGCCGCTTCAATATCATTATACGAATGCAGATACTGAACTACATCAAAATAACGGCTGGCACTGATTTCTGTACGCAGACCCTGAGTGGCGAGATCATTGGATTGATCGAAAATAGCGATCTGCGAATTCTTTACTTCATTGGTTAGTGCAAATCCGAAAATGAGGATCTGCATGATGGGCATACCCAATAAAATAAACAGCGTGCGTTTATCGCGCCATATATGATGAAACTCTTTTTTAACGAAAGAAGTAAATTGTTTCATAATAATTTGTTTAGCTTTTTTGCACCACATAGGCAGATAGTAAACATAGAATTTCACATAGATATCGTTGCAAAGCTATGTGGATCCTTATGCGCCCTACTGTGTCTATGTGGTGAGAGACACCTGATTAATTAATCTCCACTCCGCTGGGCTTTACGGGCCAGTTTCAGAAACACTTCATCCATAGAATGCACTTCAAATGTTTTTTTCAATTGGGCAGGCGTATCAAGGGCATCGATGCGGCCATCTACCATTATTGAAACACGGCTGCAATACTCGGCTTCGTCCATGTAGTGCGTGGTTACAAAAACCGTGATACCTGATTCTGCCGCCTGATAGATCATATGCCAGAATTCACGACGTGTAACAGGATCAACGCCACCGGTAGGTTCATCCAGAAAAACTATTTCCGGTTCATGAAAGATGGCGACAGAAAAAGCGAGCTTTTGCTTCCATCCCAACGGCAATGATTTTACCAGCTTATTGGCTTCTTCTTCCAGATGAAGTTCTTTTAACAGGAAAGATGTTTTTTCTTTTATGAAGCCATCACTCTTCCCATAGATGCCTGCATAAAAGCGGATGTTTTCTTTTACTGTTAAATCTTCATACAAAGAGAATTTCTGGCTCATGTAACCAATGCTCCTTTTGATCTGCTCGGTTTGCCGGTATACATCAAATCCTGCCACGGTAGCTTTGCCTGAGGTTGGTATGGAAAGTCCGCATAACATGCGCATAGCCGTTGTTTTACCTGCACCATTGGCGCCGAGGAAACCAAATATTTCGCCTTTCCTTACTTCGAAAGAAATGGCATCTACAGCGGTAAAATGTCCAAACCGCTTGGTAAGATCATGTGCTTCTATGGCGATGTTGTTTGTACTCATATCGTGATTGGTGAATGGTAAATATTCATTTAAACCTCTGTCTTCATCAAAGCAATAAAGCAGTCCTCGATATCGGCCTTAACGTTTTTTACCTCTGGCTGTTGATAATTATGATGCTGCAGATAAGTTTTTACAGCATCCTGTGTATATCCATCCTTCAGCACTACGTGATGATATTCTCCGAAAGGATATGCATCTTCTGTTCCTTCGAATTGCTTAAGATCGTTCAATAAGTGTAGCATATTGTTGTCTTTTACGGCAACCAACGGATGCTTAAAAGAAGCAATTACTCCTTCGGGCGTATCAACTGATAAAATGCCGCCGTTTTGTATCAATGCTACGCGATCGCACAAACTGGCTTCATCCATATAGGGTGTAGACACCAGAATGGTAATGCCCTGTTGTTTAAGGCTCTTGAGCATTTCCCAAAACTCCTTTCGTGAAACGGCATCTACGCCGGTAGTAGGTTCATCGAGAAACAATACAGAAGGTTTGTGAATGAGCGCACAGCTTAATGCGAGCTTTTGTTTCATACCGCCCGACAACTTCCCTGCCCTTCTGGTTTTGAATGGTTCAATCTGCGAATAGATGTCTTTTATAAGATCATAATTGGCTTCGATGGTGGTATTGAAAATGGTGGCAAAAAACTCAAGGTTCTCTTCGATGGTTAAATCCTGGTATAATGAAAACCGGCCGGGCATATATCCTACGCGCTGACGGATGGCTTTAAAATCTTTTACCACATCGAGCCCATCGACCGTTGCCGATCCCCCATCGGGAATCAGCAGCGTAGTGAGAATACGGAATAAAGATGTTTTACCGGCGCCATCGGGACCAATGATACCAAACAACTCCCCTTTTTCCACTTCAAATGAAACCCCTTTAAGCGCCTGCACTACTTCTTTCTTTTTTCCGTAATTCTTGACGAGATTATTTGCTGTTACCGCTGGCATGGTTATCAGATTTATCATTAAATAGTACTTCACCATACATACCGATCTTGAGGTAGCCGTCATTTTTTACCCGCACTTTAATGGCATATACCAGATTGGCGCGCTCGTCTTTTGTTTGAATGGTTTTTGGGGTAAACTCTGCCTTATCTGAGATCCATGTTATAGTACCGGTATAGTTACGATATGCATTAGCGCCACTATCGATCATCACTTTTACCTGCTGGTTCAGTTTAATCTGCGGTAACTGTGTTCCGGTTATATAAGCACGTAGTGTAAGGGTATCCAGATCGGCAATTTTATACAGCGCTTTTCCGGCTGATGTAATCTCTCCTTCTTCTGCATATTTGATGATGATGGTACCATTAACAGGATTTACAATGTTCGCCTTGCTTATCTGTTCGTTCAGCTGTGCTACTCTTTTTTCGAGCGGTTTCTTTTCGCTGAGGACCGTACGGTTCTGGGTGTTGGTATTGGTACGTTGTACATTGATCTGTTGACGGGTAACATCCATTTGTCTTTGCAATACATCTATCTGCGAATTGATATCATCCAGTTGTTTACCGGTAGCGGCATCTTGTTTCAGCAGATTTTCGATACGGGTGCGTTCGTGCAGCAGGTTGGCCAATTGCGATTGTTGCACATTCAACTGGTCCTGCAATAATTTGATCTGAGGAAGTACATCAGACGTTTTCTGATACAGCGCATCGATGCTTGCCTGCATCTGCTCTTTTTGCAGCGACAGGTTTTCGGCATCAATAACGCCTACTACTGAGTCTTTGGGAATGGTTTGTCCTTCTGATACATTGAATGATAGCAGCTTTCCGTTTTGCTCTGCAGAAACGATTACTTCATCCACTTCAAAAGTTCCTGAAGCGTCAAATTTTGGGGTATTAGGGCTACATGCAGAAAACAAAACTGCCAATAATATAACCTGGGTTAAAATAAGTTTGTTCATGATACTTTATTTTACTGATTGCCTGATAGTGTTCTATAATTAATCTGCGCCTGTACTAACTGCAGCTGATGACTGATCAGTGAAAGGCGCGCCTGATCTTCGTTATTTACTTCACGCAAGTAATCACTGGCGGTTATTACGCCGTTCGACAGTTGTGCATTGGCTGCCTCTTTAACCTGTGCACGGATATCGATGATCTGCTGATCACTCTGGATCAGTTGCTTTAGCTTATCAACCTCTGACTGCTGTTGTTTTAATTGCGTATTGGTATTGAGGATAAACAGATCTTTCTGTACATCCACCATCCGCTGATTTATAGAAAGCAGTTCTCTTTCTTTTTTACTGGTGTATAAACCACCGAGCCCCCAATTCAGCCGTACGCCTGCTACATAAAACCAGTCGAACTGATTTTTAAGCAAATTCAATCCGGGCCTGCCATAACCACCCTGCACAAATAAACTGGTGTGCGGACGGTTTCTTGCACTGATCAGCTGGTTCTGTACTTTAAAAAGACTTTGCTGATAGTCGTACAATTTTAATTCAGGACGAATAACAGGTTCCTGTGTTACAGGTGCAGCTACCTGTGGCATTTCAAGCTGTACTGTAGCGGGCAGCGGTTTGTTTATGAACAACGATAGCACATCTACCAGACCTTTGCGGTTAGCATTTAGTTCAATGGTGCGCTGGTCGTTTTTCATTTGTTCGGCTTCGAGTGTGAGTTGGTTAGAACGAAAAGCGGTTCCGTTCTTAACCTGTGCTGCTACTCTGTCAATACCGAGCTGCACATCTTTTTTAACCAGTTCAACCTGCTTCAGTTGTTCATCGACTAATAATATGCCCAGATATAGTTGATTGATACGGTCTTTCACTTTATACAACTCTACTTCAGCCTTTTGATCTTCCACCTGTTCATTGGCCGTTTGTACATTCTTTTGAGCCGTTGTATTGCCGCCGTCATATACCAGCTGACTTAATTCTGCCTGTATTTTGTACTGGTCTTTACTGGGCTGATCAATTTTAAGTCCGGGTATACTAACGGGAACGCTGGTTACGTCTGACTGATACGTAGCCTGACCCGAAATATTCAATTGTGGCAGAAACCCCTTGCTGAGATTTTCAATAGTAAGGCTGGCGGTTTGGTGCACCAGATCTTTCTGTCTTATCATCGGGTAGTTCTGGCGGGCCAGGTCATACGCCTGTTGCAGTGTTAGGCGGTTAATATCCTGCGCCTGCAAACTAAGGCCAGGTAACAGGGCCAGTATGAGGGAACAAAATTTAATCATTTTGTTTAACCATTTAGTTAATTGCATGACAAAAAAATTTTATTTGCGGATTGAGTCTGTAATAAATTTTACCACGTTCACCTTTCGTTCTTCCATCATAGCCAGAAACTCTTTGTCGTTCTTTTTCATAATCCATTGAATCATAGGCCGGCCAATAAAGGGAAAGATGCAAAGTGAAACCATATTGAGCATCAGTTGTTCTGCCTTGATGGGTTTGATAACTCCCTTTTTAGCCAGTTTTGCCAGATGTTCGTCTACTATTTCAAGTGGTGGTCGTTGGTTGCCGAGGATCTTTTTCAACGTTTCCTTCGGATTCCTGTTTATTTCACTCAGTATAAAAATGGGCAGCAGGGGATTTTGCATCAGGGTGCTGATATATTCGGCCACGAATTTTTCTATCTTTTCAAAAAGGTCCATGTCCGACTTCATAATTTCCACCAGTTTAGGCATGAACTTCCTGGCTTCTTCTACGAAGATCACGTCGAACAGTTTTTCTTTACTGCGGAAGTAATAATGCAGTAATGCTTTGTTAATCCCTGCTTTATCAGCGATATCCTGCATGCGGGCGCCGTCGAGCCCTTTTTCGGTAAACACTTCCTTAGCGGCCTGCAGAATCTTTTGTTCGGTGGTTATATCCTCTTTTCTTTCCTTAATCATGTAGTTTAACCATTTGGTTAAACACAAAGTTAAAGCGGAATTTTTGATACGGCCAAACTTTTAACAAAAAAAATCGCCTGCCTTTTTGAGGCAGACGATTGTATGAGGTGGATATTTTAAGTGGAAGAGATTATAAATTGCTGGCTTTCTGTAATTCAGCCCCCCCTTTCGGTCTTTGTTTTATTACGACACCCTGAGGCCCCTCCAGGGAGGGGATAAGCCCTCTATGTTTCTTATGCACCGGGGATATTATTAGTAAAGAGTTATTTTCCGATTTCAAACGTCTCACTCCGACCAGCTCATCGTATAATTCGGATTTTCAATCTCCAGCGCTTCAACGGTTAGCTGCAGCGGATGAAAGGTATCGACCATTACGGCCAGCTCTTTGGTTTCTTTGGCGCCGATGCTTTTTTCTACTGCACCGGGATGTGGGCCATGCGGAATACCACCAGGATGCAGCGTAATCATTCCACGCGTTACATTCTTACGGCTCATAAAATCACCATCTACATAATACAATACTTCATCGCTATCTATATTACTGTGATTATAGGGTGCAGGAATAGATTGCGGATGATAATCAAACAAACGCGGACAAAATGAGCAAACCACAAAATTATTAGCCTCGAAAGTCTGATGTACAGGCGGCGGCTGGTGCACACGACCAGTGATAG
>Ga0105239_10009011_pt1 | contig 11295 bp, 10 predicted proteins | sample KBSC44metaG_FD_92761 | JGI IMG/M metagenome (GOLD analysis project Ga0105239, IMG submission 92761) | Corn rhizosphere microbial communities from Kellogg Biological Station, Michigan, USA - KBS C4-4 metaG | ecosystem: Host-associated > Plants > Roots > Rhizosphere > Soil | place: Michigan, USA...
ACGAAGGAAAAGAAGCTGACGAACATGCGGCAATCCTCCGGGGATGTGCTCGTGCCGTTGATCCCGCACAGGTTGCTGTCGCTGGAGCAGGCGCTGGAGTTCTGCCGTGACGACGAGTGCGTGGAGGTCACTCCGGCGACGGTGCGCATTCGCAAGGTGACCCTGTCGGCTCAAGAGCGCGCCCGCGCGCGCGGCAGCCGTTCCCGCCCCGCGCAATAGCCTGACGAAAGTCGGCCGGCAGACCGGCCGGCGAGCAGGCGCGAACTCTGAGCGCTTCTAGGTCACCGCCACGGATACCCGTCGGCTGGGAGCTCGGCCGGCGCGGGCGCGTCATGTGGCCAGCGTTTGCGTAGCTTGCGGCTGAGGCCGCCGTCGGCGAGTTCAGTGTGCGTCATCGCGTACAGGGTGTGAACCGTGCGGGACGCGAAGAGCCAGCGGCCGTCCTCGCGGACGTAGACGTCGTCGTAGCGAAAGGACGTGACCACCGACTGCTCGCCCGAGGCCAGCTCGCAGAAGCCGATCACCTGCCCGCGCGCGTGGTCGGCGTCGTCGAACTTGAGGACCGTGCCGTGCGTCTCGTGCCGAGAAATCGGGTACCGGTCGCAACCCACCCGGAAGCCGGCCACGATCTCCTGTCGGCCGCGGCGCGTCCCGCCCGGCGGCGCAAAGACAGCGTCCTCGGCGAACAGTTCACCCAGGGCGGCGTAGTTGTGATCGTCGATCAGCAGCGCGTAGCGCGCGAGCAGCTCTTGGATATCCGCTCGGGCCTCGAGCCGGGCCACGCGGCTCTCCAGGGAATCGGCTGACGTCATGGCGCCTTTCCTCCGATCCGAGCCACTTCGTACGCCTGAGGCTCGCTGCCGGCATAAGACGGCTCGGCGGGGCTGTCAGCGGTCGACGGCGCGTTCCAGTTGGGCCTTCGTCATCCTAGAGCGGCCCCGGATGCCCTTCTTGCGTGCCTCGGCGTAGAGCTGGTCGCGGGTTCGCCCAGCCGAGCCGCTGTGGGAGCGCAGTCCGCCCCGGCGTCCGGAGGAGATGTCGTCGGTCGAGGTCTTGCTGCGTTGCGCGGCTTCGCCGGACCTCGCCCGCTCCTTGTTGACCGTTCTGGCGGCGATCTCCTCGGCGACGTCGTCGCTGCGTCCGCGCTGCTCGAGCCCTTGCTTGATGTGCTCGTACTGGCGCTCGCGCTTGGCGCTCCAGGCTTGTTGCGGCATATTCGCGACATACCCGCGACGCTTGGCCGGCAAACGGCGGTAGCGTCCGGGATATGGACAGTCGGCCGGTCGCGCGCATGCGCGAGTTCGGCACGACGATCTTCGCCGAGATGTCGGCGCTGGCGGAGCAGACCGGGAGCATCAACCTGGGGCAAGGCTTTCCCGACGCCGACGGCCCTCCGGAGATACTCGCCGCCGCCGCGCAGGCCCTGGCCGCCGGACACAACCAGTACCCGCCCGGGCCCGGGATAGCCGAGCTGCGCGCCGCGATCGCCCACCACCACAAACGGTTCTACGGTCTCGACGTCGACATCGACGCCGAGGTGCTCGTCACGGCGGGGGCGACCGAAGCGATCGCGTCGGCCTTACTGGCCCTGGTCGATGACGGCGACGAGGTGCTGATGTTCGAGCCTTACTACGACTCCTACGGCGCGAGCGTCGCGTTGGCGCGCGGCGTGCGACGGGTCGTGACGTTGGACCGCGACGGCGCCGGCTGGACGTTCGACGCGGACCGCTTCCGAGCCTCGGTCACCGCGCGGACCCGCGTGATCTTGTTGAACACCCCGCACAATCCGACGGGGAAGGTCTTCTCGCGAACCGAGCTGCAGGTCATCGCCGACGTCGCCTGTGAACGCGACCTGATCGTGATCAGCGACGAGGTCTACGAGCACCTCGTCTTCGACGGTGAACACGTCCCCATCGCCACGCTCCCCGGGATGGCGGATCGGACGATCACGATCGGCAGCGCCGGCAAGAGCTTCAGCGTCACGGGTTGGAAGATCGGGTGGGCCACCGGGCCGGCTGAACTGGTCTCGGCGGTTCGCACCGTCAAGCAGTTCCTCACCTATGCCAGCGGGGCGCCGCTGCAGCACGCGGTGGCGCACGCCCTGGGCCTGCCCGACCAGTACTACCGCAACGCGGCGGAGTCGTTGAAGGAGCGCCGGGACGTGTTCTGCGGCGGGTTGTCCCGCGCCGGATTCGACGTCGTGGCGCCTCAGGCGACCTACTTCGCGACGGTCAGCGTCGACGAGCTTGCCGCCGACTATTGTCGCCGACTGCCCGCGTCGAGCGGAGTCGTCGCCATACCGAGCAGTGTGTTCTACGACTCGACCGCCGGCGATCACTTCGTCCGCTTCGCGTTCTGCAAGCGGCCCGAGGTGCTGGCCGAGGCGGTTCGACGACTCGAGAGGGGCAGCTGATGAAGGTCGCGGCCATCCAGCACGACATCTTCTGGGAAGAACCGGCGCGCACACGCGGACGGATCGCGCCGATGATCGCCGATGCCGTGGGCCAGGGTTCGCGGCTCGTAGTTCTCTCGGAGATGTACGCGACGGGCTTCTCGATGAATCCCGCCAAGATCGCCGAGCCGGAGGGCGGACCCAACGAGCAGTTCCTGCGTGAGCAGGCTGAACGCCACGGCTGCTGGCTCGTCGGCTCGATCGCCCAGACCCGGGCGGGCGGCCGAGCGCGCAATGTCGCGGTGATCGCGGGGCCCTCAGGCGAGCTCCACCGTTACGCCAAGATTCATCCGTTCAGCTACGCCGGCGAGGACAAGAGTTACGAAGCGGGCACCGAGTTGATCACGGTGATGATCGACGGGTTGTCCGTGACACCGCTCGTCTGTTACGACCTGCGCTTCGCCGACACCTTCTGGGCCGTCGGGGAACGCACCGATCTCTTCCTCGTCGTCGCCAACTGGCCCGAACCGCGCCGCGAGCACTGGCGGGCGCTGCTCAGGGCCCGGGCCATCGAGAACCAGGCCTACGTGCTCGGCGTCAACCGGGTCGGCAATGCGGGTCGCCTTCCGCACGTCGGCGACAGCGCGATCATCGATCCGCTCGGCCGGACCTTGGCCGAAGGGGGTCCGCAAGAGGCAGTTCTCACCGCCGACGCCGACGTTTCCGTCGTCAAGGAAATTCGGAAAGAATTCCCTTTCCTGGCAGATCGGCGGCAGCTTTGGTCGATCCGCCCGGTATCGAAGGAGGCGGGGTCGGCCCCGCTTTTATCAGATCAATAGGTCCAGGAAACATATTTCGCCTGAATTAACAGTTGATCACGATCGGAGTGCCAACTTGCATAACGGAACCGGCTGTGGCTTGACTGGTTGCGTGGTCCGGGCACTTCGCCTGTCGACCGATTGATTCAGGAGGTCACTGCCAAGTGAGAGTTCACAAGGGTACGGCGTTGATCGTGGGGGCAACTGTGCTCGCGCTCGGTCTCGCTGCCTGTTCGAGTAGCAAGTCCAAGGGTGGCGGCTCAAGTAGCGGGAGCGGTTCGAAACCATCGGGCACGCTCGTATTCGGGGAGTCGACCGACTTCCCGGAGAACTTCCTGCCGCTGATCTCAGCGGGTAACGCGACCTCGACGGCGAACATCGAGGGCCGCATCCTCGACGGGGCTTTCCGTAGCGCCCCGGACATCAGCTATCAGGCCGATCCCGACCAGATCACGGGCTCGAGCTCTTCGATGGTCAACGGCCAGCAGGTTGTCGACATCAAGATCAACCCCAAGGCCGTCTGGGCTGACGGCCAGCCGATCACGGCCGCCGACTACATCTTCAGCTGGCAGGATCAGAAGTCTTCCGACCCCGCGCAGGGCGGATGCGACCAGCTGCTGAGCACGACCGGATTCGACCAGATCGAGTCGGGCACCGCGGTGAGCGACAAGGAAGTCAAGTTCACGTTCCTGAAGGACAAGCCCTACGCCGACTGGCAGGGCCTGTTCGCCGGCCCGAGCGGCATCATCCTGTCCAAGCACGTCATGGACAAGGGCAGCCCGTCGGCCAACTGCGACGCGATCAAGGCCGGCTGGCCGGTGGCGCAGGGCATCCCGCTGGGCGCCCAGAACGGCCCCTGGATCCTGCAGGCGTCGGGCGTCGACGTGAAGGACAAGGTCGTCACGATCACGCCGAACCCGAAGTACTGGGGCGCGCAGCCCAAGCTGGCGCGCATCGTCTACGACAACATCGGCTCCGACTCCGACACGAACGTCAAGGCGTTGCAGAACAACGAAGTCAACATGATCTACCCGCAGCCGCAGCTCGACCTGGTGAGCAACCTCAAGAAGCTCAGCAACGTGACGACGGCGATCAACTTCGGCGTCGACTTCGAGCACCTCGACTTCAACACCAAGGATCCGCTGCTCTCGCACCCCGAGGTCCGGCAGGCCATCGCCTACGCGATCGACCGCAAGGCGCTCGTCACGACCACGGTCGGTCAGTTCAGCGACAAGGCGTCCGTGCTGGGCAACCGGCTGCTGATGACGAACCAAAAGGGCTACGTCGACAACAGCGGGGACTACAACACGCAGAACATCACGAAGGCCAAGTCGCTGCTGCAGGGCCTCGGCGCCACGATGGGCTCCGACGGTTACTACAGCCTCGGCGGCAAGGAGCTTTCCTTCACCGTCATCACCACCCAGAACAACCCGCTGCGTGACCAGACCATCCAGGTCATCTCGCAGCAGGTGAAGGCAGCCGGCATCAAGATCACGGAGAGCGCTGACCCCGACATCTTCGCGGGCCCTGACAAGCCCGCGTCGCTGGCGGCCGAAGGCTTCCAGATCGCACTGTTCGCCTGGGTCGGCACGCCGTCGCTCTCGTCGAACAACCCGATCTACCTGTCGCCGGCGGTCTCCGGCGCCAACGCTCAGAACTACAGCCAGGGATCGGACCCGGTCGTCGACAAGTACCTGCAGAACCTCGCCACGGCGGCCACTTCAGGTGATGAGACGGCAGCGGCCAACGCGGCGGACAAGCAGCTCTGGACGGACATGTTCACGCTGCCGCTCTACCAGAAGCCGACGCTGCTGGCGTACGACAACAAGTACAAGGGCATCGCCGACAACAGCACCTCGGCGGGCCCGCTGTGGAACTCGGACACGTTCACTTCGTCCTGACCACAGAGCGTTGACCGTGCCGGGACTCGGAGTTGACTCCGAGTCCCGGCACGGCGCTGTTCGCGAAGCGCCGCGTTGCCGGCGACGGGCCGCGGGGGTTCTGCCGCCTGGGGGCCCCGCGACGGCACATCGCGGTCTATGTTTGCCTCAACCGCAGTGCGTCATGACCTGACGTGCTGACTGAGTAGACGGGGCCAGCCCTTGTTGATCTTCACCATCCGTCGGGCGATCAGCAGCCTGTTCGTGTTGATCGTCTCGTCGTTCATCGTGTTCATGTTCTGCGCCAGCCAGTACGACCCGCTCAAGCCGTTCCGAGCCCGCAACCCGCTGCCGCCACCGTCGTTCTTCGCGGCGAAGCGGCGCCAGTACCACCTCGACGAGAACATCTTCTTGCGTTACTGGAACTGGATCAGCCACCTCGTCGACTTCCACTGGAACAGCTGGCTGTTCATCCGGTTCAACTTCGGCGACGACGTCAACGGCGCTCCCGTGTCGACCCAGCTCGCGCAGCGGCTCGAGATCACGATCCGCATGGTGGTCGTCGCCGCGATCCTCGCGGTCATCATCGCCGTCATCGCCGGCGTCGTCTCCGGTGTGCGACGGGACAAGCCGATCGACATCGGCGTGACGATCCTGACATTCATGTTGCTGGCCCTGCCGACGTTCTGGTTTGCCGCGGTCATCAAGCAAGCTGCGATCGCGCTCAACGAGCACGCGGGCACGCACTTCTACACGATCGGCGATTCGACGCCCGGCTACAGCCTCTACGCGAGTTCGAGCCAAGTCCGCTGGGATGAGATCACACACTTGACCCTGCCCGTGCTCTCGCTGGCGCTGCTCACCACGTCAGGCTGGATCCGCTACCAGCGGGCCTCGACGATCAGCGTCCTCGACGCGGACTACATGCGGCTGGCCAGGGCAAAGGGTGTCCGCTGGCCGACCGTCATCCGCCGGCACGGCCTGCGCAACGCGCTCATTCCGCTCGTCACCATCGTCGCGATCGACGTCGGGGCGTTGTTCGGCGGCGCGATCATCACCGAGAAGGTCTACGTCTGGCACGGCATGGGCGAGTTCCTGAACGGCGCGTTGAACGCCGAGGACACGTACTCGGTCGCGGGTTGGGTCATGGTCTCGGCGATCTTCGTCGTCGTCTTCAACTTCATCGCGGACCTGCTATACGCGGTGCTCGATCCCCGGATACGGCTGGCATGACCACCACCTCGTCCAGGAAGGTGAACGCGTGACAACCCAGCCGTCGGAGATGCAGCTGGTCGTGCCGGGGGCGCCGAGCCCCGCAACGCCCGACGAGTTCGGCGCCCCGTCGATGTCGCAGGGCCGGCGAGCGCTGCGGACCTATCTGCGCAGCCCGCTGTCGATGATCGCCTTCGTGGTCTTCGCGTTCATCATCCTGTTCTCGTTCATCGCGCCGCACTTCTATCACTTCACCTACACGACGGCTGACCTGAACGCGCGCAGCCTGCACCCGGGGAAGCAGGGTCACCTGTTCGGAACGGACGGCACCGGTTTCGACCTGTTGGCGCAGATGATGCGCGGCACCCAGCGCGACTTCATCATCCTGCTGGTCTCGAGCGTGATCGCCATCGTGCTGGGCATCGTCGTGGGCGCCTTGGCGGGGTACTTCGGCGCGTTCGTCGACAACGTGTTGATGCGCCTCGTCGACGTCATGTTGACCATCCCGGCGCTGGTGATCCTGATCATCGCGGCCGAGCGCTTTCCCAAGCTGGGGGCACTCGGCCTGGGTGTGTTGCTCGGCCTGTTCGGCTGGATGGGCCTGAGCCGGCTGGTGCGCGCCGAGTTCCTGTCCTTGCGGGAACGGGAGTTCGTCGAAGCCGCCCACGCGATGGGCGCGAGCAATATGCGCATCATCGTCCGGCACCTGATCCCGAACGCGTTGGGAACCATTCTGGTGTTCGGCACGATCTTCGCGGCCACCTCGATCGTGGCCGAGACGTCGCTGACCTACCTCGGGTACGGCGTGCATCCGCCGGACACGTCCCTGGGGCTGTTGGTGTCCAATGGCGTCGACGCGGCCACCACGCGGCCGTGGTTGTTCTACTACCCGGGCCTGCTGATCGTCGTGATCGTGCTGGCGATCAATCTGATCGGCGAGGGCATTCGCAACGCCTTCGACCCGCGCCACAACCGGGTGCGCGACTGATGAGCCGATCGCCGATCGACGTGTCCTCCGGCCGCGCCCCGGGCGGCGACGACGTGCTGTTGAGCGTCGACAACCTCGACGTGACATTCGGGTCCGGGAGCGGCGCCGTGCACGCCGTCCGGGGGGTCAGCTACGAGGTGCGCCGGGGTGAAACCCTGGGAATCGTTGGGGAGTCCGGTTCCGGCAAGTCGGTGACGTCGCTGGCGGTCATGGGCCTTCTGCCGAAAAACGCGCAGGCGACCGGTTCGGTGCGCTTCCGCGACGCCGAACTGCTCGGCACCAAGGACAAGCCGATGTCGGCGGTCCGCGGCAAGAAGATCGCGATGATCTTCCAGGATCCGATGACCTCGCTCGATCCGGTCTTCAAGGTCGGGCAGCAGATCACGGAGACGCTCCGGGTTCACGACAAGGATCTGTCGCGTTCAGCGGCCAAGGCGCGGGCGATCGAGCTGCTGGAGATCGTCGGCATCCCGAACGCCGACTCGCGCGCCGACAACTACCCGCACGAGTTCTCCGGCGGCATGCGGCAGCGGGTCGTCATCGCCATCGCCATGGCCAACAACCCGGACGTGATCATCGCCGACGAGCCGACCACCGCGCTGGACGTCACCGTCCAGGCGACGGTGCTCGAGGCGATCAAGGCCGCGCAGCACGAAACCGGCGCCGCTCTGGTCCTGATCACTCATGACCTCGGCGTCATCGCCGGTCTGGCGGACCGCGTGCTCGTGATGTATGCCGGGCGGGCCGTCGAGATCGGCGCGGTCGACGACGTCTTCTACCGGCCGCGAATGCCGTATTCGGTCGGCCTGCTCAACTCGCTGCCCCGCCTCGACGTCGAAGGCCGAGAACGGCTGACGCCGATCATCGGGACGCCGCCGTCGTTGCAGCAGTTGCCGCCCGGATGTCCTTTCGCGCCGCGCTGTCCGATGCGGATTGCCGAATGCTCGCTCGCCGAGCCGGCGCTCGTGCGCGTGGACGGCCATTCGGCGCACTGGGCGGCCTGCATCCGTTCGGGCGAGCTGGCCGGCAAGGATCGCTATCAGGCCGGGAATGTCTTCGACACCACCGGTGGCGATTCCCAGCTGCCGGCCGAGGTCGGAGCCGCGGCCCTGACCGACGACGCGGGCGGTTACGACGCCAGCCCGTTGGCAGCCGCCCAGCCGTCGCAGCCTCAGTCACCGGACGTCATGCGCCCGATCGATCCGCCACCGGCCGATCCGCCGCTGGCCGATCCGCTGCCGGCCGATCCGACGCTGGCCGATCCGACGAAGCGCGAGGAGTCGCGATGAGCGCCGCCACGATTGGGGAGCCGGTCGCGACGGCGTCAGGTGAGCCGGTTCTGAAGGTCACGGATCTGCGCAAGTATTTTCCGATCCGCAGCCGGATCTTGAAGCGCACCGTCGGCAATGTCCGGGCGGTCGACGGCGTGTCGTTCGAGGTGCGCCCAGGCGAGACCCTGGGCTTGGTCGGCGAGTCAGGCTGTGGCAAGTCGACGACCGGCCGCGCCGTGTTGAACCTGCAGCCGGCGACCAGCGGCAGCGTGATCTTCGAGGGCCGCGAGCTGACGGGCTTGTCGCGACGGCAGATGCGCCCCATCCGCCGAAACATCCAACTGGTGTTCCAGGACCCCTACGCGTCCCTCGACCCCCGCATGCAGGTAGAGCGGATCATCGCGGAGCCACTGGTGATCCACGGCGTCGCGTCCGGGGCGGAACTGCGCCGGCGGGTACGCGAGCTGATGTCGCTGGTCGGCCTGAATCCGGAGCATGTCTCCCGCTATCCGCACGAGTTCTCCGGCGGCCAGCGTCAGCGGATCGGGATCGCGCGCTCGCTCGCCCTCGAGCCGCGAATGTTGATCTTGGACGAGCCGGTCTCGGCTCTGGACGTTTCGATTCAGGCCGGTGTGATCAACCTGCTCGATGACTTACGCGCCCGTTTGGGGCTGAGCTACCTGTTCATCGCGCACGATCTGTCCGTCGTTCGGCACATCTCTGATCGGGTGGCCGTGATGTACCTCGGCAAGATCGTCGAGACCGCGCCCACCCTGGAGTTGTTCCGGCGGCCAGCTCACCCTTACACGCAGGCGCTGCTGTCGGCGATCCCGTTGCCCGACCCGCAGCGGGAACGCCGGCGAAAGCGCATCCTGCTCGAGGGCGATCTGCCGAGTCCGGCCAACCCTCCATCCGGCTGCCGCTTCCGCACGCGCTGCTTCAAGTTCGCGATGCTGAACGAGTCGCAGAAGTCGAAGTGCGTCGAGGAGGAGCCGCTAGCCGAACCGCGCGACGTCGGACACCCGACGGCATGCCATTACGCCGAGGTTCAGCCGATCCTGTGACGACCGGGCCCCGGTTAGGCTCTAGCGGTGCTATCCCGACGGCTGCTCCTCGTCCACGCTCATCCGGACGACGAGACGATCGGCACCGGCGCCACGATGGCGCGCTACGCGGCCGGCGGCGCCGCGGTCACCCTGCTCACCTGCACGCTGGGCGAGCTCGGCGAAGTGCTGGTGCCCGAGCTCGCCGGCCTGGCCGCCGAACGAGCTGACCAGCTCGGCGGCTATCGGTTCTGGGAGCTGGCCAACGCCATGTCGGCCCTCGGCGTGCGCGATCATCGCCTCCTCGGCGGCGCTGGCCGCTGGCGCGACAGCGGGATGGCCGGAACGGACGGCAATGTCGACAACCGCGCTTTCTGGCACTGCGCTTCGGATGGCGGCCTGTTCGCGGAGGCTGTCGATCATGCGGTGGCGGTGATCCGCGACGTCCGACCGCAGGTGATGATCACCTACGACGAGAACGGCGGCTACGGCCACCCCGACCACATCATGGCGCACCGCGTCGCGATGGCCGCCGCTGATCAGGCGGCCAGCGCCGGTGGCGCGGGCGAACCGTGGGCGATCGAGAAGATCTACTGGTCGGCCGTTGCGCTCTCGGAGCTGCAGCGGGGGATCGACGCCCTGCGCGCGAGCGGTCACGCCGACTTCCTCGGGGTCGCCACCGTCGACGAGCTCCCCTTCGCCGTTGCCGACGAGCTGATCACGACCGCGATCGACGGCGAGGCGTGGCGATCGGCCAAGGAGGCGGCCATGCGCGCGCACGCGACGCAGATCGTGGTGGACGGACCGTTCTTCGCGTTGTCGAACATGATCGGCCAGCCCGTCCTCGCCACTGAGCATTACCGGTTGGTCCGCGGGGCGACGGCCGGTCCGCGGGATGATCGAGGCCGCGAGGTCGATCTCTTCGCCGGCGTGGTCGCATGATCGACGAACCGCCGTTGCGGCCGCTGTTGCGGCTGCTCGCCGTCGTGCTGTTCACGCTGCTCGGCGCGATGTCGGCGATGCTCGAGATCTTGCTGGTCCCGCTGTACATCGGAGGCGTGATCTTTCCGATCACGCTGGTCATCGCGCTGATCGGCAACGTGGGAATCCCGCGAGCGTTGCGGTTCATCGTCGATTCGGGCGGCCTGGCCGGACTTCCCCTCGTCGCCTGGATCATCGTGATGTTCGTGGCCGGCTTCGTCCCGGACTCGATGGGGGACGTGCTGCTGCCGGGCTACGGGCAAGGCCAGTACGTCAGCGTCGCCTTGCTGCTGGTCGGTCTGGTCGCCGGCGCGCTTGCCGTGGCGCTTCCGCCGCGCCGCGGCCGTCCGGCTAGACCGTCGACGAAGCCGCCCTCTACGGGGCGGCCTACTGCGGCGAGTCGGTGAACCGGGCCCGGTTCGCTTCGTTGAGCGCCTCTTGCACGGCGTTCACCGCGGCCGGGGGCAGGTCGGACTCGACGAGCTGAGCTCCGGGGAAACGGGCCAGTTCAAGTTGCAGGTCGGCGACCGACACGTGGCTGACCAGCAGGGCCAAGGCGGTGCGCCCGGGCGGGACCGCCTTGCGCAGCTCCTCGATCGTCGCGTCCTTGATGCCGGTGTCGACCAGCCTGGCGATCAGCGCTCCGCCGCCGGCGGTGGCTGCCCCTACCACCAGTCCGCCGATCGGTCCGCCGAAGAGCGTCCCGAGAA
>Ga0105239_10009012_pt1 | contig 11294 bp, 8 predicted proteins | sample KBSC44metaG_FD_92761 | JGI IMG/M metagenome (GOLD analysis project Ga0105239, IMG submission 92761) | Corn rhizosphere microbial communities from Kellogg Biological Station, Michigan, USA - KBS C4-4 metaG | ecosystem: Host-associated > Plants > Roots > Rhizosphere > Soil | place: Michigan, USA...
GACGCCGCGACCGATCTCGTACTCGCGACGGACGAGTGCGCCGGGACCTTTCGGCGCGACCAGCACCACATCGATGTCCTTGCGCGGCTGGATCTGACCGAAGTGGATGTTGAAGCCGTGGGCGAACAGCAGCGCCGCGCCGGGTTTCATGTTGGCCTCGATCGCGTCCTTGTAGATGCCCGGCTGGGTCATGTCCGGGGTGAGCACGGCGACCAGGTCGGCGTCGCGCACGGCCTCGGCGGGCTCGGCGACAGCAAAGCCATCGGTATACGCACGGTTCCACGACGGGCCACCCGGACGCAGGCCGACCACGACGTCGAGGCCGGAGTCCTTCAGGTTGAGCGCGTGCGCACGGCCCTGGCTACCGTAGCCGAGCACGGCGATACGGGCATTCTGGAGCGGGGCGGTGGTGGCTTGCTTGTCGGTCACGGGGTGTCTCCAGGTGGATGTTCGAAAGAAAGGGGAAAAGGTGGATCAGTTGCCGATCAGTTCCTGCGTGCAGTCCGCTTCGGCGAATTCACGGCGCGCGGGTTCGGCGGCCGCCGTGGCGGGCGCATCGTCGAAGGCCTGCGTCACGGCGCCTTCGGCGGCGGAGCCGACCAGGCGCGCGTATTTGGCGAGCACGCCGCGCACGACCTTCGGCGGTCCCGGTCGCCACGTGGCACGGCGGGAGGCCAGGTCCGCGTCGGTACGCAGTTCGCGACTGGCGGCGTCGATGAAGATGGCATCGCCCTCGCGGATCAGGCCGATGGGGCCGCCGCGTGCGGCTTCGGGCGCGATGTGACCGACCATGAAGCCGTGGGTGGCGCCGCTGAAGCGGCCGTCGGTGATCAGCGCCACGTCGTTACCCAGGCCGCGGCCGATCAGTGCGGCGGTGACCGCGAGCATCTCCCGCATGCCCGGGCCGCCGGCCGGACCTTCGTTGCGGATGACCATGACATCGCCGGCGCGGATACGGCCTGCCTTGACGGCTGCGAAAGCGTCTTCCTCGCTTTCGAAGACACGTGCCGGGCCGGCGTGGCTGGTGCGACCGTGGCCGGCCAGCTTGAGGATGCAGCCCTCCGGCGACAGGTTGCCGTAGAGGATGCTGTAACCGCCGCGCGGTTTGAACGGCGCATCGACCGGGCGCACCACCTGCTGTCCTTCCGTCGCCGCGGGCGCTGCGTCCAGTTCGGTGAACAGGCTGCGTCCGGTGACGGTGGGCGTATCGACCAGCATGCCGCCCTTGCGCAGTTCGCGGGCGACGATGGTGGTGCCGCCGGCCGCGGTGAGTTCCACCGCACTGAACCGGCCGCCGGGCATGAGGTCGGCGATCACCGGGGTGTGCACCGAGGCGGGCTCGAAGTCCTCGATGGACAGCGGCACGCGCGCTTCGTTGGCCATGGCCAGCAGGTGCAGCACGGCATTGGTGGAGCCCGCCGTGCCGGCCACCATGCGCGCGGCGTTGTCGAAGGCGGCGCGGGTCATGATGTCGCGCGGCTTGCGGTCGGCTTCCAGGCACGCCATGGCCAGTTCGCCGCAACGGAACGCGGCGTCGCGCTTGGCCGGGTGCGTCGCCGGAATGTCGTTCAGTCCCACCGGCGACAGCCCGAGCGTGGTCAGCACCATCGCCATCGTGTTGGCGGTGTACTGGCCACCGCACGCACCGGCACCGGGACAGGCGTGGCGTTCCACGTCATCCAGTTCCGCGTCGTCGATCTTGCCCGCGCCGTGCGCGCCCACCGCCTCGAACACCTGCTGCACGGTGATCGGGCAGCCGTTGTGCGTGCCGTGGTCGATGCTGCCGCCGTACAGCGCCACGCCGGGTATGTTGAGCCGCGCCAGGGCCATGGCCGCGGCGGGGATCGTCTTGTCGCAGCCGCACAGCACCACCATGGCATCCAGGCAATGGCCGTCCACCGCCAACTCGATGGAGTCGGTGATGATCTCGCGGCTGACCAGCGACGAGCGCATGCCGCTCGTGCCCATGGCGATGCCGTCCGTGACCGCGATGGTGTTGAACTCCACCGGCGTGCCGCCCGCCGCGCGCACGCCGTCCGCAGCCGCCTCGGCAAGGTCGCGCAGGTTGAGGTTGCACGGAGAGACGTTGGACCAGCTGTGCACGATGGCCACCATCGGCCGTGCGATGGCCTCGTCGTCCAGGCCGGTGGCGCGCAGCATGGCACGCGCCGGGGCCCGGTCCGGACCGGTCTTTATCGCGTCGCTGCGCAGCGTGCGGATGGGGATCTTCTTGGTGTTCACAGGGCCTCCGCTTCGGTATGACAGGCATCCAGGACAGCGCGGGTTACGTCGTGCGTGCTTGCGCTGCCGCCCAGGTCGCGGGTGAGGTTGGCGTGCTCGAGCACGTGGTCCACCGCGGCTTCCACCACGGCGGCCTCGGCAGGCAGGCCGAGCGAGTGGCGCAACAGCATCGCGGTGGAGAGGATGGTGCCCAGGGGATTGGCCAGCGACTGCCCGGCGATGTCGGGCGCGGAACCGTGGATCGGCTCATAGACGCCGGCGCCCGGGCCACCCAGCGACGCCGACGGTGACAGGCCCAGCGAGCCGGCCAGCACCGAGGCCTCGTCGGTCAGGATGTCGCCGAACATGTTCTCGGTCACGATCACGTCGTAGTCGGCGGGTCGGGTCAGCAGGTGCATGGCCATCGAATCCACCAGCTGGTGTTCCAGCGCCACGTCGGGGTAATCGGCGGCCACGCGGGTGGTCACCGAACGCCACAGCCGCGAGGTTTCCAGCACGTTGGCCTTGTCCACCGAGGTGACCTTGCGACGCCGGGTGCGGGCCAGCTCGAATGCATGGCGCACCACGCGTTCGATCTCCACCACGCTGTAGCGGCATTCGTCCGTGGCGTCCGTCTCGCTGCGCGTCTTCGCACCGAAATAGATGCCGCCGGTGAGTTCGCGGATGAATACCAGGTCCACGCCCTTGGTGCGCTCCGGTTTCAGCGGCGACAGTGCGGCGGTGCGCGGATGCAGTTTCAGCGGACGCACGTTGGCGAACACACCCAGCAGCTTGCGCATGGCCAGCAGGCCCTGTTCCGGGCGCACGGCCGCGTTCGGATCCGACCATTTCGGGCCGCCCACGGCGCCCAGCAGGATCGCATCGGCCGCCAGCAGCGCCTCGCGCGTGGCCGGGGGCAGCGGGTCGCCGAAGCGATCGATCGCATCGCCGCCGATGGCATGCTCGGCAAAGGTGAATGCATGGCCGAAACGATCGGCGATGGCGGTCAGCACGGCCACGCCGGCGGCGGCCACTTCCGGGCCGATGCCGTCGCCCGGCAGTACGACGATGGACGCCTTCATGCGGCTTTCTCCCGGTGGGTTTCGAAGGTGGCGATATCCGCCTCGTGCTGCAGCAGGAAGCCCATCTGGTCGACGCCGTTGAGCAGGCAGTGACGCGAGAAGGCGTCCAGGTCGAAACGGGTGATGCCGCCGTCGGGCAGCGCGATGGTGCCCTCGGCGATATCGATCCGCAGTTCGACGCCGGGGTTGTCCAGCAGCCAGCGGTGCTCGGCGGCGCCGACGACGATGGCCAGCAGGCCGTTCTTCAGCGAGTTGCCACGGAAGATGTCCGCGATCTCGCTGGAGATCACCGCCTGGATGCCGTAGTCCAGCAGCGCCCAGGGGGCGTGCTCGCGCGACGAGCCGCAGCCGAAGTTGTGACCGGCGACCAGGATCGCGCAGCCACGTGCTTCCGGCTGGTTCAGGGGGAACGCCGGGTCGTCGCTGCCGTCGGCGGCGTAACGCCAGTCCTGGAAGCAGTGCTTGCCCAGTCCAGTGCGTTCGGTCGTGGTGAGGAAGCGCGCCGGAATGATCCGGTCCGTATCGATGTTTTCGTTGCGCAACACCGCCGTGCGCGAATGCACGTAGGCGAGCGGTCGGCTGGTCTGGCTCATGCGGCAACTTCCTGGGTCATGTAATCGCGGGGATCGGCCACATGGCCGGCGATGGCGGAGGCGGCCGCGACCAGGGGGCTGGCGAGGACAGTGCGGGCGCCCTTGCCCTGGCGTCCCTCGAAGTTACGGTTGCTGGTGGCGACGACGAGCTGGCCCGGCTGGGCGAGGTCGCCGTTCATGGCGATGCACATCGAGCAACCGGATTCGCGCCACTCGGCGCCGGCGGCACGGAACACCTCGTCCAGTCCCTCGCGCTCGGCATCCCGACGTACCTGCTCGGAACCGGGCACGACCAGCATGCGCACGCCTTCCGCGACCTTGCGACCGCGCAGCAGTCCCGCCGCCGCGCGCAGGTCGGACAGGCGGCCGTTGGTGCAGCTGCCTACGAACACCACGTCGACCTTCTCGCCCCACATCGGCTTGCCGGCGATCACCTGCATGTAGTCGAGCGCGCGCTGTTCCATCGCATCCGCGGCGGCGGGAACATTGCCGTGGATCGGCACCACCATGCCCGGGTGCGTACCGTAGGTGACAGACGGCTGGATGGCCGAGGCGTCGATACGCACTTCGCGATCGTAGGTGGCGCCTTCGTCGGTGGGCAGGTCGCGCCACGCGGCAACCGCGCGGTCCCAGGCGTCGCCCTTCGGCACGCGCTCGCGGTCCTTCAGCCAGGCGAACGTGGTCTCGTCAGGGGCGATCAGGCCGGCGCGCGCGCCGGCCTCGATCGACATGTTGCACACCGTCATGCGCTCTTCCATCGACAGAGCGCGGATCGCCTCGCCGGTGTACTCCAGCACGTAGCCGGTGCCGCCGCCGATGCCGATCGTGCCGATCACGTGCAGGATCAGGTCCTTCGCGGTGACGCCGCGCTGCAGGGCGCCGTCCACACGGATGGCGAACGACTTCGGCTTGCGCTGCAGCAAGCACTGCGTAGCCAGCACATGGCCCACCTCGGTGGTACCGATGCCGAAGGCCAGCGCGCCGAAGGCACCATGCGTGGCGGTGTGGCTGTCGCCGCAGACGATGGTCATGCCCGGCTGGGTCGCCCCCACCTCGGGCCCCGCCACATGGACGATGCCGCGCTGGGGACTGTCCCAGCCCATCAGGTCGATACCGAACTCGCGTACGTTGGACTCCAGCTTCGCGACCTGCGCTTCGGCCTCCTTGGTGTAGTAAGGACGTTTGCCGTCGGCATCGGCCGGCAGCGTCGGCGTGGAATGGTCCAGCGTGGCCAGCGTGCGATCGGGGCGACGCACCTTCAGCCCGCGCGAGCGCAGTTCGTCGAAGGCCTGCGGCGAGGTCACCTCGTGCACCAGGTGCAGGTCGATGTAGAGCACGCCGGGCGTGCTGGCCGTCTCGGCCTTTACCTGATGGCTGTCCCACAGCTTGTCGAACAGGGTGCGGGCGCTCATGCGGCGACCCTCCCGTGCTCGGTTTCGGTCACGGCCGACAACCATCCCCAGCGATCGTCGGTGCGGCCATCGAACAGGCCGAAGAAATCGGCCTGCAACTGGCGGGTGACCGGACCGGGATGGCCACTGCCGACCGGTTTGCGATCGACGGAGCGCACGGCGGTGATTTCCGCGGCGGTGCCGGTCATGAACACTTCGTCGGCAAAGTAGAGCATCTCGCGTGGCAGCGACTGCTCGACCACGTCGAATCCGCGCTCGCGGGCCAGCGTCAGGACGGAATCGCGCGTGATCCCGCACAGGATGGAGGACGCCGCCGGCGGCGTGTAGATCACGCCCTTGCGCACGATGAACAGGTTTTCCCCGGCGCCTTCGCTCAGCAAGCCGTCCGTGCCCAGGGCGATGCCTTCGGCGAAGCCGCCGTTGATGGCCTCGCGCGCGATCAGCTGGCTGTTGAGGTAATTGCCACCGGCTTTCGCGCCACTGGGGTAGGTGTTCGGCGCGGCCCGGTTCCACGAGGAAACACAGACGTCCACGCCTTTTTCCAATGCGTCGGTGCCGTGGTAGGCACCCCAGGGCAGCGCGATGATCGAGACGTCCACCTTGGTATCCAGCGACGGCGCCAGGCTGAAGGTGAAGCCGCTACGGAACACGATGGGACGCACGTAGGCCGATTCCAGCCCATTGGCGGTAATGACCTCGCGACAGGCCTGATTGATGGTGGCGGCATCGTAGGGAACGATCAGGTCGTACACGCGTGCCGAGTGGAACAGGCGCTCGGTGTGTTCTTCCAGGCGGAAGTAGCGTGGACCCTCTGGCGTGGCATACACACGGATACCTTCGAACACGGAGGAGCCGTAGTGCAGTGCGTGGGCACCGACGTGCACCGTGGCGTCCTGCCAGGATGCGATACGGCCGTTGTGCCAGAGATGTTTCGGGGCTTCCATGGGTCCTCCTCAGGACTCGACCGCGACACACGCGGCCTGGGTGGGGGTGGGTGCGGGGGGAGTGGTCATCAGGGTGGTGAGGTCGTCGTTGGTCACGGAGCGCTGGCGATCCGCCAGCACCTTGAACCTGTCGAAGACGGCATCGAGAGTCGCTTCGTCCATGCGGTAATCCAGCTCTTCCAGGCGCTGGCGCAGCGCGTGGCGGCCGGAGTGCTTGCCCAGCACCAGCGACGTCTTCGCGCCGACATCCTGCGGCCGCATGATTTCGTAGGTGCCGCGGTGCCGGATCATGCCGTGCTGGTGGATGCCCGATTCATGCGCGAAGGCGTTGTCGCCGACGATGGCCTTGTTGCGGGGAACCGCCTGGCCGGTGACTTCGGCCAGCAGCCGCGAGGTGGGATAGAAGTGACGGGTGACAATGCCGGTGTCGACCTGGAACAGCGGCCGGCGCGTGTGCAGTGCCATCACGATTTCTTCCATGGCCGCGTTGCCTGCGCGCTCGCCGATGCCGTTGATGGTGCATTCCACCTGCCGGGCACCGGCGGCGACGGCGGCCAGCGAGTTGGCGACGGCCAGGCCGAGGTCGTCGTGGCAGTGCGTCGAAAACACCACTTTGTCTGCGTTTCTCACGTTCTGGCGCAGGTAGGTGAACATCCGGGTGATCTCGTCCGGCGTCACATAGCCCACGGTGTCCGGTGCGTTGAGGATGGTGGCGCCTGCCTCGGCAGCCACCGAAAAGATCTCTGCCAGGTATTCCGGTTCGGTGCGCAAGGCATCCTCGGCGGAGAACTCCACCTCGTGGGCCATCGCCTTCGCCCGATGAATCGCCGCGGCGGCGATATCGATCACCTCCTGCTTGCTCTTGCCCAGCTTGTATTCGCGGTGCAGCGGGCTGGTCGACAGGAACAGGTGGATGCGGCCATGGTTCGCGCCTTCCAGGGCGCGGCCCGCGCTGTCGATATCGCCCGCCTGGCATCGCGCCAGCGCGGCCACGGTGGTTGCCTTCAGTGCGCGGGCGATCTCGGCCACGGCGGCGAAATCGTCGGGTGAGGCCTGGGGGAAACCGGCCTCGACGATGTCCACGCCAAGCTCTTCCAGGGCATGCGCCATGCGCAGCTTCGCGCGCCGATCCATCGAGAAGCCGGGGGCTTGCTCGCCGTCGCGCAGGGTGGTGTCGAAGATGCGCACGCGGTCGCCTACGTCGCTCTCGACGGTGTCGTTGCTGCCCTGGGTTGCTGGATTCATGTCTGGCTCCGCTCGTGGAAGAGGCGGGTCGGGGGCAATAAAAAACCCCGCATCCGTTGCCGGGTGCGGGGTTCTTCAGGAGTCTTCAGGTTGTTTTGCTTAGTTCACCTGGACACTTGCCCTCAGCCCGCACCTCCGCAGGTAATAAGTACAAGGCTAAGGAGAAGGAGGCCGCCACCGAGACGCAGCTTGCCGTCTACCGCCGGGAGGCGGGACAGGTCAAAGCGGCCATGGGTGGTGCGCTGCGTCATGCAATCGAACGTATGCCAGTTCGGATCGCCCTGTCAACACTTTCGGATGAAACATTCTTGCGCGGATGTTTGGACGGCTAGACGCCCGTGGCTGTGGTCCGTTGCGTCCAGGCCCGTGGGACTGCGGCCTGAGACGAAGTGGTATGCCCTCGAAAATGAGAAAAACGGACAACTTTTCGGAGTGTGACGGGCATCGCATGGGCCGCATTGACCGTGCGGATTTCCGCCTACCAGAATGGCCACGTTCCTACGATGTCTCCCCAAAGGATGATTCCATGACCAAGCAACGGACGGTCGGAGCGCGCAGCATGGCGCGGCTCACGGCATGCACTTTCCTCGCGATCTCTCCCCTGGCCCAGGCGGACGACGCGCCGCCGCCTTTCGCCGAGTACCGCGCCGCAGGCCAGTATTACCGCGACCCGGCCGAAGCCTCGATGCGCGCCATGTGGCAGGACTGCGACAACAGCGGCTACCTGCAATGCCAGTTGCTGGTGGTTCGTACCACCGACTCGGGTTACGACTACATCTACCAGTACCTGCACGATCGTCCCGGGGGCGACGCCGAGTGGATGCGCTTCGAAGACGGTGGCCCCGGCGTGTACTCCTGCCCGGCGGGCTTTTCCCTCTACCAGATCGCGTTCGGCATGCCGCTGGGCCCTTACGCCAACCGCAGCATCGATCTGGGTGGTCCATTTCCCGTGTATTGCCAGGCGGGCGGGTATCCGTCCGCCCGCGCTCCCCGGCTGGCCATCGTCGACACCTTCGACAAGGGCGAACTGGCCGTGCGCGAGGTGACCGAGGGCGAGCAAACGGTCCGTTGGACCGTCACCCCGGAAGCGGACGGCCGGCATGTGCGGGCGATGTCCACCCTCGGTACGTCCAGTTTCGTGGTCAGCGACGACCGGGTGGTCATACTCGACGATGCGGTGACGCTGGTCTACGCCGCGGACGGCACGCTCCAGGCGGCGCGTGGAGCCGATGGCACCTCGATCGATCGCCAGGGCCGTTACGACCCCGAGGGGCGACTGGATTCGCTTCTTCGTCGCGCGACCCAGACCCTGCCGGCGGCGTCGTCCACCGGCGCACTGGGCGCCGTGACCCGTGCCGGCGAATCGATCAGGGCGCTGCTGGACAACCCCGCACCCTGACACGTACGGGTGGGCGGATATCTACGGTGCGGATCCGTACGGGTGACGGATCTGCACGGTAAGGGCGTAGGAGCGCACGCACGTGCGCGAACCCTCACCACGGCAAAGGCGATCGATGCCGTCCCCCCCAACCATGCGAGCGTTTCCGTGCGTCCGAAAAGCGCACGCCGGATGCACGGAAGCGCTCGCATGGTCTGGCGGGTGGCTTCATTCGCCTCAGTGTAAGGCTGAGGGTTCGCGCACGTGCGTGCGCTCCTACCCTCGGTGCCGCGGTGCCTCGCCGCGCCTGGGTTACGGGTGTGCCCTGCGTTACCCGTGCGCCCATTGGCGCAGCCAGTCGGCGAACAGGCGGCTGTCTGCAACCAGCGGGTCGGCGTGGGCTTCCCGCGCCAGCATGGCGTCCAGGGCCTCGGGCACGGCGACGAGACGACCGATCAGGGGTTCGACCACGCTCTCGAATTTGGCGGGGTGCGCGGTGGCGGCCAAGGTCCATGCGCGACCATCGCCCGCCAGGCGCAGGCGTTCGAACACGCGCATGGCGGTGGCCGTGTGCGGACAGAACACCTCGCCGTCGTTGGCGGCATGCCGGCGGATCACGTCGCGGATCTGGGCATCGTCGACGCCCTCGGCATGGCCCTGGACCCGCGCCGCGTCTTCGCCGCCGAACAGGTGGGTCAGGCGCTCGAAGTTGCTGGGCGCGCCCACGTCCATGGCATTGGCGATGGTCGGCACGGCATCGCGCGGACGATACGGCTGGCCGCCGAAGAAGGCCGGCAGGGTGTCGTTGGCGTTGCAGGCGAACACCACATCGCCCAGGGGCAGCCCGATCCGGCGAGCCCACAACGCGGCCACGGCGTTGCCGAGGTTGCCGGTGGGCACGATGGTGTTCATCGGTTCGTCCGCATGGATGGCCGCATGGCCGAAGTACGCCATCTGCGGCAGTAACCGGCCCAGGCTGATGCTGTTGGCGGAGGACATCGGCACGTCTGCCTGCAGGGCAGGATCGCCCAGCGCGGCTTTCACCAGTCGCTGGCAATCGTCGAAACTGCCTTCGACACGCAGCGCGCGCACGTTGCCGCCGAAGCTGCCCAACTGGTGGGCCTGGCGCGGCGAGACGCGGTTGTCCGGATAGAGGATGGCGACGCGCACGCCCGGCAGGTTGTGGAATGCGGCACCCACGGCCGCGCCGGTATCGCCCGACGTGGCGACCAGGATGGTCAGGGGGCGGTCGCCCTCGCGACGCAGGCGACTGAGGCAGGCGGCAAGGAACCGTGCGCCGAAATCCTTGAAGGCGGCAGTCGGTCCATGGAACAGCTCCAGCACGTGTGCGCCGTCGATCGGCAACGCTCGGCGTGGCGCAGGAGAGGCGAAGGCATCGGCGCAAATGGCGGGTAGCGCTGCTTCCAGCGGATCGCCCGCGAAGAACGGTCGCAGCATCCACGACGCGGTATCGGCCAGCGTGCCCCCGCGAGGTGGCGGCGACACCGTGGGCATGGCTTCCGGGACGTACAGTCCGCCATCCGGTGCGATGCCTGCCGCGATCGCATCGCTTAGGCTGACGGGCGCGGCACCGCCGCGCGTGCTGACGTAGCGCATGGTCACAGCACCCTCGCCGCGGGGCCGTCCACCGGCGCCACCAGCAGATCGCTGTCGTGGCCGGCGGCGGCGAAAGCCGCGTGCATGGACTGCGCCGCGGCCTGCGCCGAGGCGCGATCCTCGAACCAGCCGAACACGCTGGGGCCGGCGCCGGAGATGCTGGCGCCGAGGGCGCCGTGGTCCAGGGCAGCCTGCTTGACCTGCGCAAAACCGGGGATCAGCGGGGCGCGGCGCGGCTCGACCAGCACATCGGACAGCCCTTCGCGGACGAGGGCGGCATCGCCGCGATAGCAGCCTGCCAATACCAGGGCCAGGTGGGCGCTCTGCGCGACGAACTCGCCCAGGGCGTAGTGCCCGGCCAGCGCGGCGCGCGCCCGGCGCGTTTCCAGTACCACGTGTGGATGCACCAGCGCGCAGTGCCATGCCGCCGGCACGGGAATGCGCACCAGGCGTGTGTCGGTGGACAGCACCAGGCCGCCCAACAGCATCGGCCCCAGGTTGTCGCCGTGTCGGCTGCCGCTGGCCACCACCTCGCCGTCCAGCGCGAACGGATAGAGCGCCTCGCGCGGCAGCGGCTCATCCAGCAGGGCGTTCGCGGCGACCAACGCGGCGACACACGATGCGGCCGATCCGCCCATACCCGAGCCCAGCGCAATGCCCTTGTGCAGCGTCAGCTCGAAACCGAAGGGCAGGGAAAGGGCGTGCATCATGGACAGCAACGCGGCGCCGGCGGTGTTGTCCGCGGCGGCCAGCGGCAGGTCGGTGACCACGCCATGGATGGCGGCGATGCGCACCTCGCGCTC
>Ga0105239_10009013_pt1 | contig 11294 bp, 10 predicted proteins | sample KBSC44metaG_FD_92761 | JGI IMG/M metagenome (GOLD analysis project Ga0105239, IMG submission 92761) | Corn rhizosphere microbial communities from Kellogg Biological Station, Michigan, USA - KBS C4-4 metaG | ecosystem: Host-associated > Plants > Roots > Rhizosphere > Soil | place: Michigan, USA...
CATTTCTCCTTCGATCGCCGAAGTGTCGATGGCCTCATGGCTCATCAACTCGACCTCAAGGCTGCGGCGGTCAGCTTCGTCCAGATGTCGTGATACACCGATTGCGATGCCCACGCCTTCGAGGAACAAGGCTTCGGCTTTCTGCAGCCGGGGCGCATCCCAGGAGAAGTTCGGCCAATCCGGCTGCTGCCAGTTCCACGTCATGATCGATATATAGACAATTTATCGATCATGAATCAACCAAATCGTGATCGATAAATGAAAGCCCTATCGATCATCACCGGCAGCAAGCTCTCACATGTTCGATGAGTTCTCGCGAGGCCTGGCTGATGGAGATATGGTCCTGCCAAGGGTTTTCGAAGGTTCCTCGCTGGTTCGCTTGGAAGACAACGGCTCGCTGCGGTTTGCGCGCCAAACTGGGTCTGCCACTATGTCTCTCGGCGAGAAAGCGCTGAATATCGCGCTTTGAAGTCAACCGCTTAGTCTTACTGAGTCACGAAAACGCCTGGCTGGGGGATTCGCTGTGCGGCGTGTTGTGATAGGTTGCTGATTCACAGCGATGGATGAGCGCCATGGTGAGCGAGGACGGTAGCGAAGCAACAGCATTTGATGGGTGTGTGGAAGCGCTGATCGAGGTCATCGGACATGCCGATCGGGCCGAGCCGCTTCGGGATTATTGTACAGGTCTGATGATGCCGGTGGCGCGTAAAAGCGTGGAGCCTTTAGCGGCGGTGACTGCGCCATCGCGGGTATCGGCCAAGCACCAGTCGCTTCTACATTTCGTTGGGCAAGCGCCCTGGTCTGACGAAGCATTGATGGCGCGCGTTCGTGATTGGGCGTTGCCACGCATGATCGAGCGAGGCGGTCCAATCACCGCCTGGATTATCGACGACACAGGCTTTCCAAAGAAGGGTAAGCATTCTGTTGGTGTCGCGCGCCAATATTGCGGCCAACTCGGCAAGCAGGATAATTGTCAGGTTGCCGTCAGCCTGACAATCGCGAACGAGGGCGCGAGTTTACCTGTCGCCTGGCGTCTCTATCTCCCGGAGAGCTGGACAAATAATTCCGAGCGAAGAGAAAAGGCGAAGATACCGGACGAGATCCTCTTTCAAACCAAGCCGCAGATTGCGCTCGATCAAATCCGCGCCACCCTTTCGACGCAGACTCCGGCGGGCGTGATCCTTGCCGATGCCGGCTACCGCGCGGACGGCGGATTCCGCGAAGGATTGACGGAACAGGGCCTTGTTTATTCTGTGGGCGTCCAACCGACACTCAGCGTCTGGCGTCCGGGCGAAGGGCCGCTACCGCCGAAAGCGTGGAGCGGAAAGGGGCGCCTGCCCAAGCTCATGCGGCGAACCGCAGATCACCAACCTCTCTCGGCCAAAGCCCTTGCGGAAAGTCTTCCGGCCGACGCGTGGGAGACCGTCACGTGGCGCAGGCAGCAACGTCGATCTTGGGTCCCGCTTTGCTGCCGTGCGTCTTCGTGTCGCGTCCAGGGATTACGATCTGCACCATCCGCGCGTCGAAGAATGGTTCCTGGTCGAATGGCCTGAGGGCGACAAGGAACCGCTCAAATATTGGCTTTCAACCTTGCCGGAGACGACCGCACTGCGTGATCTGGTCGCCACCACCAAGATGAGGTGGCGGATCGAACGGGATTATCGCGAGCTCAAGCAGGAACTCGGCCTCGGGCATTATGAGGGCCGAGGTTGGCGCGGCTTCCACCATCACGCCAGCCTCTGCATCGCAGCTTACGGGTTCCTCCTCTCCGAACGGGAGACGATTCCCCCCTCAGCACTTGCCCGTCTCCAAAGCGGCGAAAAACCTCCCATTCCCCGCGGTTCCCGATCCGACACATCCACCCATCCGGCCCGAACGCCACACCTCAAATTCGATCGCGACGCTGCGTAGAAAGCTGGTTGTCGCCCTCGCTCGAAGATTGACGCGATGTCCCTGCTGCGCCCAACCGCAAGCGCAAAACCGTCGCTTGTGACGCAGTAAGATTAGGTGTCCACAAGATTTCCTCCTGAGAGCACCAACCGGCTGCTTCCGACCACTTATCGCCGTTCCGAGGCTCGAGCCGCTCTCCCAATTGCCGACCGGCAGCTATCCCCCTTTGCCGTACGCCGCCTTGCCACGGCGATCGGCACGGGATGGCGCCTTCCCGAAGGGCCGCTGCTGTGGCGTAGAGCGGCGGGGCAGCAGCAGGCGAAGCCTTACCATTGCACGGTTCGGGTAGTTGCCGCTACGAGAGGCGAAGCCAATTCTCGATCTTCAAACTGTCCACCCGCTCAAACTCCCGAACGTTGTCGGTGACCAGGGTCGCGCCGAGCGTAAGGGCGTGAGCAGCAATCAGCATGTCGTTGCCGCCGATGGGCAGGCCTCGTCGTTCAAGATTCGCTCGGAGTTTCCCGTAAATTTCGTCCGCCTCATCACCGAGGGGTAACACCGCAACAAGCGCAAGGATGTCTTCGAGCTGCTGGGAGAGCCGTGTGGACCCGCGACGCTCAGCACCATAACGCAACTCGGCAGCGACTATGATGCTCGTTGATATCGCCTTCTCGCCAACTTCAAAAATCTTGGCGGCCACGGCGCCTTGCGGATTGCGAACCAGATCGGAGAGGATGTTCGTGTCGAGCAAGAACATCAGAGCTCCAGCGGCTCCGGCGCGAGGTCAGCGATGATTCCAAAATCCTCCTCGATGGGTTGGAGCCCCGCAAGCAGGGAGAGCAAAGATGGTTTGGGTGCGGGCTCGATTATAAGACGCGTCCCCTCCTTCCTGATCACCGCGTCTTCGCCCGGAAGCTCGAACTCCCGCGGGATGCGAACCGCCTGGCTTCGGCCGTTCTTGAAAAGCTTGACGTGACGCTCGTGCTTCATCTCGGACTCCTAGGCATAGGCCGATAGCATATGCCGAGTAGTCATTCCAGCGGTTCCGACATTCCCACCCGTCTGCCTCCATGCCGAGCTATCGATCGGTTTCATGGCCATCCTGAAACGCCAAACGGCAGTCGACCCACCCCGGTCAGCGCGCTGGTGCGCTGGTGCCGGAGGCCAAGCAGCTGACCGTCAGCAGATAGGAAAGACCCGAAGGCGCGGCTATGACGGATCTTAGCGCCGAGCGGATCGGCTCCTCGCTCATGACGAAGATCTGGGCGACCTGGTGGGACGTGAACCTGTCCCGCCCGTCGTCCGCATCGCGGAGGCGGAAAATGCACTGATCCGCGAGAATAGTGCAGATGGCGGCGGGAGGGGGCCCAGACGATCTGGATCGCGCGTGCCGAGAGCAGGCAAGAATTCACCAGGGGACAATTGGGATCATTCGGCGTCCGCGCGCCTATTCCAGTGCCGTTGTCATGCGATCGGGTCCCGAACTCGAGACGGTGACATCGCGATGGGCCGCCTGTGCCACGACCACTCTCATAGGCGAGGCATTGCAGAGAGAAAGCCCTCCCATTTCACCCTGACGGTTGCCGCTCCAATGGCGGCCGTAGACATGGACGTGCCCAACATCTGATGGTTGGCACGCTCCAGGTTGACAGACGCGATCCGTTTCTGACAATTTGTCCCCGGCCGTTGCCGCCAGCCGCTCGCGCCCGGAAGGGCTTGGTGAAGGCATCGAACGTGATCGTCACCGGATAACCCGCCCGGCGATGGTTCGGCAATGCGAGCACCCGATACCCTGTCGTCGGCGCGAGGACCTATCATGCCCACGATTGACCAGGCCAAGGAAATGGCCAAACGTTTGCGCGCTGCATTGGCGGAGCGCGAGATCGAGATACCGCATGCCGTCGGCCTCGAACTTGTCGCGGCCGAACTCGGCCATCGCGACTGGAACACGGCCGCTGCCAGGCTCTCACCATCGCAAGCAAGCGGCATATCCTTCCGGCAGACGATCCCAATATTAAGGATCTTCGATGTCCAGAAGGCACGGGAATTCTATTGCGACTTTCTTGGATTTTCGGTGGCGATGGAGCACCGTTTCGAACCAGACTTGCCGCTTTACATGTCGGTGGAGCGCGCCGGACTCGAGCTGCATCTTTCAGAGCATCACGGCGATGCCAGCCCGGGTTCCACGACGTTCGTGTGGATGAATGACATCAGGGCTTACCACGCGGAACTGAATGCGAAGCAATATGGATATGGCCGACCCGGTGTCGTTCGACAGCCTTGGGGGCAACAGATGGAAGTGCATGACCCGTTCGGGAATCGAATCCGCTTCTGTCAGAGGCATTGACAATGATGGGCGGTCGCTGCCCGCTCAGCGACCGCCTCGTTGAAACCGCGGACGCGAGCCTGACCGAAGCCGCTTCCGCCGAGCCCAGCTATTCGACGCTTCAATTCTCGTGCAAGGGGCAGATGGCGCGATCTCACATGAGCAGATCGACCAGCATGATCCGCCCGCCATGTCGATCCGACATTTGCTGTCACTGAACAGTCATGACCGGACCCTACCGCCTTTGCCCCGGGGGGACGAAAAAGGGGCCGCAATCATGACCATCCGCCATCGGTTCGCGCTGCACGGCGCGTTCACCAGCATTCTCGCCCTGGCCATCTCCGCGACCGCCGCACAGGCGAAGGATACCGATGTCGCGGGCGGCGAGACGGTCACCGACCAGCAGAGCCTTTCGGGCAAGGACACGCTCACGGTCGAGGCGGGCGGCAAGGTCAGCGTCGACGATACGGCGGTCACCCAGAAGAAGGCCGCGACCGCGATCGTCATCACCAACGCCGGCACGATCGAATCGACCGCCTCGGAAGAACGGGCCATCAACGTGTCCGGCAGCGACATGCCGCGTACCATCACGCTGAACAATCTCGCGGGCGGGGTCATCCAGTCCGAGGACGACGCGTTCCGCGTCAATCTGGACGTCACCCAGGGCACGATCATCGTCAACAATGCCGGCACGATCCGCACCACCAACGGCGGGCAGGCGATCGACTTCGATGCGATCGAGAGCGACGGCGCGACGATCCAGATCAACAATTTGGCCGGCGGCGTGCTTCAATCCTACGGTGCCGATGGGGTGCGGTCCGGCCAGGGGTCGATCATCGACAATGCCGGCCTGATCCGGTCCGACGGTGTGCCGGGCGACAGCAATGACGGCATAGACATGCAGGGCCATACCGCCACCGTGATCAACGAGGCATCGGGCGTCATTTCCGGCCAACGCCACGGCATCACCAGCGACACTGGGCTCGACGTCACCAATTACGGATCTATCACCGGCCGCAACGGCTCGGGTGTCGGATCGGACGGCAACGGCACCGTGGTCAATTTCGGCACCATCACCGGCGCCTATGACGGGCTGACCGAGGAGGGCGACGGCGACGGCGTCGATATCGACTTCATCGCCCACATCACCAACAGCGGCACCATCCAGGGTACCGGCGCGGCGGGCAGCAAGGATGGCTCGCCCAATGCCAGCGAGGGCATCGCGGCCGGCGGTGGCACGATCGTCAACAATGCTGGCGCGCTGATCAGCGGCCGGGCCAATGGCATCCTGGTCGACGACGGCAACGGCAATGCCGGCTATGGCGCGACCGGCATCACCAATTCCGGCACCATCCGGGGCGTTGACGGCTTCGGGATCAAGCTGGTCGGCGATTATGACGACATGATCGTCAATTCGGGCACGATCAGCGGTGGCAACGGCCTCGCCATCGACATGGGCGCGGGCAACGACCAACTGACCCTGCTGCCGGGTTCGACCATCACGGGCCTAGTCGACGGCGGCGACGGCAGCGATCAGGTGACGTTGGCGGGCACCGGCCAGGGCAGCTTCGCCGGCGCCGTCCATTTCGAACATCTCGACGTCGCCTCGGGTGACTGGACGCTGACGGGCGCCTCCACCTTCGCCGACGGCACGCGCATCGAATCCGGCGCCTCGCTGACTGGAAACAGCGCCACGCTGACTGGATCGATCATGGATGACGGCACGCTGGTGGTCGACCAGGCGGCGAACGGCACGCTGGTCGCATCCCTTGGTGGCACCGGCCTCCTCCGCAAGACCGGCGCCGGCACGCTCACCATCGGTTCGCAGCCGGCCTTCACCGGCGCGACTGACGTGGCCGGCGGCACGCTGCTGCTGGCGGGTACGATGCCGTCCGCGGTGACGGTGGAGAGCGGCGCCAAGCTCGCCGGCAACGGCAGCGTCGCCGCCGCATCGATCCTAAAGGGTGGTACGATCGCGCCGGGCGTCGGCATCCTGCAGGTGACCGGCAATTTCACCCAGGCGGCCGGCTCCACCTATGCCGCGACGCTCCTGTCCGGCGGCACCAGCAGCCGTATCCTGGTGGGCGGCAGCGCGACGATCGGCAGCGGCGCCGTCCTCACCATCGATCGCGTCGCCGGCGGCACGTACGCGGTCGGCACGCGCTACACGCTGCTGACCGCCGCAGGCGGCATCACCGGTAGCTACACGCTCGACCAGACGGCGGTGGGCGGCACCGAGTTGCGCCTCGCGATCGACGGGGACGCGCTCTACGCCGATCTCGTCCGCACCGGCGCGTCGCTGCACGGCCTCGCGCTCACCCGCAACCAGGCGGCGGTGGCGACCGCCTTCGGGGCGCTGGGTGCGGGCAACGCCGCCTATGCCGCGCTGACGCTCAGTCCGGACGACGATGCCGTGCGCAGCGCGCTCGACCAGCTTTCGGGCGAGGTCCATGCCTCGGCGCGGACCGCGCTGCTGCACGATGCGATGCTGGCCGAGGGCGCCGTCCTCCAGCGGATCGAGACGGCCGGTGACCAGCATGGCCTGTGGGGCCAGTTCCTCGGCGGCCATGGCGATGACGACGGCACCGGCGGGGCGGTCGATACCGAGCGCAACACCTATGGCGGCATGGGCGGATACGACATCGCGCTAGGCGACGCCGCGCGGGCCGGGCTGGCGGCGGGCTACACCCACACCAAGCTCTATTTCGATGGGCGCGACGCCGGGGCGACGCTCGGCAGCGGCCATGTGCTGGGCTATGCCGGTGGCAGCTTCGGCGCGCTCCGGGCACAAGCGGGCATCGGCTATGCGTGGAGCCATATCCGCACCCGTCGCTCTGTAGGCTCCGACGGTTTCACCGACACCGACACCGCCCGCTACGATGGCGACGTGCTCCATGCGTTCGGCGAACTCGGCTATGCCATCCCGTTCGGCGGTGGCACGGTGGAGCCCTTCGTCGGCGGATCGGCGCTGCGCTTCCATACCGACAGCTTCTCCGAACATGGCGGCGACGCCGCGCTCGACGGGCTGAAGCACAGCGACACGGTGGAATTCTCCAATGTCGGCCTCAAGGTCGCGACGCCGATCGTGCAGAATGTCTCCGCGCATGCCGGCGTGTCGTGGCAGCATGCTTATGGCGCGGTGAGCCCCGATGCGGTGCTGCGCTTCGACGGCGGCGACACGGCCTTCACGGTGACGGGCGCGCGCCTGTCCCGCGACGCGGTGGCGCCGACCATCGACGTGGCGTGGCAGCTTGCGCCCAAGGTGCGGCTGAGTGCCGGCTATGCCGGCATGATCGGCGGTTCGGGCGACGACAGCACCGGCCGCGTCTCCCTCGGCGTCGCCTTCTGAGGACGATCTAGCGACGAATGGGTCGAGCCCGACACGAAGGCCTTCGACAGGCTTCTCGCTGACGGACTCGACCCGTATCCGATCGTGGTTCCCCAGTTTGGCCCGTTTGCATCCAAAGTCTGCCACAGGGGTTTCGGTGCCGAAGCTCCCCGTGCCCGTTCATGCGACCCTCTTCGTCGGGGCCTGCGCCTGCCTGTTCGCGCTTTCGGGGACGTTCGACGCGCCGACCGACATGATCGTTTTCGCGCTCCTGTTCTTCAACGCGCTCGGCTTAGCGTCCGTCTACGTGCTGCGGCGCACGCTGCCGGATATTGACCGGCCCTATCGCGTTCCCGGATATCCCCTCGTGCCAGCGGCATTCCTCGTCGTCAGTGGCGGCTTGATGCTGGGCACCCTGGTGACGGCACCTGCGCGGGCGTTCGCAGGCATTGCTCTCGTCGCGACGGGCGTGCCGATATTCCTGTTTTTCAACCGAGGTAACGCCATTGCGACAGAGCCGCCGTACGGCTGCTCCAAGGAGCGCGATACGCCAGTCTGACATTTGCGAGGCGCCCACGGCCGTCATTCGCCGGGATATGGTCGCGCTCAAGATCCGAGCGCGACGTCTCCCGCGTTTCCGTTCTATTCGAACAGTCGACGATGGGTCGCGGGTCGCCTGATCTGGACCCACGCCCCCCAGCTGTGTACCGCGGCCGTACCGGACTGACGGCAGTCGGATTCCGGGAGGCATCGCGTCGTTGGTCGCTCGGGGGAATGGCTTGGCCCGACCACTTATCGCCGTTCCGAGGCTCGAGCCGCTCTCCCAATTGCCGACCGGCAGCTGTCCCCCTTTGCCGTACGCCGCCTTGCCACGGCGATCGGCACGGGATGGTGGATTGCGATCAGGCAGGTTTTTGACGGTGTTGCAAATAAGTGGACCCTACCTCAGCGTCCGCAATGCTTGCCAGCTATCAAATCGGTCGCCAAACTAACGAAATGACGACCGTATTTGTGCTTCACCATGTCCGGAAGGACGATGAGTTTGGAGATGATGCCAAGCTGATCGGCGTCTACTCGTCCGATGCCAGCGCACAGACCGCGAAAGAGCGGCTATCGATACAACCCGGCTTTCGAGAGCATCCGGAAGGGTTTGAAATTAGCCGGTATGTCCTCGACATCGACCACTGGACCGAGGGATTTATCACAACGACGCGTATCAACATGCCACTGGAACATGAAGAGGCGGAAACATGGGCCATGGTCCTCGTGCAAGACCTTTATGATGGTCGATACGAAGTTTGTGGCCCAATGCCAGAGGACGAGCACTGGCGCTTCCCGCCCGGTTCTATCGTGAAGTGTGAAGCCGTGATCGAGGACGGCGTAGAGTGTTTGGTAGCGTCTTCGATTGCCTGAGGGCGTCCACGGTCGCGGCCTCGCGATCAACGTCCGGTTACGGGTATTGGCTGATCGACCCTAAACGACAACAACTGGGGCGGCAACGACCAGTCGGCTTTCTCTCCCGAGACCGGCCGGTCGGCTTCCGGTGCGTTTATTGCGCCCGGAGGCGTCCGATCGGCACGGGATGGTGGAAAGTGCTCGGGCGGCTTTTGGGAACTCAGGGCAGATTACAGTCAGAACCCTACGCGCTAAACCAGTTCCCATCTGATTATTGTCTTTACCGGCGTCATGTTGCTTACAGCCGCCAAAGCGGGCTGTGCGATGACCCATTGTGAGAAATCCGGTAGATCGGAGTGATCTCTACACCACCGTTCATCCGCGCCCAGCACTTCAAGATCGCGAACGGGTGAATAAAAGCGGGTGATGTGGAGTTGGCTCATCGCCGCATCTTCGTCATCGTTTTCTGGTTCCAAAAATTGCCGCGCCAGATCGATTTCAAAAAGAGGGCCTGTCCCCCAATCATAGGTGCCAAATTGGAAGAGAAGCATGTCGCCGTATTCTTCGACGACGCCAACAGCCGGGCACTCGCCAAAAAAAGCAATGCCCTCCTTTATCAGGCCTTCGATCGAGACTTGCCCCTCCGCGTTTGGCGAACCGAGACGCTGCCTCAATACCGCCTCTGCTTCTGATGGCCGCACTTTTCCTCTCCCGCGTCGAACCGATAGGTTATGTCTAGGTGCAGGAATGTCCGCCGATGGGCAAGGTGCGCTCTATCGTGTTCGGCTTTAACTGGGGCGGCAACCGCCCCGGCAGATTCCGTTCGCAGAACCCGCTGGTCGGCTCTCGGGCCGAATCGTCGTCGCCCGAGGTCGCGATCGGCACGGGATGGTGGATTTCGGTCCGGCTGCTTATGGATGACCGGATGAGGGTCCAGCCGTTAGAGATCAGGCGTTGGCACCGGGAGAAAGGACAACAAGCCGGAGCGTGCTCGCTCTCGCACGGGCGCAAGAAGTCCGGGAAGGCGCTTGCTCGCGTCGGCGATAAACTGTCCAACCCCAATCAGCAGATCGTTCATATTTGAAGTCGTCAAATCAAAGATGGGCGGAGTATCCGGAGCAATCCTATCTAGGCGACGGCAGCCATGGTATTTTGGCCCAACACCAAATTATCGGTAAGGAATTTCTGGAAATGAAACAAACACGTTGACGTAGAATGACCATGGCTCGGCCCCAGAATTCCAATTAATTCCCTCAACTTGGACAGCATCGATAAAATCATCGTGCGCGCGTGTGAACGTCCGCGCCTTTTTAAGGAATCCGCGAGGCTTGAGAACCTCGCGATGCAAACCTGCGACAAAAGTGTTGCCGAGAGAACTCACTGACATAGCTGCACGCTCCCCCTGATAGGCATAGCCGTCGATAGCGTCAGACGATGAACAGACGGTAGCTTTCAGGCGTCGTTCGGGATCAGTTGGGCGTCGCCAAGTGGGGCGGTAACGGCCCGGCAGATTTGTCGCCCGGCACCGGTCGGGCCGCTTCCGGCGCGGATCGATGAGTCAGCGGCGCGGGAATGGCACGGGGTGGTGGATTTCCGACATTCCGGTTTGCGACGGACTTATAGCGAACCAGACGTAGGTTGACGGTCTCATTCGCGAAAAGCAGGCTTGCACCCATGATAAGTACCGCCCTCGGCTCCGCTCCCTTGCTTGGCTTTCTCCATCAAACGACCTTGCTCAACGAAACTTTGCTTGAATTGACGGGCGACAAGTCGAAGCTGCGGCGACCGTCACATGAGCGTTCCGGGCTTGAAGAACGGGTGGCAGTCGCGTGGGAGCAGCCGCTTAAAACCCTTTCCTGTGGTCAATGTCGGATGCTTGTAGGACAGCGCTTTGGACTTCGGTGGCTTGCCGCGCCCGTAGCCGAGTTTGTGGCGCTCTATCCTGATGCCGAATGCGATCTCTACCCTGGCGATCTTGCTGTAAATGCCTTGATTGCCGGAAAGGACATGCTTGAATATGCGCCAACAGAGGCAGCGGCGATGTTCGCTGCGGACTTCCTGTGGCTCGACCGCGAGATCGCAAACAATCCCTCTGACGACCTTCTCCGTCGAGCGAAGGATGGACTTATTGAAGGTCGCAGAAGTGTCCGCTTTTCAGGCTGACCATATGCAGCATGGGCGTCCGAGAATGGGGCGGCAACAGCCGGTCTCCAATCTTGAATCCGGACTTGCAGCTCACGAATCCCCTCATTCAGATGATCCCAAAAGTGCGTTTGAGCAGCTGATGGTCACGAATGAGTTTTTCGAACTGTAGGATGAGAGGGCGTAGTCTTTCCTGGGCCATGTTGGGGATCA
>Ga0105239_10009017_pt1 | contig 11292 bp, 8 predicted proteins | sample KBSC44metaG_FD_92761 | JGI IMG/M metagenome (GOLD analysis project Ga0105239, IMG submission 92761) | Corn rhizosphere microbial communities from Kellogg Biological Station, Michigan, USA - KBS C4-4 metaG | ecosystem: Host-associated > Plants > Roots > Rhizosphere > Soil | place: Michigan, USA...
AGGCATCTCTCATCCGCTATTACGGGAAGGAAGCCGTGGATGCCTGCATCGCCGCATGCGCCAGCGAGAATCCCGTGGTACGGTTTCGAGCCGTTTGGGTACTCGGCAAGACGAAGGCCCCGGAAGCGTTCGACACGATTCTGGCCTTATGTGACGACCCTGACAAGCGGGTGCGTTACGATGCGGTGGCGGCTCTCGGCGTCCTCAGCGACCCACGATCGGTGGCTCCGCTCGTCGCGTTCGCGATGCAGAACGATCCCGATCTGCCCGGCTTGTACGGGCTTAGCAAGCTCCGCCCGAATACCGTCGACCAACTGTTGGAGTTTGCCACTCACGAAAGCGCCGAGATCCGAACCGCTGTGCTCTACCACTGCGCACGCTGGACGCCTCACGACTCTCGGTGCCGGGGCGTGGTTGAGCGGGGATTGAACGATCCGGACGCGGAGATTCGGGAGTTGGCTCGGCGATGTTTGGCGAGCGACTAGCTCGAGGAGGGAGTTCCGTCTCCTATGCGCTCTACCGTGAGCGGCACAAACATCCGGTCGAGGTCTACATTGGGTTTCGCGGGTCTTCGGGTACGGGTTGGATGACCGAGTACTGGTCGGTCTGGTCGCGGTAGGCTCAGGTATGGAGACCTCCGAACCTAATCGACTTGACGCGCAGATGGCGTTTCTGCTCGCTGCCGATGGACTAAAAGGCGTCGTCCGCGCCTCCAGCATTGCCGACGGTTCGCGGCGGGAGAACAGCGCGGAGCACTCTTGGCATGCGGCCCTGATGGCGCTGGTGCTGGCGGAGCACGCTACGGAGAAGGTCGACATGGGCCAGGTGATCAAACTTCTCCTCGTTCATGACCTCGTAGAGGTTTACGCCGGGGATACCGCCATCTACGATGTTGCAGCCACCAAGACCCAGCCGGAAAGGGAGGAGGCAGCGGCTCGAAAGCTATTCGGGGTGCTTCCTGAGGATCAGGGCGCGCAGTTCTCGGCGCTTTGGCACGAATTCGAGGCCCGTGAAACTCCAGAGTCGCGGTTTGCGCGGGCGGTGGATGCTTTGGCGCCGACCTGGTTGCACTGGGGGGAGCATGCGAACCCGGGTCCGGAACCGTTGACGGCAACGCAGATTCTCACGATGAAAGAGCCGATGCTGGCTCCCTACCCGGAGTTCATTACCCTTCTGAACGATATCGTGGCTTCCGCACTGAAGCGAGGTCTGATCGAACCCTAGGGTTTTCGCAGCTCGCCCGGCTTATGCGCGGCGAGTTTTCCCGACTTGTCGCTCTTGACGAGAAACTCCGGATTATCCGGACTTGCCGCGACTTTGTGCGTCTTGATCTTCATGGGCTTAGTGACGCGCCTGACGATCTCACCCTTTACTTCGCCCTGGCTGGAATCCCACGCCACTTTGTCACCGGCTTTCCACTCGTGCTTTGCCATCGTTTTTGGACGGAGTCAAAGCGAAGTTTGTGTCCGGTCAAGTCGCCTTTAAATCGGTCCAGAACGAGAGGGTGTTGCCTAGCCGTTTACAGGGCGCACCTCCGTAGGACTCTCGATGAGTGACCGCAACCACCGCTCCGCACATCCGGGAACGCGACACGGTCAGCTGCAGTTGCAAGCGGTACGGATACCGGCTTACTTCCTCGCTCGGCAGTAGCCCCTCAAAAGATCCCGTGATCTGACCGTTCGCGAAAGCAAGGTCTTCGACGCTGGCGGAATGGCCATCTAAAACAGCGGTCGGTTCACCGAAAAGATTGAGGCGAAGCGGCAAGCGAGCGTCCAACACCTCGATGTACCCATCCCAACTCCGCAAAGCCGACGCAGGGATCGGTTTCGCCGGAACGGTCCGAGTGCGCCGCCGGGATGTTGCCAAGCCCCGTCGAAAGCCAGCATGAACCGCCGCCAAGGCCTCGTCCGCCGCTGCTCCCGTGAGCCCCGTTTGCCCGTTCGTCAGAATGACCACCGCTAAATCCAGCGATGGCACCATTCGCATGATCGTCGAAACCCCACCCATGTATCCCGTGTGGCCGAAAATACCGAGCCCAAAGCGATTCGGGATCACCGAGAAGCCCAGGCCGTAGCCTCCGTCTTTCAACAAACGGCCGGTTCGAGCCGTCGGACGACGCATCTCCTTCCGCCACTCCGCAGAGAACAAGGCAGGCCCTAACCCGAGCTGAAAACGGCCAAACGCCAGCAAGTCGGCGACCGAAGCGAAGGCCGCCGAGCCGCCAGGGTGGTCGAAGGTATATCGGGGATAGGCCACGCCGTCCTCGCCGTAAGACTTGGCGTAGGGACGGTCGAAGGGTGCGTCGATGGAAGCGGTCGACATCCCGAGGGGCAGGAAAACTTCCTCCCTCATGAATTCGGCGAACGGACGGCCGGAGACCACTTCGATCAGGTGGTCCAGCAACCCATAACCTAGGTTCGAATACCGATATTTCGAACCAGGTTTAGAAAAGGTTTTAGCGTATCGACGGACGGTCTCGGCGAATGGCGGCCGGGGAAAGGGCTCGTCGGCATAGAAGAATTGGCAGTGCAAGGGCAGGCCAGCGGTGTGGTTGGCGACTTGCCGCACGGTCACTCCAGAACCCATGCGCGGGACCAATGCCAAGCCGCCCAGGTAGGAATCGATCGGCGCGTCCAAGTCGATCAAACCGCGGGAGGCAAGCAAAACCACACCCGTTGCGGTTAAAGGCTTCGAGATGCTGGCCAACGAATACGGGATCGCAGGTGAAGCGGCCAAACCTGACTCTTTGTCCGACGCACCGAACCCACCGGACACCAAATCGGATGATCCCCGAGAGATCCCGTAAGCGACGCTGGGCAAGGCGACGGGGTCGACAAACTGCGCGAGGCGGCTCTCAAACTCCTCAAGAGTCTGCGACGGAGCGATATTAGTCAAATTCATAGCTTGCAACCCAGGTCAATTAATTCTAAACTTTGCCAAAGCAAATGAGCGAAACAAACGCGAGCTTAGCCAATCACGACCTGCGGCCGACTACTCCCGAGCAGCGAACTTGGACGTGGGTTCACTATGCCGCGCTTTGGATCGGAATGGCGCACTGCGTGCCGACCTGGCTCATGGCGGGCTCGTTCATCGCACTGGGACTGAGTTGGTGGCAGGTCATCTTGCTGATGGCAGTCGGCAACTGCATCGTGCTCATCCCGATCGTGCTGAATTCCCATCCGGGCACGCGGTATGGGATTCCCTTCCCTGTTCTGGCTCGAGCCTCGTTCGGGACGTTGGGGGCGAACGTGCCGGCGCTGGTGCGCGGGATTATCGCGGCGGTTTGGTTTGGGATTCAAATCCACATCGGAGGCGGCGCTTTGAAGATGCTGCTGCTCCAGATCGCGCCCGGCATCGAGAGCGTCAACGCGACTCAAATCTTAAGCTATGGCGTAATCGACTGGCTTTGCTTCGCGATATTCATGGCGTTCAATCTGCTCGTGTTGAAACGCGGGATGGCTTCTCTGAAGCGGTTTGAGCTCTGGGCCGCCCCACTCGTGATGGTCTTCGCGATCGCGATGTGCATTTGGGCGTGTATCGCGGCGGGCGGGTTAGGACCGGTCGTCCATGCCTCGGAGCACCCGAACGTAGATCTCGGACGACTGATCCCGAAGGCACTGATGTCGGTCATCGGCTTCTGGTCGACCCTCGCTCTAAACGCGCCCGACTTCTCGCGCTTTGCCAAGTCTCAACGCGACCAAGCCATCGGCCAGGCCCTCGGACTTCCGACGACGATGGTCGCGTTCTCGGTGCTCGCCGTCTTCACCTCTTCGGCGATGGCCGTGCTTTATGGCAAGGTGATTTGGGATCCGCTGGAGATGATCAAGCACCTTCCGTCGGGTTTTCTCAGCACGGCGGCGTTGATCGGAATTCTGATCGCAACCGTCTGCGTGAACGTGCCTGCAAACCTGGTTTCGCCCTCCTACGACTTCTCGAACGTCGCGCCGAAGCGGATCAGTATGTGGCAGGGCGCGCTCGTCACCGCCGCCATCGCGACGGCGATCATGCCTTGGCGGCTTCTGGCGACGGCGCAGGACTACGTTTTCGCTTGGCTTGGAACCAGTTCGGACTTGCTCGGCCCGGTGGCCGGAATCCTGATCGCCGACTACTGGCTGGTGCGCAAGCACGAACTCGACGTCGAGGCTCTGTACCAAGCAAACGGAGAGTTTCGGTATGCGAACGGCTTCAACCCGAACGCGGTCGTGGCTCTTGCGGCAGGCATCGGAGCCGCGCTGATCGGGCGCTTCGTTCCGAGCCTTCAGTTCTTCAGCGATATTGGTTGGGTGACCGGGTTCTTCGTCGGGTTGGGCGTGTATGTGGCCCTGCCCCGGCGAGTGCGACCAACGGCAGTGCTAACCCCGGTCTAGAGGCTACAATCCCGCAGGAGCGTCGACGCTTCAGAGGGATTAAAGAGGATGGCGGGAAAGATTCGAATCGGAATGATCGGCTGCGGAGCGATTGCCCAGCAGCACATGGAAACATACGCGGGTATTGCGGACGCGGAGATCGTCGTTTACTGCGACGTAAACAAGGCGGCGGCGGAAGCCGCAGCGGCGAAGTACGGCGGCGATGTCACCTCCGACTTCCGTGAAGTCATCGGTCGTGCCGATGTCGATGCCGTCGATGTCTGCCTGCACAACAATCTCCACATGCCCGCAACGGTTGCGGGACTCAAAGCCGGCAAGCACGTCTATTGCGAGAAGCCGATGGCCGGCAGCTACCGAGACGCCGTCACCATGCTCGACACGGCGCGCGAGACCGGGCAGCACCTGCACATTCAGCTCGCCACCCTGTACAGCAACGAGACGCGCGCGGCGAAGGAACTGATCGACGCGGGCGAGCTCGGCGAAGTCTTCCACTCCCGCAGCACCGGCTTCCGCCGCCGCGGCCGACCCTATGTAGACGGCTACGGAACCCCCAGCTTTGTGCAGAAGAAGCAGGCCTCGGGTGGCGCGCTCTACGACATGGGCGTTTATCACATCTCCCAAATCCTCTATCTGATGGGCAACCCGAAGGTGGAGCGGGTGACCGGCAAGACGTACCAGAAGATCGACATCGACCCGGGCCGACTCGCTATTTCTAACTACGACGTGGAAGAACTCGCGACCGGTTTCGTCCGATTGGCGGACGACCGCTCGATGGAGATCATCGAGAGCTGGGCGGCGAATTTGGATAATTTTGAGGGTCCGTTCCTGCTCGGAAGCAAGGGTGGCGTGCGGTTGGCGCCATTCGGGTTCTTCAAGAACGTCGGTAACTTGGAACTGAAGTCGACGGCCGAAATGGGCAGTTCGCGCTTCCGCTGGGATACTGTGGTGGGCGACGGTTCGTACTACGGCAACAGCCAGGCTCACTGGATCGCGGCGCTGCAGGGCAAGGTTGCGTTACTCCCGACGGCGGAGATCGCGCTGAACACGATGCTCGTATCGGAAGGGATCTACCTTTCCCAGGCGCGAGGACGCGAGGTTTCCGCCGAAGAGATCTTCGAAGCTTCGGTGTCCACCGCGATCTCGATCTAAGCCGTGGAAGAATCCTTTGTCATCGCCATTGCCGGAGGCTCCGCCTCCGGCAAGAGCACGCTGGCGGAGGCGCTTTGCGCACACCTTCGGACCTTCACGTCCTGCGATCACGTCGCCATGGACCGGCATATGCGGCGTACCGACGAGTTGGCCCCGCACTTCCTCTTTTCCTTCACGGGCGAGCGCACGTTCAACGCGAACGATCCCGAGTCGGTGGATAACCTGGCCGTTCTGGCGGTGGTGGAGGCCAGTGACGCACAAGTCGTGATCGTGGACGGCCTGATGGCGTTGGCGAGCGAGGAGATTCGATCTCGGGCGGCTTTAAAGGTATTTGTCGACTTGGATGCCGACATCCGCGCTGTCCGCCGGGTCGAGCGAGATATTCGCACCGGGCGCAGTGGAGGCGACCCCGCCTTGATCGCGGCCTACTACTTGGAATGCGCGCGGATCGGGCACGAAAAGTACGTGCAGCCTTCAAAGGCGTTTGCCGACCTCATCGTGCGCGGCGATGCCTCGCTGGACCGCACGGTCGAACTCCTGAGCCGTCTGGTTCCTAGATAAGACACATTTAGCCTCGGGCCGACGTTACACTTAACGGGCGGCGAACTTACGCGCCGGAAACATGTTGAACAGGCGCTTTTCGTATCTGCTTTCCCTGATCCTCGCGGTGACGGCGGTCGTGTCGTGCAAACCCAGCGATTCGCCGGTGGCCAAGGGCTCGGGATCAACGGGGGCATCCGGCGGAGATACGCCAAAGACCGATAACACCCCCGACGGGCCGGCCTACACCGAGATCTCGATGAAGTCCCAGGGACAGCGGGTGCCGGTGATCATGTATCACGACATCATCAAGTCGCGTGGGCGCGGCTCGGTCTGGTTCGACTGTACGACCGATGAATTCGAGAAGCAGATGCAGCTGATCCAAGGATGGGGCGCGAACCCGATCTCGATGGATCAGCTTTACGCCCACCTCACAACCGGGGCGACCATTCCCGACAACGCGATCGTCCTGACCTTCGACGACAACTACCAAGGGTTCTACGATCGGGCCCTGCCCATTCTGCATAAGTACAACTATCCTGGGGTGGTCTTTGTACATACCGGGTTCGTGGGACATAAGGAAGGCTCGCACCCACACATGGATTGGGACGAGTTGAAGAAGCTCGTGAAAGACCCTCTGATTACGATCGGCAACCACACGATCTCGCATCCGGTCGACATCACCAAGCTTGATCCTTCCGAACAGCGACATGAAATCGTCGATGCGAAGACGGACTTAGAGACCCATCTCGGGAAGAAGATCGAGTACTTTGCCTACCCGGACGGCTGCAACGACGCCGCGACTCAGGCGCTTGTGCGTGAATCTGGCCACAAAATGGCCTTCACGATCGCCAACGGAATGGCGGAAGAGTCGCCGAATATCGTCGCCATCAACCGATACGTCCACACGAGAATTCAAAAGGCTTGGGATGATCGGAAAGAGGCCTTGACCGGCGGTGCTTTGGGCATCTATCGTGGCACCATCGCCACGGCGCCGGTGAAGTATCAGGAGGTCGAAAACGAAGGCGTTCGGGTCGGTTTGATTACCGGCGGGACCCCGGTCAGCATGATGTCGCTCACTCGGGAAGGCGTCCTGGACTTCATTCGCCGAACGCCGGGCGCGGTCGCGGGAATCAACGGCGGCTTCTTTGCAATGGCGGCCATCGCGAGTACGGACAACCAGATGGTCGGTCCTTGCAAGACGGCCGACATGCCGGCGGTACTGCCGGACAATGAGACGTTCCGTTGGGCCAAGCTCCGCAACCGGCCCCTTGTGATGTGGGGACGAACCCAACTCGCGATCCTTCCCTATGTCGCCGATTCCATGAACGGCGTGATGGCGTTCAACGACTTCATGCCCGACATGACGGACACCCTCCTCGCCGGGGTTTGGCTCGTGCATGGCACGGTGGCGCGCGAGAAGGACGATATGGACACGTTTTCGTCCAAAGATATCGAAGATCCGCGCAAGCGGGCCTTCATGGGGGTCATGAGCGACGGCAAGTTTGTCGTCGGCGCGTCCTTGGAATCGGTATCGTCCGCGAACCTGGCGAAGGCGATCGCGGCAGCGGGGGTGGCGGAGGCCGTGCTGCTCGATTCCGGTTTCTCGACTTCCCTGGTTTATGGAAGTTCGATCAAGGCGTTTGGCCACAGTTCGCCGGATAACCCTTCCCGCCCGGTGCCACATGCGATCGTGATCAAGGGCGAATTCGACCCGGAGACGGCGTCGCTGGGCGCGATGGACGCGCCGGTCACCCAGGCACCGAACGAGGTGGCGAAGCCGAAGTTGAAGAAGCATCGCCGCCGGCGACGCGCAGCAAATCCGGACGATGCGGCGCCTTCGGACGGCGGGACCGCGCCTCCGGATGCGACCCCGCCGCCGGACAATCCGCCTATGAACGACACGGGAAATCCGCCGAACTAGGCGAATTTGCCCGTATCGGTGCATCGGCACACGGGGCATTTTGGGGCTGCCTTATAGGGCTTTGCCTTTGAGCCAGCCCCTGTAACGTTGTCGGCATTCGCTCCGCTGTTTGCGGATATCGAAATCTGCGGTTGCTCCGGTGCTTTGTCGGTTTGCCTGCAGTTGAGGAAGCTGAGGACGGCAGTGGGAAATACACCCACTGCCGTCCTCAGCTTCCTCCTTGGAGTTATGTTTTTTTGACATTTTTTGACGCATCGCCTGCCACCCTCGCGAAGCGACGGCGGAGGCGATGGTCAAAAAAATGTCCTGGGTGGAATGCGAGGAAGAAAAAAGCTTGGCCTGGCTCGGACCGGCACGACTTATCAGACGGTCCCAAGGTTAAAGACGAAGGATTGGCGCGGGGCCACGCGCACTAGGCTGTTGCGGCGAGCGGCATGTGCATCCGATCGCCGCCTTGGTTGGTGCCGGTTAGTTCACGGTCAACAATCGACCTGACTTTGTATCGAACGACACTCGATGAGCTCCGTTGGGGGCGATGTTCTTGCCGCGTTCATCGAACGCACTCAGAACCTTGCCGTTAAAGGAGCTACCGGTCTTTGCCAAGCTCGCTGCGTAGGTCACCACGGCAAGAACGTTGCCGGTATCGGCATCGAAGGAGACGAGCGCGCCGGAAACGTTGGGACTGGGGCCGCTGAGTACCGTTACGACCAAGCCGTTCACGCCATTCAAATATTTCAAACTCGTCAGGCCGGTCCCGGTTACGTTGGCCAAGATGACCGATTGCGTCGGGTTCGTATTGGTCTGCGGCTGGACCGAGATCGACGATTCGTCGGTTGCATCGACGGCGACGATTCCTCCCGCGGTGGTTCCGGTCGTGCCGTAGAGAATCGCTCCGGCCGATGCACCGAATACGCCGCCGGTCCCCAGCAGCGTTTTCGAGTTCACATAGGGTCCCCAATTGGGGGAACGGACGGACCCGTTTCCGGTGATTAGTGTCGTGGGCGGTAACGTGGGGTTCGGCCTCGGCTCATTCGCATCCATCACAAGAATCGAATTCGCCGCCGTATCGCCGATCAGGAGGAATTTGCCGATCGGCGACCCGCTGATTCCGTTGATAATGTCGGGGCCTACGAATAGTTGAACACGACTTTGACCTCGGAATCGCTCGGTGAAAAAGGTGCCGGAGACGCAGTAGCTTTCCACGACGTCCGAGTCATCCCCGCCCAAGAAGGTGAGTATGGGAGGCGGCCCATCTGCGCTGATAAAGGTGTTGATGTCGGGGAAACCGGGACGGAAGTCGAATGTCTTTACATGCCAGCGGGTATCTCCTGGGGCTTGGTCGACGTATACGACTCGCGAGCCATCCGGGGTCCACACCGGATTCGCGGGGGTGTCGGTTCCGTCGGTGACGAACGTCGGGGTTCCCCCTCCCGCGTTTATGAGAGCAAGGCGTGTCTTGCCGTTCGCATCGACGCAAACGTAGGCGATCTTCAAACCGTCGGGCGAGTATGTGGGCGACGGGTTGAGGGATTTGGTGGGCGGTCCCACGGCGACTTTTGCGGAGCCGTCCAACGCTTCCGTGAAAATCTGCCCCGTCGGGGCGGCGACCGGCCTTTCGAATATGGCAAGGCGGTTGCCCACACCTGAAAAGAACGGAGAAGTGCTCGTTACCCGCCCTATTTCTTCGCCGATCGGAAAGGTAGCGCCCGTGCCGTAGTTATAGATCTTCGTCTGGCCGTTGTCGTCGTAGGCGATCAGGGTGCTCTGCAAGGCGTCCGCCGCATTCGTCGAACTCGGCAGCGGCAGCTTTGCGGTGGCGCTCGTAATCGCGGCGCCGGCAAAGCCGACGACCGCCGCATTTCGTCCACCCATCGTTACGGGCGGGAGTGCGGTGGCGGCCGTGAACGTGAGCGGACCGGAGTTTGTCGTAACCGGCTTCCCGTTGGGAGGAGGCCCTCCAGCTTTCGGACCGCCACCCGCCGAACTACCGCCGCAGCCGTTGAGGGTAAGCGCAGTTAGAAGTGCGGCAGCGAAAACCGCCGGCCCTTTGCGCGGATCAAAAATGGAAATATGCATACAGTCTTCCTTTCGTTGAACCTATTGAGCGGACAGTAACCTGCCCGACTTCGCGTCGAAGGAGACGCGGCGCGCTCCGTTCGGGGCAATGTTTTTGCCCGTGGCATCGAATGCGCCAAGGATCTTTCCGGTGTAGACGCTTCCGTCTTTCGCCGCCTTTGCCAGGCTGGCGCCGAAGGTCACCACGGACACAACGTTGCCGGTATCCGCGTTGAAGGAAACGAGCGCCCCCGCAACGCTAGGATTGGCTCCACTGAAAGCGGTCACGACGGCGCCATTCAGACCGTTCATGTACTTGAAGCTGGTCAAATCCGGGCCGGTAACGGTGGCAAAAATGACCGACTGGGTCGGGTTTGCGTTACCCCCGGGTTGCACGGAAATCGACGCCCTCGTGACGGCATCGACGGCAATGAGTCCACCAACCGTAGGCCCGACCGTGCTGTACAGAATCGCCCCGGCGGAAGATCCGAAGGCGCCTCCCGGTCCCAGTAGGGTTTTCGACGTGAGATAGGGTCCCCAATTGGGGGACCGCACCGGGACATTTCCGAAGATCAACGGAACCGGGGTGGGAACCGGCGCATCCGCGTCCAGCAGGTTGATCGAATTCGTCGTGGTGTCGCCGATCAGGAGAAACTTGCCGATCGGCGACCCACTGATTCCGCGATATGTGTCGCCGTTATTGAACAGTAATAAGCGGCTTCCATTCCGGTATCGATCAAAGAACGTTTGGCCGCCCGAAGTGAAACTCACCACCAAGTCCTGGGGGTCGCCGCCTAAAAAGGTAACAACGGGAGCGGTACCGGGCAAGGAGTCGATAAAGGGGAGGGGGAGGCCGCCGTTGCTCACGGCGAACGATTTGATGCTCCAGGTCGTCGCGCCGGCGGCGAGGTCGGCATAGACGATTTTCGTGCCGTCAGGACTCCAGATCGGATTGGCCGGAACGTCGGTGCCATCGGTGATAAACGTCGAGTTTCCGCCGCTCACGTTGACGAGCGCCAGGCGCGTCTTGCCGTTCGTGTCGGCCAATAGATAGGCGACCTTCGATCCGTCGGGGGAGTAGGCGGGGGATGGATTTAGCGAAAGTGAGGAAAACGCCGTTCCGATCCCGACCCGGCTTGAGCCGTCCAGATTCTCCAGGAAGACCTGATTGGTCTGGCCATCCGCCGCTTGCTGGGCGACGGCGAGACGGTTGCCGACGCCGGAAAAGGAGGGAGAAGTACTGAATTGAGGCCCGAT
>Ga0105239_10009019_pt1 | contig 11292 bp, 10 predicted proteins | sample KBSC44metaG_FD_92761 | JGI IMG/M metagenome (GOLD analysis project Ga0105239, IMG submission 92761) | Corn rhizosphere microbial communities from Kellogg Biological Station, Michigan, USA - KBS C4-4 metaG | ecosystem: Host-associated > Plants > Roots > Rhizosphere > Soil | place: Michigan, USA...
CGGCCGGTCCGTTACGCGGCCGCATCTGACGCACCACGAGGTGACCACAAACGCGGAGACTTATCGCGAGCAGGCGTTTAAGATTCTTGATCCCGAGCGCACAGAAACAGTCTGCAACGGTGACTGGTTCCGTGCTATGTCGTTCGAAGACGTGATTCGCTTGAATAGCCGCGTGACGTTGCAGCAGATGTTGCAGCGGGAAGATTTCAAGGCGCGAATCGAAGAAAAGCACCCGATTCGCGCCCATGAAGTTCAATATCCAATCATGCAGGGGTGGGATTCGGTGATGGTGAAAGCCGACGTAGAACTCGGTGGGACTGACCAACTCTTCAACATTTTGATCGGCCGCGATTTTCAACGAGAAGAGAGTATGCCGCAGCAGGTGGTTTTTCTGCTGCCGATTCTCGAAGGCTTGGACGGCTCCAAAAAAATGAGCAAAAGCCTGGGTAACTACATCGCCATCAACGAGTCTCCGTCAGAAATGTTCGGCAAAGTGATGAGCATTTCGGACGAGTTGATGGCGCGGTACTACGAGTTGCTCCTGCGACGCGCAGCGCCGAGAGAACTCCACCCGCTGGAGGCCAAGAAGCAGCTCGCGTTCGAAATCGTGCAGACTTACCACTCGACGGATGCGGCCAAAAGAACGTTTGAGGAGTGGAACATGCGTTTCAGCAAGCGCGACTTGGAGAACGCTGATCTGCCAGCGTTTTCACTTGCTGAACAACAAGACCTCACAGCCGTCACGGTCGTGACGGATGTTTATCGGAAGGTGTTCCAATCAGAAAGATCGCACAGCGAAGTCTCGCGACTGATCAAGCAGGGAAGCGTGGAAATTGATGGAACCAAAATTCGCGATCCCAAGGCGAAAATGACCTTTCACCCGGGCCAGATTCTCCGCCTCGACCGTAAACGTGCCGTGCGAATAGGCTAGCCCGGATGACCCACATTCTCCGTCCGGTTTTTGCAACAGCGAATGCCGCTTCGTCAGGCGTGAGCCGTCTGGAGTACGGGCAGGACGCGCGGGCGCTCCAGATAGCTTGATCTGATTCCCTCGAAATGCGCGCGGATGCTGCGTAGCTCGGCGTTCACAAAGCTGTCCACAAAATGAAGACGGCGATCCAGCCAAGCGAAAAGTTTGTTTTTGATTTCGTAGTGGACCGCGAGCGTGACCTCGGTGCAGTGCGGCCGGATCTCAGCGAAATCAACGATGCCCATCAGGGAAATGTTTCCGCCCACGGACTCGAACGCATATTGGCTCGGCAAATCGCCGTCGACCGACAGCAGAACAGTATGTGCCTCGAAACCCAACGGTCCGCGAAAGCTGAAATCGACTGTCTTGGATGACGTCACGGTCGCCCGTGTCACCATTAGGAATTGGCGCCGATAAGATTGAATACTGGCCAGACGCGCTTTGCACTCGGCCACCGGTTGGCTCATGTGTAATGTTTTTTCTAGGAGCATAGATTGAGTTGGTTTTCACCCCTTTCTAGAGCAATAGCGATGCCACATCGGCTCTCTAAGGCGAATCCGGTGCCTGTAAGCCGATTAGTGTTCGTTTTTGGTACAGCGCTGTAACGATCACAACACTCAGAATTGCAGGACTATACGGTTTTCTCTTAGGTAGCGGGGGTCACGCCACCTGTTTGATGCGCGCGGCTGCATTAGTTGAGCGAGCCGCGCGAATTGTCTCCATCATCGAGAGAAAAATTTTTGCGCCATCTGCACTGCCGAGCTGCGGATCAGAGGCGCGATCAGGATGCGGCATCAACCCGAAAACATTACCTTCGCGATTGCAAATCCCAGCAATGTTTTGGATTGAGCCGTTTGGATTTGCTTCGGGGACAGTCTGGCCGTGGTTGTTCGCATACCGTAAAACTACTTGTTCATTGACGTTCAGCTCACTCAACGTTTGCGGGTCAGCAAAAAAACAGCCTTCACCGTGCGCCACTGGCATGCGCAGAAGCGTACCTTTCGGACAGCCGTGGGTGAAGGAAGAATCATCTACCTCAACGCGCGTAATGACCATGTCACAGACAAATCGGAGTGAGCGGTTTCGCACGAGCGCGCCCGGCAAAAGACCAGCTTCGCACAAGACCTGAAACCCGTTGCACGTGCCGAGCACGAGCTTGCCAGCGCGCGCGTCGCTGATCACTGCCTTCATTATGGGCGAAAACCGCGCGATGGCTCCACAGCGAAGATAATCGCCGTATGCGAATCCGCCTGGCAACACGATGGCATCGAAATTATCGAGCGAAGTTTCTTTGTGCCAGACGTATTCCGCCTGCAATCCGTCAAGACCATTAATCGCGGCGACACAATCCTGGTCGCAGTTGGAACCGGGGAACTGAATGACAGCAAACTTCATGGCGATTCTAATGCGAGTGTGCGGCTGCGCGTTGCTCCGCGTGGTAATCATTCACTACGAGACACGCATGGATGACTCCCGGTATCCAGCCCAGCAACGTCAAAATGATGCTAAGAAAAAAACTCGCGATGCGTCCGGTCATCAGCACCGCAAGCGGCGGAAATACCACACAGAAAAAATATCGGAGCGCTTTCACAAACTCTTCCTTTTCCGGCCAGTCTTCGTCTTCCTCTCCTTATTGTTTGCTGATCCACTTTTCAGCAATTCGTAATCTTCGATCACTGGATTCGACAGCAAATCGCGACAAAGCTGGTGCAGCCGCGATTCTAGCTCGCCGTTTTGCCCTTCGATCTCGATCTCCATGTATTTGCCGATTCGAACGCTGCGGACTTCCGGCATTCCCAGGTGGCGCATCGCGTCACGCACCGCGTTTCCCTGCGGATCCAGCACGGCGGCTTTTGGCATCACGATCACCCTGGCGTTCATCACCGCACAATATTGCGGCGATCTGCGGCGACAAGCGCAATCGCTGCCATTTACTTCAAAACCACGACGTCAAGAATGCCGTTCCGTCGCAGGACATTCACGCCTACATCTCCTTCATCGTGTCTCGTGAGCAGAAGATCAACGCTGGCGTCTCCCACGTTTAGACCACGAATGCCGACTTGTGGAAGAAATTGCGGCAAGAATGGTTTCGAAAATACCAGCTTTCGTTCTGGAGCAAACACATCGAGACCAAGACACGCTTCCAGCAAAAGAAATACCGCACCAGAAGCCCACGCCTGCGGAGCGCAGGCAACCGGATACAAAGTAGGCGATTCACCCGGCCGTCGCGGAAAGCCGCAAAATAGTTCCGGAAGACGATGTAAATCAAAGAAGATGCTCGCGTCCATCAAACCCGCGAGCACCATGGCAGCCGATCCCTTAAGCTCGTACCTGGCAAAGCCTGCAGCGATCAGGGAGTTATCGTGCGGCCAAATCGAACCATTGTGATACGACATCGGATTGTATTGCGCTTCACTGGTTGCTACTGTGCGAATTCCCCATCCGGAAAAGGATGTTTCATCGGTCAGTGTGGTCGCAATGCGACGTGCGTGTTCCTCTGTCGCAATCCCCGCGAAAAGACAATGACCAGCATTCGACGTTCGCACCCGACACGGCCGCTTGCTGCCGTCCAAAGCCAGAGCGTATGTAGAGATGTCTTCACACCAGAAAATTTCCTCGAACCGGCGACGTAAATTTTTAGCCTGGTTCTCCAGCTCTGGTGCAGCTGTGCCATCTCCTAACAGTAAAGCCAGGGAGCTGGCAGCGAGCTTCGCGGCGTAAACATAACTCTGCACTTCGCACAGTGCGATGGGCGCTTCGGCAAGAGCGCCGTCGCTGTGGAAGATGGGATCATGAGAATCTTTCCAGCCCTGATGAATGAGACCGTGTTTCGACCTGCGGCTGTATTCGACAAAACCGTCACCGTCAGCGTCGCCATAACGGTCGATCCACTCAAGCGCGCGCTGGATGTTCGACCAAATCGACTCCACAAAAGCACGGTCACCCGTGCGCTTGTAATATGCGCCTGCCAGCATCACAAAAAGGGGCGTCGCATCGATGCTCCCGTAGTAGCGCCTGAACGGTACCTCACCCAAGACGGCCATTTCGTCATCGCGGAACTCATGCAGCACCTTGCCGGGTTGCGCGTCTTGCTCGGGCTTCTCAGCATCGGCCTGATTGGCGGCGAGATACGCCAGGACGCCGCGCGCGATCGATGGGTCGAACCACAAACATTGTAACGCTGTGATGATTCCGTCGCGTCCGAACACAGTGTTAAACCAGGGAACACCAGCGTAAGGATAGGGACCATAGCGCGTCTCCGTTCGCATCATGTGAAGATCGGCCAGCGAACGGTTCAGTAAGTCGTTGAACTGTTCGTTCTTGGCAAAAATCTGAGGTTCACGAGCGCGGGTGCGTTCCAGCGCAGCCGTCGCGTCGTGCATGATCTCTTCGTAAGACTCGCTGGCGCCATGCGAATGGCCGTCCACCTCGCATGCAATTGCCCAATGATAATTGGCATTCTCGCCCGGCTCCAAATGGACCTGGCAGGTGACGCCAGACTTGGTCACCCGAGATGGCTTCGGATCGAACATAATCCGCGTTCGGCGAAGCCGTTTATCTAATCCCTCATACGCCAGAACGAGTCCGTCGTCAGCGATCTCAGGTTCCAGGCGACGACCATGATGCTTCCGAAGCATGCCACGCAGTTCGAAAATATCGGCAAAATCGGCATCGAACTCGATCGATAAGACGAAATCTACAGCTGCACGTCCGTAGTTATGAATACGAAGCCGCTCGTGACAGGCTTTGTCCCATAAAATCTTTGAGCGAAACACATGTATCGTTCCCCTTGGCACTACTATCTCGCTGTCGCGCCAGACGTCCGGGTTAGTAGCATCTACGGCAAGAACGGCGTTGTCCTCCCGAACAGTCGAGCTCAGCAGCAGGGGCCGATCCCTTCCGAGTTTCAAGGTCAGTCGGGATAAAAATCGCGTGTCCTGGTAAAACAATCCGAGTTCGCCGGTGCCAAATGTCTCGACGTCGCCAAATCGATCGAAAACAGCATACATGTCTCCCTGTTTCAAAACCCGCGTGCGCACGTCAACGCGAGCTGAAGAGGAACGAATGTAAAACTCGTTCCGGATACGAATCACTTCTCCCCTGGCCATTACAAAACTAGGTCTCCGTCTGTGAAATTTCTCGACCCCGCGCAACCGGGTCAAATCATCTATGCGATAGCAGAGGCCGTTATCGACGGGCCTTAATCCTCGTAACCAAATTCCCGGCTTTTTATGTTCGAGTACGGCCACGAAAATGCGCGCACGCTGTGCCTTTCACTTCCGAGAAATGCGTTGGCCTGACAGCGCCGCACGCGCCCGCTATCAAGTAGCTGGCGTTTCGCGAACAACTTCGCCCGGCTTTTTGTCGTCCCGTAACGCGATGAAAACGGGTGCACGCAATTTTCCGTCGCGCGTCCACTCGGCAAATTTGATTTCGGCGACAAACTTCGGGTTGATCCAGTGTATCTTTTTCATCATCGAAGGCGTGATGCTCAGCACCCATTGGCCGTTTTGCTTTGACGGCAGATCGACAAACGGACAGTCGGCACGTTCCTCGGCGCGGAATTTCTTGTGAAATGTGGCCAGTGATTTTGTTGTAAATCCGGTTCCAACCTTGCCGGCGAATACGAGGTCGCGATCCTTGTAGTAACCGACCAGAACCGCGCCGAAATGTTTGCGTGCCCCTTGCGGTGGGGTGAATCCGCCAATGACGAATTCCTGTTCGTCGACACATTTGAGTTTGATCCAGGCGCCGCTTCTCCGGCCGGGTTCGTAAACCGATTTACGTAATTTACCGATGATTCCTTCCAAACCGTGGCGTCGCACTTCGCTGAGGAGCTGGTTGGCATCTCCATCAATCGCGCCGGAGTAGCGAATCCGGGGATCACGTGCGTCGGCACACAGTTTCTCCAAAACGTTCTTGCGTGCCTCGAGCGGCAGCGAAAAAAGACTTTTGCCGTCGAGCTGAAGAAGATCGAACGCGTAGAAATAAACGGGCGATTTTCGTCCTTCCATCTCGAGCGCTTGTAAAAGCTGGAACGAAGAGCGTCCCTCTTCATCAAGCGCGACCACTTCGCCATCAAGCACGCATTCCTCTGCAGGTAAATTTTTGATGGCGTCAACGATCTCAGGAAAACGCGCGCTCAGATCATTTTGATTTCGCGACAGCAACGAAACTTTTCCGTGACCTTTGGTCGCAATCAGACGGATGCCGTCAAATTTGAGCTCATAAATCCAGTCGCCAGTCGCGGGCGGGTTCTTTATCAGCTTCGCTTTCATCGGGTCGATGAAATGCGGTTTTGCCGAGGGCAATTTGGCTAGTGATGGCTCGCCGAGCCGCCCGCGCGCTTCTTTTGGCAGAGTCTCCCGGCGCGCCCGGCGGTCGCGCCCCACCGATTCATCTTTTACTTTTTTTTTAATCGCCTCGCGGATTCGCGCCTTGAATTGAGATGTGGGACTTTGATCCTCTGTACGACCGGACTGCCACTCGGCGTCGCGCGCGTCCGCGATCTGTTTCATGGTGCGACCCGTCTTTACCGATTCATCGTCGCGCTTGCTTGAAATCGGTTTGACCTCGTCGCCCGTCTTTAGGATCAGCCACTGATTCTTTTCGCCCTCGCGGCCGCGGATCCGTACGAGCGTCCATTCACCTCTCGCTTTTTTTCCATCGAGAAGAAGATGCAGCTTACCTTCTCGGAGCGATTTAAGCGGTTGCTCGCCGTAAACGTAGTAGGTGCCGCGGTCCCAGACCATCACTGTGCCCCCGCCATACTGACCTTCGGGAATCACGCCTTCGAACTCTTCGTATTCAATGGGATGGTCTTCGACTTCAACGGCAAGATGTTTCTCGCCGCGCTTCCACGGAAGTCCCTTGGGCAGAGCCCATGATTTCAGCACGCCTTCCATTTCCAGGCGGAAATCGTAATGCAACCGGCGCGCAGCATGTTTTTGAATGACGAATCGCGACGCGCCTTTGACCTTTTTTGGAGCAGGCTTGCCAGCCGGTTCGCTGGTCCTTTTGAAGTCGCGTTTGCGTTTGTATTCGGTCAGCGCCATTCCGCTCAAATAAACCACGGATCACGGCGATAGCACGGATTTCAAGAAGTAGATGGACACCAAGGTGGATCGTCTTCTCCCGAAGACGACGCCGGACTCGTCGCCGAAGCCGCAGATATCGGGTGGCAAAACCGCAACACTTACGCAACGCGTTGGGGAGTCGCCGCGGCGACCGTTCCACCTATGCTTCGCTCGGGAGTGGCTCGCCGACCAAGTACCGAACGAAACGACGAATGACAATGTTCTCGCCCAGTTCTGCAATCTTCGAATTCAGCAAGTCGCTAATTGTTACATCGGGATTCTTGATGAAACCCTGCTCGAGCAGGCAAACTGTGCTGTAGAATTTCTCGAGTTTGCCCTCGACAATCTTGTCCGCTACGTGTGCCGGCTTGCCTTGTACCTGCGCCTTGTAGATTTCGCGCTCCGATTCGATCAGGTTGCCCGGGACATCAGCGCGGCTGACGTAGAGGGGGTGCGCGGCGGCGATATGCAGCGTGATGTCTTTTACGAACTCTCGGAAATTTTCGTTTCTCGCTACGAAATCGGTTTCGCAATTCACCTCCACGAGCACACCGACTTTACCCTGCAAATGGATGTAGGAGGCGACGATTCCCTCCTTTGTCGCACGGGTGGCTTTTTTCGCGGCGCTCGCGATGCCTTTGGTGCGCAAGATCGTTTCAGCTTTCTCCAAATCGCCGCCGCTCTCGACGAGAGCACGCTTGCAATCCATGAATCCGGCATTGGTCTTTTCACGGAGTCGTTTGACGAGTTTTGGATCGATTTCAGTTGTTGCGTTCATAGGTCTTAGAATTGTTAAGCGTGAGAGAGTTGAACCGCCGACGCGGCTCGCGTCAGGCCGATACGCCTGCCATTTCCACTTGTTCGCGGATGCGCGCTTCGCTGCTGGCCGAAACGATGGCATCGACCAGTTTTTGCAAAATCACTCGAATCGCACGGATCGCGTCGTCGTTGCCCGCAATGGGATAATCGATGAGTTCGGGATCGGCGTTGGTATCCACGATGGCGACCACCGGGATCCCGAGGCGGCGCGCCTCATTGACGGCGTTTTGCTCTCGGAGGGTGTCTATCACCACGAGCGCATCGGGCAGTTCTGGCATGTCGAGGATTCCCTCAAGATTGCGCCTCAATTTTGCAGCCTCACGATTGAGCGCAGCCAGTTCTTGCTTACCCATTTTCTTGTATTCCGGCGACTGCTCGATCTGTTCGATATATTTCAATCGGCCGATGCTCTTGCGGATCGTGGTGAGATTCGTCAGCGTGCCACCAAGCCAGCGTTGGTTCACGTAGAATTGCCCGCATGCTAATGCGGCTTCTTTTATCGCTTCCTGCGCCTGTTTTTTGCAGCCAACGAACAAAATCCGACCCCCGCGGCGCGCAACCTCCTGGAGAAAATCGGTTGCCCGTCGGAGCTGTCTTACCGTTTCGTCAAGATTGATGATGTAAATCTGATTGCGCTGCTCAAAGATGAAGGGCTTCATCTTTGGATTCCAACGCTTCGTCTGGTGTCCAAAATGAACACCAGCTTCCAATAATTCAGGTACCAATTCTGTTGTTTCTGCCATAGCGAGATTCCCGAAGGCGGGACGCTCCCAGAGTGGGAGCGTGAAAGATGCTATAGGCCGTGCGGGTGCGCAACTTGAAATTCAGTTCCGCTGCACCCTCGTTAACGCTTCGCCGGAACCGTAATAAAGGGACTTTGGCTGTCGATCATCGACGCCTCCAGATGCAAAACGCGATCTCGTTGAGGGTTAAACCGTGGGGCGTGTCCTCTTTCCCAGAAAGATGTGGATCAGCAACAAGATTGGCAAAACCAAGCCTATAACGAGATGAATCCAACTCGTCCACGCGCGCAGTCTTTCGCCGCCCGCGTAATAAAGGCCGTAGCCAGTGATGGTCAAAAACGCGAACGCACCCAGAAAAACCGATCCGTTTGCTCGATTCCGGCGTGCACGCCACGCGAGCCGCACATGCTCGTTCAAGAGCATCCCGACCAGTACTAAAACTGCCATTGCCGCGGCGCCATGAATTTTCATCGCCCAGGCTTTCGCGCTCATCTCAAATTCACCGGGCGACGCAGCAAGATAATTCCAACATGCCCATGCCACTCCGCTCAAAAAAACCAGCACCAGCACGGCGTAGAGAAAATATCTCTGCAAGCGCCTTAATCGAATCCTGTCCGGTCGCTGGTGTCGCATAATGAGCGAAACATCCAAGATGGCGCGCCATCGCGCTCAAGCAACAATGCATCCGCATGATATCGCGCGAGCGACGGGGCAGATTTCTCCCCTAGGACGAACACTATTTTAGTCAAAGCGTCGGCTATCATGCACACAGGCGCCGCTACGCTGACGCTGACTAACTTGCGCGAACATCGGCGCGTGCGGCCGTCGAGAAGCGAGCTGATCACTGCCCTCCCATGTCTTTTCTGGGCAAAATAGATTCCGGAGGTCGCCAGGGCACGCTCACGCAAGGCGATCGCGCCTGCCGGCCGCATGGGCTCGGCCGGATGGCGCAAATGAACGAGTTCCGATTTCAATCCAAAAACGCGCAGGTCGCCGCCGGCATTCACAACGCCAGATGGAACCCCCGCACATTTTAAGGCCTTGACCGCGCGATCGACCGCAAAACCTTTGGCGATGCCGCCAAGATCGACAATCACGCGCTGTCGAAATCGCACTCCATAATTCTTTTCGAGAATAATGTCGCGCCAGTTTCCCTCGCTTACATTCGCATATCGCCGCGGAAGATACTTCCACTGCATCAGTCTTCGCGCGACCGTAATGTCGAAAATGCCGTTAGTTTCATGCGACAATTTCTGTGCCGCTCGCAAGACCCGCCAGGTCCAGGGATCAACCGTCACTTTGCGCTCAAATGCTTCACGATTGATCCTCGAAACATCGCTGTCCGAATGGTGAAAACTCATTTGTCGCTCGACCCTGGCGATGGCATTGAACGCGCGGTTGATAGCGCCGTGCAATTTTTCTTCGTTATCGCCGCGAGCGGTGATCTCGACAAATGTGCCGAGAGCGGGACGGGCCCGCCGCACTCTATTTGAGACAGGCGTCATAAGTCGTCAGGACGCGCCGCACGCCCTCGGTCACATGGCGGCAGGAAAGCGTTGCGCCACTGATATTGTTGATGCCGTTATTAAGAGCGAACCGCGAGCCCGGTCGTTCACCGGTGAATTGCTTTCGCCAATCAGGATTGCGAATTTCGCCACCGTAACTTTCCCGGTAATTCAGAATCTCGATTTGCTTGACCGTTCCCTCCGGCGAAAGCGCCACCGCATAATCGATCACGAGATGTTTGCCGATGACGTAGTCGACAATAAAAAACCCGCGAAGTTTTCCATTTTGCATGGCACGCCAGATTTCCTGGCCGCGCAAAAGTTGTTTCTGTCCACTATTCGCCTCGATCGCTTTGATCTGCGCAGGTGTAAACTTAACATGCGCAGGGACGAATTGATCGCACTCCGGAAAGCACAATTTCTGCGCTGCCGAAACCGTCAGGTACTGCTCTGCGTAGGAAGGCAGCGGAACGGTGACGCTGATCGCGGCAGGCAGGATCCAGCGTGGAATGTGAGTCATGCAAAGGCGCTTGAGGCTCTTTTAGAAAAAGAAACCGACTGCCCCGAGCAGATGATCTGCGCGTGGAGAATCCGGCGCGTTATCGAGCGCGAATTGGTAGTCGATTTTCAAGACGACTTGAGGCGTCGGGAACAGAGCCATGCCAAGAGTGTGAAATTGTCGCTGACCCTGACCGGTTGGCAAGTTCTCATCGGTTCCGGCGAATCCCCCAGTCTGCAAATTCTCGTAAGTGTATCGATAAAACGGCACGAGTTCCCAGCCGTTGCGGATGTAGTCGCTAAGATCGATATGATACGCCGCTTCCAGCGAGAAACCCCAGAGATTTTTACCCACATTATTTTCCGAATCACCATCGTTGTTCGCGCGGAGATTGCGCGGTGTGCCGATGATCACGTCAACCACTTCACCACGAAACTCTAAACCGGTTCGCGGCACACGGTAACGCACCTCGGTATCGAGCATCGTCACGCTGTTATGGCCTAATGAATTGCCCTCATCGCCATACGCACCGCGTGGCGTGACGTTCGGGGTATAGAAAACACTCGAGCTTCCATTTAAGCCGGGGAGAAACGGCGGCGTGTAACTCAGACGCAGTGCAAAGCCAGGCGCATTCTTGGTTTGATTGAAGTCGCCGATCGGCGTACGAGCGAGACCAAGA
>Ga0105239_10009020_pt1 | contig 11292 bp, 9 predicted proteins | sample KBSC44metaG_FD_92761 | JGI IMG/M metagenome (GOLD analysis project Ga0105239, IMG submission 92761) | Corn rhizosphere microbial communities from Kellogg Biological Station, Michigan, USA - KBS C4-4 metaG | ecosystem: Host-associated > Plants > Roots > Rhizosphere > Soil | place: Michigan, USA...
CACGATCTTTGTCGTGTTTTATTCTCCTTCTTTCCTTCGTGGTCCCCCCCCCCCCCCCCGGAGTTGCTATGGTTTTTTTGGCTGGTCGACGACTCCGATCGCTGATGTGTTCCTATTTGCATCCACAGTTCTATGGACGGCGCTCATCCAGACCCTGCTCTGGCGCGATAAGCGGCGCACTGCTGCGAAGCGCAGGGTTAACGATGTCGTGGAGTCAGAGGCGGAGTCTGATGAGGTGGAGGAAAGCTCGTCTGGCTTGGAGGTGCCTGCTGATGTGCACAAGAAATGAGCTATTTGGTGTCGAGGCTGCCGCGATTGCGTCTACTGAGGGACGGACCCGGTACAATGGTTAACTAGTAGGGGCAAGGACGGAAGTACGAGTGGTTGTTTAGCTGCCGCTTGGTAAGTACAATCTGGTTCGTCAGTATACAGTATACCTAGCTGGACTAGCTACGTTCGTCAGATGAGCTCCGGTGGTGTGGTGTCATTAGGTCTGTCTGTGTAAAGAGCATTTGCAAGGGATGCATGCCATCACAAAATACCTACATGCATAGCTGTTGAAAACACTCCTCCTCCTTCCCTCTGTCCCCACCCCCCTCGAGTCCAATATTCGTTGACTCGTATTTCGCCCAGCCTTTCTTCCATGGAGCAAGCGATTACATACATACCTTGGTACATACACATACCTACCTACCTATTATATGTAATGTATGTATCCTCGGCCTGAAGCCCTCATTTAGCAACGTGGTTTCCGGCTCACACAAGCCTTGATGCGCAGTCACAGCATTGGGATGGAGGAAGGAAGCGTCTTGAATCACCCTTTTAGGAACGAGTGAAGGCACAGTAAGTACATGATTTGGATTTCACGCTATGCTAGCTACTAATTTATGGACTCATTAGATTAGATTCATCTGTCTTGTGTATAAGAATTTCGCTGGGCCCGAGATTGCCGCGCTGCTACTTAGATTGATGACCTATATCGGAAGCAACGGCGTTCGTTCTGCATCGTGACTTTTTGGCACCGCAACCACTACACCTACACATTATCAACATCCGGGGAACACATGCCAGAATATGCAAGCATATGCCAACATTCTCAAAGACCATGCCTCGAAGCCCAGTCCAGCACGACGTCATATGCCCCGGTCGCGTTCTTGTGCAGGTTGATGCCATGGCCCGTCCGTGGCTGGATATACGTCTCGACACTGCTGCTGCCGTTGAAGGCCTCCACCGTGACGCTGTCCTTGCCGAACAGACCGGTGCAATTGGAGCCACAGAAGATCAGATCCTGCTCGGCGGCCAAGAACAGCACGGGGCCCTTGAAGTTCGGGGCGGTGGCGGGCACGGCCGAGGCGGACAGGAACTCGCCGACCGTGAAGGGGTACTTGGTCGCCTCGGCGCGGGCGAGGACCGCGGGGTCGAAGTATGGGTACGCGAAGAACGAGTACTGGTTCGCGGCGCTGTCGGGCCAGGTCACGAAGCCCGTGCCGTACTGTTTCGCGGGGAAGCGGGCGGGCGCGTTGGTGGACGCGAGGTTGAAGCTGCTGGACGCGATGAAGAGGAGTTGGTATTGGTCGACCCCCGAGAAGCCCGTGAGCACCACCCCGTCGCTGAGGGTGGGTGCCACGCCCGCGAGTCCCAGGCTCAGCGTGCTGCCCCAGGAGTGTCCGACGTGGATCACTTTCCTGGGCACGGGCACCTGGGTGATGTTTCCTGCTCGTGCGAGGATGGTCAGCGAGGCGAGGGTGGCGAGTTCGACGGGCGCCTGGATGTGTTTGTAAGGGTCGGCGATCGTGGAGGGCTCGATGCCCAGCCGGTTCCATGAGAGTGTGCTGTAGCCGGCCCCTGTGATTCGGTTGATGTAGGAGTACTCGGCATCGTCCGTCGCGTTCGGCAGGTAGAAGTCCCAGTATGACCGGTTGAAGCCCAGGCCGTGTGTGAGAATATGGAGGGTGGATGAGTTTGGACCTTGAACTGCCGGCGTGCAGTATTCAGCTGAGATGTTGAAAGTGGTGGTCAAACTGGACAGGTTGACTTTGGGGGTCGTTGCGGTACGGAGCGTGATCTGGTTGGAGAATGAGGTCGCTGCGTATTGGTCTGGGAAAGGAGGGAACGGGGGGTCAATGAGGGTCACATTGTCAACGGGCACTCGGACGATGAAGCTGGTGCAGTTGTACTTGTTCTTGGGCACAGCAGCTTCTCCACCGACAAGCAGGACCGACAATAGGATTGGTGAGAGGAGCTGCATGTTGACTCGAGTTGATCTTGTGGAAATTGATGACTCTCCGACTTACTTCAGAGGTACTTACTCACACTTATATGGGTGTCGACCGTCGGTGAGATAGGGTCTGACCAGGCGAGCAGCCGGTTGAAAGTTCTGTCAGTACAGCGCCAAGTTGGTTTCCGGTGAACCAACTACCATATCGAAAACATTCGTCGACGCAAACGTAGAGGTCGCCAACTTGGCTCGATTGCCGAATGACGTTGTTGATGCTCGTTGACCCTTTGCAGTAATGGGCCCTCGGCCGTAATGGGAAATTCTAAGATGGGTTAGTTAGAGAAACTCAATGCGTTCGAAATGTTGACATCGGCAATGGAAGAATTCTGTCCTACTGGCTGACGGGAGCTTTGGTAGCATGGGTAGCTCTTGGGAGCTGGCATCCAGCCGGTCATCTTGGTGAGAGCTTGCATTGCTTAGTCACTGGGTTGGAGAGTAAGCAGCGCCACCAAAGTGACAAATAGTTGTGGAGGAATGCCATGTACTCTGTACTTGAACTCCGAAAGCCGACACTACGATCGTCGAAGGAGCTCTCGGCCGCACGCTCCGTCGAGTATTTGGAAGAAGTTGAGCAGGAGAGACGATGGAGTGACCTCATTTCGATCATTGGGGCCCAAGTACTCCGTACTCTGACTCCATGGGGCTCTTCGGACTTTGATGGCCGGCGGAATTTCTGATTAGTAGTGATTTGACAAGAGAAACAGTCACCGGCCTACACGGACCGAGCGGGGAATTTGAGTATGGTTGCAGGATTTAAACACGTTCCTTTCGCCAGGAGTTTTGCCGACAACATGGGAATCCACGAACTCATAGTAGAAGTGCGGAGGGCGTGGCACCCAGTCACTATTGTTCACCACGATAAATTTGAAATAACTCCTCATGCTTCGAACTGTTGGGAATTCGCTGCCGAAAGAATATCAACATCGTGAAAGGTATTTGGAAATTGGCCCAGGGTATGAAACTCATGGGTCAGTGGGTGGTCAGAACGGAAGAGAGTATATTGATGCCTCAAGTCTACCGAAAGTCGCAACGCCAAGATCCGATGTATGTACTCGCTGGTGGATTTATTTCGGATGAAGCATGCAATTGTACGCCTAGGTCCTGATGTCAGCATGGTAATAGGGTGTGTCGATCATGATCATGGTCCCTGGTATGAAGGATGATGGGGAGGAAGTACTAACCATTTCAAACTATAAATTCGATCAGTTTTCCGCTGTAGTTGGATGTCTGAAGTACTCACATCTTCATCGGTTTCACAAACAATCGTCTGTGATGTCTTGCCACCCGACCCAATCTCCACAATATCACCTCCTTCCGCAGCACTGTTATTTTTCGCATCGTCAAGCGTGAACCCCAGACAGGCCACCTTTTGGGTCACGACGCTCCGAAGGTAGGAGCTTTTTTCGCCTATTCCTCCAGCAAAGACCAAAGCATCGACTTTGCCATCCAGCTTGACATAGTAGTTGCCGATGTACCCAACCACTCGATCAACAAAGATGTTGAACGCAAGTTTGTGGGTGTCAGGGGCGTTCGGATCAGCAATTTTCGCGAAGTTGCTCGTGCCTGTCAGAGCGAGCCAACCACTCCGGCGATTCAAGATATCCTCGGCGGTGGAAATGTGCAGATCTTTCGTGTTGCTAGGGCTCAAAGCGCTGGCATCGGAGGTATAGTGGAAAACCAGGCTCGGGTCGATGTCACCAGAGCGACTGCCACCAGGCAAGCCGGACACAGGGGTTAAACCCATGGTCGTATCGATTGACTGGCCGTTCCTGATCGCGCATGCCGATGCTCCGCTTCCAAGGTGTAGGGCTATCAAGTTCGTCTCGGATTGCGGCTTTCCTAGGTGTTCTGCCACGCGTCGAGTGATATATTTATAGCTCAGTCCGTGGAACCCGTACTTTCGTAACCCTTTCTCTTTGGCGATCTTCTGGTCGATAGCATAGGTCTTGACATAGTCTGGCATAGTATGATGGAAGCCAGAGTCAAAGCATGCGACATTGACGACCTTAGGAAGGTCGTCGTGACACGCAGTCATGAGACTGACCGCAGAAGCATTGTGCCTGCAAGGTTAATGGGATCAGCCTGGGAGTTTGGGGGGTTTTTGGGAAGGGTCAAATGGTATTACAGAGGGGCTAGATCAGAGAGCTTCTCGATCTTCTCAAAGGTACTCTTATCGATTAGCTGGTCGTCTTCGAAGTCGCCGCCTTGGACGGTTCGATGGCATGCATAGTGGATGTCATCTTTACTCGAAACTTCGGGGACATCTGGGTCTGAGAGGAAGGCATCTAGGACGTATGCAAATGCTTCTCTGTGATCATGAATGGATCCCGCCTCCGCCGTCTTCTTATGGTCACCCCGAACGTATTTGAATTGTGCTGGGGGTTGATTGATTGCCAACTAATTTCAATGGATAAATGGGCAGATGGTCAGTTGACGTCGGTGGGGGCCACGCAGTCCTCGGCTTTTCTTACGATTTGGGCGGAAGCCAGCCGCTGGAGCTGTTTCTCGTTTCCTTCACCTTGGTGCACTTCTTTGAACACGGTTGTTTTCAAGGAGGATGAGCCTGCATTGATTGAAAGGATGATGTTGGCCATGACAAAACGTGGTTACGAGTGCTATTTCCCTTCAATCTGGGTATTCGAGGTGCGTGCTGGTTTTATGAGCGACTTGAGATGTGTGAAGTGATATCAGACCACCTGGAGACTAGTTGGCTGCTGCACAGTTCCTCCTGACCATTGGCCATGGTTACCAGTGTCAAGCTTCAGCACAGATACTTAGCTACAGTAGCACGCATGGCTAAATACCACCGAGAATGCCTGTCAGAGTCGCGCAGGGACGCATGTGCAGATGACAATCCCATCATCTGGGAAACACCGCGAATAAACCTCGCGGATTACATCACTTTAGGGCATCCATGACACCCGCAACACATCTAACTACCTTAGCCGGACTCCCGCACCCTGGTGAAATGAAACCACTTGAAGCCGCGCAACAACACACCCACTGCTGACTGTGTACAACCAGTTCCAGACCGTTATTGTGATTCAGTCCTTGGTCATCTCCTTGCCATTCGTGGGCAGAATGCGAGGTTCTTCTCATTGTTCACTGGTTGCGCCGGGTGAAATCGTCAACCGACGTCAAGGAAAATGGGACTAATGAGCGTTGAAGATACACAGGTCGGGAAACACATCGCAAGGCTTGATATAATAAATGTCTTTGTAGGTAGAATAGGAGAGCTAGGCTGACCCCTCGTGGCATATCTACTTGGTAGTTGGCCTTCGTAGCTGGGCATGGAAAATAGGATACGACACACCGAAATTGACAAAGTGGACCCGCAGAGGAATTTTGCCGCCAGCACCGCACGGCTGAGCACATCGTGGCACGCAGAACCTTACCAGACCCAGTTCGTGCCTTGCAAGCTCGAGACAAGAATTTCAGTCTTGTTCATCATCTGCCACACGTAGAACGCCTCATGGAATAATATGCTTGAGCCGATTGCCATACTGGCGTCCCATTTGAGCCTGAAGCCTTGAACTAAAGGGAAAATCACAACACAACCATCCGCTTGTCACATTGGTCTTGTTGGGGCGAAACTAGAGTTCTGCACTGGTGCATGAGCGATTGGGGCTCTGACCAATGCCGTGATGCTGTGATACAGAGATGCAGTGAAGATGTTGAAATTTTCTGGCATCCGCTGGCGTACGGGAGTGCGTGTGTCTTACTTGGCCCTGAAAGAAGTATGCTCGGGCGCTGGAGCAAACGAAGTGCGGATTCACCCGGCCCTTTTTTGGTTTTTTTTCTCTTCCAGATCCTTCCGTCCCCTCTCCTCGTCCGTGGCCGAAACGGGGTTCCGTTACAGATGCCCACCAATTGTTCTTTAGGCCCCTGTGATTTAACTGCACCGTACTTTTTGTGTTCTGGGGAGGTGAAGGAAGGTGGTCGTTCGCAAGCCTCGAATGGGTTATAATAAATGGGGAGTGGGCTTTTTTGAGGCGGGGTTTGACGTGGCCCATGGGGCGTTTGTTAGTTATTATTTGATTAGTGTGCATTATTTGGGGAGATTTATGGCTGGGGGGGGGTTGTTAAATTGTGGGATGGGATACTGGAAAGAAGCAAATACTGTCATCCTAACAAGGCGTCGATCTCCCAAGAGAGGGACAGGTTACCAACCCACCTTACCTGGTAGCCTGGGCTGCAGTGCGGTGGAAATAGGCGATGATCTCCCCTACATATTTGTACACCGACACGACTCTGTTGTGTGACTTGGGCTATAGTTGTGATATTTCGACGACACATAGTAATTGAAGACACCGCGGTTTGCATGAAGTTCCGTTCCGAGAATGGATGGGCTAAGGATCCAGCTGAGGGACACCGCCGCCTGAGGAAAAAGATTTCAAGGAAATGCGCGAGAAGTCTGGAAGGGGAGAGTACCCTGATCACCAGAGGTTCTTCCAAGTTCCAGCTTCTTCATAATAAGAATTCACGGGTGCCCATTCTTGTGGCTCCTCGGACAGGCGCATGTCTGGTGTTTAAAGCCTGACTCGGAGAATTAAGTCCCCCCCCGTTTGGCTCGTCATTATTTTCCCAGATTTCGAAGACCACCAAAAGCCGAGGAGAATGTGTCCGGGCCATCCACAACCAAAACAAGTGGGTGAGCCAATAAGCAGGGTCGGATTGGAAGGCGGCTCGAGCTTCTTGGGTTCTTAACTGGATAGTGCATGTTATGCTGATGCAGGGCTGGGCAATGGTGGCCCTACTTAGAGGGGCTTGGTGGGCTTCTGGTCAGGCACAAGGGTCAAAGGGTCCAAAAGGATCTCTCCACTCACTCCGACTTCGGCAACGAATTTAGTTCCCGTGTACGAGGGGAAGAGAAAAAAGGATGCAGCTCCATGACACGGAAGAGATGGAATGGTTCGCATGAAAGTGCGAGCGGCACAATGGCCGTGGTGTGACTGGCTGAAGAGGCCAAAGTCGTCTGACGTTTGCTGCAAAGCACATGTCAGTGGCTCGGTTAGAGGAACAGAGGAGAGAAAACGTTTTCTTGCAACGTGATCATGATGGGGCGAGGCGAGTACGAGTAGTCCTCGTAGTCCTCTTCGTTGTCGTAGTTTAGAGCCATCTGGCCATGCAGAAGACACCTACCTAAGGTCGGTATATGTCTGGTACTAGTACTCGGTACTGGATGCACATCTAGCGAAGGTCGCCTGGGGGGTGCGTGGGGTGGACATTGGAATCTCTTTAAGGCCAGGTTCACGTGCTCACTCAATAGATGTTTTCTTTCAAGGGTATAGTATTATGATAGAGAGTAAAAGGTAGAATTTGATGGTATGATTGTCGGGAGAGGGTGTAGTTGACAGTTGTATGACCAAGTAGTAATCGGCTGCGCTTGAGAGAGAGAGAGAGAGAGAGAGAGAGAGAGAGAGAGAGATTGAGGGTGTTGGGCTGGCAGCAGGGCAGAAGCCTGGCAGTCTGGTGGTACTGCGCAGTGTCTCCCAAGGCAGGTGTGGGTTGGATATTGGTTTGTTGAAGGAAGGAGCCATCGGATCAGGCAAGCGGTATTAGTTGATAGTGGTAATTACAGCCTATGGTCGTGCACTCCTGGGTAGTATGTAGTAGTTTGTACTGAGTAGCCTCTTCACTGCATCTCCCAATGAGTTGACACCCGTCTTCTCTTCGCCTTGGTCAGCATCAGCAGAAGCAATCAATCAAATTTTTTCTTGCTTCCACCATGAAATCGGGCAACTTCGGGAGGAACTGAGCTACATCGAGCACGATCAGAGGACGTATCTCGCTATTCAGAGCTTTCCGTCGTACGGGGCTTGCTGGGAATAATGTGACATAGGTCTGACCACACGTAGAATACTACATGGTATTGTAATGAGATCTATCGAGGGCCTGATCCTATACCGACCTACATTAGCTGCTTGAGGTGCCTTGGTAGGGGACATGGTAGCATTCCGCTGTCAAGGCCGAGGTATGGCTCTGCGCTCTTCTCACAGCCATGAGCCGTTCGTTAAGCGAGTCGAGAACGCTGGCCATCTTTAGGCTCCTCACACATTCGATTTCCCCTGGGGGCAAGCCTTGGACAAGGGCAATATGGGATTGCGGATTGGAATATGTAACAAGTACTGCTGTCGAGGGGATTCCCAAGCTCCTAGACGTGCAGGTGGAGTGCATTATGACACACAGTTTTCTCATGCAGAGTCCCAGAGATCCAGGGCTAAATGAATTCCTGCTGTGCTGAAAAGGGCAACATCCAAGTGAAGCTCTGGGAGAAAGGTCACAGAAGGGCCGGTCGCGGAGAAATGAGCATCGCTGCTGAGATTCCAAATGGTAATGGTTGTAAAAGGCGAGGCTGCCATTGGACGACGAGGGCCTTATCAGCACATGCACCATGGTTTAGATTATGCTTTGAAATGGAGACGTGCAGGATGGAGCCATGGAGTCTTCGTGTGCATCCTGGTCATCTCATGTACAGCCGGAGACTGGCGACCGTCAACCGACGCCATGGTGCATTTGGTGCATCTGTGGGTAGAGGGAGCTGACAGGGATGCACTGCTTGTCCCTCCATTCCCCCTCTGGTCCCTCCATCTCAGCCCACTTTGGGTTGGAGGGGCGCCCCCCTCGGGCCTTACTCTAAGGGCTCCAGCCTGTTGAGCAGAGGCATGGGCGTTGACATGGGGCTTGGATTTTGGGGTTGATCCCCCCCCTCGCCCCGGCTAATGGCCAGTTATAGGCTTACCTCGTGATGCTCCAGTTAAAAGGCGGCCTAACCACCAGCCTTATTCCCACCCTGTGCCAGTCATCCGTATACCCATGCTCTCCCCACCAACAATCCCTGTCACCTATGACAACACGTCTCTTTTTTTTTCAATCCACCCTCTCTGAATACCGAGCAGCCCACCAGCCCACCAACCAACAACGACACAACGCCTTGCTTAGTGCTGGTCCCAATCCTCGGTATGGTATTGCCCAGTTCTCTTATTGAAGCCATCGACTAGTTTTTCGCCGCCTGCCGGTAATCCCAGCTGCAACCGACTGCTAGTTAGCTAGAGAGAGCCACCCAGATTTTCGCCATCTCAGAGCTCCGGATTGGGAGTCAATCTTCATCACAAGTGGTCCATTCACGGCACACTAGTGATCGATCTTTGAGGCACCAGACAAGACCGAGAGAGAGACTCGCACGCCTGCTTCGACAACCCCACATCCCAGAACCCAATTTCTTTCTTCCTCTTGTCCACCCTCCCGTCCATCTTTTTTTTACATCTCATCCAGCACTCTGTCCTCCTGTCTGATCACTCCTACCATCACCACAGACGACCCTCACACTCCCAAACTCGACAGAGAGACAGCCTCCTTGCTGCCCTAAACAGATCTTGGTACCACTCAAGAGGACCATCCTCTTGCTCTACCACAGTCGTCCACCGTCAGAGACCACTGTCACCACCTTCCTTCTACCCGATTGTCGCCTGAAATACCGTCGCTCGTCGACTCTAGAATGGGCTTGGAAGCGGAAAAACACCAAAATCAAGAGATTGAGACATCTGAGGTGCAAGAAGAGTACACGCCCTACAAGCCCGACAAGGGCTATGGCTGGGGTGAGGCTTTGCCAGAGAAGCAAGGTCTGTATGACCCTAGCCTCGAGAAGGATGCATGTGGTGTAGGCTTTGCAGCGTAAGGAATCCCCCCCTTTCACCTGGTTCAGAGCATCCGTTCTCGCTAACCGCCTCCCAGCCATATCAAGGGCAAGCCAAGCCACAAAATCATAAGCGATGGTGAGAATTACCCCGCGACTTTTGCCTGATTTTCCATGGCTAACACTCTGCAGCGCGGAATCTCCTCTGTAACATGACCCATCGTGGTGCGGTCGGCTCAGATGCGCGAGATGGAGACGGTGCGGGTGTAATGACCTCGCTCCCACACAAGTTCTTTGTCAAGAATTTTGCTCGCGAGGTCGGCGTAGAATTGCCGCCGCTCGGACAGTATGCCGCTGGTAATTTGTTCTTCAAGCCTGACACTGAGATGCTCAAACATGCCACGGTTAGCTTCGAGGAGACCGCTGAGTCACTGGGTCTTCGCACACTGGGCTGGCGTGAAGTCCCCCGGGATTCCACCCTGCTGGGCCCAGCTGCGCTCTCACGTGAACCCATCATACTACAGCCCTTCGTTGTCCTGGCCTCTGCCTACGGCACAGGTAACAAGCCTGCCACCGTCGATCCAGAACAATTTGATGATGTTGAATTCGAGCGAAAGCTCTACGTCCTGAGAAAGACTGTGTCACATGATCCTCGATGGAAGCCCTGGTTCTACGTCTGCTCCCTGAGCAATAGAAACATCGTCTACAAGGGCCAGCTCGCTCCCGTTCAAGTATATCAGTATTATCATGACTTGGTTTCGGTAGACTATGAAGGTCATTTTGCCTTGGTCCACTCGCGGTTTTCCACAAATACATTCCCTTCTTGGGATCGATCACAGCCTCTACGCTGGCTCGCCCACAACGGTGAGATCAACACTCTGAGAGGAAACAAAAATTGGATGAGAGCTCGCGAAGGTGTTTTGAACTCCGATCTGTTTGGAGAAGAGCTGGAGAAACTTTTCCCCATCGTCGAAGATGGCGGATCCGATTCTGCGGCCTTTGATAACGTCTTGGAGTTGCTCGTCATGAACCGTGTTCTTTCTCTCCCAGAAGCCGTCATGATGATGGTTCCCGAAGCCTGGCAAGGAAACCATGCCATGGACCCTGCCAAAGCTGCCTTCTACGAGTACTCGGCCTGTTTGATGGAGCCTTGGGATGGCCCTGCTCTGTTCACATTCTCTGATGGTAGATACTGTGGTGCCAATCTCGATCGAAACGGCTTGAGACCGTGTCGTTATTACGTGACCGATGATGATCGAATTGTCTGTGCCTCGGAAGTTGGCACCATCGCAATTGAACCAGAACGTGTCATTCTCAAGGGTCGTCTCCAGCCCGGAAAGATGCTCTTGGTCGACACTGAAGCCGGTCGTATCATCGA
>Ga0105239_10009022_pt1 | contig 11291 bp, 11 predicted proteins | sample KBSC44metaG_FD_92761 | JGI IMG/M metagenome (GOLD analysis project Ga0105239, IMG submission 92761) | Corn rhizosphere microbial communities from Kellogg Biological Station, Michigan, USA - KBS C4-4 metaG | ecosystem: Host-associated > Plants > Roots > Rhizosphere > Soil | place: Michigan, USA...
AAAGGCCAATTTCGCCGCTGGTTAAAAATATCAATATGTCTTCCAACGAAAAGGCTGTAGCCGAAAAGTTATTACAAAGTAATGCTATTAAATTAAATCCTGCACAGCCCTTTACCTGGGCTTCTGGATGGAAAAGCCCCATTTATTGCGACAATCGCAGGGTATTATCATTTCCTTTTATCCGCGAGTTTATTAAGTCAGAAATGAGCAATGTGGTTTTCCAGGATTTTGCCGATGCAGAATTGCTCGCAGGAGTAGCCACCGCCGGAATCGCCTGGGGAGCTATGGCTGCCGATCAGTTAAAACTGCCTTATATATATGTTCGCCCCAAACCAAAAGAACACGGATTGGGGAATCAGATAGAAGGTTTTTATACTCCCGCACAGAAAGTAGTGGTTATTGAAGACCTCATTTCAACCGGCAAAAGCAGCCTGCAGGTGGTGGATGTTTTAAAGGCGGCCGGACTGGAAGTGATGGGTATGGTCTCGATCTTTACTTATGGTTTTCCGGTAGCTACCGAAGCTTTTGAAAAAGCAGGAGTGCCTTATATCTCTCTAACCAACTATACCACCCTGATTGAACTGGCGGTTGAAAAGGGTATTGTATCGCCCGATCAGCAAAGTATTTTGATGGAATGGCGGAAAGATCCAGCGAACTGGAAAGGGCTTTAACGACCCTGAGCCAGGGTTAAAATGCTGCCAGTTTGGCTTGTTGCTTTTTGCAAAATACAGCCGTAAAAATTTGGATACGCGGTCCCTTTCTTGTCTTGCCGGAAGGGGCGAATTGTTTAAATTTGAAAAAACAAGCGGTATGAAGAAAATACTTTTATTCGCGATTGCCTTTATGGGGGTAACAACTTTTGCTTCTGCACAAGCAAAAAAAACAACTGAAACAGTTACCATTCAAACACCCACTGTTCAATGCCAGGAGTGTAAAGAAAGAATTGAATCGTTTCTGAAACGGGAAGACGGAGTAATAAAATCAAATGTGGATTATAAAAAACACATTGCCAAGGTTACCTATTATACCGATCGCACCAACGCTGAAAATATTAAAACGGCCATCGCCAATGCCGGTTATGATGCCGATGATGTAAAAGCCGATGGCGAAGCTTATAAAAAACTACCCAAGTGCTGCAAGAAAACTGAAGACGGCGGTGGCATGGGAGAGCATCATTAATTGTTGTGATTTGCTTTCAATTAAAAAAACCTCGCCAAACGGCGAGGTTTTTTTGTGCCCAATCAGTTCGAAAATCGTGAGTTGGTAAGTATAAATCGTACCTTCTTTGTTGGGTTCTTGTTCGGACTTTGTTGGGTATTTGTTGGGATCCACTCCGTACACAACCCAACAAAACCCTACTGAAGACCCAACAAATACCCAACAAAGTCCTTCAATTTTAATGGGGATGACAAATTTAAATGTTCATCCCCGGCGACTGATTCACGACTCCCGGTTGTACTTTTCCCGGATCGGATCAATTTTGAACGATATAAAAAAGCAATTGCTGACTTCATCACCTCCTCTTTTTTCACAATTTCTTCCTCATCACCTTCACCTGATTCTGTAAAATTTCACCAGACTTTTTGAGAGATTTTTTGCATTCGGGAAGAAAATTCCATCATGAAATTGCTAAAAACGAAAATCCATATTTTGGAAACAGAGTGGGGTAGAATCTTATAAAAATTAAATTTCCCAAACGTGGAATCTTTCAATCCTTCAATTTCGCTCAGGGCAAGCTGCTGGTCAGGAGGGTTAGAACTTGATTTTTTGCTTTCCTTCATAATGGATCGGGTAATTTATATAGATCCCGCTTCGACCGATTTTTGCTTTTCCATCCAGTTTTACCAGAACACTATCTGTTCCCGCGGTAAGGGTTTGGAGTAAACCCATGACCGTTCCATTCATGTCAACCTGCAAAACCACGGGTATGGAAAAGGTGTCTTTTTTGGGAATTTGGATGGTCGAATCCAGGGTGCTTTTTCCAAAATAATTATTGTTTACATACACATCGACTGCCGCCCCTTTCATGGTAACCGGGTACTTGTTCGGATTATAATATTCCACGTCGGCTGCCACCGTCGATTGCTTCAATCCAAAACTCAGCACTTTCAAATTTTTTACACCCAGGTAATCGAAGCCGGTTGGCTTGGCGCAGGCTACCGTTAACAGGGGTAGGAGTCCCCACAAAAGCTTTTTTCGCATGTCTGTGATTTTTAGGGCACAATGTAGCGGATAAATTTTTCCGGCCAAAAAAGGAGGTGTATTTTTAGATTTTCCTTTGCTAATGAATTTAGATTTAGAGGCACATAAATTGGAAAAATCATCGAAAAATCAATGCCATTATTTTTAGTATAGTTTATTTGAAATAAAATTTTAATTATCAGGTATTTTATAGCCTATTATTAAAAATTAAAGTTTCAATTTTAACCACTTAAAAACAGGTCGTTTGCAGGTATTTTGGCTCAATCTTAAACAAAATTTCGAAAAATTAGTATAAAATGAACTTAGTAGTTGAAAGTCAATATTTTTCACCATCTATCTTATTTAAAAAGTCAATTGAAATTTCAAATATTGAATTTGATTTATATGAACCCTGGCGAAAAATGAGTTTTCGGAACCGTTGTGTGGTTGCCGGCGCCAACGGATCGATCAATTTGAGTATTCCGGTGCTGGAAGGACGGGAGCAGAAAAAGCCGATGAAGGAGGTTGTAATCGACAATCGAAAACCCTGGCAGGGGCAACATTGGAAAACGATCACCTCCTGTTATAACCGGTCGCCTTGGTTTGATTTTTTCGGGCACGAACTGGAAGAGTTATATCGGCAGCCTTTTGAATTTTTGAGTGATTGGAACCGTACCTGTTTTGAGTGGGTGACTAAAAAGTTAGGGATACAGATTAGTGTTTTATATACGCAATCATTTCAGCCGATTTACCCGGATGCTGAATTTATAGATTGGAGAAACCGTATGCTGCCAAAATCGATCGGGCAGGAGTTCCCTCAACCGGTCCGGTACCGGCAGGTTTTTGAAGAACGGATCGGTTTTATTCCCCATCTTTCTGTTCTGGATCTTCTGTTCTGTGAAGGAAAAAATGCAAAGCGGATTTTATCGACAGAGGGGTAATTGCCCTTATTTTGAAATATTTTCCCAATTATGGAAATGGGAAAATTGAATGTGTTAGCTGAAGCTCATCGAGATGGTTAATACTCCTTTATTTGAAACTGGTACTTTTTTTTCATTTTATTGATCTTTTTCAAAATTCATTGCAGCTACTTTATATGTTTAGGTGTCTAGCAGATTATAAGTTTGTACCCTACCTGCGATCTGGTATCACAACGCGATGAAAACGAACTAAGAATTGTACTGTGGCAATGGTTTTTACAGGCTCGGCTTTTCGGTACCAGGTAATCCCGGAACGGTGAAGGAATAAAAATTAATAACCGACTAATTGTATTGTACAATAATATTAGGGTCGGCTTCAGATAGAATGTTATATGACAGAAGCCGCTCATCTCTTTGGTAATGTCTGCGTAACCAATACCAACTGCGAACAACAAATCCCGCCAAAAGCGGGATTTTGTTATTTAAGGAAGTCCTCTCCAAAACCGATCCCGATACACCGGAATGCATCAAAGCGCGAACGTTTTTTCCTGCCGGCGCCCTGCTCCGATACAATATATAATATAGTCCCAGTGATGGGAGTTACCGATGGATATAAGGGACGGATTGCTCCATAATACATTTATTAAAACTTCAGGAAGCGCCTTCTAACATTATACAATTCAAATATTTTTGTTTTTATAAAGTGATCAGCTTGCTGGAGGTCTTCTCATTGAAAGAGCTGAAAATACACGGGTATCCACCACGAACTTTATGACTTTCCTTTGTCCTTTGCGTTCCTCTTTGGCGAAGTTTTTAGGAATGCAAAAAACACCAGGTCTCTTTGCCTTTGTTCAGGATCGTAAAGATCAAGGAGATTTGCCTGGTTCATTTTATCTTACTTACCCTTCAGATTCCCTTAGGTTTTTCAGTTTTAACTTTTTTATCAGGGTTAACGATCAGATCAGGTCAACCCCTTTTTCTGTCATATAGTCATAAATTCACTAACTCTTTTCCGCGCGCTTATAGCCCAAAACTGCACGGTTATCGCAAAAAAACGCGCGAATATTAAATACCGGTTGTTAAAAACAAACCCCTTCGTAGCTTTAGCCGGTGATTTTTGTTGTCATTAATCCGGCCCTTTATGAAAACGACCAGGCGGTTCTTCGAACCGCCTCCCGACCAACTTTATCCTGATGCACATGAACGCTCCCGTTTATCCTGCCTTGCATACGGGCTTAGTGATTCACAGGCCCGTTGCAGGATATCTTTTTTGGAGAGACCCTGCTTCATACTTTGTATCTTTAGCCTGTAAATGTCCGCATATGATTGCTAATACTGCATTACCGGTAATACTAATGCTTGAGCATGACGATGACGACCGGTTTATTACCAGCCATGTTTTTGAAGAAAACCGATACGGCGCCCATCTTGAATTTGTAAATACCGGGCAGGCGTTATTTTCCTGCCTTAATCACTGCTCAGAAAATTATTTGCCATTACCGGTGCTGATCCTGATAAGCCTTCACACTATGCCCGAAGACGGCATGGAAGTATTAAAGCAATTAAAAGCTGATAAGCGCTATAAACATATTCCGGTAGTAATGCTGTCGGGCAGTAAAAATTCCTCCATTGCACGCGAGTGCTATGCACTGGGCGCCAGCTCCTTTATTCAAAAGCCTTCTTTATTAAGTGAAACCCACGACAAGATCACCAATTTCTTCAGGTATTGGTTTAACACGGTCGAACTGGTATAAGGGCGTAAAAGGAAATCGGAGGATTGTTTCGGATAACAAACCATAGTCAGGTGCTTAGTGCGGGCACAAATAAAAAAATCCCGCCGACGCGGGATTCAATTATATTAAACCTGGACTATATCTTTAGATCTGAACGATTCTCTTTCTTTTGACAGAAGTATTCGTTTTGGCTTCCTTTTTCTTGTCTTCTTCCATTTGCTTCAGTTGTTCGCATTGCTGTAGGCGGTCGATCAGGATTTTTTGCTGGGCCCGTTTAATTTTTTCCTGTTGTATAATCCTGGCCTTTTGGTAATTACCTAACTGAACCACGTAAGCATCCTGCATTTTTTGTGCGTCAGCTTGTGCATCCTCAGCTTCATCAAGGGCCTGTTGTGATTCGTCATTAATCTTTTTCCAGTCCACCTGCTGCATCGCCTTTTCTATTTCATGCTGAATAACCGTTATATCAACCGATTTACCCTGTTGCTTTAACTCTAATTCCAGCTTTTTCCAGTTTAGCTGTTGTAAACCCTTCATTGCTTTGTCCATTGCTTCTTTTGCCTTCAGGTCGTTGAAGGTCATTACATACTTTTTGGGCAGGGCAGTATCTTCTATTATCTGATAAAAGAAGCTGTTACCAGGAACATAGGGGCATGCTTCGGGAGTAGGAGGTGCAGGTGCTATTCCGATATTTTCGGGCATGGAATAGTCGCGCACTTCAATATTATTTACAAAACCGGCCAGCTGATCGGGTAGAACGTCTACCTGTTTGGCTACTGCAGCCAGTTTTGCATCTGTTGTAAGTTCAATGATCCGCTCCAGCTTTTTGAGTGGATCTTTCGAATTGCAGCAGGTTGAATCTTTAGATTTTTCAACGGGCGCTTCTTTGACAGCAACTACCGGCGAAGGATCAGACTGCGACTGTATGGATACAGCATTCGTAGCAAAGTATTGTCCGGTTTCTGCCGGCGGCGTATTAATGGGAGCTAAGTTTATCTTTTTAACAATGAGATTGCCGGGGTTATACCATCCGATAAAACCAATGAGCAGCGATGATAACAAGTAGGCAACCAGTTTCGCATTGATCGGGTTGCCCACTGGCTCTTTTCCCAGAATTCGTTTTACACGGTTCAGCAGGAAAAATTTGTCTTTACCGGTTGCAGCCAGTGTAAGCATGCTGTTGGCTGTACGGTTTTGTTCCAGTGTAAGCAATGCGCGGGCATAGCTTTGCGGCTCGTATTCGAACTGCAGCACCAGATCGTCGCAGCAGTTTTCTCTTTCTTTCCGGATGATGCCGGTTAACAGGCGGGCAAACGGATTGAAAAATAATACCACATCAACACAGGCGATCAGCAGGTTTACCAGATAATCGTTGCGGCGGATGTGGTTCAGTTCATGTAGTATAATGGCTTCAGCCTGTTTAATGCTGAGGTGGTTAACGGCGGCTACAGGTAATAAAATAACCGGTTTCCAGAAGCCCAGGGTAACAGGGGTATCTACCAACGTAGACAGCCAGATCTGTACTTTCTTTTTTATGTTCATGCTGCCCGCTAACTGTTGCAGATACATCCGCCATTCGGGATGCGCTTTTTGTAAACCATTGGTAAACAATTGTTGCGTATGCCGGTATTGAATATAAAAACGAATGAAAAGAAAGGCTGCAGCAGCGAGGTAGGCAAGTGACAGGAAGGGCAGGGCTGGTTCGAGCCATTGATGGATCATGCCCGGCCATGAATAAGTTGTATTGCTGAGATCATCGCCCGAAACAAATAAAGTTACTATTGCGACACCATTGGCGGCTTTGTAAAAGTTAATGACCAGATTGATCAGGAACCATAGCGATCCGCCTGTGAGCGACAATAAGGCAATGGTATGTCTATGACGGGATAGTAATTTTTTTCCATTTGCTGTTAGCACTATATACACCAACCATAACAACGCCATCTGCCATAAGCTGTCCAGTAATGACCATCCCAACGCTTTAAGAAAAGCCGATTGGTTCAACAAATTCATTAGTTACTTATTGTTTTTTCAAATTGTCAAGCATTTTCTGAATCTCTTCCAGTTCTTCAGCCGAAGCTTTATGGTTACCCAGCGCCTGCATTACCAGTTCACCAGGCGAGCCGCCAAAAAGCGTATCGATCATTTTATTCACGAGATGTTTTTGGGTTTTTTCCTTACTTACAGCGGCCTGATAAATATGGGTCTTGATGGAATCATCGCGTTTTACCAGTCCTTTTTCATGCATGATCTGCATAAGCTTCAGGGTAGTGGTGTAACCTGCTTCCTTGGTTACCAGCAACTCTTCATGTACTTCACGCACGCTGGCATTTCCTTTCTTCCATAAGACCTGCAATATCTCCAGCTCGCTTTCTGTGGGCTTTATAGTTTTAATAGTGGCCATATTGGAACATCGTTTGTCTAAAATTACGACAAATTTCGTAAGGATTTGTTAATACAATTTAAATACACGAAAAATTTCGTGCACGCGAAAAATGGTGAGTGGTTGACAGGGGATTGTAAGTGGTAAGCGCTCTTCACCAGGTAGAACATGGGGTATGTGGGAAGTCACATATTGGGCTCGATATCCGGGGAAAATTGATGGTTTCTTAGGTGCCTGGCCCAACAAGTGGGGCAAGTTGTGGTGCAAAAAAGCCATTTACTGATTTACTGTGTTACTTTCTTATTCTTTATTTCAAATTCCTCATTTTTCATTTCCGCCACCGTTTTACTGCTGCCATCGTGGCTCCAGCCGGGCGGACGAATAATATAGTTAATCCCATGGCGAACAGAGCGCGAATGCCACACCTGCCTGAACATATCGCCCCATTCCTTAAAGGCGATATGTACGGGATTGTAGCTTTCGATATTTTTGGTTAGTCCGTATACCGGCCGTTCTTCTTCAGGCTGAAAAGTGCCGAATAACCTGTCCCAGATAATTAAAATGCCGCCGTGATTTTTATCGAGGTATTTGAGGTTACTGCCATGGTGTACCCGGTGATGCGAGGGCGTATTGAAAATAAATTCAATAGGGCGGGGCAGGAAATGAATGGCTTCGGTATGGATCCAGAACTGGTAAATTAAACTGATCTGCTGCATCAGCATGACCACTATGGGATGAAAACCCAGCAGGGGCATCCACATCCAGAAAATAAAACTGCCTGTTAAGTTGCCCGTCCAGGTTTGCCGCAGGGCCGTTGACAGATTGTACCGTTGAGAAGAATGATGCACTACATGCGAGGCCCAGAACCAGCGCATATTATGCGAAACATAATGGAACCAGTAATACGAAAAATCATCGGCGAAGAATGCCAGCACCCACATCCACCATGTAAAAGGAAGCGTAAAAAGGCGATACTGGTAAACAAGCGTAAAAGCGCCAAATACCACCAGCTTTGCCACGAAGCCTGATATAACATTGCCAATACCCATGGCTAAACTGCTGAACGTATCTTTTACTTCATACAAATCCCTTTGCTCTCTCCATGAGAACCATGCTTCGAGCAGCAGCAATAACACAAAACCGGGTATTGCGAAATACAGGATTTCAGGAGCCATAGGCAAGCGGTTTAATGAAGCAGTCGGAAAGTCAGAAAAGACCGAAAGTCCGAAGGACGATTAGCTTTTGTAAGTTTTTCTTTCGGACTTCCCGACTTCCGGACTTTCCTGACTTATCACTACAAAAGTAGATTTTTTTCTACATCCTTTCTTTTCGGGTCTTTTTGCTATCCTGAACGAAGTCGAAAGACGCGGTATATAATTATATAATAAAATATCCGGCAGAGTTTATAATATGTTAATTATCATTAGTGTTAATGGTTTTATATTAGATTGGGCCGTTTGAGTTACACAATATGCAAATATACCTTCGCCATATTATTTGTTGCTTCTGTTTATGCAGCCTTACTGCTGCTTTACAGGCGCAGGACAGCACCCGTAAGAAGCTATCCGTCAGATCGCTGGCGAAAGACGTGTATAAGAATTTTGTTGTGGTAGAAAGGAAAACCAGTGATTCTACCTTCTTCCAGAAAAGTGAAGCGGGCTTCGACCGCTTCACCGGAAAGGTGATCCGGAACGTGGTTATTCAGAATTTATCGTTTGGAGAAAATGTGATGGATACCGCTTCCAATATAATTGGCGCTTTATCCAGGTTCGCCGATAATCTGCAAAGCAATACCAAAAATTATATCATCAGGCAGTTGCTGTTTGTGAAAAAGGACCAGCGGCTTGATCCTTTCAGACTGGCAGATAATGAGCGCTTCTTGCGCGACCAGAATTTTATTAAAGATGCCCGCATTGTTGTGCGGCTGGTAACTACCGATTCGGTTGACGTATATGTAAGGTTGCGCGATGTATTTAGTTTCGGCGCCGAGGTAAGCACTTCAGGCATCAATAGTTTTCAGGCATCGATATATGATGGTAATTTTCTGGGAATGGCGCAAAGGCTTCAGTATACTGTTTTATTCAATCGAAGCAGGTCGCCTACATTCGGATCGGGTTTGTTGTATCGCAAAACAAGTATTGCTGGTTCTTTTATAAATGTAGAGGCAGCCTATACAACCATTAATCAGGGGCCGGCGCTGGGCAGGGAAAACGAGTCTTCTTATTATCTGAAGCTCGACCGGCCTTTGTATACACCGAATGCCCGCTTTGCGGGTGGCCTGCAGCTAAGCTCGAACCAGAGTATGAACGTATGGTCGAAGCCCGATTCGATCTTTAGCGATTATAAATACAGGTTAGAAGATGTATGGGTGGGATACAACCTGGGGATCTATAAAAAAAATACGTATAACGAAGACGACCGCCGCAGGCGATTTGTAGCGCTGCGTTATTTTGATCAATATTTTTTGAAACCACCTGCATTAAAAACATTCGACCCTCGTTATACCGACAAGCGTTATCTGCTGGCGCAGTTTGCATGGTATCAAATAAACTTTTACCGTACCAACTATATCTATGGTTTTGGAAGAACAGAGGATATCCCTGTAGGTGTGATGCGTAAGGTTACCATAGGACCGGTTAAAACAGATAGTTTACAGCGTTTATACCTGGGGTGGGAGTTTGATCATTTGCTGGTTGACAAATATGAAAACTACTGGAACTATACGATGTCACTCGGCACGAACTTATATAGATCGCAACTGCAGGATAACAGTGCTTTCTTAAATATCTCCTGGTTCAGTCACTTGTATTCTTTTAAAACATTCAGGTTGCGGCAATTTGCGAATATCAGTTACTCGGGAATTTTTAAACAGCATGTATATGAACCGTTGTATATAAACAACGAATACGGGCTGGAGCATTTTGGTACTGATAGTGTGCGAGGCGTACAACGCGTTTCGATAAGTACTGAAACTGCCACGTACACACGCTGGCAGATCCTCGGATTTAAATTAGGTTTTTTTGCTTTCGGTCAGGCTACTATGATGACGCCACCGCATACCGGTGCATTTAATGGAGATGTTTATCCTGCTGTGGGTGGTGGTATCCGTACACGTAATGAGAACCTGATCTTTGGTACCATTGAGGCCCGTTTTACATGGTATCCACGAACGGCCTATCATGTGAATAATATATCGCTTACGCTTTATAGTAATCTGCGCGTTCGGTTTACCGGATCATTTGTACAGGCTCCGTGGTTTGCGCTTGTGAAGTAAATAATGGGAAACTCTTATAAAAAAAGGGTCCCCGACGTAGAAACGTGGGGACGTTGGTATTTGGTATGATATAGTGCCTTAAGTTGTTACTCCAAAGATAATTCGTTGTACGAATATTCCTTGAAAAATTTTTATGAAAATCAGTTGATCTTTTTTTCTATTACGTAAGTATTTGTCACGTCACGGTTATGATCAGTCATTATCGCTTTCTTTTCTGTACGAACAGTTTGTGGATGACTGTTACTATAGATCTGCGCCAGGGTAGGAGCGATAACCAGTGATACAATTGACATCAGTTTAATGAGAATGTTCATAGATGGGCCCGAAGTATCTTTAAACGGATCACCTACGGTATCTCCGGTAACTGAAGCTTTATGCGGCTCGCTCTTTTTATAGTAAACCTGTCCGTTGATCTCTACGCCTTTTTCAAATGATTTTTTTGCATTGTCCCATGCGCCACCGGCGTTATTCTGGAACATACCCATTAACACGCCGCTTACAGTAGCACCAGCCAGGAAACCACCCAATGCTTCGGGTCCCATCAGGAAACCGATGATCAGGGGAGATATGATGGCAATAGCGCCGGGCAGCATCATTTTTTTGATAGAAGCATCTGTAGAAATAGCCACGCACTTGTCGTATTCAGGTTTTCCTTTTCCTTCCATAATGCCGGGGATAGTGCGGAACTGGCGGCGAACTTCTTCCACCATTGCCATCGCAGCCTGTCCTACAGCGCGTATAGCCAGTGAAGAGAATATGAATGGGATCATACCACCTACAAACAAGGCGGCCAGTACATC
>Ga0105239_10009023_pt1 | contig 11290 bp, 11 predicted proteins | sample KBSC44metaG_FD_92761 | JGI IMG/M metagenome (GOLD analysis project Ga0105239, IMG submission 92761) | Corn rhizosphere microbial communities from Kellogg Biological Station, Michigan, USA - KBS C4-4 metaG | ecosystem: Host-associated > Plants > Roots > Rhizosphere > Soil | place: Michigan, USA...
GGTAATACTACAGGGACTGCATGACTTTATCGTGGTAGAATCAAACAACACGCTGCTGATCTGTCCGCGAGATCAGGAACAGAATGTAAAACAGGTAGTAGCTGATGTAAAAGCCAAATTTGGTACCAGGTATATTTAATAAGAACATACCCTGTTCATTTTAAATAATATCCTACAGCTTTAATAATATCTAATAGCTTTGCACTATCCGGGTTAATATCGGATGCAAAACATTAATAATTATATGACCATTACTCCAACCCCGATTGACGGGCTTATTGTGTTAACCCCTCGTGTTTTTAATGATGATAGGGGCTACTTTTTTGAATCATTTAATGAAACAACCTTTAATAATGCTGTAGGACATCCGGTTCATTTTGTACAGGATAATCAGTCGTTTTCAACCAAAGGGGTACTTCGTGGTCTTCATCTGCAAAAGGGTGAGCACGCGCAGGCCAAACTGGTAAGGGTAACACAGGGCGAGGTATTGGATGTAGCCGTGGATCTACGGAAAGGATCGGCAACGTACGGTCAGCATTATAGTGTATTATTATCTGCGGACAATCATCAGCAATTTTTTATTCCGAGGGGATTTGCGCATGGATTTATCGTATTAAGCGATACCGCCATATTTCAATACAAATGCGATAATGGTTATAATAAGCAATCTGAAGGGGGCTTGCACTATGCTGATCCTGACCTGAACATCAACTGGCAACTAAGCGGTGCCGAGCTCAACGTATCTGATAAAGACAAGGAACTGCCTTTTCTGAAGGACGTTACCGACTTTGGGTTTTAATGCTGACCATCAACAAATTTTTAATTTAGATAAATACTGATATGCAAAACATTGTGGTTTTTGGGGCTTCCGGGCAGCTGGGGCAATGCCTTAAAAAAGTTTCGGACGAAAAAGGTATAACTTCCATCATTTTCCCTCCTGAAACAGAAGCCAATATCCTGGATACCGATGCTATATCAAAAGTATTTGAACAATACAAACCTGCTTACGTCATTAACTGTGCCGCCTACACTGCTGTTGATAAAGCGGAGGATGATGTAGATATGGCTCGTAAAATAAACAAAACGGGAGCGGCTAACCTTGCGCAGGCCTGTAAGCAGTATGGCGCTATATTGGTTCATACGTCAACAGATTTTGTTTTTAAGGGTGATAAGCCTTATCCGCTTGTTGAAACGGATATAGCCGATCCGATAAGTATATACGGCCTTACTAAATTAGAGGGAGAGCAGGATGTTGTAAGTATATTACCACAGCACTTTATTTTACGCACCAGCTGGTTGTATTCTGAGTATGGTAATAATTTTGTGAAAACAATGCTCAAATTAGGCGCCGAACGCGATGAACTGAAAATTATAGCCGACCAGGTAGGTACGCCTACTTATGCCATTGACCTGGCTGCTGCTATATTAGATATCATTACATCGGGCAGCGAAAGTTTTGGAATTTACCATTACAGCAATGAAGGGGTAACTTCATGGTATGATTTTGCAAAAGGGATCTTTGACCTGTCGGCAACCCAGGTAAAAACGTATCCGATACGTACCAGCGAATATCCAACTAGGGCTACGCGTCCGGCATTTTCGGTCATGGACAAAGCAAAGATCAAAACTACTTTTAATATTCAGATACCTTACTGGCGTGATAGTCTGATAACCTGTTTAGAAAGACTTGGCCCCCCGACCCCCTGAAGGGGGAGCTTGCCGATGTGCAAATGACAGATTTTAGATGTGCAGATAAAAATGCCATCAAAAAAGAGCCCTGTTTCTCAAAAGAAACAGGGCTCTTTTTTTAATGATGCTAATCAAAGCTCCCCCTTTAGGGGGCTGGGGGTTAAACCAGTATTGTTCCTGCGGCTACGGTTTCGTTTGTAGCCTCGTCAACCAGGATGAGCGAGCCGGTGATGCGATTTTTGCGATATTCATCAAATACAACAGGCTGAGTAGTACGCAGGCGTACACGGGCCATCTCGTTCATTTTAATATCACCCGCATTTTCCAGTTTTTCCATCGTATTGATGTCCAGTTTGTAGCTTACCTCTTTAATAATAGCCATTACCTCACGGGTAGTGGTTTTTAAATGGTATTTAGCGCCGGGGCGTGGCCCTTTAGTACCCATCCAGCAAAGCATAACTTCCAGGTCCTGGCTTACTTCGGGTTCACTGTCGTCTTTTACGATCATATCCCCGCGACTGATATCAATATCATCTTCCAGCGTAATAGATACAGACATGGGCGCAAAAGCCTCTTCAACCGGACCGGAATAGGTATCGATAGATCTGATAGACGATGTTAAACCCGATGGCAGAACGGTAATTTTATCACCAGGTTTAAATATGCCGCCGGCGATACGACCAGCATAGCCACGATAGTCGTGATATTCGGCCGCGTGTGGGCGTATTACGGTTTGTACCGGGAAGCGGGCGTCTGAGTGGTTCTCATCGCTGCCTATATGGATTGTTTCCAGGGTATGCAGCAAGCTCTCACCTTTATACCACGGCATGTTTACAGAATCGTTTACTACGTTATCACCTTCCAGCGCACTGATGGGTACATAGCGGATGTCGGTAACATCGATCTTGGCTGCAAAATCTTCGTATTGCTCCACTACCTTGTTAAATACCTCTTCGGAATAATCAACCAGGTCCATTTTATTGATGCACACAATAATATGCGGTATCTTTAATAGCGATGCGATAAAAGAGTGCCTGCAGGTTTGCTCCACAACACCTTTACGGGCATCTATCAATACCAAAGCTAAATTGGCAGTAGAAGCTCCGGTAACCATGTTGCGGGTATATTGGATATGCCCGGGAGTATCTGCAATGATGAATTTACGTTTAGGGGTGGCAAAATAGCGGTAGGCAACATCAATGGTAATGCCCTGTTCTCTTTCAGACCGTAAACCGTCGGTCAATAAAGAGAGATCAATATGCTGTAAGCCCTTTCTTTCGCTCGACTGTTTTACGGCCGCCATCTGATCCTCAAATATTGATTTGGAATCATATAATAACCGGCCAATAAGCGTGCTTTTTCCATCATCTACACTGCCGGCTGTTGTAAAACGTAATAGTTCCATTGTTTATGTGGTGGTTAGTATCAAGTAGCTAGTATCAAGTATCACGATTTTTTAACAATTAATGCCGCTTTGTGAAGCTGTCTTGATACCTGATACTAGCTACTTGATACTATTTTTGATCAAATTAAAAATAACCTTGTTTTTTTCTGTCTTCCATTGAGGTGTCAGAGCGTTTATCATCGCTTCTGTTGCCACGTTCGGTGCTGCGGGTGGCTGATACCTCTGCTACAATTTTTTCCAGTGTATCCGCGTCTGATTCGATGCCACCGGTTATGGTGATATCACCTAAAGTGCGGAAACGCATCAGTTTGTTCTCCACTTTTTCGCCATCACGCAATACTAAAAACTCTGATGCCGGCAGCCAGGTACCATCACGGTAAACAGCTTCGCGGTTATGAGCAAAGTAAAGGGAAGGAATGGCTATGTTTTCCTGCAGGATATAATTCCAGATATCCATTTCGGTCCAGTTACTGATCGGGAACACCCTGAAATGTTCGCCCATGCGTTTACGGCCGTTGAAAATATTCCAAAGCTCGGGACGCTGATTTTTTGGGTCCCACTGACCAAATTCATCGCGGTGCGAAAAGAAACGTTCTTTTGAGCGTGCTTTTTCTTCATCACGGCGTGCGCCGCCAATAGCCGCGTCGATCTTGTGGCTCTCAATCGTATCCAGTAATGAAACTATCTGCAGCTCGTTACGGCTCGCGTTAATACCGCTTTCCTCAACAGCACGACCTTTATCAATAGACTCCTGTACCGAACCTACAATAAGCTGTACGCCCAGGTCGGCCACCAGGTTATCCCTGAAAGCCATGGTTTCGGGGAAATTATGACCGGTATCAATATGGATAAGGGGCATGGGTATTTTGGCGGGCCAAAAAGCTTTACGGGCCAGATGAGTTACCACAATGGAATCTTTTCCGCCAGAGAACAATATGGCAGGGCGATCAAACTGGGCTACAACTTCACGTATAACGTATATAGCCTCTGATTCTAATTCCTGCAGATGAGTAAGATAATATTTGTGCATGTTAAAACGAAAACCCGCTAAATCCACCTAAATAGTAGTATTTGGCAATCAAACTGCAATATTAGCAAATTATGCGCATTTTATTGTTATCTAATCCATTTTAAACCTGAAAATTAGCAATCTCCATTATAAATTTCAGTGGATGATAAAAATGGGACAACGACAGGAAATATGACGAATATGTTATTAGTATATTAAACTAAATGGAGTTAAACAGCAATAATAATATTCTACCGTTAAAATATGTTATTATAGCAACCTACGCATAGGTTATGCGTAAAAAATAACTACTTTTAAAAATCTATAATACAAATCAATCTAATGAAAGGAATTATTTTAGCGGGAGGATCAGGTACCAGGCTTTATCCAATTACCAGGGCAATAAGTAAACAGCTGATGCCGATTTATGATAAGCCTATGATCTATTATCCATTATCGGTTTTAATGCAAGCCGATATCAGGGAGATATTGATCATCACCACCCCCGAGGATAACGAAGGATTTAAACGCCTGCTGGGTGATGGAGCCGAACTGGGTTGTAAATTTGAATACGCTATACAGGAAAAACCAAACGGCCTGGCGCAAGCATTTGTAATTGGCGAAAAGTTTATTGGTAACGATAAGGTTGCGCTGATACTGGGCGACAACATATTTTACGGTACCGGCTTTAGCGAATTGATACGCAGCTTTAATGACGTGGATGGCGCGGCTATTTTTGCCTATCATGTGGCCGATCCGGAAAGATATGGTGTTGTGGAATTTGACGCGGATTTTAAAGCCATATCCATTGAAGAGAAACCAACTGCGCCAAAATCCAAATTCGCGGTACCGGGATTGTATTTTTATGATAACAGCGTTATCCAGATAGCTAAAGATCTTAAACCTTCACCACGCGGTGAATATGAAATTACCGATGTGAATAAATATTACCTGGAGCAGGGAAATTTGCACGTAGGGGTAATGGATAAAGGTACAGCCTGGCTGGATACCGGAACTTTTGACTCCCTAAGCGATGCTACCGAATACGTACGGGTGATTGAAAAACGCCAGTCGACCAAAATTGGTTGTATTGAAGAAGTAGCTTACCGTCGTGGGTTTATTGATGATACGCAGTTAAAAGTGTTGGTAGCTAAATATATCAAGAGCGGCTACGGTGTTTATTTGCAAAGCCTGCTATCATAAAATTGTATCAATAATACCGGTCATTTGATCGAGTATATTCGCATCGCTGGCCTGGAACCAGTGAAAGGCATTGTCTTTACGAAACCAGGTGAGTTGTCTTTTGGCAAATCGCCTGGTATTTTGTTTTATCATTTCAATGGCTTTTTCAAGGCTGGTTTTACCATCAAAATAATCAAACAATTCGGCGTAGCCTACGGTGTTCAGTGCGTTGAGATGACGGGAGGGGAGTAATGCCTCCACTTCGGCTAATAGGCCATGTTGTACCATCAGGTCAACCCGGTGGTTAATACGATTATACAATACTTCGCGGGGTAGATTGAGGGCCAGCTTAATGATATTAAAAGGACGTTTGTTTACGGTAGCCTGCCGGTATGACGAGAAAGGTTTACCCGAACTTTCAAAAACCTCCAAAGCCCTGATGATGCGTTGGGGATTACCTAGATCTACCTCGTTATAATAAACCGGATCGACCGATTGTAGTTGTTGTTGCAGGTTAGCGATCCCTTTTTCTTCCAGTTCCTGGTTTAATCTTTCCCGGATAGCAGGATCGGCTGTCGGCAGATCGTCAAAACCCTCGCATATAGCTTTAATATACAAACCCGAGCCCCCGGCCAAAACCACCTGGTTATGTGTTTTAAATAGCTCATCCAGCAAAGCAAGTCCCTGTTTTTCAAAATCGCCTACAGAAAATGGTTCGGTTATGGAGTGCGAATCGATGAAATAATGTTTTACAGCAGCTAATTCCTGTGGATTGGGTTTGGCGGTACCAATGCTCATTTCCCTGAAAAACTGCCTGGAATCGGCCGATACTACTACCGTATGATAATGCCGCGCCAGTTCAACGGCTGCTGCCGTTTTACCCACAGCCGTAGGGCCTGCAACTACAATAAGGGTTTTGTTTTTGGGTTGTGGCATGGGATAAACTGTCAATAAAAAAAATTGTCATTCTGAGCAAAGCGAAGAATCTATTCGGTAACAGATCCTTCATTCCTCAGGATGACAAATTTATAAAGTAACACGCATTGCTTCGTTCCTCGCAATGACGTATAGGTATAGTATTATTCTATTAAATCTTAATAATCATCGCCACCACCACGATGCGGACGATCTTCTTCATCAAAGCCTTCGTCGTCGGCAAATTCGTTGCCAAATTCATCTTCTTCCTCCTCTTCGGCCTCGTGTTTTTCTTCTGGTAGCTCATCAACTTCTGTGTCTGTTACTTCCGAAAAATCCTCGGCATCCTCGGGTGTAAAAGCCATCTCATTCAGGAAGTCGAAATCCTCGTTTGTAGGCGGCAATACGGTTGGGTTAAATACATTACCGAATTGTTTTGGCGCTTCGCCAACAGATTTTATAACGGCCGGGTAAGTTGTACCAGGCGTTTCGTCAAGGATGATCTTCATCAGTTCGACGTGAAAATCAAAAGGACGGTCGAAATTAAAAGTGTAATAAAATTTTTGGTGTGGATCGTCAATAAAACTCAGCAGTTTTACATTGTTCATTAATGATACGCCACGGTCAATCCTTTTTTGATTGGGTAAATAAGTAATTTCTTCACCCTTTGTCCATTGATCATTACTGATATAAAAAGAAGATGAAAACTCGGGATTGTAACCGGTTGACTGGTGTATTGCGCGGTGGAGATCCTCGAAGGTTTGATTTGATTTAACATCAATTTCTCTCATCACATCATCATAATCTTCGAAAGTTACCCTGAACCTGTATAGTGCCATTGTTTTTGTGAATTTTGGGGACAAAAATAATCTTTTAATTCAATTTTGTGGTTGCCACAACTTTTAAGCCAATTTCTAAACCTTTGGCTATTGTAAAGTTTAAAGCGGCTTCGCGGGTGTTTGGAATTTCGCCTTCCAGTATGGCTTCTCGTATCTGATTTTTGATAATTCCTACCTCACGACCCTCTTTAAGGCCAAAAAGCTGCATAATATCAATACCGGTAACGGGTGGTTGCCAGTTTCTGATGCTATCGCGCTCTTCAACATCTTTTAATTTTTGTTGAACAAGCTCAAAATTGTTACGATACTTTTTTACTTTATACTCGTTTTTGGTGGTGATGTCTGCTTTACACAACAACATCAGGCCTTCAATATCATCCCCTGCCTCAAAAAGCAGCCGGCGTACGGCCGAATCGGTTACAATAGATTGTGATAATACTATGGGGCGCAAATGGAGTTGTACCAGTTTTTGCACCTGCTTCATTTTTTCGTTAAGCGGTAGTTTTAACTGGGCAAATATTTTGGGTACCATGCGTGCACCACGATCCTCGTGGCCATGAAACGTCCAGCCGTGGCTGGGTTCAAAACGTTTGGTGGCCGGCTTGGCAATGTCATGTAATATTGCGGCCCAGCGAAGCCAAAGGTCGGGCGTGGTTTCGCAAATATTGTCCAATACCTGCAAGGTATGATAAAAGTTATCTTTATGACCTTTACCGTCAATATAATCAACGCCGTAAAGGTTGGCCATTAACGGAAATATTTTATGCAGCAGGCCGGTATCAAATAAATAATTAAAACCGATAGAGGGCACGGGCGACAAAATGATCTTGTTTAACTCGTCGGTGATACGCTCCTGTGATATGATGCTGATGCGATCGGCATTGTTCCTGATCGCTTCTAAGGCTATATCATCTATCCGGAAATTGAGCTGTGTAGCAAACCTGATGGCCCGCATCATACGCAGCGGATCATCAGAAAAGGTTTCATTTGGGTTAAGCGGTGTCCGGATCAGTTTCTGTTCCAGGTCGGCTATGCCGTTAAACGGATCAAGCAGATCACCAAAAGTATCCGGGTGCAGGGAAATAGCCAGGGCGTTGATGGTGAAATCGCGGCGTTTCTGATCGTCCTCCAAAGTGCCGTCCTCTACGATGGGTTTCCTGGAATCGCGGCGGTATGATTCCTTGCGGGCACCTACAAACTCCACTTCCAGGTCCTGGTATTTAAGCGATGCCGTGCCGAAGTTTTTATACACGGCCACTTTTACCTTCAATTTGGCCGCCACAGCTTCGGCAAAAGCAATACCGTTACCTATAATGACAATATCGATATCTTTTGAAGGACGCTTAAGGAAAATATCGCGCACAAAGCCACCAATAGCATAAACCTGCAGATTGTGCTGTGCCGCAAGTTTTGATATTATAGAAAATACAGGGTGCTGAAGGTGGGCTTTCATGTAGCTTAATAAAATTCTGAGTTCTAAAACCTAAATTCTAAAACGAAGGTCAAAGGTAATGGTAAATCCTAAGTTCTAAAACATAAAAAAAGAATCAAGAGCTAAGAGCCAAGAATCAAGACAAGTCGCTATACCTTTTTAATTTGCGCTTTAGTCTTGTCTCTTGATTCTAACCTCTTGACTTTCTCTTCTACCTGCGTATAAACTCAAAACGGCCATCGGGAGCCAGTTTCATAATGGTTGATGGGTTTTTAATTTCTTTGCTATGCTGATCAAGATCAACCACATAGTCAACACCATCAATGATCTCCTGGTCAATCTGCGAAAAATATTGCGGGGATGGTTTGCCGCTGATATTTGCCGAGGTTGATACGAGAGGTTTGCGTAATCGCTGTATCAATTGCTGGCAAAACTGGTGACTGGTAACCCGGATACCGATACTGCCGTCGGGGGCTATTAAAGCCGGTGAAATATTTTTGGCACCCGGCATAACCAGAGTTAAAGGGTTTTCGGCGTATTCGATCAGGTCGTAAGCCAGGGCATTAACCTCCTGTACATAGCTTTCCAGCTTGTTTTCGGTGTCCAGCAAAATGATCATGCTTTTGGCTTCATCGCGCTGTTTCAGGCGATAGATCTTTTGTACGGCTTCGGTATTGGTAGCATCACAGCCAATACCCCAGATGGTATCGGTAGGGTACAGGATAATGCCGCCTTCCTGTACTATTTTGAGTGCTTTGGCAACTTCGTCTTTAAGCATGGTTGATATATTTTATGAGAGTCAAGAACCAAGAGTCAAGAACCAAAAAAATAATTAAATATTTTTTCCTCTTGGTTCTAATGTCTTGACTCTTGATTTAATGCGTTTATAATTTGCAATTCATCCAGCAATTCCATACAACGCGGAACGCCATAAAGCTTGCAGGTATTGCGCACACAAGGTTCGCAGGTTAGTTTAGCATAACGCAGTACGGTTAAATTTTGTTTGTTATAAGGGGCCGTGTTATGCTCATTGCCGGCACCAAACAATACAATAACGGGCGTACCCACGCTGTTGGCCAAATGAGCCGGCCCCGAATCGGTAGTTAACATGGCTGCGCTTTGCGCCATCAGGCTGCATAAACCCGGCAGATCAGTTTTACCTGCATAATTCTCCAGTCTTCCGGGGTTTTCGGAACCGGTAATAAGCTGATTTACAAAATCTGCCTCCTTAGGCGCGCCGATCAATCCAAAAGTAATATCCGGAAAAGCATCGGTTAATTTATTCAACAGCACCCGTCCTTTTTCCAGCGGCATCCTGCGTGATGATGCTTCTGAATTAAAATTGATCAGCACCCGGTTGTTTTGCCTGGGTTCCGTTGCGGGAGCATTTAGCTTTAGCTGTTTATGAGCTATTGTTTTACCGGTATATTGCTCCAATAAAGATACGTATTCATCAACCCGATGCAGGTTAGCAGGCTTTTTGAGGGAATTGGTCAGCAAAAAAAAGCCGCCTTCTTTACCAAAGCCTACCCGTTTTTTTGCTCCCGTGGCCCAGGCCATCACCAATGACGAAAGCGATTGAGGCAGATTAAAAAAGAGGTCGTATTTTTCGGCTTTCAGTTTTTTACCGAAACGATAAACGCCGCTAAGGCCGCTAAACTCCTGTTTTGAAAAAGGATGGATCCGGGTTAAACCCGGTATAAGGGGGGCTATATTACTGAGCTCTTTTTTGATGATCACATCGATCTGAGCATCAGGATAAAGCTGACCAACCGCGTTAACAAATGCGGTACTCATCACCACATCGCCAAGCCAGTTGGGCAGCCTTATTAATATCTTCATTTTTTGAGATATGAGATATGAGATATGAGATATGAGATGTGAGATGTTAGATGTTAGATGTGAGATATGAGATTACTTTGGTTATCCTTTAGGCAGGAGTCTCAAATCTCATATCTAACATCTCACATCTAAATTAAACCGCTACGTTATTTTCCCTTAACGCGTCGTTCAATGATGTTTTTTTATCGGTTGATTCCTTGCGGGTACCGATGATGAGGGCACAAGGTACCTGGTAATCGCCGGCAGGGAATTTTTTGGTATAGGAGCCCGGGATAACTACCGAACGTGCCGGTACGCGGCCTTTATATTCAACCGGAGTTGAGCCTGTTACATCAATAATTTTGGTCGACGCGGTTAAAACCACATTGGCGCCCAATACGGCCTCATGTTCTACATGCACACCTTCAACCACAATAGCGCGTGATCCAAGGAAACAGTTATCTTCAATAATAACCGGGGCAGCCTGTAATGGCTCCAGTACACCACCAATACCAACGCCACCGCTTAAATGCACATGCTTGCCTATCTGCGCGCATGAACCTACGGTAGCCCAGGTATCAACCATGGTACCTTCATCAACATACGCGCCAATGTTTACGTACGATGGCATCATGATAACACCTTTTGCCAGGTAAGCGCCATAACGGGCAATACCATTAGGTACCACGCGTACACCTTCGGCTTTATAATTGGTTTTCAGTTTCATTTTATCATGAAAAACAAAAGGGCCAACCTTAATTTCTTCCATTTGGCGGGTAGGGAAATACAGCACTACTGCTTTTTTAATCCACTCGTTCACATGCCAGCGTGAACCGATAGGTTCGGCCACACGGATCTCCCCTTTATCTAAGCGTTCAATAACGGTTTCGATAGCGGTGGTATATTCATTATAGTTCAGCAGATTCCTGTCTTCCCAGGCATCTTCAATCAGTTTTTTAAGATCTTGCATTGGTAAAATTAAACTTTTGGCAAATTAA
>Ga0105239_10009024_pt1 | contig 11290 bp, 11 predicted proteins | sample KBSC44metaG_FD_92761 | JGI IMG/M metagenome (GOLD analysis project Ga0105239, IMG submission 92761) | Corn rhizosphere microbial communities from Kellogg Biological Station, Michigan, USA - KBS C4-4 metaG | ecosystem: Host-associated > Plants > Roots > Rhizosphere > Soil | place: Michigan, USA...
GGAGTTGACCAGGCTCGAGTGGCCGAAGGAATCGTGCACGATAATCGGGCGCTGCGTTTTGAGTGAGTCGAGCACCTTGCGATCCAGCCCGGCGGCGTCCGTTCCCATGCCATAACGGTACCAGTTGACCACCTCGAGCCAGGAATCGGATCCTTCGGTCTTGCTGCGCTCGTTGAGACAACTCTGGATGCGAGCGCGGAACTGCGCCAGGGTCAGCGAGGCGTAGCTCAAATTGCACTTGAGCAGATCCATACCCGCCGCCACCGGATGCATGTGCCCGTCGATCAGACCCGGCATGACGGTGCGGCCCGCAAGATCGATGACCTTTGTGTTCTTGCCGATCAGGGATTGGGCACCGGCATTGCTGCCAACATAGCCGATTTTGCCTCCGGAGATGGCAAGCGCCTGTGCCACCGCGCCCGTCTGATCGACCGTATGAACGGTGCCGTTTTGATAAACGACCTCCGCCGAAGGATCCGCCGCCATGGCGGACGAACTGACTCCCGCCAGCAGACCGAATAGTGTCAGTCCCGCGCGCGCGGCCCCCGCCCTTCGCGCGCCCCAATAACGCGCCTTCGGATCGCTGCATGCACCCATTCGTCTGTCTCCTGTTATAACTTTCGAATCTATTCGGGGAGCCCCCGCCCCTGTATCCACCGAATGGTGGATACAGGCTCTTCATGCCAGGCGACTCGCGCTCAAACGCGACGCGCCAAAGGCGAGGAGCGCTGCGGCCACAAACAGTCCCGCAGTTACATGAATGAGGTCCTCACACCCGTAGCCCGCGACGAGACCCGCACCGAGCAGCGGCCCGAGGATGAGACCCAGGTACATCGCCAGCATGGCCAGGAGGACCCGGCTGTTTCCACTGTCCTCCGCCGCAAGCTTCGTCAGGTAAAGGGGCGTGACGAGGGCGAGCGCACCGTTGAACCCGGAAAGCGCCACCAGGTATGCGGCCGGCGCCGCGGCCTCGAGCAACAAGCCGGTGCTGACGGCCATGATTGCGGCCCCACCCATCACAAACGGGTCGGTATTGCGAGCTCGAATCAACAACATCGTGGCGCCGCAAGAACCGAGAACGCCCGCGATCATCCCGATCGACAGCCCCAGGGTGATGATCCCACTGGCCAACCGGGCCGCGACGCCGATTCTTTCCAGATGGATCCACACGGCAGTACTGGTCAAATAGGTCGCAAACAGTGAGACCAGTAGCAAAGCTCCTCGCGGGGTAACAGACAGCGACGACCGCAGGGTAGAGCCGTGGATAGGCGCACGCGTGACACGGCCGGACGAAGCAATGGCGCACCCAAGCGAGCTCACGCCCAAGACGACGAACACGGCGGGCAGCCCGATTGCGCTGATCAGGGCTGGCACTCCTATGAACCCGACAATTCCAAACACCGTCTGCACGATCGAGATCGCGGCGAACAGGTGACCCGGTTTCCGGGCGTGCGCTGCGGCGGCGTTGACAATCGAGAACGAGATGCCTCCCCCGACACCTGCGACAACCCTGAAGAGAGTGATAGTGGAAAAATGGTGGCTCGTCGCCGTGGCCAGATTGGCAACTCCGGCAAGGACGAGACAGAACGTCAGGGTGGCGCGCGCCGGAAACCGGCGGCCGTACAGTAATACCAGCGTGCTGCCCAGAGCGGAACCGGCCAGCTCGCCGGAGGTGATCAGGCCGACCTCGTGGACGGTGAGCTGCAGGTGATCGATGAGAGCCCCGACCAGTACAGGCGCGAGCGCAAAGAAGGAGGTTCCAACAACGGCGGCCCACAGCAGGACGGCGATTTCCGCTGTTCCCATGCCTCTGGTTCCCACCGGACTGGATTGATTCATTGCCCCTCAAAACCTCCCCCGCTTGCGGGCAGTGAATGCCAATCCATCACAGTCCCAACCGTGCTTTGAACTCGCGAACCGGTCCCGTGCAATGGTCAGATTGCTGCCCTGTACGTCTTTCAGCCGCGCATTGAGTCCGCCGCCGGAAAGCAGTGACAGCTCCCTGATGCAGGCCAATTCACCAGCGTCTTGCGATGGATGCGAACAAACACTTGCGGGTCCATTCTATGATCTGGGCTTCGATGAAGCTGAGGCATGTGTCCTCGAGATGCGGGCCGATCTGATGGCGGCACTGCGCGAGCCGGGTACCACGGCATGGAGCCTGTATGGCCGGTTGCGGATTCGGTACGAGAGGCTCGAGCCAGCATCGGCTCAGACAAACGCTCCAGTCCCCGCAGTTTTTTGGAAATCGGTGTGCACGCTTTGTGCCTTGCATAATAGATCAGAAATTCAACCGACTGATTTTCTTAGTATTCTGATTGGAAATCGAGCCAGTTCCCGAAAGGCCGCCACGGCTCGCTTTTCAGTCAGGTCGACTAAATCCATCACGAAGTCATCCGTGCCAGATCGGAGTCGACGGCGAGGTTGCGCGATGCGGGCAGACCCCAGAAGGACGCGTGATCCGAGAGATACTGTTGCAGGTGATTCTGGTGACACGCATACCGCCACACACGCGGACGGTGTCAGCATCGCCCGCGTATACGAATATAATCTCAAGATAACCAATCGCTAATGCGGCAAACGACGATCGTGCCACCACCTCTGAACCGCGGTGTCTTTGACCATCGCCCAAACAGCCAGCCCGGTCACAAGCAACCCAACGATCACTGCGTTCCTGGTGGGCATTCCTTGATCTGCATAACCGAGTACCCACGGCGATGCGATCAGACACACGCCAAGGAGGATGTTGAGAGCCTCCTCCCAAGCCTTCGGCATGTAGATCGCAATGCCCGCGAACACGACGATCGCCAGACCGAGGATCCCGGCCGCACGCATCGCGGGACTTCCCGCCGCGGCGAATTGCAGGATCGTTGGCGATGCTAACATCCACAGACCCAGGACGGCGTTGAATGCGTCCTGCCAGCGTCTCGATGTCATAACCCCTCCTTCAGGCCCGAAGGCCCAAGCTTCACGCCCGTGGGCCTCGCACCTGAACGATGAGCCACGGGCCAAAGGATTATCGCACCAATTGGCCTCGGGTTATTGGAATGGAAAACAATGACGGCAACGTAGGCGTTGCAACCGCAGCGCGCGCAACCGAGTGCCATCACTTCGCGAAGGACGCACATTTTCGGCATTTGCCGGATATACAATGCAACGCATTGGGCGGAAGCTATTGGTTTTTTCCGGTGAACACGAAGGAGAACTCCTCATGCGCGTAGACAAGCTCATGACGAGCCCGGTGCACTGGTGTCGGCCCGAGGACTCGCTCGAATACGCGGCACGACTGATGTGGGATCACGACTGCGGCTGCATCCCGGTCTGCAGCAGCACAAGCGATGCGATGCACGCAACCAGCGTCGTGACAGATCGCGATATCTGCATGTGCGCGCTCTTCACAGGCAAGGCGCTGCGCGATCTGTCAGTCGCCGACGCGATGGCCAAAGACCTGCTCGCATGTTCGCCAAGTGACTCGGTAGAAGCAGCGGAGAGGACCATGCGGGAGGCACACATCAGACGCCTTCCCGTTGTCGATGACGAGCAAACGTTGCTCGGCATGATCTCCCTCGCGGACCTTGCGCGGGAGGCTTACCGCGAACAAAGCCAATCGCAGCGCGAGATCACGGCTCGCGACATTTGCGGCACGTTGGCGGTGATCTGCGAGCCCGAGGGCCACACTCCATCACCCTGAAGCCATGCGCACCGGCCCAGAGCCAGGCTGACGCGGTGCATGTTGGGAACACTGGCGAGCGCCCACGACAACATCACCGTTGAACTGAGTCGGCGGTGCTACCACTTCGAGCCATGCTGTCGCGCAGCATGGCTCAATGGCATTTCGACACATGAGGAGTACAATCCTAAAAAGACCCGACTACTCCCTTTATCAACCGTCAGGAGGGAGTCATGAGCGCTGTCATACTCGCGGTTTTTAACGACTACGAGACTGCAGAACGTGTGCGCACAAATCTGGTTCGAGACGGTTTCCCCACGGATCGCGTCGAGCTCACAGCCCCCTGTGAGTTAGGCCGCGTCGCCTGCGAACCCGCACACTCAATGCACGACAAATGTGTGCAGTACTTCCGCACACTGTTGCGAAACGAGGGCGAGGAACATTACCCCGAAATGCTCGCCGGACGTATCGATAACGGTGCGGCAACCATCACCGTGCAGCCGCGTGGCACGATCGAGACCGTGCGAGCAACCGAGATTCTCCAGGAAGCTCATCCTGTGGACGTGGTCGCACACGACCTCGCGAAGCAGGGATGGGAGCACGCCGCTTCCAAGCACGGTGGCAAGTACTGGATCAAGCACGTCTGGATCGAGGACTCACCGGAGACCGACTGCATCTACTGCCGTCTGTTCCCGGGCAGCTCGCACTGACTGCGCTACCGAGACCTCAGCGCAGGAACGCCGTCAAGCGCGTCAAGAACGTGTAGTCCCCTTCTATTGCCATCAGCAGAATCAGAATCAACAACACCAGGGGTGGGACGAGAATCGCGAACTTCAGCGCCAGGCGCTCCCAGGCCATATGCATGAAGATGGCGACGATGAATCCGGCCTTCAGCAGCATGAAAGTGATGATCAGGGACCATCTGAGCAGCCCGTGCAAATGGAAGTAGTCGATCAGATACGAGAATGTGCTGAAGACGAACAGCAGCGCCCAGATCCACAGATAGATGGCAATAGGATGCTGCTGGCCCTCAGCCTTCGGATGGGCAGCCGTGGCTTGCGTGTGCCCGGTTGCCGTTTCCATGTGTCCGACGGTCGTTGCCATGTGCAGCCCTCCTCTTACCTACCACAGATAGAAGAATGCGAAGATAAACACCCACACGAGATCAACGAAGTGCCAGTACAGACCCGTGATCTCCACCGTTTCGTAACTTCCCTTCTGGTCGTAGAAACCTCGCCATACCCGGCGCGCGACTACCGACAGATAGATGACGCCGGCGGACACATGTAGGCCGTGGAAGCCGGTGATCATGAAGAAACACGACCCGAACTGCGGAGCCCCCCAGGGATTTGCCCAGGGCCGCACCCCTTCCGTGATGAGCTTCGTCCATTCAAACGCCTGCATGCCGACGAATGTCGCCCCGAATCCCGCCGTGATCAGCATCAGTGCGGCTGTGTAGGCGCGATGGCGGCGATAGCCGTAATTTACGGCCATCGCCATGGTTCCGCTGCTGGTGATCAGCACCATCGTCATGATCGCAATGAGAATCAGCGGAATGTGCTGGCCCCCGATGTTGAGCGCAAATACCTCGCTCGGATTCGGCCAGGGCACCGTCGTGGATATCCGCACGTTCATGTATGAAGTAAGAAAACAAGTGAAAATGAACGTGTCGCTCAGGAGGAAGATCCACATCATCGCCTTCCCCCAGGGGACGTGAAACGCCTCCTTGTCCCCCGACCAGTCAGAGACGACGCCTGTAAGGCCTGAGGGCGCCGCGGCAGGCTCTTCTGCAGGTGTCACGTTACTTTCTGACATAGGGGTTTGATCCGGAGATTCAGGTGGATAACAGCACGCCGAACAGCACCAGCCAGACGAGTAACAGGTAGTGCCAGTACACTGTGCACAGCTCCACACTCAGGCGAACGTCGATCGACTCAACGCCGGCCCGTGTCATCCTGGCCACGGTCCTGGCCCACACGACCAACCCGCCGAGCAGATGTAGTCCGTGCACGCCTGTCAGGAGGTAGAAAAAGGCGGTCGCTGGATTGCCCGTCACGAAGTATCCCGAGGCGTTCAACTCCTGCCAGGCCAACAATTGCCCCGCGAGAAACGCCAACGCGAGTAGACCCGCTGCGATGAGGGCCACATTGACGCGATGAGGGTGTGCACCTTTCGCGGCCCCGCGCGCCATCTGCATGCAGGCGCTGCTCAGGATCAGCGCGGTGGTGTTCAGCCACAACACATGCGGTATCGGGATGGGATTCCAGTCTCCATGTCCGTGCTCCATGCGCATCCAGTAGGCGGAGATGAACAGCCCAAACAACGATGTGATGACGGCCAACAGGATCCACAGGCCGATCCTCGCTGAGGGGACACCAGTCGCGTTTTCTCCCTGCGAAGTGTCCATCGTGCCGTGAGTCTCCCAGGGCTTGGCAATCAGTCTGCGGGCAAGCAGTGCCCATACAACTACGCCGATGAGCAAAGCGACGAAGGCGACCGTGAGGCTCATGCCTGATCCTGAGCCGGTGTCATACCGGGGCCCCATGTGCCGTGGGAGGCACATGTTCTGCAGGCTCGCCCTCAGGTGTCTGATCGCCCGCCGGTTGGTTCTGCGGTATGAAATCCTCCTTGGCGCCCGGGACGCTGTAGTCGTAGGCCCAGCGATAGACCACCGGTAGCTTCGGACCCCAATTACCGTGCTTCGGCGGCGTGTCGGGTGTCTGCCATTCGAGTGTGGTTGCCCGCCACGGATTGCTGCCCGCGGGCTTGCCCTTGGACAGACTCCAGATCAGGTTGAACAGGAACACGAGTTGAACGGCCGCTACGAACAGGGCCGACACGGTGATAGCGACATTGGCCCAGTGAGCCGAGGGTGGAATGAAAGTGGTGCCGCCAAAAGCATAGTACCTGCGCGGCACACCCAGGATGCCCAGGTAGTGCATCGGAAGATAGATCGCGTACGTTCCGAGGAACGTCAACCAGAAATGAATCCTGCCCAAGGTGTCGTTCAACATCCGGCCGGTGATCTTCGGGTACCAGTGGTAGATCGCACCAAACACGACCAGGATCGGCGACACGCCCATGACCATGTGGAAATGACCGACGACGAAGTAGGTTGCCGACAGAGGTACATCCACCGTGACATTGCCCAGGAACAGGCCCGTCAACCCACCGTTGACGAAGGTAAAAATGAATCCGATAGCAAACAACATCGGAACCGTGAGATGGATGTCGCCACGCCACAACGTCAGCACCCAGTTGTAGACCTTGATTGCGGTTGGCACTGCGATGATGAGCGTTGTCGTAGCAAAGAAGAAGCCGAAATACGGGTTCATGCCGCTCACATACATGTGGTGTGCCCACACGACGAAGCTCAGGCAACCGATCGCGAGGATCGCCCAGACCATCATGCGATAGCCGAAGATGTGCCTGCGTGCGTGGGTACTGAGCAGATCGGACACTATGCCGAAGGCCGGCAGGGCTACGATGTACACCTCCGGATGGCCAAAGAACCAGAATAGATGTTGGAACAACAGCGGGCTGCCGCCGTTGTGAGTCGGTGGCTGACCCATCGAAATAACCGCAGGCAGGAAGAAGCTGGTACCCAGCAGACAATCCAACGTCATCATGACCGCGCCAACCAGCAGCGCGGGAAACGCCAGAAGGCCCAGCACGGTCGCCATTAAAATGCCCCACACCGACAACGGCATGCGCATCAGGGTCATTCCCCGGCAACGGGCCTGCAGCACGGTGGTTACGTAGTTCAATCCGCCCATCGTGAATGCGACGATGAATATACCAAGGGAAAGCAGCATCAGAACGATGCCCCAAGTCGCGCCGGGCGTGCCCGGAAGAACCGACTGAGGGGGATACAGGGTCCAACCGGCACCCGTGGGTCCGCCAGGAACAAAGAATGCAGCCACCAACACCAGCACGGCGAGCAGATACACCCAGTAGCTGAGCATATTCATATAGGGGAACACCATGTCCCTGGCACCGCACATCAGTGGAATCAGGTAGTTGCCGAAGCCCCCCAGAAAGAGCGCCGTGAGCAGGTAGATCACCATGATCATGCCGTGCATGGTGATGAACTGGTAATAGTTGTGGGGGGCAATGAGGGAGAAGGTATTCGGGAACCCCAACTGCAACCGCATCAACACCGACATGGCGAGTGCGACCAGGCCGATCGAGATCGCCGTAATCGCATACTGGATCGCAATGACCTTGTGATCCTGGCTCCAGATGTACTTTCTGATGAACGTCTGCGGATCGTGCAGTACATGATCGCGATCGGCTATTGCAACATAGGCCATTGCCAGCTCCTCCGCCTGCCATCACAACGTATGGCCATCCAACGTGTGAACATAGGCCAGCACGTCATTGATTGCCTGCTCATCCGTCAGAATCTTCGCCATCAATCCCATCTGCGCGCCGTAGAAGTCCTGCGGGTGGCCGCCCCGGATTCCCTGTTGAAAATTGTGCAGCTGGCGCGCCAGATACCAGTCACTCATGCCTGCCAATCGCGGGGCGTTGGTCGACCAGATACCTTGACCGGCTGTACCGTGGCATGCGGCACAGGTCGCATAGACTGACTTGCCGCGCTCAGCGTTACCCGCCATTGTCGCCTTGGGACTCGAATCCGGCAGTGAGCTGATATAGGCCGCAACATTCCTGATGGCAGCCTCATCAGGCAGCGTGGCAGCCATCGGTATCATCTGCTTTGCATAGATGTCCATGGCGTTGGTGCCGCGTACGCCCTGCTTGAAATGTTGCAATTGTCTGGCCAGATACCAACTGGCCTGACTGCTGATCCGCGGGGCATTCAGCGTCTGGTTACCCTGCCCCTGCGGTCCATGACAGGCGCTGCACACGCCATACAGGGCCTGCCCTGCCGCGGTATCGCCGGCGTTCCGGGTCTTCGATTGAGAGTAGGTTGGTTGATCGGCGAGCCACCGGTCGAACGCGCTCTGTTCATCCACGACGACGCGGCCGCGCATTGCGAAATGCGCCATGCCGCATAGCTGCTCACACAGGACATCGAAGCGGCCCGTACGTGTGGGCGTGAACCAGAAATAGGTGACCATGCCCGGCACCATGTCCATCTTGACCCGGAACTGTGGCACCGCGAATTGATGATTGACGTCCTTCGCACGCAACAACATCTTCACCGGCCTGTTGAGCGGCAAATGCAGCTCGGGACTCGAGACCAGGAAGTCATCCGCGCCCCTGGGATCCTGGGGATCCATACCGAATGGATTGGTCGGGCTGATGAATCGTGGATCCGTGGTTCCCAGCACGCCGTCCGCGCCGGGGAAGCGGTAGCTCCAAGCCCACTGCTGGCCAACAGCCTCCACCACCGAGGCCTCTTTTGGCACGGTGACGAACTTGGCCCACACAAACAAACCGGGTGTCAACATGGAAGCGACGCCCAACGAGGTCAGGATCGTGAGCCACCATTCGAGCCGCTTGTTCTCGGGTGAATACTCGGCCCGCCGCCCCTTGCGATGGCGGTAAAGCAATAACGCCCAGGCCATGAACAGATTGACCGCGACGAAGACGATGCCGGTGACGACGAACGTGATGTTGACCGTGTCATCCATCATCCTCCAGTTGGATGCGATCGGCGTGAACCACCACGGGCTGAGGAAGTGGAACAGGATCGTCCCCAGAACCAGCAGAATCAATGCAACGGCAAGTGCCATGCGTCAGTCCTCCGGGTACTGTCCGCTTTCCGCAAGAGCCGCGGCCGGGCTGCGTCGTACGGCCCAGAAGGGGTTGATGAAGTGCGGATCGGTTGCTGCGAGCTGGGCGGCAGGATGCCGGGCCCGCATCATCTGTCTCACCACCAGCTCTTGCACCCGTGGGGCGTAGATCAGTATCAGGTAACGGCCGACCTCGATGTCATGTTGGAATTCAGCCAGTTTCGTGCTTTCGGTCGCGATGCCGGTCAAGCCTCCTTCCCACGCGCAAAACAAGATGGCGGTCGCCATTGTTGCGTAGTACACGAGAGCGGGCATGTGCGGACCGAAAGGCTGGATGTAACTCAGCAGCCCGATGCCGGACAATCCAACGGGTACACCGATGGCAGCGCCGATGAGCCCATCGCGCACCAGGTCCAGAGTCTCGAACCAGTTGCCACAAGGAATGCGCAGGGCATGCAATCCGGCCTCATCCCGACTGATGACGTGCAGGAAGAATTCATCAACACCAGCCGCATGCACGTCATCGGCGATACGATGAGTGCTGTCCAGCGTGGGAGCCAGGTAATAGAGGCATTTCATGACTTCCCTCGTGCGAATGTCGGGCTGCGACTCACCAGCGCTCAGGCTGTCAGTGTGTCTCCTCGAGTTGGGGTGAATGTTGATCGATCGCGCGATTGCTCAGCTTCAGCCTCACAGACCGGGCTGGAATGACACCGATAGCTGCCGGCGCCTAACATGAGCCGGCCGAAGAATTGGGCGGGCGGGGTCATCAGGATTTCACAGGCACGCAGGGGACCTTCGCGCCAGCCTGCGGCGTCAACGCGCCGATCAGGTGGGTGCCGCAGCGCACAACGCGCTCTGGCTCGATGATCGAGCATGGCCTGCACCGACTTTGTCCGTATCACGAGTCGGGTGGAGGAACCTCACTCCCGCGGCCCGACGAGATGGACTCGTTCGAAGTCTCTCATAAGAATCGGGCCTTTGGAAGAAAGTCACCGCACCCGGAGCGCGGCGGCACTCTGACCTTGCAAGACCTTGATTTAACTACTGGCGGCGGCGTCCCTGAGCCCAACACCAGATGCCAAGGCAGAACAAGCTCATGGCAGCTACGGCGAACGGTAGCGGCGGCAGCCAAATCGGCATTTGTGTACCTCAGGGCGCAGAGGCGTTCGCTCGGGCCCCGTTGCTGACGTCCGGACCGCTCGAGTGTAATCACCCGCGCCCCTGTTCGTCACGAGTCCAACCGCGCGGAACTGGAATTTTTGCATCGCGCCATGTACCACAAAGTCATCCGGATGAATGACCTCGATCTGAAGGCTCTGGCTCAAATGATGAGCAGCAAAGTAACGTCAGCAGGACCTCGCGCACGAACATTGGAAACATCGTGCATGCTTCCAACACAACCGCGAAGCGATCGAAGGGAACCATTAAAGATCGTATCCGCCCGCGTCTTCGCTCGCCTTTACGAGTTCATCGAGTGCGGATCTTGCAGTTGGCGCAGTTTTGCTGCGCAAGTGGTCGCATCGGAGGTCCAGCGCCACTACTCCGCTGATCGTGCCCTCGCAAATGCGAGTGGCTTGCACGCTGCACTCAAAATGGCCCTAGCGCAGCGTCGAGCTGCCGCTAACATCAAAAGCAATATCAGTAGCGGAGCATCGACCTTCATGCGCAAGCGAGCCGACAATCACGTGATCTGGACACGCCGTACGCTGCTGGCAGCTGCGGCGATCGCTCCCGCGCTCGGGACAAGGGTCGCTGCAGCTGTCACGAGCGGCTCAAAAAGCGCAGGCCTGCCCCCTGATTTAGCCAAAGCCGTAAGCGACTATGACCACGCGACGTTGCACAACGACGTAAGGACACTCTCATCCCTCGTGGCTGAGGACTACGTACTGGTGAATTCAGACTCGTCGGTGCAGGA
>Ga0105239_10009025_pt1 | contig 11289 bp, 4 predicted proteins | sample KBSC44metaG_FD_92761 | JGI IMG/M metagenome (GOLD analysis project Ga0105239, IMG submission 92761) | Corn rhizosphere microbial communities from Kellogg Biological Station, Michigan, USA - KBS C4-4 metaG | ecosystem: Host-associated > Plants > Roots > Rhizosphere > Soil | place: Michigan, USA...
AGCTAAGGGGGCCTCGGGCCTCTGCCCTGCCCGATTAGGCCTGGATTTTCTGCCTAAGCTCCTGCCAAGCTTTACCGAGAGGCTGGTGTTCACGTGACGAGGCTCCTCCAGCAAAAATTGTGATCGCTTTCAGCCCTGAAACACTCTAGCAGATTAGGCGTTCATCATGCCTGTTCACCCTCCTCACCATTGCCCGGCTATATCAGCCTCCGGTTCGGGTCCCACCGCCCCAAGGCTCCTCGGGGTCAGGAAGGGTCACTAAGAGACACTTGCACGTCTCATCATTTCAGTGGTTACACCCTGATTTGGTGTTGCGTGGGTGTTGGTCAGCGCGATCTTTAGCCTTTTGGGCAGCTCATTCTGGGTCGGCTGTCCCAATGAGGGAACTTCCCCAACGCGCCGGGCTCATCAAGCTCTGTTCCCTGTCATCTTCAAATTGAAGGTCCAGGAGAAGAAACCGTTCTGTGACCGTTAGCCGGGACCCCTCCCTCCCTTTTTCATCTAGCCTGATCGGACAAACGAAAGCCTCGACCACACTGCAAGGGCAAATCCAGATCTCTCAAGATTCGTGCCCACCTGGGTGCCACCGAACATACCGAGTACCCGCCCAGAACCTCTAGCTACCAAGGCACATTTTCCTTGGAGGGCTAGAGCGGAGGCGCAACAGGTCCTAGTCAATCAGTCGAGCTTCCTTTCCAAGCCTCGCCTCGCTCGGAAGTCCACACTCTCCGGTATGATCTTTGACAAGGTCCCTTATATCTTGGCGTTCGTGGTTGATACAGCGCCATAGTCCAAGTTGAAACGGTATACTCGATTATCCGGTGTCACAATTTGTAGGTAGTTAGTTCGTGATCGACTCGGAAGATGTCACTTCCTGGATCTGGATCTTGGAATCAACTTCGATGATGAGTATATATTCCCACTGATGTTCACCATCTAGGCCCATCTTCTCCATCATCAACTCCACAGCACTCGTCTTTCATTCCTTTCAAGACTTTTGACAAGTCTCTTTCAATCTTTACGGCTTTTGATAAGTCTGTTCAATTCTTTACTTGTGCCGGTCACTCTCATTCCACCTTTTCAACAATCTTTCCCCACTTTTACACCGACAGGAAAACATTTCTAGATACAATTATCCCAAGATGAAAGCATTCACCTTTTCCGCCTTGAGCACCCTCTTCGCCGGCTTGACGCTAGCTCATCCTGTCGACCTCACGGCGCGCCAGAGTGGCTTTAGCGATGTCGATATCAACATTCTTCAATTCGCCCTGACTCTAGAGCACTTGGAGAACCAGTTCTATCGCAACGCTTTCAGAACCTTCACTCTTCAGCACTTCCTCGACGCTGGATTCGATGAGGATTTCTTCTTCAACATGCAATTCATTGCTGCGGATGAAGCCGCTCACGTCGAATTGCTCATTAGTGCTATTTCAGGCGCTGGTCACTCCCCTGTCCAGCCTTGCCAGTACAACTTCCCAGTGACTGATATCCAATCCTTCGTCACCTTGTCGGCCATCCTCGAGTCTGTTGGCACATCTGCTTACCTTGGTGCTGCTCCTTTCGTCGGAAGCAAAGATATTCTGGGAATCGCTGCCTCGATCATGGCCGTCGAAGCTTTCCACACATCCCTGCAGCGAACTAGCATTGGAGGTGTCGGTGCCCCAGACCCATTCGCAACTCCTCTTGGTGCCAATGCTGTCTTCACTCTTGCTGCTCAATTCATCGTCTCTTGCCCATCGAGCAACCCGCCATTGCCATTCACTGCTTTCCCTGGCCTTGCAATTTCCGGTGCTCAGCCCTGCTTCCGCGAGAACGTCTTCGATGGCAAGAACATCCAACAGAACATTCTTAACTCTCCTCCATCGGCTGGTGGTGCTCCTCCCCCGCCCCCACCACCACCACAAGGCGGTGCTCCACCACCACCACCAGCTGCATTGGCTGCCCAGACAACTTCTGCAGCTGCCGCTACTATGACCAACGGCGCTATGATGACCAACGGCGCTATGATGACCGAGACCAGCACTTCAACCGAGACTGCTGTCACCGATTCCGCTACGCTCAGCGAGGCTTCCGCTGCTGAGACCACCTCCACTGAGACCACCGAAACTTCCACCGCTGGTGCTGCGCCAACATCTGCTCCCCAGCGCCGAGACCTTGTTGCTCGCCAAAGCTCTAACCAACGTGGCTGCTCCGCTCCTTTCGGCGGCTCGGGCATCAGCTTGGTCCCAGACTTCGGTGCCTCCCGCCACGATTTCAGCCGAGTCACCCAGATCTTCGTTACCTTCGTCTCTGGCTTGAACGTCGTCTCTATCGCTGTCCAATTCAACCGTGGAGGTATCAATGTCAACATCCCCAATGGTATTGGTGGCCAGGTCTTCGTCTTCATCACCGTTATCGACATCACTGGCCGCAGTCTCAGTGATTCGGACATCCTGTTCGGACCCGCCATTATGGAAGGTAAGTTTCTACTCCCATAACTCCTCAAATAGTATCCATGCTAATTTTCTGATAGTCGCCCCGCAATTCCCAACCATCAGCATCTAAATGCCCCATCGGCTTTAGGAAAATCATTTGCTGCATTGCGGGATGGAAAAGGCAAAAATGTGTATGGCCTGCGATACTAGGAGGGCTAATGCGCTCGTTACTGCTGAAGCGATCCCTTCTACCTAACTTTCATGTCTCTCATTGACGAAGTTTTACGTCTTAAACCCATTTTTTGCCCTATTTTGCTTATGGTGTGTCTGTTTTTGTGTGTCTGTGTCTAGGTCTACTTCTAGCGCGTTGGTCAAGAGAAAAGCCCATGCATCTCTGCGCATGTGGTAGGGAGTTCTATTGTTTTTGCTTCGGGAAATCTACCCGCAAGGGTGGCAGGAGATTGAGTCATCATGTGTTGGACGAAGGAATGAACGCCCAACAGCCCCCAAGCCTGTTTTTGAGAGGAGGTATTTTGCTTGGAGGGAAGAGAAAGAAAGCTTTTTGTTAAGAAATCATCTGGGGGAAAGTCAAATGTCCCTGGGTCCACGGGAAAGCAAAAATACTTGATGGAAATAGAAATCAGAGGTCTGATTTACAAATCGACCCAAACTCCAGATCAGATCCCCCCGAGAGGTTGCCAGCGCACCCAGTTGGGGATCCACGAATTGAGGAAGATGCAAATTCTACCTTGATTATTCTATCCATAAGTGGTGTTCCAGTGCTTCTCTGTGTTTTACACGCTTTGCTCTCGCGACCCGCTTCTCCATCGTGTGGTGTCTCATGTTAACCCACTCAAGGGAACACCTTGCGGAAAGGCAGAGTCTCCTGTGTGAAGGAACTATTTTCGCATTCCCAGCTACTCTCTTCCGACTAGTCTCGAATAAGACCAACATGGTCATTTTGATGGGGGAGGATTCCAAATGCTGAAAAGCAGGTTCAAACAAAACGCGCATCATACCCTGGTCTGATCTTCGGGGATGCTACCACTAGCCCCCCCCTCCTAGCCCCGCTAGCCTCGTGCTGTAACGCTTAGCCGTTGAGCTTGGTGCCCCTTCACTCCATTTTTTTCTTTCTTTTGTTATATCCTGCGCGGATGTGTTGTTTTCCGTGGCCACTTGCCATTGTTGATTGTCAGCAGACTGGCGTATCGACCCTGAGACGGCGGTTGTCGTCGTCGTCGTCGTCGTCGTTGTTGTTGTTGTTGTTGTTGTTGTTGTCTGCGTGCGTGTGTGTACTGACTCGAACAGGGAGAAAAGACAGTCATCAAGGGGGGAGAGAGAGAGCGCGCACGGTCTTGAACCTCAACGTTACTTTGGAGGGTGTTCTGCCTGTTGTTGAGAGACCGTTTCAATGCATCACTCATGTCTTGGGAGGTGCGACGAGTGTTCGAGCATTCCCTACTTTAACTCGCTATCTTGAGCATGTGATGACTTGCTCTTACTTCCTAATATCTCTCCACCATGTCGCGTGGGTGTGAGGGCACCCTAGCCTCTAAATGCTTGAACAAACGGCAGATATCTATCTGCTCCTGTGCATTTTCTGAAGTTGTTCTAGCTTCATCGATATTTCGCATTGAGGAGTCCCGGGTCCGCTACTTAGGGACATTTGCGATTTCAAACTGCTGGAGCTCTTTCTGAAGCCTCTCACTGCTCACCACGGATGTCGGTTCTGTTGCAGGCTCATTGTTTTCTATCACTACGGAGACACGTCTCTCGCCATGCAAAACAACAATCGCGGAAAATATTGTGCCATTTCTATTCAAATTATTTCTATCTTGGATATCAACACTAGTGGCATTGCACGTTGTTCTTGATGTCCTGTACCTCGAGATTGCGAAGCAAAGCATTTGAGATGTGGTTTATTTCATGGGCCGAGGCGCTGCAGGCCTTGATTGCGCCTTACGCGGCTGCTATACCTGGTGGCGTTGAACCTCCCAAGATCCAGCCAAATGAGTAGCGATTTTCGGTTAAAGTAAGACCAAATGCCCAGTATGAGCACAGTGAGTGGAATCACAATCAGCCAGAAGAGTCTGAAAGTCGAAGCCACTTGGAAGATCTCGTGATCAGAGTCCGACGGGTCGAAGTTGAAGAACTGAGTCCCGAAGATTGTCTATTCCTCGTCAGAAGTTGATGGAATTGTTTCTGAGTGAATGTAAGTGGAGAGTTATTGAAACTTACTGCAACAGTGGAGATTGGCAGAAAGATCAAGCTTGCAAAGGCTATGGTATGCATTGAGCCGCTTTCCTGCAAAATGACTTTGCTGTCTCTGTGTGTTATCAGATGAAATCCCTATGGTCTCGTCAACAAAATGTGCAAAATCGCAGAGATGCGGAGAAAGTGGAACGCAGGTGCTCACCAGGTCGATAATGTTTTGCATTCGCTTTTCTAAGCTTCCCAATCGCAGACTGACCGACTCGAAGAGGGTTTCTTGATACTTCAGATCTCTTCTTGTTTCATCATCCAACTGGCACTCGCTCATATGGACTACGACTTTGGACATTGCGTCTGAAGCTTCCATAAGATGGATGACGTTCTTCGCAATATGGTGCAATGATACAAAGTCAAGATCGACATCGGGGTCTCTCTGCAGAGCGTCTTGAGTCGCATGCTTCGAATGTCAATCAGTACCTTGTTCCTGGACATGAACAGATCACCAGCATGACTCGTACCTGCTCAAATGACCTAACTTGTCCAACCAGCGACCACACTTGATTATCCAGTTGTCGATGAAGTCTTTCTAGAAGCAAGGGCAAAACTGCCAGTGGTTCAATGCTCATGTGATGCCAGACTGGTATGGGCAGCTCCGCCAGCTTCTCCTCAAGGCATTCATCCTTCGTGAAGCAGAATAACGTCGTCTTATTTTGAGAATCATGTTTCAGCAGGTACCCGGACTTTACCCAATCTCCATCTGTGCAATCCTGGCTGATATTTTTGCAAAGGAAGTGATACCAGAACCCTAAAAGACCCAAAATAAGTCGTCTCTGCGTCAGTGGAAGATTTGTACTTACAATGATCGCCCGTTCGACTCTTCTGGTTTCCGAACGAGTGCGTCACGCTCTGGATGCGCTCGGACACAAATTGTGCGGGACAATCAAAACGCTCGAAGAGTTCTAACAGGACATTGAGAGTCTCGTGATTTGGATAGTCCAGAGGAGCAAAGCTTGCAGTGGGTTAGTTGAGATTGCCCTGGAATCTGCAAACTTACACAATGCGAAAATCAGGAATCGGTCTTCCTGCTAGTTGTCGGATTGTACAATGCTCTTCGGAGACTGGGTTGAGCAGGCCTGCTGTTCTCAAGTTAGTTTGTAAACCATGTCCAGAAGGAGGAAGCGACGAGGCAGTCAATACTTGAAGTAGGTGTTCTATTGAATTCTAAAATCTTCAAAAGGAATGTATCAGCACCACGTAGAAGGCCCTGTTGCAGACCAACAAGGGCTGCGAATTCGTTGAGAATCTTGGGATGCTGATTTATAGACGACATCGAGCCATCCTTCAAGCTGATCGTCTCGGGATTTTGTAAAGAACACACAATGCGCGGAGTGAGTCAGCCATCTCACATTTCGCATTCCAAGCTGAAGTATGTTAGGTCTCGTCCACCCCCTTTCGTCGTCGACGACACGTGGGACAAGTACCATCTACATCGAGAACGAAGTTCGTATTTTGGGAAATTGACACTTCAAACACTGCCTGCATGGCTTGCATACTATTTGTAGCAAGGCAGGGAATCGTGGTCGTCTGGACCTCTCGAACGAACGGAATCGCAGTGTGCTCGCCGTTTTCAGAACATGCATGCCGTAGGGAGTTTGTCTGTAACTGGTGAATGATACCTTGGCAGGGGAATAACAGATCTTGCCTGCCTTCCAGTAAGGCTGCCAAGGACGCCTTAGCGAACCTCTAAATTGGTGGCTCATTCCCAAACGCTTATTGTGTCCCCCATTTGTTCACGCTCCTGGGAGTTTCTGTTCATTTGAAAGGGCCCCAGCTGATATACAGATAGTGGCGCCCACCTCGAGAACGAGATCGTAAGAGAAGTCGAAATTGAGGATGGAATTCTTGGCCCAGATCGACGTCAAGAATAACTAGGCAGCCTTACGGCAGAGGGTGCAAGCTGCTAATATGTCAGTTCTATGATGATTGAATCGTGGTGAAGTCTGGGACTTTATGGGTGAGTGCACTCCTGCATATGCTTGTAAACCCTTGAGCCATCATCCACTTGATTCTCTTATAGAAAGTATATAAAGGCAGGAGGAAGAACTATTGTAACCACCTGCATGAGCCAGAAGACCATGGTAAGGCTGTGTGGCAATAACATTTTTTTAGGTTGGTGATGGCCGATATGATTGGTCTGCTAGTTCGCGCCATTCCCTGTCCTCTGGTTTAGCGTTACCATCATGTCTCCCAAATGTCCTTGTAAGGGCGTTCAGACCATCCAGGACAGGGCCCGAACCGTGCGTTGCACTATCGAAGCCACGTTAGGACAGTACGAGCAGGCTCTATGGGTTGCGACCCCTGTAGAACCAAAATTGGGAATACAATACAGACTACTTCCTGGAAGAAAACACGAACTGTCCTGGGCACGCACGAGAAGGGGTCGTTGACAATAGGGGCACGGAGATGCTGATTAAGAAGCCATTCTGAAGGCTTGAGCACTTAAATACCTGTCGAATCTCCCATAATGGTGAGTTGATTGACCTTCCAGATCATACCTATCAGAGGCATTACTTGAGAACATGGTAAGGCTTCCACCCAACTAGATAACCAAATTCGCTGAGACAGATCTGACCAGACTGAACAACGGGCTCGACATGGTGGCGCAGTGCTCCCACCAAACGTTGTGAGAGCGGGTAACAGTCCCCCAGTGCCTGTGGGAAATAGTTAGTGTACGCACTCTTCACCTTGAATTGTTTAATAAACTGAAGGTGCTAATCAATGAGGAACCATTTCAGGCTCTACATCAGTTTGCTGCCTCTCTTCTTACCTTACCTAGGACATATCACCGCCCAGAGGCGGCCGGACGACCACCAAATGAATCAAGCTGGTGCGCCTCGCAGCTTAACTGCTCGGTACGAGCAACCAGGCCGTGAGCGGATGCTGCCACAGAGACCACCAAATGTCGATACAGCGGTTGATTCACATCTCCACTCTCAACCGCATCCCTATGTTATGCATCAAGCACCCCAGAGGTTGGACACAAATCCTTTTCAGAATAGAGTGGCATGTTTACAGCCTTTTCCCCTTTAATATGAGGAATTTCCTAATCGGGCTCCTATAGCATGACGACACCGATCATACTCAGTCTGAAAGAAGCCGCTCAGTCCCTGGGAGTTCTCAGAGCTCTCTTCCACTAACTGGCCGTAACGAGCGCCTGCATCCCTCCGAAGTTGTGCACCAACCCGGCCTTGATGTAGAGAGACAAACCACCACCACTGATGTGGGTAGTCTTTTCTTTCGCCGACTCCTATTTATGCTAACAATAAGCTGACCTTTAACACAGCAGCGGAGGAGATTGCATCAGGTCAACTATCGAAACATGTTCGATAATGACACAGCATTTCGATTCAAGCATCCGCGACTCCATCAACCGGCAAACGAAGTCTACACAGATGTATGGACAGCCCGATACCGCGACGCTGCAAGCCGTATATCGACAGGTGTTGCTGGTGATGGTTTCATCGACCCTTCCGACTGTCACTTAGCACGGATGATGGTCCAATGTACCGATTCGGTTTACCAAGGGAGGGGGAGCTCCACATGGCGACGAACTTTTATCAGGAATGCCGCCCCCTGGGCTATCCGTATCGCAAACTGGCCATTGAACTCAACAACCGCTGATAAGAAGCACTGGACCAGTGATGATTGGACAATGGTTCTTCTCAAGTGGCCTTTTGCGTGTATGCTTTTGAGCGTTGTGGTAAGTACTTGACGACTCCAATCTCCTGAAATCTTACAAGACAACCCGTTCCTGATGAAACTGTTCTTGAATTTCAGCTCTTGAAACCATGGCGGCTTTACCCATCAGCACCCCGGCATGACAAGTACCTGGATTTCCCGTATAAATACTGGGGGTACGCCAAAGTCTCCCGGAACACACTTGAAGAAGAATCGCGCAGTAGAAACTTTCAACTCTCTCAAGGAAACGAGACCAGCAAATTCTACGAAAGAGATCTCCACCCAAGACGACTCTGCTTCCTCATGCCTGAAGGTGAAAAAAAGGCCGGGCCGACTGCCGAACTCCACGACGTGGATGAATGGATGAAGGAATACAACCTGATCGATCATGACATGGCTTACGTCGTTGTGTCGTATACTTCATCTCAGTTTTCGGATACAGACACCCAAGATATCAGTGACCTGCATGCCATCGCCGCCACCGCAGCGAAGCAGGCATGTGTTCCGGCCTACTGGCTGAGCATGTCTTGCATGGGTGAATCGAAGGAGGAGCTCGAAGAGGACGTGTTTCGGATCAGCGATGTTGTCCGTGGTGCGCATTCCGTGGTGCTTGCTGTCAAGCCTGAGAAGAATGAATATGCGGATGTGGACTCCGTGCTCAAAGATTGGGGCAAGCGGCTGTGGACCCTGCCAGAGGCACTTCTCAGCCCGCGGGATCAACCCATAAGTGTATACTCGTGCGACCAAGGTTCACCGAGGCTCATCAAGGTCATCCCGAAGAGGAGCTTGACCTCTTTGGTCTGGGAAGATTCCTCGCTGACCCGCCAACTCATCGAGCATTACGAAGGAAGTCTCGGACTGAGCCGTTTGGAATTGGTCATCCTGGCACTTCGTTGTCTAAGTGATCGTAATCACAACACTAAGCGATATCTGCCTGGCGACTTGGCATATGTTCTCATGGGCCTTCTGAGACAGCGTCCTGTGGTTGACGCCACAGACAGCGAGTTCCAAGCATTTGCACGCCTCTCTCTCGCCAACGACAGTGATAGCCTGCTCGAGCGCCTGATATGCGTCTCACCAAGATACCGCAGACAGGACTGGTACTGTACTGATGACGCATTCAACGTCAACCTCTGGGACATCCAACCTACTTGCCAGGTCTCTGGCGTGGGCCACGACAACACAGTCATCCTTGACGGCTGCTTCGGAGCCACCATTACATGGGACTTGTTCCCGACCGTGAATCCGAACTCCAAAAGTTCCTTTAAGAGGATCTGTGCGAAGATCCTCCTTCGTATTGGAGCTCTCATGGCCGTGCTAGGCTGGATCTTCGTCTTCATCTCAGCCTCCTTGAACAATTCCTACAGTGCTGCATATGGCGCCACAAGCAGCGGCTTCGGCCTCAGCGGCAGTGGAGCAACGTATACGAGCCCGATGACCTATGTGGCGGTGGCTTTGATATTGCTCCAGTTGCCAATTGGCCTGGCCTCCCCATGGCTTGTTCGGAGATGCTACAGCGGCAAAGCATGGAACGTGGCTCCCCACTATCTAGGTCTGGAAGGCTATCTCGACCTGCAGACGCTGGAGTCGCAGATCTTCGGGACATGGTTCGGTCGACTTTCATGGTCAGTTGCAGGCTCCGAATTATCGCGCCACCAGAAGAACGAGTTTGGCGAATGCATTGGGCAAGATCCCACCAACGACCCAGCCGTGGCAGACCTTGTCCGCCGGGCCGGCCAAGGCGGGCACGGCGCGATGAAGGTCTTCACCCTCATCGACACGAGACAAGGCCTGGTGACCCTATACCAAGCTGTCCGGCCGCCCGTGGCCATGATCATCTGCGGCCAGGAAGGCGGAATGCAAAGAGGCGTCATGGTGAGTCTGGATTGGAAACGCCAGACCCTGTACCGCGAATCGGTCCTCAGAGTCCCCACAATGGTCCTCGAGAATATGCGGAGGATCGATCGCGTGAGAGTTGGGCTGGAGCGCCCGGTTGACTGAAAGATGTGGAATCTGGATCGTATTCGCACGCAGATATTGCTCTTTCGTTTCGGATTTCTGAAGAATGATTGTTTTCCTTTTTTGGGGGATCTTGGACTTGTATGGCCTTTATGACTATGATTATGGATGGATCTGCGTGGTCTTATAATGGTATTAATGGCCTCAGACTCAATTGGCAGGGATTTGGGGTAATTATCTCAGAACGAAGAGATAGATAGGGCATGCCTAGTTGGGCATGATCGAGTTCTTTTCTATTCCGTGTATGAACATTCTGGCAACCTTTTGATTTCGCAAACAAAGTTAACAAAGTTGAGTAAACAAACCATGATTCTCGTTCTAAGTACTTCTTGAGTCTTAGATTAATTCAGAGCCGCCTACCATCTCCTCGGCCCTCAGCGACTCTCGGAAAAGCACCAGATCCGACACGCCTACCATCTCCTCGGCCCTCAGCGACTCTCGGAAAAGCACCAGATCCGACACGCCTATCTATCAATCAATCCTCACGCCTCGGTTGCCGACCCCAAACCTCATCGGCATCCCTCTTCCCCTTCGTCTCAGGCACATACCAGCCCACAAAGACAAAGAAGATGGCGGCAAGGGCCGCAAAAAAGAAATACACGACCCCTTTCCCCAGGCGCTCGTTGACAAGCGGGAAGAACTGGGCAATGACAAACGTCGAGATCCAATTCGCCGCCAGAGCCCAGGACTGCGTGGCGCCCACGGCCTCGGGTCCCACCAGCTCCGACGCGAGGATGAACGGCACGGGACCCAAGCCGAACGCGAAGCTCGCGACAAATGCCAAGACCGCGACGGCGGACAGAATCGGGATGGAGGCGCGGATGCCGATGGCCAGGAGCACGCTCGACGTGCCCATGCCGCCAATGCTGGCGAGCAGGACGGCCTTGCGGCCGAGGATATCGGCGAG
>Ga0105239_10009026_pt1 | contig 11288 bp, 8 predicted proteins | sample KBSC44metaG_FD_92761 | JGI IMG/M metagenome (GOLD analysis project Ga0105239, IMG submission 92761) | Corn rhizosphere microbial communities from Kellogg Biological Station, Michigan, USA - KBS C4-4 metaG | ecosystem: Host-associated > Plants > Roots > Rhizosphere > Soil | place: Michigan, USA...
GGTAGTTGGAGATCGAGTAGAACGAGCGACGGAGCTTTTGATTTCAGCAACTTCAATCCCTGGGACGCGGTAGGAGCAATATCGACTTGGTACCCATGCCGCTCGAGAAGCGCCTCGAGCGTCATGAGGATCGGCCGCTCGTCATCAATAATGAGAATGCGGTGATTCTCTGTTTTCATTTCTGGGATTTGCCCTGTTGATAGAATTATTTCACGGACCGTCGCGCCGAATCATCGACAGCCTGCGGCAAGATTAAGCTTTTTCGCGCGACAATGGCAAGATGAGCCCTGTAATGAGCGTCGAGCCTTTTGGATCGTATTGAGCGTGCATTTCGCCATCGTGAGCTTCCACGATGGTCCGAACGCGTCTCAGGCCAAGGCCATAATGGCCTTGGCTGACTCCACGAAGCGGTTCGCGTCCCCAATTTTCGGTGGATAATTCAAATCGGGTTTTTGGCTCCCGAAACGTAAGGAGGAATCGGTCTTTGTCGATCTTGGCCGCCAACACAATTGCACCTTCGCCGCGGTCGTGCCGGAATGCGTTGGCAAAAAGTTCGACGATTGCCTCCTGTAAAAGTTGCGGATCGATAAGCAGCACCGCATCGCCCGGCTGGACGTCCCAGCTGATCTCGGGCACCTTGTCCGGAAACTCCTGCACGATTTTCTTGCGCAAGTCCTCGACAAAATCGGACGCACGGTAAGAGATCAGGTTGGGTTTGACCTCGCTCAGTGCCCCCGAGACTTTTTGTAAGGTCGTCGTCAGTCTGGAGATCATTTCACGCAGGCGGTTGACCTCGCCTTTGAGTTTTGCATCTCCCTCTAATTCACTGAGGTAAGCGGACTGGAGCTCGATGGCGTTTAGATGGTTGCGCAGATCGTGGCTGAGCTGCCGGATAAAGCGAACCGTGTCAACCCACGGAACGCTTAATGAATCGCTTCGATCTTCAGGAGACGGCTCTGCCATATCACGCCCCGAGTTTAGCAGATCGGCAACAAACGGACTGTCCTACCGCGCCTGCGTCATTCCTGGTAAGACGAGATCGATTGGAGAGCAGGCGCTGCGCCTGCCGGCACGGTTCGGTCTTCACGAATCGGAATTTGCCAGCGAGAATTGATCGTCAGCCGGTTGGTCGCCCGGCACGACGCGAATGCGCGAGTCATTGCTCGCCAGATGCCGCAGCGCATGAAACACGTCTTCAGGATCCGCATGGATGGAACGCGCAATCTCTTCGGCAGTTTTCCCGGTGCCGGCAGTGAGCTGCTTGCGCACTTCCAGTTGGAGCTGTAACAATTTCGTTGCAGCTTTTTTCCCAGCTTCAACGCCCGGTTGATCATAGGCGTTGATGTTTACCAGTGACGCATAGAAGCCCACCGCGCGCTCGTAGAGTGCGATTAATGCGCCGATGTTAAATGCGTTCACTTCGGGAATGCTCACCGTGATTGATTCCCGCCCACTCTCGTAAAGGGCGCTGCGTGTCCCGCGCAAAAAGCCCTGAAGATAGTCTCCACTTGTGATTCCCTCCTCAACTTCGAACCGCCGCTCGCCTGAGGCGGATCGATCTTTGCGAACTTCGATGAATGTCAGGAAAAAATTCAAGACCCCATCACGCAACTGCTGGACGTAAGCGTGCTGATCGGTCGAGCCTTTGTTGCCGTAAACAGCGATACCCTGATGCACAACGTTTCCATCGAGATCCTTTTCTTTGCCCAACGATTCCATCACCAGTTGCTGCAGATATCTGCTGAACAACGCCAAGCGATCTTTGTAGGGGAGGATCACCATATCTTTCTCACCTTTGGCGTGGCCGGCGTGATACCAAACTAGCGCGAGGAGCATTGCGGCATTTTGGGCCGCATCGGGCATTCGTGTTCGTTCATCCATTGCCGCTGCGCCCGCCAGAAAATTGTCGATGTCGAAGCCTTCAAGCGCCATCGGAAGAAGCCCAACCGCGCTCATTACCGAGGTGCGCCCGCCAATCCAATCGTACATCGGCAATCGCGCGAGCCATTCATCCGTTTGCGCTAGTTTATCTAGCTCGCTTCCGACGCCGGTTACAGCCACGGCGTGTTTGGGGAACTGGAGACCTTTCTCTTTAAATTTCGCTTCGGTTTCGAGCATTCCATTTCGCGTTTCCTTTGTCCCACCGGATTTGGAAACCACAATGACGAGCGTCTGCGAAAGATAGTTGTCGATCTTGTCGAAAACGCGGTTGAAGCCGTCCGGATCGGTGTTGTCGAAGAAAAAGATATCCATTGGATCGCGCCTCGATCCAAGAGCGTCCGCCACAAATTGCGGTCCGAGCGCCGAGCCGCCAATTCCGATGAGAAGAATATGCTCGAAGCACTTGCCATTTTCAGCGGCGATTTTTCCGGTGTGAACATCCGCCGCAAACGTTTTGATGTGTTTGATCGTTTCTTCGATCTCTGCGCGAATTTCCTCCTTTTGCGCCAGCGCTGGATTTCGCAGCCAGTAATGACCGACCATGCGTTTCTCAGTGGGATTGGCGATTGCTCCCCGCTCCAGCTCGCGCATGGCCGCAAACGCTTTCTCAATTTTCGGCTGCATTTTCTCGAAGAAATCGTCCGGAAAATTCATCCGGCTGATATCGAGAGAAAAATCGAGATCGCGGTAGCACAGAAAATATTGCTGAAAACGCTGCCAGAGCGACGAAGAAGCCATTGTGTTAGGAATGCGAAGATTGACCAATACTAAACGACATAAGCGCGTTAACTCCAATATCAGTCTTCGAATCCGTCAAACTCAACTGTTCTCACAAACCCTGTAGGGCGACATCCTACGTGAAATTCACATTGCAGCGTCGAATCTCGCCAATAACTTCGCCGCATTATGGCGCGCATACACGCCAACAAACAGACGCCCCGTTTGTTTGCAGGCCTGATCGCGCTTGGCCTGACGGGGATCATCCTGTTCGGTGCGGAAAGAATCGTGATTCATATCGAACGCGCGACCATTAATTCGACTGCGCCCGAGTTGTTTTCGCTTAAAAACCAAGGATTGGCCTTTCAACGTGCCGCCGTGCACGCAGCGAACGTGTTGCTGGTTTATGGCAGTTCGGAATTACGAGTGCCCGCGGCTCCGGAAAGGGGGAACATCTTTTATCGAGCTGCCCCAACAGGCTTCCAACTTTCGCCCGTTGGCAGCGGAGGTGCGAACCCGCTCATCATGTTGCAAAAGGTCGGCTCAGTCGGCTCGGATTTGCGCGGCAAAAAAGTTGCCATCTCTCTTTCACCTCGCTGGTTTTTCACCGCCAAGCCGAGTTGGCACGGGTACAAGGGAAATTTTTCATCGATGGCGGCAACGGAGATGGTGTTCGGCACTGCTCTCGATTTCGACCTCAAGCGCAGTATCGCTTCCCGCATGCTGGAATGTCCGGACACTCTCGAAAACAGACCACTGCTTGAAATCGCGTTGACGCGGCTGGCATCTGGCCGTTGGTACGATCGCATCGTTTTCTACGCGCTCTGGCCGGCCGGAAAAGCGCAGAGTGCCGTGCTGGAATTGCAGGACCATTTGGCGGCGCTCCATCATATACGACACGACGCGAAGCCAGCTCCGCGCCTGCATACAGAAATACCCGACTGGTCCAAGCTGATTGCAAAAGCAAGCCAGGCCAAGCCAACCGACATAGGCAAAAACAAAAAGTTTTTGAACTTCGACAGACAAATCAGTCCCGGGTCTCGTGACGTTAGGTTTCGGAGCGGCATCAAGGCGTCGCCCGCATGGATAGATCTGGAGTTGCTCTTGCGCAGCTTGGCAACAGTTCACGCGCGGCCACTGATTCTCAGTATGCCAATAGCCGGAGACTTTTACGATTATGCAGGCGTCTCGCGCTTGGCTCGGGAAGATTACTACGCAAAGCTGCGCGCACTCGTGCATCGATACCACTTTGCCGTAGTTGAATTTGAAGATCACGATGAGGACCCGGGTTTCCTGATTCGCCACCAAAGTCACCTGACTGCAAAGGGCTGGGTGTATTACAATCGCGCGCTTGATGATTTTTTTCACGGACGCGCGCCGCGAAGCTGACAAAGTGATGACGTTGCATTTATTCAAGCGACAGCACGATAGCGCTGTGCCTCATCCATGATCGCTGCAGATTTCTCGGACAAAGTGTTGCAACTGCTTGCCTCGGTCGCGGAAACCGATGAGGTGCTTACGAATCTTGATCTGCCGCTTTACGAGTACCAAGTCCTCGACTCAATGCGGACCGTCCAGCTTATATTGATGATCGAAGAACAATTCGGCATCAAAGTTTCACCGGCGGAATTTGAGCGCGAAAGCTGGCGAACGCCGCGTGATCTCATTGCCGACCTCAAGCACCGCATAAGCATGTGAGCTGGCTCGAGCAACATCCAAAACTGCATCGCGTACTGCTCGTTGTTTATTACCTGGCAGTTATTCTGGCGTTGATCGCGATCTATGGCTGGGGCGATTTTTCTACGGCGCCGTTTGTTTATCAGGGTTTCTGAATGGATTTGATCGAACGAATCGATCGCTGGGGCGTAGCGGCTCCGGAAGCGACCGCACATATCAGCGACGATAGAACGTTGACCTATGGCGAACTGCGCAGCCGCTCGGATTCGCTCGCTTGCTATTTGAGGCAGCGCTTCGGCGATGATCGCAGACCAATCGCGGTACTCGGCCATCGCGAACCAGAAATGTTAATCGCATTTCTCGGCGCGGTTAAATCGGGCAGGCCTTACGTACCGCTTGATACGGCGCTGCCGCAGCAGCGCATCGACAAAATCCTGGCAACTTCGCGCGCTGCCTTGGTGCTGACTCCGGCAGACGTTCTGCAATTCTCCGCGTCGCAAGAGCGTCGTCCCGCCAGGGGGGTGCAGGGTGACGAGCCATTTTACATCCTTTTCACAAGCGGCAGCACTGGTGAGCCGAAGGGCGTGATAGTTACCCTCGCGTGTCTCGAGCATTTCATCGAATGGATGCTCGCGGAGCAACGATTCGCCGAGCTCGGCGAGGTGTTTTTGAATCAGGCGCCCTTCTCGTTCGATCTCTCTGTAATGGATTTGTACTGCAGCCTTGCAACGGGCGGCACGCTCCTCAGCATTAGTCGCGATCTTATCGCAAACCCAAAAGAGCTTTACCGCGCGCTTACGAGTTCCTGTGTAACGACGTGGGTTTCAACACCGTCATTTGCGCAGATGTGTCTCGTCGAAGAAAAATTTTCCGAGGCGATGCTGCCACGCGTGCGTCGGTTTCTTTTTTGTGGCGAAACACTCACACCGCAAACCGCGGCCCAGTTGTTGGAGAGATTTCCGCCAGCAGAGGTTTGGAACAGCTATGGCCCGACGGAGGCAACGGTCGCCACCACCTCGATACGCATTGATGCTCCAGTTCTGGAACAATATTCGCCTTTGCCAGTGGGACGCCCGATGCCCGGGAGCGAAATCTTGATCGTAGACGGCAATCGCGAGGTATTACCGCCAAATCAACGCGGTGAAATCATTATCGCGGGACCGAATGTGAGTCCGGGCTATCTGGCTCGACCGGATCTGACGGCAGACGTTTTTTTTCAATATCATGATCAGCGCGCCTATCGCACCGGCGACTTTGGCCGTTTCCGTGACGATCTGCTTTTTTTTGAAGGCCGCATGGACGAGCAAATTAAAGTGAGCGGATATCGCATCGAGCTTGGTGATGTCGAAGCGAATCTCCGCGCGCTCGCAGCTGTGCGTGATGCTGTCGTAATTCCGGTAATCAAAGACGGCGCTGCCCAATCACTTGCGGCTTTTGTGGTATTGGCCGCGCGAGATGAGGCATCGGACTTTAATTTGTCGCAGGGACTTCGGAAGCAACTCAGTGAGCGGCTTCCCGCATACATGTTGCCCCGGAAATTTGTTTTTCTGGATGCATTTCCGATGACGCCGAATGGCAAGGTCGACCGAGCCAGTCTGGCCAAGTCGCTGTGATTCCTTACGCGGATTTCACCTATTTCATACTGCTACTTTACGTAGCCGTTCCGACTCTGATTCTTGGGTTGCTTGGACGCGCAGGCTGGCGCTCGGCGCTCCTCGTGACTGTGGCGATGCTTCTCGTCCAGTATCACGAAGAGCTTCATGTCCGAGCGCATTTTCCGGTGCGCGAAATCTGGATCGTCGTTGGTTTCGCGCTCTGGCAGTGGGCGACGGTGAGGGCATTCGCTCGCGCCGGTGCACGCGCAGGTTGGCTGTTTTACGGCGCGATTGCGGCAAGCCTGCTTCCGTTAGCGGCGGCGAAATTGGTTCCGCTCGTGTCGCCGAGAACTCAGTTTGGTTTTCTGGGTATTTCCTACGTTACGTTTCGAGCGCTGGATGTCGTGTTTTGCCTGCGAGACGCCGTAATCGCCACGCCTGGCACACTCGATTTTCTGATGTTCCTGTTTTTCTTTCCGACTATCTCTGCCGGCCCGATCGATCGCTATCGGCGTTTTTCAACTGACTGGAGAACAAAACGAACGCGCGCTGAGTTCCTAAGCGATCTCGACGGCGCGGTGCACCGTTTTTTTCGCGGTTTATTTTACAAATTCATAGTCGCAGCGCTGATCAAACAACACTGGCTCGAACCGGCAGCGCGCAGTGGGAATTTCATTGCGCTGCTCAGTTACATGTATGCTTACAGTTTCTACTTGTTCTTCGATTTCGCCGGGTACAGCGCTTTTGCGATCAGTGTTAGTTATCTCTTTGGGATCCATACTCCGGAAAACTTCCACCAACCGTTCCTCGCCAGAAACATCCGCGATTTTTGGAATCGGTGGCACATCACGCTTTCGTTTTGGTTTCGCGATCACGTCTACATGCGGTTCCTGCTGGCGGCCGCGCGCGGCAAATGGTTTCGAAGCATGGATACAGCCGCGATCCTCGGATATTTTCTTGCGTTTGGACTAATGGGTTTGTGGCATGGGATTGAGCTGCACTACATCGTTTATGGGCTTTATCAGGCGGCGCTGCTCTCAGGTTTCCACATTTTTTCCAACTGGAACAAGGCGCACCGTTATTGGCGCGGCGGTCTGCTTTCAAATGCGTTAGCTGTTTTCATAACTTTCCAGTTCGTTTGTTTCGGTTTGCTCATTTTTTCCGGGCGCATAGGTGCTCCGCCGCTGCAGCATTATTTGGCTGACATCGAGCAGGCCGATTGCCACGAGATTTCTGGCTGGGTTTGGGACAAGTACAAGCCGAAGGCGCCGGTTTCAGTCGAACTTTGGGATGGCAAACGGTATTTGATGACGATCTCTGCGAATCAGTTCCGGAAGGACCTCGCTGAGGCAGGTTACGGAAACGGTCGACATGCGTTTCGTTTCACAACGCCGCCGCAGCTCAAAGATGGTAACTCACATCCGATACGACTTCGAGTTGCTGACAGAGGAATCAATTTGACCACGACGCAAAGAACAATTGTCTGCCGATAGAAATTCTTCGTCTTCGGCTGAATCGAAACTACTTGTGCCCGAGTCGAGCAGGGCGAGACCGAAGAGTAGCTAGGACTACTTTCCTTCAGTCATGGTTCTCTTAATCGGCGCTTCTTCGTGAGGAGCGACGTCATATTCCGGTTTAGGCACGTCCATCAACCAGCGGTCAAACCAGCCGACGATATGCTGCAACCGCTCGACCCGATGCCATGGCTGACCAGAGCGCGATAGCTCGTGCGATTCGTTCGGGAATCGCACCATCACCGTTGGAATCTTGCGGAATTTGAGCGCGCGAAACATTTCCTCACCACCGGCGCCGGGTGGCGTTCGATAATCTGCTTCGCCCAAGATGAACATCATCGGCGTCTTCACATTCTTAATGAACGTAAGAGGTGAGCGTGCTTTGAAGTCCTGCTCGTCCTCAAACGGCGGAGCTTTGAACCAGGATGGCTGAAACAGAGTGAAATCAGCCGAGTACCACCAGGCTTCCCAGCTGGCTATGTCGCGCTGAGAAACCGCTGCCGCAAACCGGGTCGTCTGCCCGACAACCCAATTCGTCAGCAGCCCTCCGCCGCTCCCGCCGGTGACCCCAAGTTTTTTGTCATCGATGTATCCGCGGCGAATCACCTCATCCACTCCCGCCATCAAATCCTTGTAGTCATCGCCCGGGTAATGAAACTGAATGACGTTGCCAAAATCCTGCCCGTAAGTCGTGCTGCCACGCGGATTGGGATAGAGCACCACGTAACCTTTCGCGGCCATCCACTGAAATTCGTGCTCGAATATGTAGCCATAAGCCGCGTGCGGTCCGCCGTGGATGTTTAGAATGAGCGGATATTTTTTCGCGGGATTGAAATCGGGCGGCTTTTGCACCCATGCCTGAATGGTTTTGCCGTCAAAGGTTTTGTAATCAATCTCTTCCGGCTCGGTCAGATTGAGCTTTGAGAAAAGTTCCTTGTTAATGTGGGTCAGCTCGCGCGGCTCGCCGCCGGGTGAATCGATCGCGAACAAGTCGCTGATGCGTGTTGCTGTCGAAACGGTATAAATGATTTTCGAACGATCGTCAGCCGCGCGAAAACGAACGACGGCCTGATTGCCCTTTGTCAGATCGGTTGGTTTGCCGCTCTCGACATCAAATGAGGTGAGAATTGTTTTGCCTTCCTTGCCATAAACTTCGATCACGCTGCGTCCGTCTGCCGTCCAGATCGGACTATTGCTCCCGCCGCCGCGCGGCGGTGAATTGTCGCCGAAAACTCCGGACCCCACGTCGAAATCAAAATTAGTTGTCACATTTCGCGGCTTTGCATTTGGTGTAAGATTACAAATCCACAAATCCGGTTGCGTGTAAGAATTAATTGGCTGGGTTGTCGACGCGACAAACGCGATCTGCTTGCCATCAGGACTCAGGGCCAGATTATCGATGTCCATGTCGAAGGAATTGAGCTTCGCCGGTTCTCCGCCGCTGGCGCTAACTGAGTAAAGATCGGTCTTCGGCAGCTCGTAGTACGGTTCGTCCACGCGCAGCGTTGTGAAATAGATTTTTCCGCCGTCGTTCGACCAAACGATGCTGCCCTCATCGAATCGGCCGAAAGTCAATTGTTTGGGCTGCACTTTTTCGTCTGCGGTGTGTGGCGCCGTTACCACCCAGATATGTTGCGGGTGCTTTGGATCGGCATAGCCCTCATCGTCCTCCCGATAGACTGCGCGGCTGATCACCCGGATGTCGCTCTCGTGTTCTGCTTCAGCCTCCGCTTTCTTCGCAGCTTCTGTCTGCCGCTCCGGAGCAACCGTCCCGGCTGAAGATGTCGGGCGCGGGGAAGGGGAGCTTGCGCTTACTGCCTTCTTCAGTTCCTCTTCTTTGCGCTTTTTCTTTTCCTGTTTGGCGAGATCGTCCGCATTCGTATCGCTCGTGAACGCGATGCTTTTACCATCCCCCGCCCACACCGGATTACCAGCGCCCTTGGGCAGATCGGTAAACACAAATGAATCGCCGCCCGCCATTGGTAAGATCGACAATTGGGGCGACTCCGGTTTTCCATCCTTCTCGGTGGCGCGCACGAAGAGCAAAAATTTCCCATCCGGCGACCAGCGTGGCGCTCCATCGTGATCGCCTTTGGTCAGTTGATGAGGCTCCTCGCCGCTCGCGACCGGCACAGACCAGATCGAAGTGTTATAGCCTTCTTTCTTCTCGTTGACTGTAACGCGGACAAAGGCAACACGCGTTCCATCCGGAGAAATTTGCGGATCCCCGAGCCAGACAAAATCGAACAAATCCTTTTCAGTGATGGCGCGTTTTTCGGCGAAGCCGGTGCCGATTCCCGCTAACACCCCCACCAGCAAACAAATGACGAATGCCGAATGCCGAAGCCCGAAGGAATAACGAATCACGAAGTCCGAAATGAAGGATCGACATCTTTTCCTGATTTGATCATTCGATACTATTTCGAGCTTGGTCATTCGGGTTTCGTATTTGTTATGGAGTGCGCGGACACGTCCGCGCTTTAAAGCTGCGACATGTCGCAGCACTCCAAAGCTCACATGTGTTCGATCACGTTATCGCCGAACTGCGAACATTTGATTTCGGTCGCGCCTTCCATCAAACGCGCGAAATCGTAAGTGACACGCTTGCTCGCGATCGCGCCATTTAATCCTTTCAGAACTAAATCGGCGGCTTCCGTCCAGCCCATGTAACGGAACATCATTTCGCCCGAAAGAATCACCGAGCCGGGATTGACCTTGTCCTGGTTCGCGTACTTCGGCGCGGTGCCGTGCGTCGCTTCGAAAACCGCGTGACCAGTAATGTAGTTGATGTTGCCTCCGGGCGCGATGCCAATCCCGCCCACCTGCGCGGCCAGTGCGTCGCTCAAGTAATCGCCATTCAGGTTCAACGTCGCGATCACGTCGAAATCTTCGGGCCGCGTGAGGACCTGTTGCAGTGTGATATCCGCGATGGCGTCCTTGATCACGATCCCTGCGCCCGGTTTGCCCATGGGAATCTTGCACCACGGGCCGCCGTCGATTTCCTCCGCGCCGAAATATTTCTTTGCAATTTCAAAGCCCCAGTCGCGAAACGCGCCCTCGGTAAATTTCATGATGTTGCCCTTGTGCACCAGCGTCACGCTCTTGCGCTGGTTCTGGATCGCATAGGAAATCGCGCTGTGAATCAGCCGGACGCTGCCTGAGCGGCTGACTGGTTTGATCCCGATGCCGACGCAAACGTCGTTGCTTTCCGGTGCGCCCACTTTTTTCCAGAAATCGGCCGCTTTTTCCTTCGTGCCGAAACGGATCTTGTCGAACTCCTTCGGAAATTCCTTTTGCAGAAAATTGAGAATCTTTTGCGCTTCCGGCGTGCCCGCTGCGTATTCGATGCCGGCATAAATGTCCTCGGTGTTTTCTCGGAAGATCACCATGTTCACCCTCTCTGGATGTTTGACGGGCGAGGGGACGCCTTTGAAGTACTGCACTGGCCGCAAGCAAACAAAAAGATCCAGAAGCTGCCGCAGGGCGACGTTGAGCGAGCGAATCCCGCCACCAACCGGCGTGGTCAGCGGCCCTTTGATGCCAACCAAAAATTCGCGGAACGCTTCCACCGTATCGTCGGGCAACCATTCATCGAATTTGTCCTTCGCCGCCTGACCGGCGAAAACCTCAAACCACGCGATCTTTTTCTTGCCGGCAAAAGCTCTTTCGACTGCGGCATCCAACACTCGCACGCTCGCGGCCCAGATATCCGGCCCGGTACCATCGCCGCGGATGAATGGAATTACGGGCTGATCCGGAACATTCAGTTTTTCGGTTCTGGTAATCTTTTCACCGGCAGGCGGAGCAACATCTTTGTAAGGCATAAGCCGTCACTGTAGCGGCA
>Ga0105239_10009027_pt1 | contig 11287 bp, 7 predicted proteins | sample KBSC44metaG_FD_92761 | JGI IMG/M metagenome (GOLD analysis project Ga0105239, IMG submission 92761) | Corn rhizosphere microbial communities from Kellogg Biological Station, Michigan, USA - KBS C4-4 metaG | ecosystem: Host-associated > Plants > Roots > Rhizosphere > Soil | place: Michigan, USA...
ACTTCGTGGCCGGGCCTTTTTCATTTGTTCGCTTTGGTGAGCAAGCTCATCCCGCTCCCAAACGAAAAAGGCCCCTCGCTATCGCGAGAGGCGCTTGTTGCCTTACCTGGATTCGAACCAAGACAAACAGATCCAGAATCTGTCGTACTACCATTATACTATAAGGCAATGAGTCTGCAAAGCTACGAAAAAAATCCGTACTTTTCGTCTGCTATGAAAAATCTGATAATCATATTGTTATTGCTTACCAGCATGTCCCTGCGGGCTCAGCGGGCCAGGGATGCCATGGCGTTTGCGGACAGCCTCTTTCATGGTCCTTCTTTTGGTTTTGCCATCACGGAATTTGACTTCCCTGCGGACATCCGGGCGATATTGCTGCGTTTTAACAATGCCATTGCGACCAATAAAGAGTGGTTTACCGCCTACAGCAGTCACCTGTCACCCGGGCAGCCATTGCCTTATGATGAAAAGTTCGGTATTACCCGGGAGGAGTATGAGAGAATAAAGAGTATTGATAAGGTCCATCCCGCCCTGAAGGCCGTCGATACCCAAAGGATCAGCATCCTCCGACAGGATGACAGGATCAGCTTTAAGGGGGAAGGCGAGGGTCGAATACTCGATTATTTACAGTTCGACCTTGGAAGGAACGTGCTCCTATTTGCCGGCGATACCATCCCTTTTGCGGCTGGTATGAATACCACCACTGCCATGGCCTATGGTTTATTCAACAGCTATACCTGGCGGCTCCAGCGCACAGATGTGAGTGGCGGGCTTCAGGCGGACCAGCTCACCGTGCGTGTGATAGAGATCGAGCTGGGACTGCATCAATCCGACAATAAGCCCCTGCTTCGTATCCAGTACCAGGATGTGGATCATGGTGTCAGCCGGGCCAACCTGGATCTGGCGGGATATATTCAGGCCGACGGGCATTGACTGGGGTGACCCGGGCAGGGGTGTTGACAGGGCAAACTGGTCTTTTTTTCGGATATTTGATAAAAGACCATTTATGAACCTGTTATCCAATGAATCGATACTGGTCAAGTCCAATGACGATACGATAATCCTGACCAACCTGCGTATACATATGACCAGCAGGAAATGGGGGAGGAGCTATCAGACCACTATTTTTCTGGAAGACATCAGCTCCATCGAGAACGTTTTTAAGAGCAATCTTTCCTACCTCATCTTTGCTATTATCGCATTTCTTGCAGGGGCCATCTATCTTAGTAACCGGGATATTATCATCTATACCTATATGGCGTTTATCCTGGGCGGGATCTTTCTTACCTTATGGCTTAGCAACCGGGGGCAACAGGTGACCTTTTGCTCGAAAGGGGGCAGCTCGCTGACCTTTTATGTAGACCGGATAAATAGTGAGCAGGTGGAGGAGTTTATACAAAAGGTAGAAGAGGCGCGGATACAACGTATCAGGCAGCTGAAATAACCTGCGAAAAAAAAGACCCGTTGCGGAGTAGCAACGGGTCGGGTCGACAATTGGATGGGTTGAGGATTAATAATATTGCAGCAGTCTCCATTCCGTCATCTGGAAGAGACCATCTCCACTACCGCCATTTCTTTGCGTGACATTCACCCGGATATAGGTATAGGTCTTGTTGCTGTTGTTGTTCAGGGCAAAATGCCGGGTCTGGATACGGCTGGGGAAGAGCTCACCCGTGCGAACATCCAGGGTATCCCAGTTCGTGCCATCGTTGGAGCCTACTACATTCCAATCCATCGGATCGCGATCCTGCGAGTCATTACCGGAGGTGAAGGTATAGGAGTTGACAACCTGTGGCGTTGCGAACTGTTCCTGGAACCAGAATGGCTGGGGGAAATTAAAGGTCAGGTATTTGGTATTGAGGTCGCCATCTACCAGGTGGGGGGAGCCTTCGGATGCTCCGACGCCATTCTTATTCTCCAGTGCCACCGACAGGGTACCCTTGTCCGTTATATCCCTTTCCCTTACATAGAGCGAGTCTACCGTAAACCAGGTCCTGCTGAGGCTGGAATCTATCTTTCCGGTGGATGCGTCTGTCATTGTTATGGGCAACATGTACCGTACCCCAAAGCTCAATCCCTTTGTCATTACCGTAATAGGCAATGGCGTAGAGGTCGTCGTACCCGCCTTGATCACGGCGGAGTAGCTGGCGATGGTGTAGTTGGCTGCCGGCAGGGGGACATAGGAGGTGCCGTACTGGGTATTGTAGGATGCGATGAGTCCCGTGTCCAGCTTGAAGTTCACCTTCACATCCTGGGCAGGAAAGGTCAGTCCGCCGTAGGCAGCGCCAAAGATCACTGTTTGGGGGCTGTCCAGGAGGTATAGTTTTAATGATCCAAGCGTGCTGTAAGCCTGCGGCATATAGATGGTGCCTTCCGATTTGCTGACCAGCGGATCCGGCTTATTGCATGATCCCGCTACCAGGCCGAGACCCAGGATGCCTGCCAGCAGGTAGAGCGTTTTATGATGTCTGTTCATACTGTTGTTTTGATAGTTAAGGAAGTCATGATTACCAGCCCGTGTTTTGCACCAGCTGTTTGTCCACGTTGAGCTCCGACTGGGGAATGGGCCACAGATAATGTTTCTTTTGGAAAATACGCGTTTCGAACGCTGTACGCTGGAAAAAGGCAGGGTCCTGCAGGCTGGTGCCGGCGTTGATGTTCATGCCATAGAAAGGACCCGCATCCGTCTGTTCGGCTATCTTCCAGCGGTGGGTATCGAAATACCGTACGTTCTCGAAGGCCAGCTCTACGCGGCGTTCCTTCCGGATGGCATCGCGCATGGCAGCCTGGCTGGCAGGTGCGGGTATATCTGCGCCTCCATAAATGGGGACTCCCGCCCTGGTACGTATGAGGTTGAGATATTTGAGAATATCCGGATTGTTGGGATCGGACTCGTTCAATGCTTCGGCATAATCGAGGTAGATATTGGCCAATCGCAGCATTACCCAGGATCTGCTATTGTCACGCCATGCGGTGTTGGGAGGGAAGTTCTTCCGTACGATGTAGCCTGTGGGAGAGTAGTCGTTCCCGCCGACCCGCTTGCCCGAAGTACCTGTATAGAATAGTTGGGTAACGACCGACCCGGAGCTCGTGCTCGTGTTCAGCCAGATGCTGCCGCTGTAGGTAATGCCTACGTAAAAGCGCGGCTCACGGTTGCAGTACATGTTGTACGTGCCTGCTGTCGTATAGGTGCCGGCGCTGGATGAAAAGCCTGTTTCTACATAGCCCGAGAGAGGATCGTCGATGGACCGGCCATTGGCTGTGAAGTAGCCGTCCACCATTTCCTGCGTGGCGCCCAATCCGCCGCTGGCGCGGATGGCGTCGTCGCCGCCCGAATTGTAGGGGCACATTTCATATTGACGTGCGTCGATGCCGGAGCTTATCCGGGCGAAGATCCACTCTTTGTTCCAATCCTTGTACATCACTTCGCGGCAGGAGAGATAGGGATCGAAGGTACCCGCGTTGGTATACAGATCAAAGGTGCCCGGGACATATCTGTCGAGGAAGGCTTTGTATGCCGCGGCGGCCGTGGCCCATTTGCCCGCATCGTAGGTTTGGGGGATCAGCTGTTCGCCGCCGCCCTTGTCCGTGACGGGGTTTTTCATCGAGGCGTAGTCCGGGTTGCCGTTGAAGAGCGGGCTGGCTGCTGTGAGCAGCAGCTGTGCCTTATACGCCATTACTACCGACCTGGACATCCTGCCCTGGTCCGCACCCGTGGTGACATCCGGGAGGTCGGCTGCCGCCTTGTCGAATTCGGAGCTGATATAGGCAACACAGGTATCCATCGGCCTCCGTGCAAGCTGAACGGCGGCTAGATTTGCATCCGGCGCGATCATATCGTCCCCGATGATGACCACCGGGCCGAACAGGCGAACGAGGTTGTAATAATAGTAAGCCCGCAGCGCTCTTGCTTCGGCGATGTATTGAGCCAGTTTCTGCTGACCACCCGCCTTGTTGGTGATCTCCGTGCATTCGCCTACGTGCTGCATAAAATACGTGGCGTTGCGGATGGCGACATACGGGTTGGCCCAGAAATCATTTACCCAGCCCGTGGTGGGATCCCAGGATCCTACGTTCATATAATTGCTGCCTACGAAGCTCCAGTCGTATTCCGCCTCGTCCGAGCCTCCTGTCCAGGGGCCGCCGCCATTGGAGCCTCCGATAAAGCGTTGCAGCGCTTCGTCACGGACATAGGAATATACGTTGGCGAGGTATTGATCCACGGTACTCTTATGTGCAAATATCTGTTCGATGGTGATCCGGTCCTGCGGCACCTGATCGAGCCAGCCCTTTTTACAGGAGCTGAATCCTATGGCTCCCAGGACTATAAAACAAATGATATATATCTTTTTCATCTTGTTGGATTAAAAGGTTAATGTAAGACCCAGTGAATAGGCTGCTACCTGGGGATATTTCACGCCATTGGTCGTATTCAGCTCGACGTCCCATAATTTGAACTTGCTGAACGTGGCCAGGTTGGTGCCTATGAAGTACAACCTGGCGCCCTGGATGCCCAGTCTTTTGAAGGAGCTGGCAGGGAAGGTATAGGCGAACTCAGCCGTCCTCACCTTGAGGAAGCTGGCGTCGCGTACCCACCAGGTGCTGTATTGGTTGTTGTTGGCATTAGCGGGTCCACCATAACCCAGGCGGGGATAGAAAGGATGCGGGTTGGTGCTTCCCGGTGTCCACCTGTCCGTGATGACAGAATAAGCATTGCCTTCGCCACCGTCGCCGGAGAAGGGTTGGATACTATTGCCCGCCAGTCTGATCTGGGCATTGGCCTGTCCCTGGAGGAAAGCTCCGAGAGAAAATCCTTTGTAGGCTACATTGAAGCCAAAGCCATAGAGGATGGTGGGTACGTCGCCGCTGCTGATCGGCTGCTGGTCATACGCATCGATGACGCCATCGCCGTTGAGGTCCTTGAACTTGATGTCTCCGGGCCGCACCTCGCCAAATGTTTGCTGTGGTGAGTTCAGGATCTCCGAGGAATCTTTGAAGAGTCCTTGTGCCACATAGCCGAAGCCGGTGAGTACCGGATGACCTTTTGAATTCAGCCAGGGATATTTCTGGTCCGGCTGGTCCGTGGAGAGAACCTTATTGCGGGCATAGGTAAATGTTCCCTGCAGGGAGAGTTTGACGTTGTCCCCTATGCGCATGCTATGCGTCAGGCTGATGTCTACGCCGCCGTTGTCGACGATGCCAAGGTTGCCATTGGGAGCCTGTGTAAGACCCACGAATTCAGGTACTGACTGTCTGTGCAGGAATATGCCTGTCCTATGTTCTTTGAAGAAGTCGACCTGTAAGTTCATGCCACGCAGCAGGTTCATTTCAAACCCGAGGTTGGTCTTATGCGATGTCTCCCAGGTGAGGTTAACGCCATAGTTGGAGATATTGACCCCTCCAATACCGTTCCTTGTTTCACCAAAAGTGTATCCGTCCGAGTTTCCGACCTGATCCAGGTAGGCAAAGCGATAGGTGACACCATTGATGCCGATATTACCATTACCGACCTTACCGTCCGAGAAGCGGATCTTCAACAGTTGGATAACGTTTTTCAGGGGTTCGAAGAACCTTTCATTGGAGACCACCCAACCCAGGCCGTAAGAGGGGAAGAACCCATAACGGCGGGAAGGAGCGAAGTTCTCGGAACCGTTGTAGCCGAAGTTATATTCAGCAAAATACCTGTCGTTAAATGAATAGGTGACGCGTCCCGCGAGACCTCTTGTACGGTAAGGTATCGAGCTCGTGAAGTCGCCGGCAAAGGCGTCTACGTACTCGCTTTGGTTGAAAAGAACGAGGGCGCCTATCCGATGTTGTCTGAATGCCGTGTCATAGTTGAGGGCGCTCTCGGTATAGATCCGGCGATTGCCCCCGTTGAAGCGGGTATAGGTCAGGTTGTTAGTACCGTTGTAGGTGAGGAACAGGTTCAGCGATCCATCCGCGTTGCGGCCATTGGCGATGTAGTCGTCCTGCCGTTTGCCATGGCTGATACCCAACTCGCCGAAGTTGTCGAAAGAGAACATGCTGGTGAAGGAGAGGCCCGGGATCAGCATGCCTAACTGTTGACGTACCCGTATATTGGAGAAGAGCTGTGTTTTGTAGTCATTGGCGTATCCGGATTTGGCTGCCGCATCAAAGGGATTGCGGAAGCCGCCGTTGGGGTTCCTGCCGGAGGTGGTATCGCCCGGATACGTCAGGGGCAATTCCACGGGTGGCATATCCATCACGGACTGGAAGATGGATTGAGTAGGTGTATTGTTGGGATCCGTCGGATTGAACCCCGGAGCGATGCCAGGATAGGAGCCATTGCTATAATAGCCCTGCAGTCCCAATTCCAGCGCAGTAGTAGAGGTCACGCGGAGGTTGAGGTTGCTGGTGAAGTTGAAGCGGGAGTACCCGATGCCGCTGTGATAGGGTTGTGCGGGGTCCGACTTGAAAAAGCCGTCCTCGTCGTAATAGCCCAGGGATACGTAGTAGGTGGCTGCCTGTGATCCGCCGTTGACGTTCATCGAGATCTTGCGGTTGCTACCCCTCTTCTTGAATACGGCATTCATCCAGTCGACATTGGGATAGAGATAAGGGTCTCTTCCTGCCGCCGTGCTGTCGATGTAATCCTGGTCATACTTGGGCGTGCCGCCACGGGTGGTCAGGGCCTCGTTGGCCATTTTCATATAAGTGAGGCCATCCGCCATCTTAGGGATCTTTGTAAAGGTTGTGACGCCTGTCTGGACGTCGAAATTGAAACGGGGTTTGCCCGCCTTGCCCTGACGGGTGGTGATGAGCACAACACCATTGGCGCCGCGCACACCATATACCGCTGTGGCGGATGCGTCTTTCAGGATGCTGAAGGAGGCGATGTCATCATAGTTGAGATTGCTCATGGATCTTTCCACACCGTCGATGAGGATCAGAGGGCGAGAATCGTTGAGAGAGGCGATGCCACGGATCCAAAGGTCCGCGTCATCGTGTCCAGGCTCGCCCTGGCGCTGTACGGCTACCAGACCACCCAATCGACCGGCCAGGCCTGCGGAGACATTGGCTATCGGCTGTTTAAGGTCTTCTACATTTACCGTGGACTGTGCGCCTATCTGGCTGATCTTACGCTGCTTGCCATAGCCCACTACCACCACTTCGTTCTGGCTGCCCGGGTCGGCATCCAGGTATATTTCCAGCGAGAGGCTGTTATTGAGCGTAGTGGTTTGCGTTACGTAGCCGATGTGGGAGAAGCGCAGCTGTTGTTTTGCATTGTCCAATGTGATGGAGAACCTTCCCATCGTGTCTGTCGCCGTGCCTCTGCGAACGCCTACCACTTCCACGGTGACATCCGATACCGGCTTGTTCAGCTTGTCGTAAACCACCCCCTTGATGGTAACGTTTTGAGCAGTTACGGAGCCACTCAACAGGATCAGGGAAAGGAAGAATGACGGGATAAGGAAATAAGGCTTCCTTAAGGCCAAAGCAATCGCGTTAGCCAATTTTCTTGACTTCATAAGTGCTTGTTTTGGTTTAATAAATGGGAAAAATCAGTGATGACCTTTCCCGGGTTAATTCATATGTGTTAAATCGTTTTAGCTAGGTCTAAAAAAAAGAGGCCTTGTTACCTATAGCTCAGCTCAAGGGCCGGGTTTTTTGCGTATTCTTCCCAGAGCCCGTCCACTGTCTTTCCTGTCAGCTTTGTCCAAATCTCAGGTGTATATGTTCCGTCACGCATGGCTTTGTCCAGATCGTCTACGATGTTTTTGTATTTGTTCTTTTCCACCCACAGGAGGAATCTTGCCGTCACGCGATAGGCGTCCTTATAGCTCTGACCGGGTCTGTAATCCGGCAGGAACCAGCTGGCGCCTTTGTTATTTACTCCATATACATATCGCACATAGTCGGCGATGCCTTCTGTAAGCCATCCCGGCTCATAGTCCTTGTAATCCTGTACCACGTGCATCACTTCGTGGGTTACCACGTCGACGTCCTGTGGATAGCGTTTCATCCACCCCGGATTGAAACGGGATGTCCCGTTGCCCGTCTCCGCCACCGCCTTGTAGGCCGTGTCGATAAAGAATCCCACCTTCGTCAGCGAGCTCTTGTTGAACCGCTCCACCATTTTGGGGTAGACCGTGAAGAAGACATTGATCATATTCTGTCTCGTCACGGAGTCGAAGCGCGTATCGTTGCTGGCGAAAATGAGCGAATATTTACCATATACCAGCGAATCGCCCATTATCACTTTGGGTTGGGCCGGACTTTGCGGCTGCGCTGTTCCTTTTATGGCAGCCAGAACAAATAGGGTAAGCACGAATAAACTGCGGTTTTTCATTTTTTTGCTCAGGGTTTATCCTTGTCGGTGGTGAATGAGTACGGATATGCGCCGGCTTCTGTTCCCCTGCTCTTATTGGGAACAGCGCTCATGGACAGATTGAGCTGGCCTCCTTTCTGCATGTCGAAGTGGGAGATCCAATTCTTTCCATATGTCTGGCCATTCAATGTGGCGTTGTCGATGTACATATTTTTTTCGCTGCTGGCCGGTGCATTGATCACGAAGGTCTTGCCATTCTCCAGGTAGATCGTCGCCTTTTTGAAAAGGGGTGTGCCCAGGACATACTGATCCGTACCCGGACAGACGGAATAGAAGCCGAGGGCGGAAAATACGTACCAGGCCGAGGTCTGACCATTGTCTTCGTCGCCACAATATCCATCCGGGGTGGCCTTGTATAATTTGCGCATGGATTCTCTCACCCAATACTGCGCCTTCCAGGGCTGGCCGGCATAATTGTATAGGTAGATCATATGCTGGATAGGCTGATTGCCGTGTGCATACTGACCCATGCCTGCGATCTGCATTTCCCTGATCTCATGGATCACGCCGCCATAATAGCTGTCGTCGAAGGTGGGAGGCATGGTAAAGATGGAATCCAGCATTTGTACGAATGTCTTTTTGCCGCCCATCAGGTCGATGAGACCCTGGATATCGTGGAATACGCTCCAGCTATAGTGCCAGCTATTTCCTTCCGTAAAAGCGTCACCCCATTTAAAGGGGTTGAAGGGAGATTGGAAGCTGCCATCCTGGTTCTTGCCGCGCATGAGCTTATGCTCCGGATCGAAGAGATTTTTATAGTTCTGGGAGCGCTGTGCATAGAGCTTCAGCTCTTCTTTAGGGCGGCCCAGGGCTTTGCCCAGTTTATAGATGGTGAAATCATCATAGGCGTACTCTAATGTACGGGCCGCATTTTCGTTGATCTTGACATCATAAGGTACGTATCCCAGCTTGTTATAATAAGCCACGCCGTCACGGCCCACGGCGGGGATAGGGCCTTCGTTGTTGGCATCCTTCAGCAATGCCTCGTAGAGAGTGTTGATATCGTATCCACGGAGTCCTTTCAGGTAAGCATCTGCTACTATAGAGGCCGAGTTATTGCCGACCATTACGCTGCGATAGCCCGGGCTTGACCATTCGGGCAGCCATCCACCTTCTTTATAATCGTTGACGAGACCCTCTTGCATCTCTTTATTGATGGAAGGATAGACCAGGTTGAGGAAGGGATACAATGCACGGAAGGTATCCCAGAAGCCTGTGCCTGCAAAAAGATATCCGGATCCCACCTTCCCGTTGTAGGGGCTGTAGTGAATGATCTTTCCGCTGGCATCTTTTTCATAGACCTTCAGGGGGAAGAACAGCATCCGGTAGAGACAGGAATAAAAAGTACGTACCTGGTCGATCGTGCCGCCTTCTACCTGTATCCTGCCGAGTGTCTTGTTCCAGATGTTCCGGCCATTGGCAGCAACAGATTCCAGCGTTGCGTGGTCCGTCTCCTTCAGGTTTTGCTCGGCCTGTTCGATGCTGATAAAGGAGGATGATACCCGGGCATTTACTACAGCGCCGCGGGCTGGTGCGCTGAATTGTACGACCGCACCTACATGTTTGTCATGCAGCTCCAATGAGTCCTTCAGGGTAGCGCCCGACCAGGTATTTTGAGAAAGGAAGGGTTTGTCGAAGACGATGACGAAATAGTTCTTAAAATTCTTCGCCACCCCGCCGCTGTTGCGCGTGGAATAGCCGACAATTTTATTTTCCGAAGGTATCACTTTGATATATGACTCTTTATCGTATGCATCGATGACTATAAATGCGCTGTCCGTCTTTGCGAATGTGAACCGAAAGCAGGCGGCGCGTTCCGTTGGCGCTATCTCCGTTGTCACATCATAATCCGCCAGGTATACGCTGTAGTAGTACGGCTTTACCACTTCCGCCTTGTGCGAGAACCAGGATTCGCGGTCATTCTCCGTGATACGCAGATGACCCGTCACCGGCATTAAAGAGAACTCGCCATAATCATTCATCCAAGGCGAGGGCTGATGCGTCTGTTTAAAGCCCTTGATCTTCGTCGCTGTATAAGTATACTGCCAGCCATCACCCATTTTGCCTGTCTGCGGTGTCCAGAAATTCATGCCCCATGGAAGGGCGATAGAAGGATACGTATTGCCGCTGGAAAGATCGCTTGTAGATTGGGTACCCATCAGCGGGTTTACATAGTCTACGGGGTCTGTTATTTTTGTGACCATCTGGCCATTTGCCCTACTCAAAAAGGCTGCTGGCAAGAGCAGCGCTAAAAACAAATTTTTCATGCCTGGTGTTTTATTTAGGGCGAAATAAAGATATTTACCCCATACGCGGCATGTTGTCAATAAACATTAAATGGATTGTTAACGAATATTAAACGACCCTGAATGCGCTGAGTAGAAATTTTTTTTGCATGACGCAAATTTCGAATAACTTCCACCTCCCGTAGGCCTTTTCTTATGCAATCGAGTGAAATTTTTTTCTGCTAAGATCCACATGAAGTATACTACTACTGCACATAAGGTCATCGCTGTCGTCAGCCTGCTGGTACTTTCTTCCGTACAGTTCTTCCTGTTGTATAATACGTACGAGCTAAAGAACGATCATTATTATCTCAAGGAGCTGGGTATTATCAATACCGACTATATGGCTGCTATACGGAATGACAAGGTCATACCCGGCGGTCAGCGGATCCTGGATGGATATATCTACCGGAATATGCAGGAGCTGGAGCGGCTTCATCACGAAGATACCCTAGGGTTCGATGTCCTGAAACAGAAGCTTTGCGACAGCGCATTCGCCTCTCTGCGGAAGGCCAGCAATATCGACAGCATACTGCAAAGCATCATTAAAAAGCGCAATCTCAACCGGCAGCTGGAATATGCTCTTCTTGTCGAGTCCATCGACATCGCATTCCAAAGCAACAAGTATGTGAGTCTCTATAGCAAGAAAGAG
>Ga0105239_10009028_pt1 | contig 11286 bp, 10 predicted proteins | sample KBSC44metaG_FD_92761 | JGI IMG/M metagenome (GOLD analysis project Ga0105239, IMG submission 92761) | Corn rhizosphere microbial communities from Kellogg Biological Station, Michigan, USA - KBS C4-4 metaG | ecosystem: Host-associated > Plants > Roots > Rhizosphere > Soil | place: Michigan, USA...
GTGGCTCGGCCCGCGAGCGCCGGGACCCGCTCGCTGAGCGCCGACTCGAGGTAGGCGACGAGGCGACCAGGTGCCGCGTCGGAGCGATCGACCGTCAGCCAGGCCAGCTCGGCTCCGTCCTCGCCGACCGCCTCGAGCACCGCGGTCGTCTTGCCGGAACCGGCCGTGGCGGCGACGACGAGGACGCCGTGGCGGCGCAGTAGCGAGCCGAGCAGGCGGCTGAGGCGCGGCCGCGCGACGACCCGCGCGGGCACCGCAGGCGGTCGCACCTTGCGTCCGATCGTCACGGCGCGACGCGCCGCCTGCTCGGGGGCCAGCTCCTCCACTGAACTCAGTTTAGGAGTGAGGGAGAGCCCGCGCAACCTTTTCCCAAGCCGATTTCGCGCTGGTTAACGCCTGCAAGTCAATCTCATCTCGGGCGAAGGGAGAAGAAGATGAAGGTCGGGCTGCTACTCAACGTAAACAACCACACGGTCGATCCAGCGACGCTGGCCGGCGCCGTCGAGCGGGCTGGCTTCGAGTCGCTGTGGGTCGGGGACCGCCCTGAAGCTCGGCACCGGACCCGACAGCCTTCTCGGCACCTGGGGAGAGGCCGCGCCGGCGCGGGTTGTCGAGTGGGGTGGGGCCCGGATCGGTACGCCGAGCAACTCGCGGGCGTGGCCGCCCGCTTTCTTTGAGAAGTCGAACGGGATTGGGAAACGATGAGAGGAGAGCTGTGAGAAATCTGCATCTGCGCCTGGCTGTCTCGATGGCGGTGTTGGCCTTGGTCGCCCTCGGCCTTGCCGCCTGTGGCGGTGGGTCGTCGTCGAGCTCCGGCACCGAAGCGGCGACGACCGAAGCGGCACCGACCGAAGCGGAATCGCAGTCGACGAGTGCAAGTGAAACGTCGGCCGAAACCGTCCCGGCCCCGCCGGAAACCCCGCCGACCGAAGTGCCGATCACGACGCCGCTGAAAGCGAAGCCGCCGACCGGGAAAAAGGTGGTCTTCCTGCAGTGCGAATTGCCTGCCTGCCAGCGCTACGTGAAGGGGCTCGAAGACGCCGCCACGGCGCTTGGCTGGAGCCTCGAAACGTTGGTCTTCAAATCCGAAGACCCGGCCTCCGGAATGCAGCAGGCGATCTCCAAGAAACCCGACTACATCGCGATCACCGGCGTGCCGACCTCGGTGATGAAGCCGCAGATGGCCGAAGCGGCCAAGGCCGGCATCCCGGTGGTCTCCTGTGCCTCGCCGGAAAAGCCCGAACCGGGCGGGTTCGCCGCCCAATGTGGTGGTTCACTCGTGCGGATGGCGGAATACACGGGCGCCTGGATGATCAACGACTCTGGCGGCGAAGCCCACGTCCTCGGCGTGACGATTCCGATCTATCCGGTCCTTACCTCGGAGACGGACTGGTTCAAAGGCGAATTCACCAAGCTCTGCCCGAAGTGCACCTACGAAGAGCTCGACATCACGACCGAAAATCTCGGCGCCGGGAAAGTCCCGCAGGAAGTCGTTGCCTACCTGCAGGCACACCCGGGCATCGAATACGTCTACAACACCTTCGGGGGGACGCCCGGGATGCCCGCGGCGCTGAATCCCGCCGGCTTCAGCGACGTGAAGCTCACCGGCGGCCCCGGTGAAGAAGCCACCATCCAGGAAATCGCCAAAGGCGAACAAACCGCCTGGACGACCAACGGCAACGAATACGACGCCTGGGTGATGTTCGACGCGATGGCCCGACTCGCCAACGGGGAAAAGATCAGCCCGGAATACGAGAACACGATCTACGTCGACCCGACCTGGGTCATCGCCTCGCCCGCATCGGCGGAAAGCCTGAAGAAATACAACTGGAGCTGGCCCGGGCCCGGCAACTTCCAGCAGCAGTTCCAGGAACTCTGGAAGGTCGGATAGGAGGCCCATCGTCGCTGTCGGCCGGGCTCTCGCGCCCGACCGGCAGCGATTTCGCCCTCGTTAACGGGCATCGGCCAACCTCGACCCCGCCACGACCGGGTTCGGAAAGGACGAGCATGATCACCTACAGCGCCACCTGGGGCAACCTCGGGCTGAAGCTGCCTCCACGGCAGTTCGTCCAGCAGCAGCTGGAGATGATGGTCTTGGCCGAGGAGCTCGGCTTCGACGCCGCCTGGACCCCAGAGCACCACTTCGACGCCAACTACGCCGCCTGCCCGGACAACTTCCTGGCGCTCGCCTACGTCGCCGCCCGCACCAGCACGATCAAGCTCGGGCTCGGCGCGATCATCCTGCCCTGGAACGATCCGGTGCGGGTGGTCGAGAAGCTGGCGATGCTCGACCACGCCTCCGACGGGCGGGTCCTGATGGGCTTCGGCCGCGGCCTCGCGAAGATGGAGTACGCCGGCTTCGGGATCGACATGGGGTCCTCGCGCGAGCGCTTCGACGAGGCGGCGCAGATGGTCCTCGAAGGGATCCGCACCGCCCTCGTCCGCGGCGAAGGCCCCTTCTATCCCCAGGCCCCGGTCGAGATCCATCCCGCCCCCGACCCGGCCCTCGCCGAGCGCCTCTACAGCGTCGGCATGACGCCGGACTCGGCCCTGGCCGCCGCCGACCTCGGGGCGACGCTGCTCAGCTTCGTCACCGCGCCGATCGAGGAGATGAAGCCGCTGATCATCGATCCCTACCGCGAGCGCTTCGAGGAGCGTCACGGCCGCAAGCCGCCGCCCGAGGTCCTGGTCGACTTCGCCTACGTGCACGAGGATCCCGAGGAGGCGGCGCGGGTCGGGCGCCAATACGCGGGCCGCTACTACGAGTCGGTGGTCAGCCACTACAACTTCGACGGCACCCATTTCGCCGGGACGAAGGGCTACGAGGCCTACGCCGAGGGCGCCGCGGCGATCCGCGACGCCGGCATGGAGGCCGCCACCGACGCCTACGTGGCGCCGCAGGCCGGGATCGGTACGCCCGGGCAGGTGATCGAGAACTTCCGCCACCGCCATGAGGTGGTCGGCGAGACCACGGTGCTCGCCTGCTTTCTGTACGGGGCGATGCCCTACGAGATGGCCGAGCGCAGCGTCCGCCTCTTCTCGGCCGAGGTGATGCCGGAATTGCGAACTTTGGAAACGGCGGCGGAACCAGCCGCTGTCGGATAGCAAAAGGAACCGAGGACCGGAGGAAAAGATGAGCGACGACAGCGCGCTGCGCGAGCGCAACATGGAGATCGTGCGCGAATACCTGGAAGCGATCAACGCCTGGGACTTCGACAAGAAGCGGGAACTGCTGGCGGAGGACGCGGTGCAGGAGATGGTCTACGCACCCGAGCCGTTCGAGCGCGTCTTCCGCGGTCGGGAGACGATCCTCGCGTTCGTCGAAACGATCCCGGCGCTGATCGATTGCGAGAACCTCCACGACTTCCAGCTCGACACGTTGGCAAGCGATCCGGGCGAGGTCTTCTGCACCTACAAGTCCGACATGGAGATCAAGCCGGAGCGGCGGCCCTACCGCAACCGGTACATCACGCGCTGGACGGTTCGCGACGGGAAGATCAAATACTTCGGCGAGTACTTCGATCCGATTCCGCTGGTGGTGGCGCTCGGTGGCAGCGTCACGCCCGGTCGGCTCGAGGCAGAGGAGGCCGCATGACGACCGCACCCCAGAACGGACCGACGAGGTTCGGCTGCTTCATGGCTCCCTTCCACAAGATGGGGGTCAGTCCCACCGTGCTGTTCGAGCGCGATCTCGAGCTGATCGAGCGCGCCGACGCGCTCGGCTTCCAGGAAGCCTGGGTGGGCGAGCACCATTCCGGCGGGCACGAGCCGATCGGCTCGCCGGAGCTGCTTCTCGCGGCCGCCGCGCAGCGCACCAAGTCGATCAAGCTCGGCACCGCGGTCAACTCGCTCCCGTACCACAACCCGTTCACGCTGGCTTCTCGGTTGACCATGCTCGACCACCTCTCGCACGGTCGCGCGATCATGGGTTTCGGTCCGGGCCAGCTCGCCTCCGATGCCCACATCCTCGGGCTCGACCCGCAGCGCCAGCGGGACATGATGCTCGAGGCAGCCGAGGTGATCGTGCGGCTGATGCGAGGCGAGGTCGTGACCGCGAAGACCGACTGGTTCGACCTCCGCGACGCCTACCTGCAGGTCCGGCCCTACCAGCTGCCGACCCTCGAAATGGTCGTCGCCGCGGTCGCCTCGCCTTCGGGACCGCGCACTGCCGGCCGCCTGGGGATCGGGATGATCAACCTCGCGGCGACCAGCCCGGACGCCTTCCAGGCGCTCAACGACCACTGGGCGATCTGCGAGCGCGAGGCCGAGCAGGCCGGCGTCACCGTGAGTCGCGACGACTGGCGGCTCTCGGCGATCATGCACCTGGCGGAGACCGAGGAGCAGGCACGGGCCGACTGCGCCCATGGCTTCGAGCAGATCTGGCGCTACCTCGGCGAGGTCTCGCCGCTGCCGGTCTCCGACGAGAAGCCGTGGCAGGAGCTGCTCGACGAGGCGATCGAGTCGGGGTACATCGTCGTCGGCACCCCCGACACGGCGATCGAACTGATCGAGAAGTTGACCGAGCAGACCGGCGGCTTCGGCTCCTTCGTGATGACGCTGACCGACTTCGGTGACTTCGAGGCGCGAATGCGTTCGATCGAGCTCTTCGCGGAACAGGTCATCCCACACTTCCGCGGGCAGCTGGCCTCACTGGAGCACTCGCACCGCTGGGTTCTCGGCGAGAAGGACGAGGTGGGGACGAAATGGAAGACCCAGACGCTGGAGGCGATCGCGACGACGACGGAGCGCTACGCCGAGGAAACGGGCGCCAAGGCGGGCCCCTGATGGAGGGCCCGGCGGCCGTCCGCTCGGCGCTCGGCGAGCTGCGCGCCGGCCGTCCGCTCCTCCTCCGTGACGGCGAGGGCGCGACGACGACCGGCTTCCTCGTCGTCGCCGCGGAGGCGACGGGCGCCGCCGAGGTCAACCTTCTCGCCCGGGAGGGGAGGGGCCTGATCTGCCTGGCTCTGAGCGCCGATCGCTGCGACGAGTTGGGCCTGGCGCTCCTCCCGCGGCGTGGCCGGGCCGCCATCAGCAAGGAATTCACGGTCTCGATCGAGGCGCGCGTGGGGGTGACGACGGGGATCTCGGCGGCCGACCGGGCAAGGACGATCGCCGTCGCCTGCGACCCGGTGGCCGATCACGAAGACCTGCGGACCCCTGGCCATGTCTTCCCCTTACGCGCTCGACCGGGCGGGTTGCGCGAGCGGGCCGGGGAGGCGGAGGCGGCGGTCGAGCTGGCGCGGCTCGCGGGCTTCCATCCGGCGGCGACGATCTGCGAGGTCCTCGACGAGGACGGTCGGCTGGCACAAGGTGCGGAACTGGCCGCCTTCGAGCGACGGCACCAACTCGCCTCCGTCTCCTTCGCGGCATTGCTCTCGGTGAGCGGGCAGCGGGCGGCGCGCTCCGGCCGGCACCCCGCCGCCGCCTGAGCGGTCGTGAGGATGCTCGGGGCTGAGCGGTTCCGCGAGGTGATCGGTCACTTCGCCACCGGCGTCACCGTGATCACCGCGCGCAGCGATGGCCGCGCACACGGGACGACCGCGAGCGCGGTCTGCTCGGTCTCGCTCGAGCCGCCAAGCCTGCTCGTCTGCATGAACCGCAGCTCGGCGACCGGGGCGGCGATCGATCGCAGCGGCCGCTTCGCCGTCAACGTCCTGACCGAGGCCCAGGCTGACGTCGCCGCCCGCTTCGCCCGTCAGGGAGGAGACTTCGAGGGACTTGTGGTCGAGGCCGGCGCCCGCGGGGTGCCGCTGCTGGCCGAGGCGCTGGCGGTGATCGAGTGTCGAGTCGTCGAGCGCGCCCGGGGCGGCACGCACACGGTCTTCATCGCCGCGGCGGAGCGAGCCGAAGCCCGGGAGGGCGGCGCCCCGCTCGCCTATTTCCGCGGCGAGTTCGGTCGGCTCGCGCCGCTCCCGCGATTCGCCGAGTAGGAGAGGTCGCCGCCGTCAGCGCCAGGCATCGGCCGGGCCGAGGACAGCTTGGGTCAAGGCGCTGCGACCACCGTCGACCGTGAGGGTCGCCCCGGTGATGTAGGAGGCCTCCTCCGAGGCGAGGAAGAGCGCGACGCGGGCGACCTCCTCCGGGTCGCCCAACCGGCGCAGGGCGATCTGGCGGGTCGCGTCCTCGCGGACTCTCTTCGGCACCGCCTCGACCATCGGGGTCGCGATGCCGCCCGAGGCGATGCAGTTGACCCTGATCCCCTCGGCGCCAAGTTCGAAGGCGAGGGCCCGCGTCATCGCGATCATGCCCGCTTTGGCGATGCTGTAGACCGGCGCGAACGGGTGGGCCAGGAGCCCGTCGACCGAGGCGTTGTTGACGATCGCTCCGGCCGGCGCGGCGCGCAGGCTCGGCACCAGCTCGGCGGTCAAGGTGAAGGCACCGCGCAGGTTGGCACCCATCATCTCGTCCCAGTCCGCGTCGGACGTCTCGGCCGCCGGCGCGAAGACGACGAGGCCGGCGTTGTTGAAGAGCAGGTCGACCCGCGGATGGTGCTCGCGGATCCGGGTGCCGGCAGCCCTGACGGCGGCCTGGTCGGCGAGGTCGAGGGTCGAGGCCCGGGCGCTGCCGCCTTCCCGCTCGATCCGCTCGACCACCTCGCGGTTCGCCGCCTCGTCACGGTCGACCGCGAGGACGTGCGCGCCTTCGGCGGCGAAGAGGTACGCGCTCGCGGCGCCGATGCCCGACGCCGAGCCGGTGACGATCACGACCTGCCCCTCCAGGCGCCCTGTCGCAGCCGCCATCAGACCGCTGCCGAGGCGCGAGTTGGAGGGGTCTCGATCTCGCGGAAGGAGGTCGCCGCGACCATCCCCGCGCAGGCGACGACCAAAGCCAGCGCACCGAGGAAGCCGACCCGGTAGCCGGCTGAGAGCGACCCCGCATCCTGCCTGCTGACCGCGGCGGCGAGCGTCGCCAGGACCGCGAGGACGACAGCGGCACCGACCTGTTGGGCGGTCGGGACGAGCCCGCCGGCGATGCCCCGCTCGTGGGGTCCGAGGTTGCCGGTGATGCCGATCGAGATCGCCGGGAAAAGGAGCCCCATCCCGAACGAGTTGAGCAGCAGGCCCGGCAGCACGCCGCTTGCATATGAGGTGCCGGCGTCGATCTGGGTGAAGGACAGCATCGCGACGCCGGTCGTCGCCAGGCCGACGAGCATGACGCGCTTCAAACCGAGGCGGGCGATAAGCCGGTGGGCGAGCAGCATCGAGGTGGTGAACATCATCAGCCCCGACGGCAGGATCGCGAAACCCGCCTCGGCCGGCGACAAGCCGAGCACGTGCTGCATGGTGAGCGCGATGAAGTACGTGTAGGCGGTCACGATTCCACCGACCAGAAACATCGTCAGGGTCGAGATCCGGCGCAGCGGAACGGCGAGGAACCGGAACGAGATCATCGGCTCGGCGACCCGCCGCTCGTTGCCGACGAAACCGGCCACGAGAGCGGCGAAGATGCCCAGCGGCAGCCAGGCAGTCGGGCTGTCGAAGCCGTGCTGCTCGCCGTTGGTCAGAGCGAGGATCATCGCCGCGATCGCCAGGGTGATCAGGGCGGCGCCCAGCGGGTCGAGGGCGACGCCGCGGTCACCATGACTCTGCGGCAGGACCCGCATCGCCAGCACCACGAGGACCGCGACGGCCGGCAGGTTTACGAAGAAGATCGAGCGCCAGCCGAGGTACTCGGTGAGTAGGCCACCGACGATCACCCCGGTCGTGCCGCCCGCCGCCACCGCCGCGGCCCACGCCCCGAGCGCCCGCGACCGCCGCGGCCCGTCGTAGATCGAGGTCAGCAACGCCAGTACGGTCGGCGCGATCATCGCCGCACCGATGCCCTGGACGAAGCGGGCGGCAACCAGCGTTCCCGCGCTCCCCGCTAGTCCGCAGCCGAGCGAAGCGGCGCCGAAGACGAGCAGCCCGGCGACGAGGAGTCGGCGCCGGCCGACCCAGTCGCCGAGCCTCCCGCACAGCATCAGCAGCGAGCCGAAGGTGAGGGCATAGCTCGTCGCGACCCACTGCAGGCCGGCGGTCGAGAACCCGAGGTCCCCCTGGATCGTCTTCAGCGCGAGGTTGACGATGCTGTAGTCGAGCTGCAGGATCGCCTGCGCGGCACAGAGGACGACGAGCGGCGAGACCATCCCTCGCTTCGGCAGGATCGCCTCCGCGATCCGGATCCGACGGTCGCGGCTCTAGGCTGCGACCGTCGGGATCTCGGTGCCGGGGCCGGTCCCGTAAGGGACACCCTCGACCACCTCGGGGGGCAACTCGGAGCTGGGATCGACCGAGATCGTCTTCGGCTGGAGGAACTCCTGAACGGCGCTGATCCCGTGCTCGCGCCCGATCCCGGACTGCTTGTACCCGCCGAAGGGCGAGCCGAGGTCGGCGGCGAAGGTGTTGACCGAGAAGGTGCCGGCGCGGATCTTCCGCGCCACCTCGAAGCCGTGGACCGGATCCGCGGTGAAGACGGCGCCCGAGAGGCCGAACGAGGATTCGTTGGCGATCCGGATCGCCTCGTCCTCGTCGGCGTAGGCGATCAGCGTCGCGACCGGGCCGAAGGTCTCCTCCTGGGCGATCTCCATGTCGTTGGTGACGTCGGTCAGCAGGGTCGGTTCGACGTACCAGCCGCGCTCGAGATCCGTCGGGCGGCCGCCGCCGACGCGGACGGTCGCGCCCTGCTCGACCGCGCGGGCGATGTGGGCGAGGACCCGTTCGCGGTGCTCCTTGGTCACCAGCGGACCGACCGCGGTGTCCTCCTCCATCGGGTCGCCGACCTTCAGCCCTTCGAAGGCGGTCGCGAGTGCGTCGGCGTAGTGGTCGTACTTGGACTCGGGGACGAGGAAGCGGGTCAGCGCCACGCAGCTCTGACCGGTATTGGTGCCGGCGCTGCAGCCGACCAGCGTCGGTAGCACGACCTCGTCGTCGGCGTCCTCGAGCACGATGGCCGGCGATTTGCCGCCGAGCTCGAGCACGCATGGCCGCACCAGCTCGCCGCAGGCGGCCCCGATCTTCTTGCCGACGGTGGTCGAGCCCGTGAAGCTGACCATGTCGACGCCCGGGTGACTCACCAGGTAGGCGGAGGACTCGCCCCGGGCGGCGACGATGTTGAGGACGCCTGCCGGGAAGTCGATCTCGCGCATCAGGTCACCGAGGGCGAACGTGGCGAGCGGGTTCGGCTCCGGCACCTTCAGCACGACGGTGCAGCCGGCCACCAACGCCGGGCCCGCCTTTTGGCCGACCGCGGCCAGCGCGAAGTTGAAGGCGGGGAAGGTCGCGACGACGCCGACCGGCTCCTTGACCACGAGGCTCTTGCCGGCCATCGGGATGATGCTGCCGCCCTCGGAGCCACCGGCCAGCGGCGTCAGTTCGCTGATCCGCACTTCTTCCAGCTGCAGGTGCTTGGCGAGCTCGGCGTTGTAGTTGAAGCTCATCGTCGGCGACCGCCTGGTAGACCTGGGAGAGGAAGAGGGTCGAGCCCTGCTCCTCGGAATAGAGGCGGGCCAGCTCGTCTTTGTTGCGGTGGATCGCCTCGGCCAGGCGGGCGCAATGCTCGCCGCGTTCGACCGGCGTCAGGTGCGTCCACTCGCCGTTGTCGAAGGCATCGCGGGCCGCCGCGACCGCCGCGTCGATGTCGGCCTTCGAGGCCGCCGGGACGCTCCCGATCCGCTCCTCGGAGCGGGGCGAGATCACCTCGAACGATTCGTCGGACCCGGCCTTGCGCCAGTCGCCGCCGATGAAGAACGCGTCGTAATCGCGACCACTCATAATCCCAGTCCCTCCTCCGGTTGTCCCAAAATCCTGAACCCACTTCATCTTAGTCGAACAGCGCAGCGAGCGCTATTGACAACCGCTGATCTCCCACCTACAGTCAAAACTGAACTGACTTTGGGAAGAAGATCGGAGTGAGAGGGAATGCCTAGGGTGATTGTGTGCGGTGCCGGTTCGGCCGGTTGCGTGGTTGCGGCGCGGCTCAGCGAGGATCCGCAGAACGAGGTCGTCCTGCTCGAGGCAGGCCCCGACTACGAACGGGTCGAGGCCCTGCCCGACGACGTCCGCGACGCCTGGAACATCGGCGGGCTCGACCACGACTGGAAGTACCTGGCCGAGGACGAGCTGGTCCAGATCGAGAAGGAGAACGAGATCTTCTCCTCGGTCCCCGACCGGATCCAGGCCTACCGCGGCAAGGTCCTCGGCGGCTCCTCGGCGACCAATGCCAGCAACGCGCTGCGGCCGACCAGCCAGGACTACGAACGTTGGGTCGGGATGGGCAACGACTGGTGGAGCTGGGAGAAGGTGCTGCCCGCCTTCCGGGCGATGGAGAACGATCCGATCGGCGGCGAGCGCCACGGCGATTCAGGCCCGCTGCCGGTCCGCCGCTTCGGCGAGGACGAGATGCGCCCCCTCTACAAGGCCTTCATAGAGTCGGCGCAGGGGCTCGGCTGGAAGTACGAGCCGGACCTGAACGGCGTCGACACCGGCGGCGTCGGGCCGACCCCGTTCAACCAGGTCGACCGGGTCCGCATGAGCACCGCCATCTGCTACATCGACCCCGCCCGAGGGCGCGAGAATCTGACGATCCGTCCCGACACCGTCGTCGATCGAGTCGAGTTCGAGGACGGCGCCGCGCGCCGGGTCGTGCTCGAAGGCGGCGAGACGCTCGAGGCCGACACCGTCGTCCTCTGCAGCGGCGCTCTCTCCAGTCCCGGGATCCTGATGCGCTCGGGGATCGGTCCGGAAGGCCTGCTGGACCGGCTCGAGATCCCCTTGCTCGTCCGGGCCGAGGCGGTCGGTGAGAACCTGCGCGACCACGGGATGGTCTTCATGACGGTCGCCCTGAACGAGAAGGCCGGTCCTCCGGAACCACTGATCCAGGCCTCGCTCGTCTTCAGCGCGGCGGGCGCCGCCGCGCAGGCCGCCGGCGCCGAGCCCGACCTCCACCTGATCCCGGTCACCCCGACTCCGGACATGCTGATCTTCAGCGTCGGCGTCGTGCAGCCGCACTCGCTCGGCCACTTCGAGATCGCCTCACGCGACGTCGCGGTCGACCCGAAGATCACGCTCGGCGTCCTGACCCACCCGGAGGACCTGGCGCGGGTGATCAGCGGAATCAAGATCGTCCGCGAGCTGGTCGCGGCCGACCCGCTCGCCGAGTTCGTCACCGCCGAGACCTGGCCCGGCCCCGAGATCGCGACCGATGCCCAGCTTGCCGAGGCGGTGCGCGGCGGCAAGAGCACCTATTCGCACGCGACCAGCACCTGCGCGATGGGGCCGGAGGGGGTCGGCGTCGTCGACCAGCGCGGCA
>Ga0105239_10009029_pt1 | contig 11286 bp, 8 predicted proteins | sample KBSC44metaG_FD_92761 | JGI IMG/M metagenome (GOLD analysis project Ga0105239, IMG submission 92761) | Corn rhizosphere microbial communities from Kellogg Biological Station, Michigan, USA - KBS C4-4 metaG | ecosystem: Host-associated > Plants > Roots > Rhizosphere > Soil | place: Michigan, USA...
AGGTCGTTGCGGCCGAGGTCGACGAGCATGACGTGCTCCGCGCGTTCCTTCTCGTCACCGAGCAACTCGACTTCGAGCGCCTTGTCCTCTTCCTCATCCTTGCCGCGCCACCGCGTGCCCGCGATCGGCCGGACCCTCGCTTTTCGACCGTGCAGGCTAACGAGGATTTCCGGAGACGCGCCGACCAAGTCGAAATCGCCGAACCGCAGCAGGAACATATAGGGCGAAGGATTAATCGTCCTTAAGGCTCGGTAGACGGTTAATGGATGGGCATCGACTTGGCTGGAAAAGCGTTGCGAGGGGACCATCTGAACGCCGTCGCCCTGCGTGATGTACGAGATCATCTCTCGCACCATGCCCTCGAACTTCTCCTGCGTAACGTTCGACTCCGGCGGTTTGGCTTCAAAGCTGCCACTTGGCAGGGAAGGCAAGGGTTCTTTAAGTCGCGCGAGGATCGCCTCGACTTCAGCCTCCGCTTCGTCATAAGCCTTCTCGCTACCGTCGGTCATGACGATGACCTTGATGAGATTCTTGGCGTGGTCGAACGCGACGACCGTGTCCGCGAGCATCATCGCCAGATCATCGACTTGAAGGTCGTCGTTCGTGGAATCCGGCAGGCGCTCGAAATAGCGGACGATGTCGTAACTCAGCAAACCAACCGCGCCACCGGCAAATGTAGGCAGGCCGGCAACCGGGACGGGAGACTCGTCGAACATCTCGCCGCGAAGGGCATCGAGAGGGTCCGTGCCAGTGGGCAAATCCCAGGAAGTGACCTCGCCCCCGGTCTCTTTCCGCGCCCGGGAATTCTTCACGCGCAGAACGCTTCGCGGACGAATGCCAAGGAAAGAGTAGCGAGCCAACTGCTCACCGCCGGTGACGCTCTCCAGCAAAAAGCTGTAACGCTGGTCGTGGGCCAGCTTCCAGTAGGCGCTGACCGGAGTTTCAACGTCCGCAAGCACGTCGCGGTGAACAGCCATCGGCCGTACTCCGCCTGTCTTGGCTAAGAATTCCTCTTTTGTCGGTGCCAACATGGCTCATCAGATTACATTCCGGCAACGCGAAATCGTGTGCCAACATGATGGGGTGGAAGCATTCACCACGTACCGAGGGAGAATTGCCGTCCTTCCGGGCGACAATATCGACACCGACCGCATCATCCCGGCGCGATATTTGACCCGCGTCAGCCGTTCCGGCTATGGCGAACTCCTCTTTAGCGACGTACGGACGCCGGACTTCGCGCTCAATCGCCCCGAGGCGGCCGGAGCCACGATTTTGGTCGTAGGCACGAACTTTGGCTGCGGATCTTCGCGCGAACACGCGGTATGGGCCATTCAACAAGCCGGCTTCCGCGCGGTCGTCGCCCGAAAAACCGAGACTTCGGAAGGCTACAGCGACATCTTCCGGCAGAACGCGGCGAACTGCGGCCTGCTCCTCATCGAATTGCCGCCGTGCGCTCACCAAGAACTCGTCGAAGCTGGATCGGGCGCCGAGGCCACCATCGATTTGCCGGCCCAAACGATTCTGCAGGGGTACGCGACGCTGCCCTTTGAAATTAACGCGGTCACGAAGGAGGCCCTCATCGAGGGTCGGGACCTGATCGGAACTACGCTCAAGTTCTCCGACGACATCGCCGCCTACGAAAGCCGCCACGACACCCTCACCTTTAGCGCCTGATGAAGTTTTCCCTCGCCTCCGCCGGATTCGCGTCCCTTTTTCTCACCGCCTTGGTTGTAGTCGGGTGCTCCCCTAGCCAATCGCTGGAGCCGATTAAGCCGGCGGATAGTAAGGTTGCTGAGGCCAAACCCACGGACTCGGTAAAGGGAAAGGTCGACGCCGTTCCAACGCCGCCGGTCGCAAAGGAAGCGCCAAAAGATGCGCCACCGCCCAACCCTAACCGGGCCTTTCAGCTCAGTTCGCTCGACCATGCCGCCCTAAAGGTGAATGGAACTGGCATCGATGCGTGGGTCATGGACACCGAACCCAAGCGACAGGAGGGGATGATGTTCCTCAAGAATCCGGAAGTGAGAGACGACCAGGGAATGATCTTCGTTTTTCCGGCCGTACAACTGCCCGGTCCAAACCATGGTTTTTGGATGCACAACACCATCCTCCCGCTGGACATCGTCTACATCGCTTCGGACTACAAGGTCTTAAACGTCCAAGCCGGGAAGCCGCAGGATGACACCAGTCTCGCGGCCTCGGGCGCTTACTGGTATGTGCTGGAGCTCAAACAGGGCGAAGCAAAGAAACTGGGGATCAAGCCGGGCACGAAGATCGAGATGCCGAAAACCTTAAAAGCCACGGAATAGAGCGAATTTTTTGGCCCTATTGCGCAGTCATTTCTAATGGATGAAGTCGCCGGAAGGTGACACCAAATAAGAAGTGTCGTCGGGAGAGCCCCATTTCCTGGTTTAGGAGGCGCATATGAAGTTGCCGTTGTTGTTGATTTCGATTCTCGTGGGTGCATTAAGTTCGATAGGCGCGGCCCAGTCGCCAGATGCGCGCAAAGACTTTGTACTGACCGACAAAGAAGCCGTCGGCATGCTGCCGGCCCGCGTGGTTTGCCCAGGCATGGCAAAGGCTCTTTACTGGTCCAGCGATGGAAGCTTCTTGCTGGTCCAACGGAGCGACATGTCGGCGATGGAGGATGCCGTCCGCGCGTTTATCGAGACGAAAGTTCCACCTGGTCCGGAGGCTCAACCGCGCGATGAGTTCGTCATCTACTCCATGAAAGGGAACAAGACGAAAGCCGTCGTGCCCATCGGCGGACCGGATGTTCGAGTAAATGACGTCAATTGGCTGCCAGGCTCTTCCAAGTTCGTGGTGCAGTATTCGGAGACTAAGCGCGACGATCAGACTGGGGTCATCCGCTTCGAGTCGATCGTGGCGATGGTTTCCGCCGATGGCACGGCCCGAATTCTTCAACGCACCAATGAGGATCGCCTTCTTGCGAACTTCGTGTCCCCGACCGCTCCCGTCGTGGCGGTCGTTGATTGGGTTTATAACCACGCCGGCCCGAATCCCGATGGAGCGAAAGCCCTTCCTCCACCGAATAACACCGTAACTATCTATAAAGGCACCGAGGAGCCGCCCAAGACGCTGAAGCTCCCGGCGGACTTTTCCTCGTTCGAATGGGGAGCGGATGGTCATGCCTACGTGATTACGCGCAAGCTTCTCACGGACCAGAAAAAAGTCATCACGACCTGGAACGAAATGAATTTGGACACTGGGGCATTTACGGTATTACCGGTTGCGCCCAAATTCGTCACGAAGCCAATTGCCAAGAATTTGACGGTCTTCGACCAGCGTTTCAAGATCACGAACGGAGTCGACGCGGCAAAGACGGAGAATTGTGTCGTACTTCAGACCCTGGATAAGTCCGATCAAAAGTCTGCGATCGCTACTGCCGACGGGAGTCGGGGAGAGCTTGCTCCGAACAACGAGTCGCTGGCATACATTTCCCAAGGTATCGCAATGGTCCGTCCCCTCGTTCATATGGCGAAGGACGACTTTATCAAAGCGCGCAACGCCGCCATTCGCACGGAGCTCCTGAGCAACGTCAAGCAGGTTGGCCTAGCGCTCATCATGTACTGCAACGACTACGACGACAACTATCCGAGTAACAAAGGTAACTGGCAGAGCCAAGTAGATCCATATCTGAAGAATATGGACATCATGAACGGCTTCGTCCTCACGTTTCCCGGAGGATCGGCGACCGCAATCGAGAGTCCGGCGGAAACCCAGCTTGGCTTTATCCCTGGTCCAGGAGGCAAAGCCGTCGTATTTACCGACGGCCATGCCAAGTGGATTCCCGATCCGCCGCATCCCTAGCCAGATTGCTTGCTATCGATGCTGACTACTCGGTCAGCATCGAGCCAGCTCACTTTCGCGCCAAGAGCCTCCCCCACGAACCGAAGCGGCACGAAGGTGGAGTTGTCGATGATCATGGCGGGCTGGTCAAGGGTAACCGTCTTCCCATCGACCGTCGCGTTCACCTGACCCACCGGCAATATGATCGTCTTGCCGCTTCCCGTGGCGGTTACGATTCTTTTTTCCGCATCCCAAGTAAGGGTTGCGCCGAGGTGCTCGAAAAGCCCTCGCATCGGGACCAGGATTCTTGAGCCTTGCATGATCGGCACAATTCCCTTATAGGGAACCAATGATCCATCAACCCTCACCTTGATAGCGAGTTCACTATCTGCGGAACGGACGTGCCGAGGCACTTGGTGGCTCCCTTGTTGCCCTTGCAATTCCGACGGGGAGAGTCCAAGAGAGCCGATCATCGTGGCCAAAGCAATTCCGGTAAGCATGCTCCAATTGACTATTTGTCGCGCGATCCTGTTCGGTGTGCGATTGGGTCCTTTTGCCGTCGGACTAGGCCCATCCATCCTACTGCGAACACGATTTAGACGAAAGTCGTCGGAAACCCAGAAGCAGCCGGGATGGTCTCCTAACCACGGGAAGGGAGGTTCGAAGAAGCCAGTCCGGAGCCACGGAGTGAAAAAAGACTATGTTAAGATGGGCTGTAATTTTTCTTGTCGTCGCGATCGTTGCCGGACTGTTTGGGTTCGGTGGAATTGCCGCTAGTGCTGTTGGAATCGCGTCGGTTCTCTTCTGGCTCTTCCTCGTGATCACGGTGATCCTGTTCCTGCTGAGCATCATCGGCGTCGGCCGGCGCCCCGTTCTGTAAGGCGAGTGTAAGTCGATCCACGTACCCCACGGAATCCTTCATTGGAGTCCGTGGGGTATTTTTATGGCACCAGGTCGGGCCTGTAGCTCAGCGGTAAGAGCTGGCGGCTCATAACCGCTCGGTCAGGGGTTCGAATCCCCTCGGGCCCACCACTCCAGATTCGGTTAGGCATTTCGACGTGTCCGGTACACCGGGAACCATTGTAGGCACCGGCGCGTTCGTAAGGGATACTAAACACGGTGCGTGGCCGACTGACCTTCCTCATAAGGCTGATTTGCTCGATCGTCCTAATCGTCGGCGTGGTTCCGACGTGGGCGAGCGAGGCGGTATGCGTCATGCCGCATCGCGATCCCGTGCCGATGGCGATGTGCGGGATGCCGTGCTGTGCCCAGCGGAAATCCGCCATGTCGCGATGCATGGCGACGGTCGCGCTTCCGCACCCTTCGTGCTGTGGCAGTTCCCACAGTCACTCGGCCCAAAGAGTTAAACCTACGGTTTCGAAGGTTTCTGCGGGCTGCAAGTGCGAAACAAGGATCACCGCATCTATTTCCCAAGGGCAAGGGGTCAAGACAAGCGGACCGATCGCCTATCAGATTCCGGTCGCCATTCTGGTGGAACCTTCGCCGTTGGTAACGGTTTGGGTTGAGGCGGTTGTCGAGCCCGGAATCGTCGGCGCCGATTCGGGTCCCCCTCCAGACCCAGCGCTTCAAGAACACCCTGGGCGGGCGCCGCCCCTTCGCTGAGTCTCGTTGACGGCTCCCGCGGCGTAGCCGCGTGAACCCGCGCTCACGAACTCGCGAGGTTACCATTCCACTTTCACGTTCCCGAATCATCTGGAGAGCGCTCCAGATACTTGGTTTCACCACCCTATTCACGTCTTCCCACGCTCAAGTTCAGCGTCTCTCCCTAGACGAGGCAGTTCGACTTGCGATCCGGCAAAATCCTTCGGTCGCGGCCGTCGAATCGGACGTTCTGGCCGCTAACGAGGCGGCTCGAACGGCGGCTGCGAAGAGAGCGCCCAAGCTCTCGGCAAATGGCTTTGCCGCAACCGGCAACTATGGCGCGATCTATCCTTCCGCGCAAGGCGTCGATCCCGCCTATTCGCTTCTCGTCCCATCGGGTGCGCTCTTGGATGCGAATCTCACGCTTATGGCGCCGCTCTTCACGGGTGGGCGGATAGATAGCGAAATTGGCTCCGCCCGCCTGTTAGCGCAAGCCGCGTTCCAAGATCTGCGCGAGGCCCAGGCGGATGCAGCCTTTCGCACGGAGGAAGCCTATTTTCGGGCTTTGCTCGCGGCGGAAAAAGTCAAGGCGGCGCAGGCCCGCATCGAAGCGAGTTCCGAGATCGTCCACGCCACCCAGGCTCAATATGAGGCCGGCCACGGCATTGAAGCTTCGGTTCAAAGAGCACAAGCCGAACTCGCCCAAAGCCAGCGGATGCTCACGGTGGCGGCAGGAGAAAGCGAAAAGGCGCTGATCGACCTCAAAGCCGAAACGGGACTCGACCTGGGAGAAACAATCTCTCTTTCGGATCCTCTGGATACCAACGTTGCGGTGAAGGAGCTTCCGGCCGCTTTGGCCGACTCGCTCGCGAACCGAGGGATCGTACTTGCGGCCAAGGCACGGTTCGAGGCGTCGAAGTCGGACGTTAAGGCTGCCGAGGCAAGCCAGCGTCCGCAAGTCTACGGCGTCGCGATGGCCGACGGTTCAAACCAATCGGTGAATCGAGGGGGGAGCGTGGGCCTGACGGTAAGCATCCCGCTGTTCGATGGAGGTCAACGTCGCGCGGAGACAAGCCGGGTCCGGTCATTGCGTGAAAAGGCCGCGACGATGGTCCACTTGGCCGAACTTACCGCTCAAAAGGAAGTTCGCCAAGCTTTCATCGATCTTGCGACGGCGGAGGCGAACGTCAAGTCCAGCCAGTCTTCCGTCCAGTCGGCAAAGTCCGCCTTGGATGTCGCCACCCTGAGGGTATCGAGCGGCAAAGGAATCCTGGTGGAGCAGCTTGACGCGCTTCAATCCTTGACGCAAGCTCAAGCCGACCTGGCGTCCTCCATGTACGATCGCCGGCTCGCCTATTCAAGAGTTCTGCGCGCGACGGGGACGACCTCGGTGAAGGCACGATGAAATACGCGGCGCTCTTCGTCTTTCTGCTGCCCGCTCTGGGGATTTGCAGTCCCGGACAAGCGGGACCTTACCGAGTCGAACTGACCACCGATCCGGCGGTCGTACCGGTAGGGAAGGCGACAATCGACCTTTTCGTGACGGACGCGGCCAAACACCCGGTCGAGGGCGCGGAGGTTCGTGCCATCGCGCAGATGCCCAACATGGCCATGGGCGAAACCGAGCAGAAAGCGGTTCCGACCGGCATTCCGGGCCATTACCGCATGTCCCAATCCTTCTCGATGGAGGGAGGATACGAAGCGAAAGTGGCGGTGAAGGGCCCGGCAGGCGGGGGAACGGCGGTCATTCCCCTTGAGACGGGGAAGTCTACGGCGAGCCACGAACAGGAGGCTAGTCCGGCTCCTACCCTATGGCCATGGCTGTTGGCGATCGCCGTTCTCGCGGTAGTCGCGGTCCGGATGCGTAAGACCGGACAGCGTTTACGAGTCGGAGCGGTTCTCAATCGGCAGGTTCTAAGTTCCGTGCTTCTTCTTGGCGCAGTGGCCGCTGTGTGCTTCTACGCGATCGGTCATTTTCGTCGAGCGGGGTCCATGACTCCGATCGAGGCGCAGACGATGAACATGGACATGCCTCCGCCGGAAGGAGTCACGCCCGTCACGTTGGCGATGGCTAAAACGGAGAGCTTTGGCGCAACCGCAACCTATGCCGGGCAAGCCGTCGGATATGAAGAGATCGATGTCAGTGCTCGCACTACGGGCGTGATCGTGTGGATGCCGGGGTATGTGGGAACCGCGGTCAAGAAAGGCGAGGTGATCGCCCGACTCGATACAACTCAGCTTGGCCCGCAGGTGGAGTCGCAAAGGGCGATGGTGGAGAGTGCCCGTCAGGGCGTTGGCGTGGCCAAATCCGAAAATCTGCAAGCGGAAGCCATGATCCACCAAGCGGAATCTGAGCTTGGACAGTTTCAAGGCGCGGTAGAGGAGGCGAAAGCAAACCTCGTCGCCGCAACGGATGATCAAAAGGCCGTCCGCGCCGATGTGGCCGCCGCGCGAGCCGATGTCAGGGACGCAGAAGCGACTGCAAGTTCCGCCCAAGCTAACCAGCGTTACTGGTCGCAGGAATTGAAGCGGGAGACGTCACTTCTGGCGGCGGGCGCGGTCTCAAGAGACGAATACGAAAAAGAGAAAGCGGAAGGCGCAAAAGCCGATGCGGCAGCTCGCCAAGCGAACGAGGGTATACGAGGCGCCCAAGCGAAAGTAGAAGCGGCTCAGGCAAGGGCGCAAAAGGCCGACTCCATGGTCGTGGTGGCGCAAAGGAAGATCGATCAGGCGCAATCCGCGCTCATGGCCCACCACGCCCACGTCCTTACCGCCAAGGCCGAAGCGTCCTCCGCCAAGCAAAAGGTCGGCCAAGCCCAGACCGGCGTGCGTCAGGCGGAAGCAGGCTTAGCGGGGACGACCGCCCAAGCGGCCTATGCCGAAATCCGGGCAGAAACCGATGGCGTAATCACCCAAAGAATCGCTAGTCCCGGGAGTCTCGTAGCACCGGGGCAAACGCTTCTGCGGATCGCCCGGGTCGAGCCAATTCGAGTTCAGGCGAACGTCCCCGAAGCCGAGCTTTCCCAAGTTCGGGTTGGAATGTCCGTCTCGATCCTCCATCGAGGCGCTTCTTCTTCATCGGTGACGGCGAGAGTGTCTTCGGTCTCACCGAGCGTCGATGCGACTTCGCGGACCGGCATCGTGGAGGCCCTCCTGGCGAACAAAAACCACGCCTACCTGCCCGGACAGTTCGTCTCGATGGCCGTGCCGCTCCGGGCCGAAAGTAAGCGTCTAGTGATTCCCGCCGCGGCCATACAAACCTCCGCGTCCTCGGGTGACGCCGTTCAAGCCCAGAAAACAACTTCTTTTGTTTGGCTGGCCGTTCCATCGGCGGGTAGGGACGGCCAATTCACCGTCACCAGAAAGCCTGTCGTCCTCGGTCCCGCGGCGGGTGAACGAGTCCCGATTCTGTTTGGGATCAAAGAAGGTGACCAGGTTGTGGTCATGGGTGCGGCGGGCCTCGACGAAGGGCAGACCGTGACCTTTTCCGAGAAGGACTCCGTGGTGATTCGATGAGCCGGACCAAAGCCGGGCGCGAGAATCCGCTCCACCTCATTCATCGTTGGTCGATCGAGCACCCGTATGCGGTGGTCGCCTTCTTCGCTGCCGTCATTCTGGCTGCTTGGTTCTCGGTTACGGAACTGATTCCTAGGCGCTTCGCACCATACGTCGAGAGTCCCATGATCGGGGTCGTGACGATGATGCCGGGACTGTCATCGCAGGAGATGGAACTGCAAATCTCGAAGCCGATTGAGGAGGGGCTTGTCAACGTTAAGGGGCTGCGCTACGTCCGGTCATCGTCTCAAGACGGCTTCTCGATCGTTACGCTGGAGTTTCCCTACGGCACGAACATGCAGCGAGCGCTCACCGATGTGCAATCGCTGATGAACGTCGTGCAGTCTCAGTTGCCTTCAACGGGGGCGAACCTCAAGCCCTCGTTCGTCATTCCGATCGACCCTTTGAACCTCCCTGTCCTGTCCCTTTCGCTTCGAGGAGATCCTGAAAAGGGGTGGGATCCCGCACGCGTGAGGGAGTTCGCCGACAATCAAGTCGTCAATCGGCTCAAGACGGTGCCAGATGTCTATTCCGTCGTACCGTTCGGCGGGTTCCGGCGCCAACTGCAAGTGCTTGTAGACCGCTCGCGGCTCGCATCCCATGGTCTGTCGATTCTCGACGTCCGAAACGCCATCGACCGATCCAATGTGAGCACCTCGGCGGGGACTCTGACGAACGGAGCGAATGAAGGCATTGTGCGGGTCGATACGCGCGCTCGTTCCGGGGCGGACGTGGCGAACTACCCGATCTCGGCGCATGCGCTGGCGGGTGGAGCTACCCCATCCGCCAGCACAGGCATGGGTGCGGCTAGCAATGATCCGCCCGCCCCGCCATCCAACGCCAGTGTCAGCGGACCCAAGAAGGTCGTCTATGTGCGGGACGTGGCGAAGGTCGTCGATGGCTATTGGGAGCGGCGGAGCGGATACGACTACCTGAATCACGAGAAAGGCGTGACTTCGGGGATCGAAATCTCCGTCGTCCAGAACCCGGGTTCTAGTTCCGCCAAGGTCGTTCCCGCCGTCATGGCCGTGGTGCGGAAACTCGAACAGGAGAACCCTGGGCTGCACTTCGAGGTTGCGTACGACAACGCTCACTTCGTCGGCATCCTCTTCGACAACGTCTGGCATGAGCTGGCGATCGCCATCGGGCTGACCGCGCTTGCCGTCTTGCTCTTCCTCGGCGAATGGCGCGGCACGGTGATTGCCCTGGTCACTCTGCCCACATCGCTCGCCCTCGCCGTGGTCATGATGTTGCCCTTCGGGATGACGTTTAACAGCGGGACCTTGATCGGGCTCTTGCTCTCCATCGGCCGGCTCGTCGACGACAGCATCATCGACATTCACGCCGTGGAGCGGCATCTCCGGATGGGGAAGACGCCGAAGCAAGCGACGATCGATGGAATCGCCGAAGTGCGGCTTGCGGTAATCGCCTCGACGGTCATGATCGTCCTTGCCCTTGTTCCGCTCCTCTTTTCCGGCGGGCTGGTGGGGCTAATGTTCGTCGAATTGGTCTGGCCCCTCATCTTCGGCCTCATTGCCTCGATGCTCGTGTCGTTCACGTTAACGGCCTTACTCTGTTCTAAGTTACTGCGGCCCGAATCGGCGAGAAATGAAGATCGTCGGAAACCAATCCTGCGCTACCTCTATGTCGTTCTCGACCCCATCCAAAGGGGGCTCGACCGTCTCGAAAGTGGATACGGGAGGGCGATCGGGTGGTCGCTCAAGCATCGGTTCGCGAATCTCACCCGCGTCCTCGCCACCCTGGCCATCGGCTTCACCTTCTACTACTTCATCGGCAGTGAGATGATGCCGCTTGCCGATACGGGGCAGGCAAACGGGTTCTTGGAGATGCAGCCGGGCACCTCCTTCGAGGGCACCCAGGCGGCGGTGAAGCGGCTTGAGGCGATCATGCTGAAGCATCCCGAGCTGCAAAAGGCCAGTATCGAACTCGGCGCGGAGTCCATGTTCGAGAGCTGGAGCCCCACCTTCACCGGCTACCAGATGCCGCAGGTGGACGGCGCATCGATGATGTTGACCTTCAGCGATAAGGATCGCCGGGGGCGAACGATCTGGCGGGTGATGGACGAAATCCAGCACGAAGCTATGGCGACGATTCCGGGAATTCGCCGCCTCCAGATAAAGGAGATGGGGTCCGACGTCATGGCCGCCGCGCAGGCGCCGATACAGATCAATATCCATGGTCCGGAGCTCGCGGTTCTGGATAGGCTCGGCAGGGAAGTACTCCACGTCGCGGATCGGATGAAGGGCGAGCTGTACCAGCCGGCGCAGACTTGGGCGCTCGGACAGCCAGACTATGAGG
>Ga0105239_10009030_pt1 | contig 11286 bp, 12 predicted proteins | sample KBSC44metaG_FD_92761 | JGI IMG/M metagenome (GOLD analysis project Ga0105239, IMG submission 92761) | Corn rhizosphere microbial communities from Kellogg Biological Station, Michigan, USA - KBS C4-4 metaG | ecosystem: Host-associated > Plants > Roots > Rhizosphere > Soil | place: Michigan, USA...
ATAAGTATCCGAGTATCGCCGCGCGGGCCTACTACCGGATGGCACGGATTCACGAAGGCGAAGGTGATGAGGACGCCGCCGAGCGCGAAGCCGAACAGGCGGTCCGGCTTGAGCCGGCGAATGCGGAGTACCATGAAGGCCTGGCAACGGTGCTCTTCCGGCGGCGAGATAGGGGGGATCGCTTGAAGCGGGCGATCGACGAGTATCGGCAGGTGCTGCAGCAGAAGCCGAACGATGGGCCTGCTTTATGCACTCTGGGGGTGGCCTATGAGGCGGCCGGCGACCTGAAGGCGGCATCGGCTCTGCTAGAGCATGCGCTCGACGTGGATCCGGGCGATGCGGCGACCTACCTGGCCCTCGGGCGGATCTGCAAGCGGATGGGAGATACGCAGAATGGGGAACGTCTGCTGGCGATGTATCGGCGCTTTGATGAGCAGGCGCAAACGGGGAGGATACGGGCAGCGCGATCGGCTCCGGATAGCGATGGCAACGCGGCGCTTGCCGCGAAGTAATCCTTGATGGGGTATGGTGCCATGATGGTGCCGAGATGGGAATTCCTATCGCCAAATTTGTCTCGCTTGGTACCAAAAGAGATTGACATATCGGGAGGCAGCGGCTACAATCGTTCCGTAGCCGCACCCGTGCACCGCGCGATGTCGGTCTATGGTGCCGATTGTCGGTACCGATGTCAACGTAGCGCGCCCATTCCAACGCAGCAACACGCACGGCGAGACGTTAAGAGACGGAGAAGCCACACAACCCCACAAAGAACAGGACGCTCTGGCAGAACTGTGTCTTCTGCTCGACTGACTTTACTCTGGAATGGACGCCGTTGCCCGATTCGTCACAATCGAATGCCGGATCAAGGAGTCTTCATGAGTCGTTTGCTCGGCGCGATGCGCCCGACTGTCGGTTTTCTTGCTACTGAAGCAATTTTGGCGATTCTTTTCAGCTCGCCTACACCGGCCCTGGCAGTGGACGGAACGCATCCCAATGGCGCTGTCATCTGCGAGGGCGGCGCCCCTTACTATGGAAGTGGCGCATTTTACGGAGTTACTTCGACGGGCGGGGCGAATAATCTGGGAGTCGTGTACAAGATCGCGACAGATGTCTCGCACACCGAGACCATTCTTCACGCATTTACCGGTGCCGACGGCTCAAATCCAACCGGGATGCTGGCCGGGCCACCGAATGTCGCGGGTGTCTCCACACTTTACGGCGTCACCTCCAATGGTGGCGCGCATAGTGACGGGACTATCTACAAGATCTCGACGAGCGGCACGTTTACTACGCTTTACTCGTTTTCCGGCGTAGACGGTATCCATCCGACCTCCGTGATCTGGGACGGCGCCGATGCTCTCTACGGAACGTGCTCTGCCGGCGGAACTGCCTCCAGCGGGACGATCTTTCGCTTTTCGCTGAGCACATCGACCCTGACGGTCCTGCGCTCTCTGAGCAGCGCCGATGGAACGAATCCGAGCTCGAATCTCTTTCTGGACGGCACCACATTGTATGGGGCGGCGCCTAACGGCGGCAGCGGCTACGGTACCGTATTTAGTATTGGAACCGGCGGCACTGCGTTTACGGTACTTCACTCCTTCAACAGTACTGCTGGAGCGAATCCCGCCTGCCGGCTCATCAAGCAGGTAGGGACGACGACCACGCTTCTCGGAACCACGAAGAGTGGCGGCACAAACAACACCGGAACCATTTTCAGCATCAATGAGAACGGCAGCGGATTTACTCAGCTTGCCACCTTCGGCGCCGGGGGAGCGTCGAACTTGACCGGCGTGAACCCGGTGGATGGGTTCTCGACCTACACCACTGGCTCCGGCGGTGGCACGACGTACTGGGGTCTGACGTCCGGCGGCGGGACCGGAAACGGCGGCGTCCTGTACGCCTTTACCATCGCCAATGGAATCCAGGGAATGGTGTATTTCACCAGCAACACGACTAATTCGTTCTACGCGATGGGCTACAGTCCGGTCGGGCCGCCGGCGATCTTTCCGACGATCGTCGGTGGTCCGCTCTTCTACATGGTCAGCAACTACTACGGCGGAACAAGCAACAACAATAACGGCGTTCTGTTCGCCTGGGTCGGTAACCAGCCCGATATGTACCATACCTTCGGCCTGTAGCGGTTAGGCGAACCTAAAGCGGCGACGCCCCTCTCTCTGTCGGAGAGAGGGGCGTCGCTGTTTTGACGAGGTGCGGTGCTTAGCGGCGGGAGTTCAGGCGGGCCAGCAGGCGCAGCAGGTTGATGTAGAGCCAGACCAGGGTGACCATCAGGCCGAAGGCGCCGTACCACTCCATGTATTTCGGCGCGCCATACTGGGCGCCGCGCTCGATAAAGTCGAAGTCCAGCGTCAGGTTCAGCGCGGCGATACCGACCACCAGCAGGCTGATCCCGATAGCCAGCGGGGAGCTGTTAAAAAACGAATAGCGGACGCTCCAGGCGGCATCATGGCCGAAGGCGGCGAAGATCCAGGCGACCAGTCCGTAGAGGACGACCGCGCCGGTGGCGGCGACTACGCCCATTCGGAACTTATCAGTGACCCGAATCAGACGCGTGCGATAGGCGATAAGCATCACGCCGAGAACGGCAAAGGTCAGGCCAATAGCCTGCGCGGCGATGCCGGGATAGCGCATGTTGACGACGACGGACAATGCGCCGAGGCCGACGCCTTCTAGCAAGGCATAAGCGGGCGCCAGGAAGCGGGACCAGTCCGGCTTGAAACAGGTGACGAAACCGATGACCATGGCCAGTAGCACGGAGACAAACGCTATCGGCCAGACGATTCCCGCCATATCCGGATTTAGCGCCTGGGTCCAGGACCAACCCGCCGAGATAGCGGCCAGGAACAGCAGGATCATCGTCTTATTGACAGTGCCTTCGACGGTCATCAACTCGTCGCGGTTCGCCGTCTGATTGCCGATGATGCCGTTCTGCGCGAACCGTTCGAAGGTGCTGTCCGAAAGGGCAGGGTTACTTTGTCGCATGAGGATTCTTTCCTTGGAGTCTGCTTCTTCTGGATACGTAACTATTGTACCTCCTGGTGCCCATCCCTGCGATCGATCGCCTCTAGCAACCGAGAGGCAGGGGGCCGTGTCTGATGGGGGGAGACAATGGAAATGATCGGACTGGCGTTCGATGGCGTGGAGTGGCTGCTGCATCATCCGGTCTGGCTGGCTATCTTCCTGATCCTGACGATCGGGGCACTGGGGATCTGGTGGGCGCGGCCGATCACGTGGCGGGACGGCGAGGGACCGGTGTCAAGCGGGGATGGGAACGAATCGGTAGGGGCGTGGGCGCTCGGGCGGCTGCTGCGGGGATTTCTGTTCTGGTCGTGATTGGTGGTACAACAAGCGTAATGAACAGCGACGAAGAATCGACGGGCGAGTGGTACCCGTATGAGGCGGGAGAGACGATCGATACGCTTGGACCGGAGAGTGGGCTGATCCTGCGCGATGAGGAGTACGGAGATCCCGATGAGCCGGAGGACGCCGATGTTCGGCTGACCCTGGAGCAGGGACGGGCGGATAATCCGGGGTTTTTCCTGACCGCGAACCTGTACGGCGGCTGGATGTACCATGTGGCGCGTCGCAGCACGGAGGCCGAGGGGATCGCTCTCTATGATGCCGTACAGCCGGAGCTGGAGCGGCTCGCCGGAATGCTGCCTCTGGAGGACGATCGCGATATCCCCGGCAAGGCGCGCCTGCTTCAAGAGGCGGTCGCGGACTTCGAACTGCGCTTCGCCTGATAGACCTTCCCGGATCTATTACCGATCGCTCGCGATAGTCAGGCCGTCACGTAGACACGGGCTAATGGGCGGCGGGAAGGGGCAGGACACGGGTGGCGATCAGGGCGCCGGTCTCGGCGTCGAATAGGCTGAGCTCCAGACGCTCGTCGGAGGTAGAGGCATCCGCGGGGAGGAGGGTCGCTAGGGCTACGGCCTGGGCGCCCTTCTTTCGGCAGGCGGCGGTGACCGTCGCAAGATCCTCCGCGGAGGGCGTTGCGGTCGCGGTCGAGACGGAGGGCGGTAGGGTACGGACGATCGCGGCAGTATCCCGAGGGGATAGGGGCTGGAAGATCACGTTGGCGCCACGTCGGGCTGCCGGCAGCTGATCCACGATCAGATCCTGCAGAGAGAGATCGGCCGGGCGGACCACGACGCTGCTGCCACGGCGGCTCGGTGGCGCGAGCGGGATGCAGGGACGGAGCGGCAGCAGAGCCACGCGCAGAGGCAAGACGGGAGGCGTCGCTCCGCCGGGCGGCGAGAGGAGACCGGAGGCCAGCTGAAGCATCGCGATGCGGACCGCCGCCCGGCGCAGATCCTCCTTTTTTGGTGTTGTCTTACCGGTAGTGGGCGATGGGTGCGTCGCCGTTGCGGCTGGTGATAATGACTGGGGTGTCGGTTGCGGCTGCGGTTGCGGCGGAGCGGCAGCAATCACCACCGGCGTATCGGCGGTCGGCAGCGAAAGCCGGGGATCGCCCCACAGGCAGCCGCTGGCTCGTACCGGGCCGTTATTCCCCGTATGTGTCTCCGTATCCGCGAAGCGGGTGACCAACTGCAGGGACCGTGTCCCACGCACGAGGAGATCGATCGGCTGCAGGGTCGCGTTACGACCGCGCGAGGGGCGCAGGGCGGCGCTACGGTACAGAAGGGTGCCGTCCGCCCATACCTCGAAGGCGGCGGCGGCGCTTCCGTTCTCGCTAAGCGAGCGATCCCGCCCTACCGATGCCTGGAACCGCTCGTAACGCCCCTCCAGGTTCAGGGCCAGAATAGAGAGGGTCTGGGAACTGCCGGCTCCGCCGACCTCCGTAATCAGCGCATGTGGGAAGACAGTCTTACCGACCGAGAGGGAGCGCGCCAGATACATGGCGAATCCGGAGCGTCTGGTCTCTTTTGCGTTTAGCAGCGACTCCACGTAGACCGCTGGAGCGGTAGGAGTGGCGCTATGTCCTGTCTGTGCGAAGGCGGGCAGAAGGCCCAGCGCCATACCGATGAGGATCGCGCCGACGAGCGGCTTCAGGAAGGCGCTCTGGCACCTTCCTGAAGGACGGGGACAGTGTCGGCGTCGGGAGTGGCTCACGGCATTGTCGCGCCCCTTGCCACGGTATCGGGCTGGATCGGTACGCTGACCTGGCTGATAGTCTTGCCTTGCTTGGTATCGAGCATCTGCAGCATGATCAGCCAGTCGGCGCCCTTCTGGCGGACGGCGCCGAAGACGACGAGATCCGCGTGATTTTCGCGCGCCAGACGGGCGACGGCAGCAGTATCGCCTCGTTCCGGGCTGTCCGGAGCCAGGCGATGCGCCAGCAGATCGGACGTCTGATTGGAAACAGGAAGAACGACCGACGCGCCTTCGTGGTGGAATCCGTACAGGGTCTGGGCCACGATCTGGCGCATGTCGGATTCACTTTCGCCGCTCCGTATCGTGGACGTCGCCAGGCTGTAATCGACCCGAAGCGGGGTGACCGCCAGGCTCGGAGCTGATGCCGGTGTGACAGAAGCGGGCATGTTTGCCGATTGAAGCAGGCGTAGGGCGGCACGGCGAAGGCTGGCGCGAAGCGGCGATTCCGCCGCCGGCGCGGTGACATCCGCGACCGTTGCCGGAGCGGCGATGAGACGCGCTGCTCCCCAGACACACCCGAATGCACGATTTATCCAGCGCCCTTGCTGGGTCATGTTGGAGGCGTATCTTACCAGAAGGCGCAGGGACTGTACTCCCTTGACCGGAATATCGATCTCCTGTGGCTTTCGGAAGCCGGCAAGCGGATTACTGAGAGACACTTCGGAGAGCGACGAACCGATCGCTCTACTACGGTAGAGCTTGACGCCGTCGCCCCAGATCTCAAAGTAACAGTACGCTGGCCCGGAGGCCTGTGCGACGTCATCCCGACCGATCGTCGCCTGGAATCGATCGTAGTGTCCGCCCAGTAGGAACGTAATGGCAGAGTACTGACTGGTCGGTTGTGAGTTATTGATGACCGAGGTGATCAGGGAGTCCGGATAGGCCTTACCGTCCATCATCGTCATGCCGCTGGTGTAGCGCTCATAGCCCATCTGGTGGGTCATCGGGGCGGTGAGCAGCGCATCGACATACTGGACATAGCCGCTCTCATTGAGGCCGTCGGCCGCGTGAGCCGGCGGAGAGGAGAAGCTGGTAAGGGAGAGAGAGAGCAGAGCCGCGATCACCTCGGTAGCCAGACGGCCCTGGGAGCGACGGAACAACGTTGTTTGCGAGAGCGCTTTCATCGGGGATACCTCGGTTTTTGCCGTATTGCCTTCGCCCTGCGCGATCTGCTGACCCGTCGCGACGTGCCATCTCGATTGTAGCATCGACGGGATAGCGGAGACAATGTCGCACACTTTTTCATTCGTTTGAACTTCTAGATAGACTATTCCATGGACGGCATTCGTCTGTCAAGGTACGCCGCTGATACGCATCGATACAGGGATCTCGACGCGGTTGACAGTCTTCCAGCGTGAGGCCTCCACCAATTGTAGGGCGACGATCTGATCGTCGCCTGCAATACGGATCGCCGCCAGGATCACGTAGTCCACGCGTGCGTTTCTGGTTAGCTCCGGAAGCTCCTTTGCCGGTGGGGCGTCCATTTTCTGCGAAGAGAGCGCCTGAGCGAGGGCGGCGGCATCGGGTTCAAGGACCGGCAGCGCCAACGGCGTCTCCCCGCGGTGCAGACTGTAGATCGTCTGGGCGATAATATCGTGCGCTCTGCTGTCGCTATCATCCTGGGCCGCAGGAGCGCTGGCGGCGGAAGTGACATGGACCGGGGCGATATACAGATGCGGCGGTGGGAGCGTCTCCGATGTCACTTCTCGTCCGCTGATCAGGCGGATCGCGGCGCGTCGCAGAGCAATGATCAGCGGCGTGTCCGGCTGACCTTTTGACGGGCGCGACGGTATCAGGCGGGCATCGCCCCAGGTGCAGCCGAAGGCCCGGTTGATGTAGCGCGCCTCCTGCGTGATATCGGTGGCGAAACGAACGACGAGACGGAGGGATTTTACGCCCTGGATCGGAACGTCGATATCTACCGGCACACTTTCGCGGGGGCGGCCGCCATCGCTGAAGACGGGGGAGACCGATGAACGCATCGCGCGGCTGCGAAACAGCCGCTGACCATCTCCCCAGACTTCGAAATAGCAATACGCCGGCCCGAACTGCTGCTCCTCGTCATCCCGGCCGATCGTCGCCTGCAAGCGCGCGAACGAACCCGGCAGGGCGAACGTGACGGCCGAAAACTGCGTGATCGGCTGAAAGTTATTGATCGCCGCTGTCATCAGCGAGTGATCATAGGGGATGCCGTTTAGCATGGCGGACCGCGGTGAGTAATGCAGGTAGCCGATCTGCTTGGTACCGTGATCTTTCAGCAGCGTATCCAGATAGGTCGGCGTCAACTCATCCGAGGCGTAGGCGGCCGAACCCTTGGGGGACTGAGGGCTGGCAAGCGGGGCGTCCGTGGTCTGAGCGCCAGCGGTCTGAGCGTTCAAAAGACAGAGCGAGGCAGCGACCGCCGGGCAGATTCGCAACGACGTTCTGCGATGTATTTGCTGTGCGTAGAACCATTTCATCAGTGCCTCCGCAGTGCCACTCTCTGTCCGATTTATCGGCGCTGCGCAACATCATTTATAAGAGTAGATCTATGACATAAGATTACCTTGCAAATGTTTCGGGTGTCAAGGAGATAACGGCCGTACCGCCCGGCCTTTTCTCCCTGGGTGGGGAGAAAAAGATGCCCGCACGAATGCCTGCTTTCAGGAAATACGGCTCAGGGGGTTGACATTCTGGAATTACCTATGCTACGATATTCGCGTGTGATCTCCTTTTCTCTCCACGTGCTGTGGAAGCGGCCTGAATCCCTTTGTGATTCGGCCGCTTTTCTTTTGTCTGCTCTTTTATCCTTCAACGGACGAGCGCCAGGATCTCTTTGAACTCGGTCGTGCCGGCGGCGCCCAGCCATTCGTAGACAGCGGCCTCGGTGGCGCAGGGTTTGATCCCGGCATCCCGGATCCGCTCCATGCCCAATTTGTGCTTTTCCAGGGTGCGAGACGAGGCGGCGTCGGCCGCGATATGGACGGAATACCCGATATGGAGGAGGTCGTGGGCGGTCTGAGAGATACAGATATGAGTCTCTACGCCGCAAAGAAGCGTCTGGCGCCGCCCCGTCTGCGACAGGGCGGTGCAGAACGGCTCTGAACCGGCGGCGGAGAAGACGAGTTTGTCGATCGGCGCCGGGCCGTCGCCGCTCTTCGTTGCCATGGCATCCCGCACGACGGTGACGGTCGGGCCCATGCGCGCTGTATACTGCTCGGTGGCGAGGATCGGAATGCCGAGGATGCCGGCTGCGCGGCAGAGCAGGACGACATTCGCGGTGAGCGCTTCCCGCGCATGGATCGCCGCCAGAAACGGCTCCTGCATATCGATGACGATCAGGACGGTGTCATCGCGGTCGAGCAGAGACGGATGACGGTTGAAGACGCTGGAAGATCTCGCAGTACCGGGTGTCATGGGATCGAGGACTCCTTACCTTGCTCAGTTGGGCATACGGCCGGCAGATCCCTGCCGGTGCCCGCAGATCGTCCATGATCCCGGGGAAATATAGGCCTAAAGACCCAGGATAGTCCTGGTAGACATCGGGGATACTGGGAAGGATACGGCTACGACGCCCTGTTGCGTCGGCTATACTACGGAACGGAAACGAAACAGTCAGGGACGGATGAGTATTTTAGACGTGAGCGACGGACAGCAGCAGGGTGGGGGACAGGCGGAGGACGCCGAGCGCGCCGAGCGCGCGAAGATCGAGTACCTGATGCAGCGCGGCCGGACCGGCGAACCGGAGTTCGTGCCGCGTGCGCCGCGGCGCGGGAGTGTCACCGCACAGGTCGAGGAGATCTTTTTCGAGACCTTTCTGCGCTACCTGAAGAACGCCGAACAGAAGCGCCGCTGGAATATCGAAACGGATATTCCGTGGGATAAAGCGAATCCGGAATCCTCAGAGACCACGGCGCTGATCGTCGAGTCGTTTTCGGCCGTCGAGATGTACCTCCCGGACTACACCCATAAGATCATGGAACTGATCCGGCAGTCGCGCGGGCGCGCCTGGTTCCAGGCGAACTGGGGCTACGAGGAGTCCAAGCACAGTATGGTGCTGGAGGAGTGGCTGATCTGCTCCGGTAAGCGGACCGAGGAGCAGGTACGGGACTTCGAGAACGAACTGCTTGGCGCCGAATGGCAGTTGCCCTTCGATTCCCCCCGTCAGATGATCATCTATACGATGATCCAGGAGCTGGCGACCTGTATCAACTATACGAACCTGCGCCGGCGGGCTGAGAACGAAGAGGACGAGGCGCTGGCGCGGACGCTGCGCTGGGTCTCCGCGGATGAGTCGGCGCACTATAACTTCTTCCGGAAGGGCGTCAAGACGTATCTGGCGCTGGAACCAGATGAGACGATTGCCGATATCAAGTTCGTCTTCGAGCACTTCGCGATGCCGGCCCATGCACTGATCCCGGAGTGGCAACAGCGCGGCGAGGCGATCGAGGCATCGGGGATCTACGGCCCCAAGATGTATCTCTCTAAGATCCGCCGCCCGATCTTGGACGATCTGGGGATCACCCGTCAGCAGCTCAAGGACGCCGGCCTGCCCGGCCGCGAGGCGGATGATGTCGCAGATCGCCAGGACGAGCGTTCGGAGGACGCCGCCGCCCGGCGTTTTGAGCGGACCTACTCACTGGGAGCGGCACCGTTTGTCCTGACCCCGCCCGCGCGTATCCGCATCGTCTCCATCCCGAATTGATCGGGATAGATCTTCCGTGAAGGTAATTGGTGTCGGAGATCTGCACGGGGAGACGGAACCGCTCTTCCGGTTACTGGAGACAGAGGCGCCGGATCTGCTGCTCTGTGTGGGAGATTGGGGCGACCCTGGGCAGATCGAGACGAGTGTCTGTCAAGATCTGCTGGCGCGCGTGCCGGTACTGACCGTCTTTGGGAACCACGACGATCTGCCGACCCTGGCGGCCCTGCGTAACGGGGATGGATCGCCGGTGCTGCTGGGGCAGGGGGAGCGCCGAGAAAGTGTCGGCGGGCTTTCCGTCGGGGGCGTCTCCGGGATCTGGGCGAAGAGTCATCGGGTGGCTCACTATGTGACCGAGGAGGACGTGGCAGGGTGGGCGACATCGCTCGCTGCCGGGCCGCCGGTCGATATCCTGCTTACCCATGGTTGTGCGATCGGTGTCGCCGATCGGACGCCCTCCGGGCGTCCCGGCGGTCAGCGCTGCTTTCTGGATCTGCTAAAGTCAGTTCGCCCGCGCATCCATTTGTGCGGGCATCTGCATGTCGCACAGCGGCGAGACCTCTCCGATCCCGCCTCTGTCGTGATCAACACCGGCTCCCTGCGCGATGGGCACTATGTGCGGATCAAAGCATTGCCGGGCGGTGACCTTAAGGTCGATCTTCAGCGCCTGGCCGCTCCTTGACAGAGCCCTTCGCGCGCCGTATACTACGGGCGTTCGTTTCCTCCGCCGAGGTGGCGAAATTGGCAGACGCGCACGTTTGAGGGGCGTGTGGAGCAATCCATACGGGTTCAAGTCCCGTCCTCGGCATCCCTGCTTGACAGCAATCAGGCGTTCCACCCATCATAAGGGGGAACGCCTTTTTTGTTGCCATTACCCCTTCCTTCTCTGGAAAGCGAGACAGCTCTCATGCAGTGGAAAATCGACCCCTCTCACAGTTCTGTAGAGTTCGGTGTGCGGCATCTCGGCTTTGCGAATGTCCGCGGTCACTTCCGGACTTTCGAAGGCTCTGTCGAGACCGACAGTATCAACCTGCCGGTCTACGCCGAAGCGCGGATCGCGACGGCAAGCGTGGATACCAATGAGCCGCGACGGGATGAGCACCTGCGTAGCGCGGAGGGCCTGGACGCGACCGACCATCCGGAGATCCTCTTTCGCAGCACGGCGATCACCGCGGGAACACCCAATGATACGGACTTGCTGCACTACGAGATCGATGGGGAACTGACGATCCGGGGAATCACGCAGCCCGTCCACTTCAAGGCGAGCGTCACCTCCCCGCTCACCGATCACAACGGCGCCACTCGGGTGGCCGCGGAGGTCACCGGAGTGATCAAGCGCGCCGAGTGGGGGATCGAGTTCTCCCACAATCCGCTGGTGAATAACGCGCTGCTGATCGGTGAGGAGGTCTACTTCCACTTCCATCTCCAGACGCTACAGCAGGGCGGTTGATCGGTTCGGACGGGGACGC